>JAAUXU010109086.1_pt1 | contig 22245 bp, 18 predicted proteins | sample 7278151 | NCBI WGS metagenome assembly JAAUXU01 (sample SAMN14350113, study PRJNA611818) | marine sediment metagenome | isolation source: surface marine sediment (1.8m) | place: French Polynesia: Moorea | collected 2018-08 | reverse complement strand
CCTCACGGGGCGGAGCGGAAACCCAAAAGGCATCTCCTTCACGCAGTCATGGGGTCTGAGCCGATTGAGGGCAAAAGATGTCGGTACCGACGGCAGCGGAGTGGCGAGCACGTTTTCGATCAGATGCATCACCGGCAGTCGCCATTGCGGGTCGAAACCGAAATGTATGAGTTCGGCCGCAATCCACGCGTCCCGATCACCCTGGTCTTTCGGCCCGTAATCCATCACTTCAAATAGTCGGTGGAAAAAATTACCGGCATGGGCACCCTTTGGAAACCGATGAATGGCGTCAGCCCGCTTGAGACCTGAAGCTGGTTGCGCATGACTCACCGCCGGCGATGGCTGGCCATCCAACGCCTGATCGCGGTCTTCAGGGAGGTCGCCGCCCGTTTTTGTACCCCGGATAAGCGACGAAAAGCTGGCGATGGTCCAGTCGAGGTCCAAACGACGTTTCATCCGCCGTTCGGATACCACTGTCGGCCCGAGCTCAGCCGTCCTGGCCGGCGCCGTTTCCGGCTCTGGCAGTGAACGCACGGCGACGGTGCGATCGGCTTGACGGGCCAGGGACGCCAAGACGCCGGCCAGGTGATCTGGTGCACGGTGCGGGGGATTACCGTCCGCATCCGGGTCGTTCGCGGGAGCATCCGCCTCAAGGAGATATCCCAGTGGGGAGTTCGACGCTCCCGGGAGATCGCCCCAGACCAGGTAGCAGCGGTTCCGGGCACGGGTAACCGCCACATAGAGCAGTCGCAGGGATTCCGCACGCCGCTCGGTCCGGGCCCGGTCCAGTTGATTGGCGTTTGCGTCCGCACCGATATAGAGGGTGCGGCGCATTCCCGCAGTTGGATCGTGAAACAGCGGCCACTCATCGCGAACGGTATCGGACTCCCATGCAAACGGGCAGAAAACGATCGGAAACTCCAGCCCCTTGCTTTTGTGGATCGTGATGACCGTCAGTGCCCGGGCATCGCTTTCCAACCGCAGCTGCTCGTCTTCGGACCCGCCGTCGGGCCGCATTTTCTGCGCGTGAAGCCACTTGAGCGTCTCCTGCAGGCCCAGGCGCCTTGCCGCGACCCTTTGCTGCAGGAGCTCGGACAGATGGAGCAGATTGGTCAGTCGCCGCTCACCGTCGGTCAGCGTCAAAAGGCGTTCGGCCACCTGATTGTCTGTCAGCATGCGCTGGAAAAAGGGGAAAAAGCCCCATTCCCGCCAAATCGTGTGGTAGTCGAAAAACCGCTGCTGAAGATCATGCCACCAGGTCGGTGCCTGCTCCCCGAAGGCCAGTTGCTCACCCGCCATACCGAACAAGTGCGTGGATAGCCCCGTTTTGACCAGGCGTACATTCCCGGGACGGACCACCGCTTCGAGGACATGCATCAGTTCTTCGGCCTCGGGCGTGTGAAAAACGCTGCCGGCGTGATGGATGACGGCCGGGATGCCAGCCTCCTGCATCGCGGCCTTGACCATCTTTGCCTGTCGGTTGGTTCGTACCAAAACGGCCATGTCCTCGGCCGACCATGCGGGAGGTTTGCCGCCGGTGCCGGACGACTGCAGGAGGTGCGCTACTTCGGCGGCAACGGCCGGCAGAACCCGGGCGAACACCTCCTGTTTGGAAAGGCCGCGCGAAGTCCCGCGGACATCATGAGGATCACGCGCCATTTGCCAGAAAACCAGGGGTGCCGCCTCGGTCGGCCCGCCGTCGTTCTCACGGGCGGCCACGGCGGGGTGGTAGGTGATTTCGGGAATAATGAACGGGTGGTGACGGTTGCCGAACAAGCGGTTGATCGCCCGGATCAGTCCCGGGCGCGATCGCCAGTTGGCGACCAGGGTGAATTTCCGACGCGCGTGGCGGGCGGCCTGGAGGTAGGAAAAGATATCCGCGCCCCGGAAAGCGTAGATGGCCTGCTTGGGGTCGCCGATCATGAACAGCAGATGCGTCGGGGTGTCGAACAGGCGTTTGAAAATGGCGTATTGGGTGGGGTCGGTATCCTGGAATTCATCGACCAGGGCGGCTTGGTAGCGGCGACGCACCACGGCGGCCAGGCGACGCCCCGAACCGCCTTCCAGTGCACGATTCACCTGCACGAGCAGGTCGTCGAAAAAAAAGAGCTGCCCGGCCTGCTTAATGTGATCGAGTCGATTGCGGGCGAATCGAAAAAAGCCGTACCGCAGGGCGGTCAGCCACGCTTCCATTTCGATCTGCATTACCTCGGCGCTGGCGAGTAGGGCCTGGCAGGCATCGAAAAAGGCGTGTGTCGGGGACGTCATACCTTTGCGCGTGGCGGCGACGATCTTGTCCGTTGTGAAAAAAAGCAGTGATGGTTCCGGCGGCAGCGGGGCGGTGTCGCGAGCGAAGAAATGATCGAGCGCCCGACACCACCCTTCCACTTTGAGGGTGCGCCGGGACTGCCCCGGCTCCGGTCCGGGGGCCGGTTTCAAGCCGCCGTAGACGGTGCCGCTCAGGGACGGGTCCAATAGCCGGGCCGCAATATCGCCTCGGGCTGCGGACCACATGCGCCGCAATGCGTCCCAATCTCGCCGGTAGGGGGTGAAATCGATGGAGGGCAGATCAGGCCGCTCGGGAATTATATGCAGATCGGGCATGCCAAAACGCCGGTAGAGGCTGGCCAGCGTTTCCGGGCCCTGCAATCGGTTGGCGGCGTAGTCCGCAATCTCTGGTGCCGCCCGGTAGAACACGCGGCGCCAATAATCGTCGGCGACCGACTGAATCAGCTCCGAGGCATCGGTGACGAGTTCGATGTCGAAGGGACTGCCCGTCTCGAAGGCCAGCTCCCCCAGGATTCGCTGACAGAAACCGTGGATGGTGAAGATGGCCACACGATCGAATTCCCGCAGAGCGAATTCGACCCTTTTCCGGGTGCGCGGTTCGGCTCCCGTCTTGTGCACGATGTCCCGCAGCGTGTCGTCCAGATCCCCCTGGCCGTCGAGGAAGCGGCGTACGTCCCGCAGCTGGCGCCGCAGACGATCACGCAGCTCGGCGGTGGCCGCGGTGGTGAAGGTAACCACCAGGATGCGATCCGGGTCGATCGATTTTTCGAGAAGCAGCCGCAAAAATATGGCCGTCAAGGCATACGTCTTGCCGGTTCCGGCCCCGGCCTCGATAAGGGTGGTGCCCTCCTCCAGGGGATTGTTGACGATATCGTATGGTTGCATATTCGGCTGCCGACGAATCAGATAATGGGGTCCTGAATCCGCGTGTCGAACACCCGCTGGCTCTTGCGTTCCGAACGCGGCAGCGCGCCGTAGGCCACGATTTCGGCCTGGGCGGTCACCATCAGCTCCCGCTTGATTCTCTGGACCAGTCGGGCCGCTAAACCCTCGGCCGCGTTCGGTGCGACGCCCTGCCCTCTCTCGACGACGATCCGCATGACCCCCCTCTCGGCCTCGTCCCGGCTGAGGTGAATCTGGTATTCCGATCCCAGGTCGGGAATCTCGGACACGATCTTGTCGATATGGGAGGGATATATGTTGACGGCCCGGAAGATGAACATGTCGTCCGTGCGTCCCATGATACGCGAATGGCGGGGCATGATGCTGCCGCAAGTGCAGGCTCCCGGTATGAGGCGCGTTATATCTCGGGTGCGGTAGCGGATCAGGGGGACGGCTTCCTTTTGCAGGGTCGTCACCACCATTTCACCCCACTCCCCTTCCGGGACCGGTTCGAGCGTCTCGGGGTCGAGGATTTCGATGAGGTAGTAGTCGCCCCAGTAGTGGATGCAGTCGTGGTGGGGGCACTCAATGCCGGTTCCGGGACCATAGAGTTCGGTCATCCCGGTGATATCGAAAAGCTCCGCTCCGCCGAACAGGTCGGATATCTTTTGGCGCATCGAGCGCGAGGAACGCTCGGACCCGTAGATAACCTTGCGGATATTGATTTTTCCCGTCAGGCCGCGCCGGTGGACCTCCTCGGCCAGGAGAAGCCCCATCGAGGCGGTGCAGCAAAGGACCGTCGACTGCATGTCGAGCATGAACTGGCATTGCAGATCGACATTGCCGGGCCCTGACGGCAGGGCCATGGCACCGAGGCACTCGCAAGCGGACTGAAAACCGACACCGGCCGTCCAGACCCCGTAGCCCACGGCGATCTGCACCCGATCGGCAGCCGTCAGACCCGCCATTGCATAGCAGCGGGCGAAAAAATGGGTCCAATCGTCCACATCCTTTTGGGTGTAACAGAGATTTTTCCGCTTCCCCGTGGTGCCGCTGCTTGAATGGATGCGGACGATATTCTCGAAGGGCACGCAGCGCAACGGAAAAGGATAGCCGTCGCGCAGGTCCTCGGCCGTGGTCAGCGGCAGGCGCTTCAGGTCCTCCAGACGGGTTATGTCTTCGGGGATGACGCCGGCCGCATCGAACTTGCGACGATATTCCGGCGATCCGTTGTAAGCGTGGGCCACAGTCCATTTCAGTCCTTCGATCTGGTGAGCTTCCAGCTCTTGCGTGGATCGGAAGGCCGGCAGGAACGATTTGGGATGCATCCATCTCCCCCTTGAACAGGATGGCGCCGGCCGAAGTCTGGCCGGCGGGTATTCGAGCAGACCGCAGGCGCGTAAAAAGTTTCGGCTTAACTACCAGCCGGTCTGCGGCCTGTCAAATATCCACCCCCGGCGTCCGGCCAAACGATGCCGCCGATGATGCATCATTCCATCCGCTTTTCAGGGCTTGATTGTTGGCCCGATGCGGATTAGGGTTTGCGCTCAATTGAGAACCCAGTGGCCCGATCGCCAGCAGATCGAATCTTTGCGGCATACGCCGCCTCGCCAGAAGGAGTCGCCAAATGAAGAAAAAACCGCCGCAGGGCTATGCCGCCAAACACCAGGGCGTCCGGCTCGATGCAGAGCTGGCCCGGGCCCTCGACAGCGCACGGGAGGCTGATGGTGTCAGCTGCGAACAAGCCCATGCCGTGGCGCATCGGCAGAACAAGCCCCCGCACGAAGCCGGCCGGGTGCTGGACCTGCAGAACCGTCCGATCATCCGCTGCCAGCTCGGCCTCTTCGGTTACGCCCCGCGCAAACGGATCGTTAAACCCGCCAGTGACGTGACGCCCGACATGGCCGATGAAATACGGAGCGCCTGCGTCAACGGCCGCCTGCCCTGCCACGCTGCCTGGGACATTGCCGACGGCCGCGGCATAGCGCGCCTGAGGGTCGCTGAAGCTTGCGAGGCGCTGAAAATCAAAATATCCGCATGTCAGCTGGGGGCTTTCTGAACGCGGCGGCGGCCGAGCCGTCATCGGTCGGTCGGAGGGGACCACGGCCGGCAGGCATCCCCCATGCGCCGGTGGACCCGACGCAGGGCAGCCTCCGGTTCGAGATGTTTCATTCGAGCGTGTTGGCTACGCGAAAAGGGGTACAGCGCACCGCTAGGCTGCCCTTGCGCACCCAGAGCCGCACCATGTTGAGGGATTCGTCATCCAGGTTGACGATGCTCGGCAGGTCCTCGGCGAAGGTGATGTCCTCCAGGTCGAATTCGTAATAAAACGTATTCTGGCTGAAAGGATCGGCGATGAGGACAATCTTGTCGGGATCGTTGGGGTGTTTGAAAGGCGACCCGGAGTAGGCAATGTGGTTCTTGCTCAGCTGTTGCCGGTCCGCCGGCGGCCGGTATTTCTGAATTTCGAGTTTAGCGGCTTTCTGGAGAAAAGACGTAATGCTCACGTTCACCTCCCCGCACGGGCGTGTCGGATGGCGGTGATGTCAATGCAGGGCCCCGGCATTGACGACCCGCTGCAGGTAGGCCGATATGCCGTCGCGCGCCTGATCGTCGAGTTCGACGAACTGAATGCCGGCGCCCCTGAGATTTTCGTCCTGGTCCTGGTAGTTGTTGATGATTCTGCCGGTTACCGGGGTCTTCTCCCCGCTGCCGGGCAATTCCAGCCGCAGGTCAACCTTCTGCCCGACGGGAAACGGTATTTTCTTTTCAATGAAAAAACCGCCCAGGCTGAGGTTGGTGATGCGGTGGAAGTATAACGCTCGGCCGGCGGTTTCTTCAGCCCAGAGCTCCACACCGAAGCGCGGGGTCGTCCTGCGCTCGCCGCTGGGGGGCAGGTTTCCACTCGTGTTGATCGTCATCGCCCGGCTCCTTTCGTTAGCCGACGTTCCACGAAGGCGCGCCTAGACAAGCGATTCGGTCTAGGCACGCGATTCGGCCGCAGCTTCGATCGCGTTGGGGGCCCGCCAAAGGGCCGCAATGGCGCCGGTGGTAAACTTGACCACGATCTCTCCGAAGATGATGGCCACCAGCATGGATGGCTGAAACACACCAAGGAACGCGATCAGGTTGAAAAGCACGCTATCCAGCGGAATGCTGACGAGATTGCTGCCCGCCACCCGCTGTATCCAGCTGCGGTGCAATAGCTTGTGATAGACTTCGGTGTCTGCGGCCTCGCTGAGAACGATGGCGATGAAGGATGCCAGAATGATCCGCCATTCGACCCCCAAAAAAAGCGATTCGAGTACCATCCCGATCGCAGCGGCGAGGATCATGAGATAGACCGGGCCGCGGCCGTAGCGATGCACGCGGTCTCGCTGGGTAAAGGTAATGCCGAAAACCATCGTACCGACCGACACCATGCCGAACAGCGGCAGCGGGATGAACCAGGTCGCCGTATAGTTGGCCACCAGAACGGCGGCGATATAAATGCCCATCGAAAAGTACAAGATTCACTCCTCTGAAAAAAACCCATATCGGGCCAACCCATAGCGATAAACGGATGATTAGTCAATCCGTCTGATCGCGATAGCGATCGACGGCGTGAAGACTGGCCTCAAGAGCAAACCCTTTCCGGCTCAGATAGCTCAGCATCTTATGCCGTTGTAATTTGCCCTCGAGCCGCTGCCACCGGCGTTGTTTACGCTGGAGGCAGGCTGAGGCCAGCGCGTCCTCGTCGACATGGACCATGACGGCTGCGACGGTGTCCGCATCGATCCCCTTTTGTTTCAGTTCCTGCGCCAGAAGGCGTGGGCCGCGCGGCGTGTGATTGATGCGATAGGTGATCCAGTTCAGCGCAAACCGCTGATCGTCCAAATACTTCTTGTCGCGCAGCGTGGCAAGGGCGTGATCAATGGCCGCACGACCGAAGCCCTTGTGTTTCAGCTTCTGCCGGACCTCATGAACACTCCGGTCCCGCCCCGCAAGCCAGCGCAGGGCGGCCTGGTAAGCGTCGCGCCGCTCCTGATCGTCTCGGAGACGGGCAGCGTTTTCGGCCGTGATCCGGTCGCCGACCTCAATCCGGCCGGCGGCCAAGAGGCTCACCGTCGCCCAGGGTTGCCCGTCCAGGTGAATCAGGACCCGGTCCGGCTGGGATTTTAACCATTTGATGGCGGTGACGGTTTTTTCCAACCTTCCTGGCGGCCTCCTCGATCAGGCGATGGCTTCCGAATGGACAAACAATGGTTTAAACAGTTCGCTGGCCAGCGTTTCAAATTCCGGCGCCCATGGGTCGTGCCCCCTGAAACCGAGCGCAATGTAAGGGTCGTCCTTGTCGCCCGGAGACATGTAGTGGCCCTCCCAGGCTTTGCGGGCCGCCCGCAGCGCCTTGTCGGCGGGCTTTTCGTTTTCAAAGACCGTCCTTGCGAAAACCGGCGAGGCTTTCGGAAATAGCGCCAGAGGCCGATGGGCGGCCTGGTAGTACAAGTCCAGCAGCCGATCCAACAGGATGCCGCTGTCCGGTAGAAATTCAAATCGGCGGACTTCATCCCGGCAGATGAGCACGGTTGCACCGGACTGCTTGTCGGCCGCGGCCAGCTGACAGAAGACCAAGTGTTGAAGCCAGGCGGCCGTCAGGGCCCTGCCGTTGGCCCGGCTGTAGCGGAAGATGACCGGCCCCTCCGGGTAAAGCGTCTCGATACGACCGGCGAGCCGGAAGGGATCCAGAGAAATCTCGTAGCGGCGGGGCGCAAGCGCCGATGAGCGGATAAAGGGACGGATTCGGTCGGTGAACGTCTCGACACCTGCGGCCAGCCGCCTGAAAGCGGCCTGACCGGTTTCGCCCGGGGGCATGACACCGCGGGCCTGCTGGAGACGGTGCGCCGTCTCAAGGGGAACGCCCGCGAGCATTTTCGAGGTCAGCCACTGGCCTTCCCGGAATTGCTCCAGCGCGGTCAGGTCGAAGGCTTCGCGATCCTCGGGGGGTTGATCCGACGCGCGCAAATAAACCTCGAGCCGTCTTTCCAGTAAAAACCGGCAGGGATGCACCAAAGCCTCCAGAAGATCATCTGGCGTCAACGTCAGAAAACGGTCCGGGCAGCGGTCGAGCGCATGCGCCAGAAACGGAGTGGCCTCGGGCCTTTCTTTAACGCTTGCCGCCATTTTGCGCGCCGACCGGGCATGATGGCGGTCATAGCTGAAGTACCTGGTCGCTTCCGGTTGAAAGTAAGCCGGTGAAAAAGCCTGCAGGCGGTGTTCGACCACGAGGTCGGCCTCGCTGCAGCCGAATCCTTCCTGGAGGTAGTCGATCAACTCGCTCACCACGACCGAGGGGGGGCGCACCGAATGGTCGTGAAGATCGAATCCGGTGTAGCTGATGTAGAGACAGCAGTGGGCGGAAAGCAGCGCCTCCAGGAAGAGATAGCGGTCGTCGTCGCGGCGGGAACGGTCCCCCAACCGTGGCTCCAGGGCCATGCGATCAAAACTGCGGGGTCGGTCCAAGCGCGGGAACACGTCATGGTTCAGCCCCACGAGGCAGACGATTTTCGCCGGAATGCTGCGCATCGGCAAAAGCGCGCCGAAAGTCATGCCCCCGGCGATAAAACCGCCGCGATAACGCTCACCCGCCAATTGGCGCGTCAAATACGCCCGCACGACATCGAGGTCGACCGGGTCTTCATACCCCCCGGTGACCGTGCCGCGGCGAAAATCGCCCAAAAGACGTTCGAGGGTCTGGAAATCATATTCGTAGCGCTCCTCGCGGACGAAGAACTGGGTCAGGGCTTTGACCAACAGACGATGCCATTGCAGCGGCGGGTGACGGTCGTCAAGTGTCCGGCTGAATTGGACCAGGGTTTCGATCAGGTCGTTGAAACGGCCGATCAGATGGGCCTGGCTGCCCTGGACCCCGTCATCCGGCAGCAGATGCTGAAAAAGCCGGTCCGGCTCGCCTGCGAGGGCGTACCCGAGGACAAGGCGGTCCAACCCCTGGCGCCAGGTGTTGGCGTCGTCGGCCGGAAGGTCCCAGCGGGCTTTGTCTGCGCCGTCAAGCCCCCAGCGGATTCCCGCGCGGTCAAGCATCTCGGTGATCGCGGTCAGATCGGCCGCATCGAACCCGAAGCGGGCACGCAGCGGCTCGAATTCGATCAGCGCCAGAACATGCGAGCGTGCAAATCGCGCGGCGCGCAGGTCCAGCAGGCGCATAAAGGCTTCCACGAGGGGGCTCGCCGATTCCAGGCAGCGGTCGGCAATCGTGAACGGCAGATAGAGGCGCTCGTCCGCCGGTGCTCCGAACACGGCCTGAATATAAGGGGCATAGGTGTCGATATCGGGCGTCATGACCAGGATATCGCGTGGTTCGATTTCCGGGTTCGCATCGAGCAGGGCCAGGAGTTGATCCCGCAGCACCTCGATTTCGCGCATGGGTCCGTGGCAGGCATGAATCTGGATGGATCGGTCGCGTTCAGCGTTATCCATGAGATGTCGGGGCTCGCGCCCTTCCCTCCGGTCGGCGCCGCGGTCGGATAAGTGCAGGAGATCGTGCTGGACGGCCCTGAGGCGCGTGTCCGGAACCACGTCTTCGAAATGGTCTTCCACCAGGCAGTCGAGATCGCCGACCAGGGTGTGGAACTCGCGTCCATGGCCGCCCATCGAAGCCAACAGCCGGTTGCCGCTCTCCAGGTGAAGGTCCCGGGGATCGATCAGGCCTTCGTCGCTGGTCGATCCCCGGCGCATCTTCGCCATTTCACGATCGGAGGCGATGTCGGCCCAGTATTCCTGACACGGGGTCAGTTGATAGATGTCGACGGTCATCTCCGTTGCGAGGGCTTGCAGGATCTGCAGGTAGTAGGGCGGCAGGTAGGACACCCCGAACAGCGAAACGTGCTCCGGAAGCCCGCTTCCCGGCGCCGCGGTCCCGGTCGGTGTTTCGATCAGCATTTTCCAGAGGGACGCACGATGGGGTTCGGCGGTTTCTGCGGTAAGCCGCCGCCATAGTTTGGGCTGCCAGGCCAACGGTTCGCCAGCCTCGGAGGGGGGGCGTTTTTCCCAGTCGAGAACCATCCGGGGGCGGAAGATGAGGTACTGGTCCAGAAGATCCGCGATCTCGGCGGCGAGCTGGAAGCCTTTGACGCCATTGGCGTCGTCCGCGAGGTAAAACCGCAGGTCACCGAAGGCGTCGTCCTGCTTGACCAAATCAGGCAGCAGGCGCAGGATCCGGAACGTGAGCGCATTGCGCTCAAACGGGTTTTGCTCGGCTTCAAAGCCAAGGCGGTGCTTGAACACACTTTCGATGAATGCGTTGGGAAATGGAAACTGGCCGTTGGCCGCAATTCCGTTCAGCCGGGCCAGGGCGAGAGAAAGCCAGCGTTCCATGCCGCGACTCTGGACAACGACGATGTCGGCCTTGAGGGGATCACCGGGACGCCTCAAGGTGCGGGCGAGTTTCTCCGCAAGGATTTCGAGGCGATTGCTGGTATGGATGGTGAGTCCGGGCATGCGACGGGTGGTGTTCCTTTGACGGCTGAGGCCAGCAGGATACCGCCCGCCCCGGCCACCGTCAAGTCATCGCTGCGGGGTGGCGGGGAAAGTGATTCCCGCACGCGGTCAGCGGCCCCGCCGCACACGGGATCGGTCCAGCGGACGACCGTCCCAGGCGTGTTCGAGGACCATCAGAAAATCCTCGTAATCCAGGTCTTCGGGATTGAAGAGCACCATGCCGTCGTCCAGGGCCGCGCGGGCAACCTGCGGGAGTGCATCCGCGGGCACCGCCGCTTCCCCGCGGGCGTTGCGGACTTCGCTTAAAAACCGCGGGTGGCGCCCCGCGCAAGCCTGGTGCAGATTTTCGTTCAGCGCGCGTATCATGCGGATGACGACGTCCGCGCGGGCCTCGCGCGGGGTGCGGGTGAAAGTTTCCTCGTCGGCCAGGGAGGCAAGGATTTCCGCCGTCAGATGGCCGTTTTTATGAAGATTGTACTCGAGGCCGTAAGGCAGCAGCATGGCCATGCAATTGCCGTGGGGCACGCCGCAGACGGCCCCCAGGGCATGTCCGATGGTGTGTACCATGCCCACCAGGGAATTGCCGAAGGCCATCCCGGCGATGGTGGCGGCAAGGGCCAGGGCCAGCCGCCCGTCCCTGTCATCAGGTGCATCCATCACCCGTGGCAGGTGGCGGCTGATGAGTTTGATCGCGGTCAGCGCCCCGACGTCGCTGAGCGGATTCTTGGCCAGGCAGGTGTAGGCCTCGACGGCATGCGTCAGTGCGTCCATGGCCGTGGCCGCCGTGATGGCCGGCGGCAGGGTCAAGGTCATACGCGAATCGAGCACGGCGGCGTCCGGGATCAGAAACGGGCTTCCAAAAGTCAATTTGCGATGGCGCGATTCGTCCTTGATGACCGCCGCCAGTGTGGTTTCCGAGCCGGTGCCGGAGGTGGTGGGCACGGCCAGCAGCGGACGCAGGGGACGCTTGACCGTTCCGGAACCGCTGAACGCTTTAAGATCGTCGCTGTCCTCGGACACCAGGATATTGACCCCCTTGGCGGTATCCAGAACGGATCCGCCGCCGACGGCGATCAGGGCGTCGCATGCCTGCCGGCGATAGGCGGCGGCCAGCTCAGCGACTGTGGCGATCGAGGAATCGACGGGGACGTTGTCCGCGATGCCTCCGACGGTCATGCGTTCGCCGATGGCGGCGGTCATAACATCCACCAGTCCGGCGGCGGAAACGCCTCTGTCCGTCACGATCAGCGGGCGCTGGGCCCCCAACCGGCCCAGCAGGTCGGGTATCGATTCAAGAACGTCGTGGCCGGCAACGATCTCGACGCCGCACCCGTATTCGAAATAGGCAGGCATGTCCATAAGTATCAACACTCCCCTCCGGTGATCGGCATCATGCTTCGGCGTGGACGGGCGCACCGTCAAAAGCCGCCTGAAAAAGATCCGCGATGGCGTCGGCCGTCATCCCCTCGTCTGCGGGGTTGAGCGACGCGGCAATGGAATCCAGCTCTTTGCGGGAAAAGCCCCGATCCTCGAGCGTCCGGGGTGTCCTTCCCGCCGATTGGCGGCACAGGTCGTTCATCAGCGCCTTCAGCGCGGCCGCCGCCAGCACGGATCGCTGTCCGGACGACGTGCGGGCTGAACGTGCCAATCCCTCCAGAGCGGGCAGCAGCTCGGCGGACGACCATCCCCAATGGCGCTCCCCGATACCGGCGGCTGCGGGAAGCAGGATTCCCAGCGCTTCGGAATCGTTGACGCGCCCCGTAGCGGCCAGTCGCCTGGCGAGCTGCTCCAGTCGCCCCGGTGGCCGGTCGCCCAGGGCGCAGCCGGCCATGACAGCGGCCCCGGCGAGGTGCATGCGCGGGGTCACGGCGTCCGGCATCTGATCAACCGCTCGCAGCGCGGCGGCGGCCATCTGCACGGCATTGACGCCGTAGATGTCCCGCATGGGGTTCTTATCCGCGGCCATGACGGTCTCGGCACCCAGGGCCAGCGCCGTGACACCGGTGGCCATCAACGCTTCCCGTCCCGGCGATCCCAGCGTGCGTTCGTCGATGCAAACCAGGTCCGGCATCAGCCCCACCGACCGCAGATCGATCCCGTCGGCCTGCAATCGGCCCGACACCTCGTCGCCGGACGCCGCTGCCGGCGCAATCAGGACCAGGGGTTTGAGGCGTAAGGCGAGGCCGGCTTTTTCGGATGTGAATGCCCCGGGATCGTCCTGGCCGGTCGAAACCACCAGGTTCAGCAACTTGCCCAGTGCCATCAGTGGGCCTGAACCCATGACCACCAGGGCGTCGTGATCCCGGTCGCGGTAAAGGGCGGCTATCTCGTGGGCGCTTTCGAGATCCGCCTTCGCGGGGAGCGCTTCCACCGCCCCCAGGGTCAAGTCCGATTCCCGCAGGGCATCCACGAAGGCCCGGCTGCGGTTCTCGCGAAAGGCGGTTGCATCGCTCAACAGCAGCGGACGGCGCGCGTTGCGCATGGCCAGTTCGTAGGGAATATGCTCGAGGGCCCGCTGGCCGCATATGAGCTTGACCGGGCAGTTGAAGGTTATTCGATCGGAAAGGGGCATAGGCGCCGCTCCAAACTTGAAGGTTGACCGCAGGTTCTTAGTAGCCCAGCAGGGCGCGCCAGTAAATCCGGACGCGCTGGACGCATGTGGTCAGCAGCGGCCAGTGCGGGTAGCGTTTGACCGCCAATCGGGCCAGCGGTTTGGGCAGCAGATAGACCTGGACGCGATCGAGGATTCGCACCACCGCGCAGGCATGGGCGACTTCGCCGTCGACCTCCAGACGGTCCCGGGCGGTGGCCACCGGGGTGTTTTCCTGAAAGGTGAAGGTCAGGAAACCGGCTTCAAGATGTTTGAAGCCCAGTTTGAGATCGACCGGGTGGTCCTCGACCCGCCCGCCGCAATAGCGCAAAACGCCGCCTGATCGGCGTTCCACCACCATCCAGGGACCCCGCGCGACGATCCCGAGTGCGAAGACGAAATCGGCGGGCAGTTCAGCCACCTCATCCATGATGGCCGGGTCCACCCGGGATGCCGCCTGAATCGCACGACCCATGAACCAGAGCATCACCGCCAGATAGGCGCGTTTGAAAGGCTTCCTTCCGGATTTGATTTCACGGTACGTCAGTTCCATCGGCTTCTCCCCGCGCGATAGGATTCGATCACGGCGCAACGCGAACAGACGATCAAGCCGCGGCCATGGCAACCGCCTCGACCGGGCAGTCTTCCGCACACTGGCCGCAGCTGATGCAGGCGTCGGCATCGGCCAGGAACGGGTAGCCATGGGGGTCCTTGTCGGTGCCGCGAGAGGCGGTTTCAATGCAGCTGACCGGGCAGGCATCGACACAGATCCTGCAGGCCATGCAGGTTTTGCGATTGAATGCGGGGTTGGGATCGGATTTCATGTGCACCTTTCTCGGTTCGTTGCTTCGGGAATCACCAAGCGCTGTCCGGCTTCGCGGACGCCTCGCGCGCCAGTTCGTCTAGCTGCGCCTCGGGTGGATGGCCCGTGTCCTCGTCCCAGCCAAACTGGCGCCAGTAGTCGCGGATCAGCTGGTCGAGGTCCACACGACGGTTTTTGTTGGCCCCCCGGATGAGCGTCGGCAGACCCAACGACCTTCGGGAGGGCCTGTTTGTTCGGGGCTCGATGCCGTGCTTGATGTTGAAGGCCTGCTTCAGCGTCTGAAAGGCCGCGCCCATGGCCAGATAGTCCTCGGGCGACCTGTCCCAACCCGTGGCGGCGTTGAGCCAGTCAAACAGCGGGAAGCGGTCGGCGCCGAGAAACGCACCGAACAGGCAGGCGCCGCTGCCGTTGATGACATTGACATACTTGCTGCAGGCCGCGCTGCAGGCTGCTTTCAGTTCATCGGCCACGTATTTGCTGTTTTTGGAATAGACGACCTCGGGTTTGGGCAGGGTCTCGATTTTTTTCCAGAGACGGTACATCTCGTAGTAGAGCTGCGAGCCGATGGTGTGTTTGCCGGGGCTGGCCTCGACAGCGTAATGCAGGGCATAGCCGGGATCGCCGCGTCCGTCGTGCATGGGCAGTTCCTGGCCGCCGGCCTGGATGGCATAGTGATGGGCGTCGCGGCCGATGCGTTGCGCCGCCCGCTTGGTTCCGTCGGCCAGGAGATCGCCGAGCCCCTCGCGCCGGACCATCATCTCGATCAGGGTCTTGATCGCAGCCGCGTTGCCCCATTCGAGTTCGAGCCCGCCGGTGTCCGCCGTCGTGATCAGCCCCTTTTCAAAGCACTCGATGGCAAAAGCGACGGTACCGCCGGCCGAGATCGAATCCAACCCCGCGCGGTTGAGGATTTCATTGAGCTGGAAGATGCTGTCGCGGTCGGTGTTCAGGCACAACCCTCCCAGGGCCAGCACGGTTTCGTACTCGGGCTTGTGGGTTTCGGCGTAGTGTCCGTTGGCGCGGCAGATACCGCCGCAGCCGATCGGACAGGCATAGCAATGGTATTTGACGACTTCGCACTCGCGAAAAAGATCCGGGTTGACGGTGAGCGAGCGTTGGGGGTCGAAATCCCTGTTGCTTCCCTTCCAGTTCTTGATGGGCGCATCCCCCATTTCAACCGACATCTGGTTCATGGAGGATGTTCCCCATTTGCTCAGCATCATCTTGAAGAGCATCCCGTCCATGGCCGACTGGGTGGGCAGCACACGCATCAGCGTGCCGAGCCAGCGCATCATCCTTCCTGAGAAAAACGGTATCTTCAACGAGGCCCAACGGTTGCAACGGCGGCTGAGGGCATGCACCGCTTCGCGGTCGTGCGCCTTGATGCGGCGATTGCCGGTCAACACGAGCGCCTTGAGGTTTTTGGCTCCCATGACCGCCCCCAGGCCGGAGCGCGCCGCAATCCGGCCGCGATCGGTACAGACGCCTGAAATGAGGGACCGGTTTTCACCGGCCGGGCCGATACAGGCCACCCGCGGCACCTTTTTTTGGTGATGGCGCCGTGTGAGGATCTCCTCGGTTTCGACGGCATCGCGTCCCCAGAGATCGGAGGCGTCATGCAGCGAGGCCTTGCCGTTGCCGACCAGCAGATACACCGGCTTTTCACTGGCGCCCGAGAAAAAGATGCCGTCGTAGCCGCAGTGTTTGATGGCCGGTGCCAGCATGCCGCCGCAGTTGGCATCCCCCCACCCGCCGGTCAGCGGGGATTTGCCCACCAGCATCCAGCGTCCGGCGAACAGACTGCCGGTGCCGGTCAGCAGCCCGGCGACAAAACCGAGGACGTTTTCAGGTCCCAGCGGATCCGCACCGGCCGGTATCTGGCGATAGAGCTGGTAGGCCCCGAGTCCCATGCCGGCCAGGTAGGTCTCGTATACCTGGTCCGGGACGGTTTCCTCGAGGGTCCCGCCCGTCGTCAGGTTCACCTGCAGGATTTTGCCTGTATAACCCTTTGGCATCGATTCTCCTTGAAGCCGCGGCCCGGTAATAAACGACCGGGCCATCCGTTTGCGATGCGCGTCAAATAAGCTTTCGTTATCCATCTGTTGGCATAGACAAAACAGGTTGTCAATTATTTTTTCGGCCGCTTGACCGATAAAATATTATTGTTTTTAATAGGTTTATGTAATATCAATATTGAAAAACGGAGGACCGGTGGATACCCGCAAGCGCCGTCGCAGACAAGATGGGAAAAAAAAACACATCGTCACCGCCGCCGGCCGTCTCGCCGCCAAACAGGGGCTGGACGGTTTCAGTCTGGCGGACGTGGCCCGTGCGGCCGGCATCAGCAAGGGCACGCTCTACTATTACTACACCACCAAATCAGCATTGGTTTTCGATATCGCCGCCCGCCACGTCAATGACATCACGGCCTTTATTCTGGAATTAATCGAAGAGGGCGGACCGGACGCCGATCCCGTCGATCTGCTGGCGCTTTTTTTTCGCCGGCATCAGGCCAACCGCACGCGCATGCGGCTGCACCTCAACCTGGTCCACCAGGCCATGCACGGCGACCGGACTCTCAAGGAGCGCTACCAGTCCATCTACGCGCATTGGCGCCAGGAGGCCCGCCAAGCCCTCGCCGGATTGCTGCCGGACAGTCCGCACCGCGAGACCCTGACGAGCCTGATCATCACCACCGTCGACGGGATCAACGTTCAAAGCATGCTGGATATCGACGCGACGTCAACGGAGGATATCGCCCGCTTTTTGATCGCTGCCGCCCGCACCTGAAGGCGTCATAAGACTCCGTACCAGCCACCCCTCTGAGCAGCGCTTACCTGTCTGCTCACCATCAGGCCATCCATTGCGCCAAGCGCTGCAGCGATGTGGACAGGGCGTCGAAATTAAAGATCTCCACGCAGACGCTGCCCCGGAAAGACCGCAGGAAGTCTTGCAGCACCTCCTGATCCTCGATGCTCAGGCAGTCCAGCGACTGGTGGTCGCGGCCGTGGCGCACACCGTGGACATGCAGGGCGTCGATGTGTGCCTGCCATCGAACGAGGGTTGGCGCCAACGCCGCACCCGAAAGCTTGAGATGGCCGATGTCGAGGCAAAGCTTCAGGTCGAAAGCCTCCAGCAGCGGCCCGATCCACTCCAGCGGTATGGACTGATTCTCGATCCTGAGGCGCGACAGGTCGACACCGGCCTTGCGAAGTCGCACCAACCCCTCGGCGATCCCCTTCTCCCAGCGGCGCCGGTTCCCCAAAGCGGGCCGCGGGCCGCCGTCCATTTCCAGATGCAGAATATCGAAGACAGGCTGCAGCGGGGCCAGGAGATTCGTCAGCCCAACGAGTTCCGCGGCGGCGGTCTGACGACGGCCGTAATCCGTGTCGAAAAGCCGTGCATCCGTGGGCAGGTGGACGATGTAGTTCACCGCGTGTCTGGCGCCGAGATTCTTCAATCGCCTGACCAGCCCCCCGTCGGGGCGAACCGCCGGGCGGCTTTCGAAAAAGAGCAGTTCGATCTCGTCGACGCAGGGTCCCAGGAGGTCGACATTCACGTCGTAATCGGCCGGATAGACGAACGAGGGGCAGGCCAGCCGGAACGGGTATCGGTTTTTCCACGATCGGGGAAGCGTGGGGTAGGCCGTCAATGGCATCGCTGCAACCCTCTGTTGCATGGAGGATGCCGCAAGCCGGCATGAAGCGGGCTCAAGACATCGAACCGATGTTTGACCTCAGACACGAAGCGCAAAACCGACACTCCACAACAAGAGCATCGCCAAGGTGGCGGTCGTCAGCATGAGCACGCCGGCCCGGGCGATGTCGACCGGCCGGACATCGTCGAGACCGGCCCCGATCCAGGGCTTTTCCACCACCTGGCCGTGATAGACGTTGGGGCCGCCCAGACGAACCCCGAGAGCGCCCGCAAAGGCAGCTTCGGCGAAACCTGCATTCGGGCTGGCGTGCAATCGCCCCTCCAGCCAGCCCGTCCGCCAGGCCCGCCGGGCATCGAACCCCGTCAGCCAGGCGCCGGCAGCGGTCAGGCTGACCGCCAGACGCGCCGGCAGCCAATTGGCCGCATCGTCGATGCGGGCGGCCGCCCGCCCGAACAGATGGTAGCGCTCATTCTTGTATCCCACCATCGAATCCAGGGTATTGATCATCTTGTAGGCCAGCGCCATGGGGGCACCGCCCAGGGCCGCAAAAAAAAGAGGGGCGATGACGCCGTCGACCATGTTTTCAGCCACCGACTCGAGCGCCGCCCGACTGACGCCGGTGTCATCCAGCCGACGGACATCACGCCCGACGATATGCGCCACCGCGCGACGGCCGGCGCTTACGCCGCCGCTGGCAAGGGCGTCGACGACGTCCATGCCGGCCTGCAGCAGCGACTTCGCCGAAAGGCTGTAATAGACAAGGATCACTTCCATAAACCAGCCGGCCAGGGGATGCCACTGGCGGGTCAGCCAAAGTGCGGTGATGGCAAGCAGCCACGTGGTACCGATCAGGAAAACGGCAAAATAGCTTCCAGCCCGTTGCGGCGCTATAAAAAGCCTCCGGAAAATGGGCTCGCCATGCGCAATGGCCGCCCCCATCCAGCGAACGGGATGGGGCAGCCAGCGGGGATCGCCGGCCAGGAGGTCGAGTGCAAAGGCCGCGGGCAGAATGATCAGGTCCAGGTTGGCCTCCAATCTCGCTGGTCTCCCGGCGGTTCGGCGACCGCCCGTTGAATTTTTTTCCGACGGTATTGCTCAGGCCGAGAGGTAGGTCCGGAGCAAACCGGCGCATTTGCGGTTGGTGTCCGGCGACTTGAGTGAAATACGGACGAATTCGGCGGACAAACCGTTGAAGTTGGTGCAGTCGCGGATCAAAATTTTATCCGCGTGCAGACGGCGGCAGATCCCCGCCGCCCGATGCGGCGCCGGCAGTTTCAGAATGAAAAAACCGGTCTGGCTGGGAAAGACGATCACGCCGGGGATGGCGCGCAGCTGCCGCATGAGGGACTCGCGTTCAACGCGGATATATTCCTGGGAACGGTGCACAAAGGCCTGGCTGAGCGCATCGTTGGCCAGCAGAAAACGCACCGCCGACTGGGCCAGGCTGTTGACCGCCCAAGGCCGGGCGAATCGTTTCAGCCTGGCGATGAGATCGGCATGGCCGACGGCGAATCCGACCCGCAGACCCGGAATTCGGAAAATTTTGGACATAGAGTGAAGCACCAGGGCATTGGCCGGGCGCTGCCGGATCAGCGAGTGCGACTCGTGCTGCGGCACAAACGGCAGATAGGATTCATCGATCACAAAGGTTGTGCGCGGAAACGCCCGGCAGATCGTTCGAATGGTGTCGGCGGCCATCAACTGCCCGGTGGGATTGTTGGGGTTGCACAGATAGACGGCGCCGACCGAGGCGATTTGCGCCTGCAGGTCATCGGGATCGATCTGGAAACCAGCGTTTTCACGGGCATGGACGAAACGCGGCGCGATGCCGTTCTGCCGGCAGCCGTCCTCGTAATCGGCGTAGGTGGGGCCGACGATCAGGGCATCGCGCAGATCAAGCGCCCGGGGCAGGTCGTAGATGATCTGGGTGGTGCCGTTACCGGCCAGGACCTGGTCGGGATCGATGCCGCAAAGCGTTGCGAACTTTCGCTGCATGCCGCCGGCATCCGCCTCGGGAAGCACCTGGATCCGGTCCAGATGGTCCTCGAGATGCCGCATCAGCGCCGGCGGCGGGCCCAGCGGGTTGACGTTGCTGCTCATGTCCTCGATGTCGAAAGGATCGCAGCCCAGCTGACGGGCCAGCCCGTAAATGTCGCCGCCGTGGCCGCTGATCACTGCAGCCCCCGCAGGGCCATCAGCAGGAACAAAAATGTTTCGGTGATTTCCGTCACGGCCCCCAGCATGTCGCCGGTGATGCAGCCGATCCGTCGCTTGTAGAAGCGCAGCGTCAGTCCCACGATCAGGGTGAAACCCGCCATCAGCACCAGCAGGCGGGCGCCCAGGAGGCAGGACAGCGCCAGCACCGGCAGGAATCCGCCGAAAGAAGCGACGGTCAGCGGTGTGGCAAACAGATCGAACCCGGTGCCTTCCTGCGTGCGCCCGTATGGCAGCCAGCGGATGGCGAAAAGCATGGCGCCCCGCGCATAGGCCGGCACGAGCACCAGCAAAAGCGATCGATCGGTCTGCAGCCCGGCGATGCCGACGGCTTTCAGGGCCAGGCAGGCGACCACCGCCACCATGCCCATGGTGCCGATCCGGCTGTCTTTCATGATGCGTAGCGCGCTTTCACGTTCGCGGCGGCCATAGAGCCCGTCCGCCGTGTCGCCCAGACCATCCAGGTGCAATGCGCCGGTGACCAGCATCAAAAAGACCACATCGAGGACAGCGGCGGCGCCCGGCGACCACAGGGCAACCACCGCGCGGTCAAAGAGGCACAGCAGAAAGCCGATGGCAAGACCCGCGACCGGAAACCAGGCGATCATTTCCCGGGGGGCATAAAGCCCGCGAGGCCCGATCGGCAAGATGGTGATAAACTGGATGGCAGCGCAAAAATGGGTCAACGCCGATTTGATCTTCGGGATCTCGATCGTCATTTGATCTTTACCGCAATCCCGGCCACCATCCATACAACCTGGTCCGCCCCGGCGGCCACTTTCTGGTTGATCATCCCGGCCCAGTCCCGAAAACGGCGCGCCATGGCGTTTTCGGGGACGATCCCCTGCCCCACCTCATTGGCGACCAGGATGACGGGGCAGCGCATTTGCGCCAGCGTGCGGACAAGGGTCGCCGTCTGCGCTTCGACATCGTTTTCCGACTGGCCGTCCATCAGGAGATTGGTGGCCCAGAGGGTCAGGCAGTCGACGAGGATCACATGCCCATCGGCGTCGTGGGCTTCCAAGGCATCGGCCAGCTCCAGCGGAACTTCCAGCGTTTCCCAACGGGCATCGCGTTCGCGCCGGTGCCGTTCGATACGTGCGCGCATCTCCGCGTCGTAGGGTCTGCAGGTGGCCACGAAGATGCGGCGCACGGCGTCGTGGGCTTCGGCCCTTCGAAGGGCTTCAGCACTCTTTCCGCTGCGGCAGCCACCAATGATCAAAGTAATCATACTTTGTTTTACTGTATGGTTATGTCGTATTGTTAAAGCTTTAAATCAAGCCTTGGGCCTCACCTGACAAGGGCCGCAATGGCCGCCAGATCGAGGTGTTCGGCCACATGGGCGGCAAGCTGGTCATAGGCCCGGTCGCGTGCTTGCGGACCGTCGATGGTGTCCACCTTGACATGGCTCAGCCCCCAGCGATTCAGCCAGCGGCGCGTGATCTCCGGGCTGTCGAACAGGCCGTGAATGTAGGTGCCGGCGATGCGTCCTTCACCGACCTGGCACCCGTCCGCATCGTCGACGGCCTCCTGGTTGCGATCCTTGATGCGCAAAAGGCAATCGCCCCCGTCCATGACCGTCTGCCCCATGTGGATTTCGTAACCCTGCCCGCTGGCCCCGTTCCATTCGAAGCGGGTGCGCGTGGTGGTTTTGGGGGCCTGGAGAACGGTCTCTACGGGCAGCAGGCCAAGCCCGGGGGTTTCACCGGGCGGGCCCTCCAGTCCGTCGGGATCGCCCACGCGACGCCCCATCATCTGGTAGCCGCCGCAGATCCCGAGAACATGGCCGCCTGCCCGGGCGAAGCGCCGAATTTGATCGGCCCATCCCCTTCGATGCAGCCAATCCAGATCATAGCGCGTGTTTTTGGAGCCGGGCAGAATCACCGCCATGAACGCATCGAGCGGCTGCACCTGTTCGACAAAGTGAATGCCGACACCGTCCAGTGCCTGCAAGGGGTCGAAATCGGTAAAATTGGAAATGTGCGGAATCCGGATGACGGCGATCGCCGGCTGCTCAAGATCGTCAGCGCGCACCGTGCGCGGCTTTTCGATCACCACCGAATCTTCCTGCTCGATCACGAAATGATCGTACCAGGGCAGCACCCCGAAGACGGGTTTGCCGGTCCGCGTCTGGATCCAGTCGACCCCGTCGTCGAACAAGCTTAGGTCGCCCCGGAAGCGATTGATGACGAAGCCCGCAATCCGCTCCCGACGCTCGGGCGGCAGGCAGGCCAGCGTCCCCACCACTTGGGCAAACACCCCGCCGCGATGGATGTCAGCCACCAGAATGACGGG
>JAAUXU010048014.1_pt1 | contig 22250 bp, 21 predicted proteins | sample 7278151 | NCBI WGS metagenome assembly JAAUXU01 (sample SAMN14350113, study PRJNA611818) | marine sediment metagenome | isolation source: surface marine sediment (1.8m) | place: French Polynesia: Moorea | collected 2018-08 | reverse complement strand
TGGAGACAAGGACTGCTGGAGACAAGGACTGCTGGAGACAAGGACTGCTGGAGACAAGGACTGCTGGAGACAAGGACTGCTGGAGACAAGGACTGCTGGAGACAAGAACTGCTGGAGACAAGGACTGCATGCAAGGCGCACTGGACACCATAACGGCTCAATGCTCCTGTGGCACTGGAGGATTGGAAGGGTGGATCATCCAATTCCGGATTTGAGAGAAATTTCGGAAGTGGAACAGAAATTTTCCGTCTCATAAGTGGATATGAGGAATGATTGGGACTAGCGTAAAAAAGATAATGCAAAACCTCCGATCCATGACGGAGAGGACGATCAAGAAATAGCAATCCCCATAGGGTGAAAGTTAACACTTTTGAACCACCTGACGATGCCGTTTAAGATGCACATGAGTGGTATGGGTAGAACCATCCATGGCCACCCTGAAAACCGAATGCAGTGATCGCACATCCTTGCGCACCATAGAGGTTCCAATGCCGCCTCCTCCTTCTCCCCCCTCCCCTGGTGAGGACAAACTTTTGCTCTTAGTCTTTCCAATACACACAAGGCCTTGGAAAAGGAAAGAGTTTCCAGCCAGGGGCCTTCTGAGTCCATGAGCCAGAGGTCACTTTGTGCTCTGCCAAATTCGAGTGTGTCTGAGGTCCTCACACCCACTTTTTAAGCTGTTGGCAAACAGAACGAGATCGCTGTTCCCTTGTCTCGCGCGGGATGACCAATTGCATTACTCATGCAACTGGGTCAGGCTGTACAAGGTGATGGTGTGGAAGGACGGACGGACAATGAAGTCAGGTAGTTGAGCTCACACTTAGAGCTTTGCTTGGTGAAGAAGTCATTTCTGGCTTAAACGTTTGTGATGACTTCCAGCATGGGTTTTTGTCAACCCTTTCGCCACAAGTGTTAAGGGTAAGGAAACGGACAGCTTCAACATGTCAGGGCAGGAGTTCCGAAGTTTTTGCTACTGACGCAACGCTTGACCTTTTCAACATCATGCATATGAGTCCACAAAACTATCATTTTGCAAGAAGTGAGGCCCTTCAAACCATAGGTGTCACGATGGAAAAAAAGTTTTTCCTTTTATTTATTGCGTACCACCAAAAAAGCCTCCACCAGTGGAACGCATGCTCCAATTTGGGAACCCCTGTGTCACTCACTCCTTAGTTATTCAGAAACTTCAGTTTGTACTCTGTAGGCACTGCATGTGGCACCATAAAATACTTCCTGAAAAGTTATTATTTATTTATCAATAGCTGGAAGGACGGACATGTACAACAGTACAGTCATGGTACAATTAGCTTTCATGTTGCATTGTGTGCAGTAGGTCGGATCTAAGGGTCACTGAAAATGATCCTTGTACTAAAACAACCTGTGACTTTGTGTTAATTCTTCAGAAAATGATCCTTACAGCGCGCTATCCTAGGATCGTTGCTGCCAAGATTATCCTGAAACCCTCACTGCGTACCCTTTTCACTCATTCCGGTGAAGAGGTGTAACCAGTCGCGCAAAACGTATTTTAAAGAAGAAGTAAGATAATTTGAAACAAATAGTGTTGTTGCACTGTTCTGTGTTATATAGCAACCATGAAGAAAATTAAGTGATTCTGTGGAATGTGTGCTCGTCACATATTCTTCACACATACCAGTACATGTGATGATTTTTTCCCTTACACGACTGAGATAATTCAAAATGTCACCTAAAAGTGCGAGCTCTAAATTCATGATACGTCCTATCAGTGCACTAAGGCGGTCAAAAATTCTATTGGAAAAATACTATTTACAGATGCTGTATTTTGCTGTTGCATAAAATAAGAGTGCAAGAATAAGTTGTTTAGTGACTTTTGTCGTATTTTCTCCATTTGGACGATGGAAGCGAAATGAAAGGAGGCGGCAATCTTGCCCATCGTGGCGTTGACAGCTGTAGATGCAGCCTCTGCGGCCCCAAATAAGAGTACTAGTTAGGTGAAGACGCTACAGCTCACGAGGCTGCTTGACGTTTTCTTGTCCCAACGAAGAACAATCATAGGGAGCAGGATGACCAGGGTGTTTTACACCCAAGTGTCTGACAGACACTTGATCACTTTTTGTAATATATTTGTGGATGTGTGGACGTATGCTTGACTAGAAACAGTACCCTTCTTGTCATCATTGCATTTGTCCTTTACAAATTCTCTGAAGAATTTTTTGCCTTAGAGGCAGATGGGGCAACAGGAGAGTAAAAAGAAGTCTAGGTCTCTTCCTCTTTTTTCGGCTGGTCAGCCCCATGACCAAAATACACAAGCAGAGTAAACAAAAACCGCTAACATCAACACATGCCATGTTTAAGTAGTGCCCAAAGACAATAACCTCACCCTTATCCATAGCCTAGTCCTCATCCATGGTTTCATCAACCGTCTCATCTGCAGCATCATGGGCATCAAATAAAGCATTTATTAAAGAAATCTTATTTATCACTGCTACCATTCTGATTGAATTGTGAGTGCTGATGGCAACACTGTTTCCATAGTTTTCGTTGCTGCTGTTCCCTTGTTCCAGCCTTTGGAATCGGTAGCCCCTCTATCTACCTAGTACTCACACTGGATGGAGTTGACATCTGAAGGTGCTGAACAGCTGCTATCGAGGTCCACACAAAGCAGGGCTGCTAGAGTCCCACTTCAGGTTGACAATGAAAATACTAATTGTGCCCACCCCGTTTCACATTTAACTCATGACGATTTCTGCATTTGTACTGGTCTGAACCAATCAGAAAGCGGCGTTCCGATTTCCAGCAGCTGCTTGTTGTCAGACCTGAGCCGCCATGACAAAAGGTGCTTGATGAAGCTTCGCCAAGTCAGCCCGGCGGCCCAACATGTCCACTCCATCTAGTGATATGCCACCGAAAGATAGATAGGAAACTGGCATGGCGCGGCGGCCGAAGTCGTCACACCTCTGTGAAGTCTGATCGTTCTTGTATTTACCAGGCTCTATCCAGTTTTGGCATCACCAACTGTAGCTCTCTTGTTTTGGGACTGAAAAAGCTGAATGTCAGCTGAATTCTTCAGTGCAGTGATGGGAGGGCCTTACATAATCCCACACGACGTCATCCGTGCCGCGCCAGTCTCCTATCTACCTTTTTTTTCAACTATCTCTGATTCCATCTCTATATCACCTCCCTTAGGTCTCAGTGTCAGGGTTGGTCAAAACCCACCCGGGGGCGATTGGAACCACAAAACCCTCTTTTTAAAACTTTTTCTATGATGAAACCTTTGTATTTCCACATGAACGCGAAGCAACTGAAGGAAGTACATCCACTACGCGCGTTTTTATAAAAAAAATACAAAAAACTCTTCGTTGCTCGATATCTTTGAGCACACTTTTACTGACAGAACTTTTGGCGAACCCGCTGTATGAATCATGCACTTTAGAGCTCCGTCATTTCCACCTAACTTATATCGGTCTATTGTGAAAACACGTAGCAGACTTTTTACGCGAACAGAAAGTTTGTTATTACAATGAGAGCAAAAGGGAGTGGAAAGACATATTTTTGGCCCTTCAACATTTCTCCTGCCTGAAAGTCAGTTTGAGATGAGACAAACTCGAATTAGCGAAAATTTCCAATTATCCAACCAAGTTGGGTTTCCATTCACGCTTACGCACTGCTGCATTGAGTTACGAACAGAACTTTTGGGGTCATATTGTTTTTAACTCTATATTACCCGACTGTGTTGTAGCACAATATTTTCATTCAGGTAAATCTGGCCTGACTGAGACGTTATGGATATTGAAAAGGTTGAATGACCGAGGAAACGCTATATGAAGGTGAGGAAGGTCAGTAAGACTTGTGTTAGTAACGCTTGTGCTGGTCATGGCCGTTGGTTGTGTTGATAGGAGGTGTCAGTCAAAGTTACAAGTATTGGTCATGCATATTTGTGTTGATCATGGTCGTGTTGGTCGTGGTTTTGTTGGTCACACTTGGTTGTGTTGGCATGAGTTGGGTCAGTGGGGGTTCTGTTAGCACAACTTGCGTCACTTAGGTTTGCATCAGTTAAGGTTACATTGGTGAGGGTTGTGTCAGTCATTTTAGTGTTCAAGAACAACATGATACTCTTGAACGAGATATTTTTGGCTGCTAAGTTGTTCTTAGAGGCGTCACGGTTTATGTTGTCACTTAGGAGACAGATGTTTCAAGTCGTTAATCGACTGCTGTTCTGCACCACCTTGATGTATTTTCAGTTCGACCTATAATTACTTCCCCTGCGGTCCTGTTGGCAACTCTCCTCTCCACCAAAAGTCAGTCCACTGCAAAGTGGAGAACAAGATTGCCCTGATTGAGCGTCACATGAACGAAGCTTTCACCTTTTTTCAGCTTTTTGTTGACAAAATTAATTCTCTGCTGGAGCCACAGACAAATCAGTGACACAGAGAAAAGCAGCGAGATATATGACTGTGTTAATCATGGAAATAAGAAACTCCCTGTGACCCCTTTTGGGGGCCCTGAAGCTCACTGCTGAGTTCTCCTCTGACCCACAGAGTGTCGGACACTGATGGAAAGATCCTTTCCTTGGCTACGGGATCATATAATTATCCACAGAGCAAGATCACATAATTACGATATCATATAATTACGACATCGTATAATTATCCACAGAACAAGATCATATAATTACGAATCATACAATTATCCTGTCTTATCCACAGAGCAATGAGTAATGATACACAGGAATCAGTTTACTCCGATACAGTCAGAGATCCCACTCTTTTTGCTGTCCGGGTGTTATTCTAACAATATATTGGCGTTATAAGTATTACCGTTCTAGCCTCATATGACCGAATATTGTAGTTCAAGGCCATGAGCTTTTGAATGACATTTCCTTTTCTGAATGAGGTTTGCTTTTTAATGAGAGCATGGATATTTTTGAAGGGTGTCTTCCCTTCACTTACTTCTGCTCTTTGTCCCGACTGCCCAAGCATCCTTCCCCGATCCACACCCTCACCCACACCCCCTGCCAATTCTGCCCTCTGTAATGAGTGTTCTTCCTTCCACACCTGCAGGTGTGACTTGAGCTAGACATCTTATTTCAGGCCCAACCTTCCCGTCGTAACTGACCAGAGCATATTGCTTCAGCGACAAATGGCAACCCTACTTTAGTGTCATATGTGGCTTGGCTGGAATAATTCTAATTTTATATGATGGCCTTTGTTATTAAAGTGATAGATTAACGGAAATTCTGCACACATTGTCTCTTGATGGTATAATAGACTTTCATCTTTTGTGAAAGATTCATCGAGGTGTCGCTTGTGTTGCTTGTGGCCCCCCTCTAATTCTCAGTGACGGCTAAATGACTGTGATAGTCGAGCAAGAGGAAGTAGAAAGCACTTGGGACTTTCATATAACTGGACTTCGGAATATTAGGTGAAAACTTTTGGGAAGTTCGGTCACGCAAACTGCTTTTCAGATCGTTTTCCATATTTGTCACGTCTCCTTTAAATAGTGTACTTTGGAAAGACCTCAAAAAAAATTTAAATCTCGAACAGTTATTGACTTTACGCATTTCATTGCAAACGTGGTTCCAAACATCTTGAAATTATTCTTGTGACTGTTCAATTTTTTTTCTTTTTAATATGTCTAAGGTTTTCGCCCTAAATTCCGAGGTTGCGTACAGAACACAAAAAGGTAAGAATATATGTGTATCCTCCTCAGTCAGACCAGTCCTTCTGAGCTTGAAAGGCGTACGACGAGAAGAACTTGGAGTCCTGTGCCTCTTAAAATTGTATTGGTAAATGCTTAGAATTGAACTGAGCTAATAGTGTTGGATGTGTTTGGTTATGTAGCATAAGTAATAGCATATTTCCAAGTTCTCAGGAACTGTACGTTATTGATTATTGCTCGAATGTCCTGGGTGACGATGACTTCTGGCTTGTACGCGTAGGAGAGAGGGCTGAGGAAGTCCTGCTTGATCATTTTTCTTCTTGACTCTCACGCAGTGCTTCTTCGTCACCAAGGACATGGTGACCACGACCGCGGTCGCGTCCTTCAGCAAGTCGGATCTCCTGCTTGTGCTCCTTCTACTCCTGGCCCAGACGGCTAACGGTGCTGCTCCCGTCAACAATGGAAGAGATCTTGTGCTCGCCGCAATCGTGTCCAAGGTGGCCCAGGATACGTCAGTCTTTTGCGTCGACTTTGTTTTCCTCAACGATGCCAAAGAGGAGGCGTTCAAGATGAACTTGCTCAGCACAACGCCAGTGCAGTTGTCGTCTGACAAGAAGAAGGGTAGGAGGAACTCCTTGGGTTGCGGCTTCACCGTGTACTCAGCTGGCTTGGTGTCAGACGTCACGGGCACGACAGGCACAAAAGAGTCCACCGGATCTGTCGTCAAGTTGACTTTCATCAACCGGACCCTGACGGAGAGGGAGAGACTAGCTATCTTGGACTCCCTCGGGGGACTGGTGGTGGAGCCGTTCGAGCTGGACAATGACCTCCTGAAGGTGACCAGGTGGGACTCGTGCAGGGGCCAGGTCACAACATCGTTCTCTGCCAGCGATCCTGAAGTCCATCATTACTATGCAGAAGAACACGGTGAGGAGGACCTCTCGTGCATCAGGCTGAAGGCAGTCTCGTTCCCCTACGAGCCGTTCATCACCTCGACAGTGTTGCCAGATGGTCAGCTCGGCTATGGAGGAATCGAGGTAACGCCATGGGTCCAACATTGCAGAATTGCTGGTTGGCGATCAGAATACTTTGCACTTTTTTTGCAAGTCACTTGAATAGACCATTTTTTGCTGTTTAATCCGAAGGTAGAACATGAAATTTGTGAAAGGCACATGTCTACAAAGTTTCTGACATTTTTGGAATAACTCTGACGTTCCATTGAGCTCTGCCAACTACTGATGTTGGAGGTTCTCTTCAGGCAAAGAGTTGGCCCCTTGCAAGAAGCACTTGCCAACGTGGGTTGTTTTAACTATCAATATTGACTTTCGTCAATTGTGCATCATTGCATAAAGTTTTGCTCTCCTGTGGATCTGGTGGAGACTGGTGGAGATTATAATGATGACAAGTACTGTATGGTCAAGGTGTTTTAGGAGAGCCCGTGCATTTTTGCATAGTATCAACTTTCAACAATCTTGCATCATCAGGTGGCAAAGGGTAGCTCTTTTCTGGGCCTCTGTAGTGCAAACAAAGTAAATGCAATTCAGCATGAAGCATTCAATCCACTCTTTATTCTAAACTTAGGTTCGGTTGATCAATGCCATTTGCGAAAAGCTTGGCGTGAAATATTCCATCAGTCCTCCATCAGATGGAGGCCTCTGGGGTGAAGAGGTGACTCCTGGAAACTTCACTGGGTTGGTAGGGGATCTCCAGAATAACAGGTACTTCCGCATACATGTCAAAGAGATGCTGTACATGCATGTTGTACAGGGAGAGCCAACGAAATCGATCAATTCCAAGCTTACTAAAGAACCACCGATACGACTGCCAAAAAGATGTAAACAGTTTTTCACCTGTACTAGAGAATGCACAATAGTATATGTTCCTCTATGCATTCAGGGGACTCTTTGTGGAGATTCTGATTAAGACCGTTCAATGAAGTCTTTCTAAGGACCAACTTGTGGATAAGTGCTAGTCAATGCTACTAATGCTCCTGGGTCATCATGGAGCTCAAGTTGGCCGCAAATGCTGCACCAGTACAGCCTGGACGTCGGGGCACAGGGACAATTGCAGCTCGCACTTGTTACCAATGTGTGACGGCAGAAGGGAGTGAGCGCTTAGGATCGGCGCTGCCCGAGAAAAGCTGGACACCAATTGCACAGAGAAGCTCTGCACCAGCTTCCATATGGGATCATAGCACCACAGGACTGCTTAGTAGCTTGGCGCAAAATAAGATTTTTGCACTAGACCTTACTTTTGCTAAGGATTGCCGAACAAAAGTTGATCGATTTCATTGTCTGGACCCTGTACAGCGCGTCTTCATAGGCAGATGCTAAAGTCTTAGATATTTCATGACTGATTAGGTGGGATGTGCTGAAGTCTTTTCTACAATAACAGGAAGTTGGTCTGCGGCAGTTCCAGACATGTTCTAATCTCTAAATCTAACAGCCTAAATTACTACCTTTGCTCAAAGGGAGCGAAACAGTGGAACAAACATCAATGGTAGATAATGCCAAATTAGCAGGTATCAAAACTATCACCTTTTCTGAAAAAGTACCTGAACACGATGCATTTTCCGATGAAAGAAAATCTAGTATGAAGTGTTATAAAATACCGAAAGTACATGAACACCCCTCTTGAGCCTACTGCAGTGGGCTCCGTTTACAGTCATAGCTTTGGGTAGGGTCTTTTTTTACTGTAACCGAACTATACCAGCAATGGAAATAACAAGAAATGTTCTCTGGCAGGCAGGAATTGCACATTATCACAATATCCGCTACTTAATAGAGGCGGGGAAAGATATGTAGAGCTTATTGAGAGAGGTTTACCATTTAGAAAGACATCGCACACTAATGTTTTACGGTCTGCTCAAGAATACATTTTCAATTGAACAGATGACTTCCTGGGTGAGTTTTCCCGCAGGAAAAACATCACTTTTGAATCAAGAATCTCCAGCAGTGTGTGATCCTCAAATCCACGCCTCTCCAGACCAAGCCTGACCTTCTTCAGGTATTCCCTCATGTCCTTGTCACTGGGTGTGGGTACCTCAAATCATGGTTCACCAGAAATGAATGTTTTATGTCAAATGCTGACTGGTTTTTGAAACTGCTCATCCATTTTTGGTCTGGCTCAGCCAGATGATCCATGACTGTAACTGTGATTCTATGACTGTAAGCAATAAAAATTTCATGTGGGTATGAAGTGAAGATTTGGTAAATGAAAATGCTATGACTACATACGAATTATGATTGTATGCAGACTGTCAGCGGAGCCCACTGTACTGCCATTCTTGATCATTGAAACTCAAAATGACATTAGCTGAAGAGTCTTCTGAACAGATCCTGCTTCACTCATTTTTTAGGCAAATAATCTGTTTGGGCATAATAACAATCTGTTTTTGCAGCACTTTTGCTACCTTCCAAGATTGCCAGTTCACACAGCACGGTTGAGTGCATACAGAAAACAAATTGGGTGAGAATAGTTATCAAGGTTGAAGGCAGGTGGAGGCATAGGTACATTGCTTAACTGTCGCAGCTCCACTTCTAAAGTAGAAAAGCCCAGCTGAATAAAATTTTAACGCATCACCCTATTTAAGTCATGAACTTTCTAAAACTTCCGCATTGGCCTATCAAAACTGAAGGCACTGTTTGTTAAAGAAATTGATTGATCTCAGGGCTGATGTGGGCTTTGCACAGCTGTTCATGATACCAAACCGACGGGCCACCGTTGACTACACAGATACCTACGAGTTTGACTATGTCTGTTGCATGGTATGAATAGAAACTTTTAATTCAAAATCCTGCTTAAAAAATGTATTGTTGTTCATTTTAATCCGATGTTGAAAGTCCTAACCTAACTTAGCCTAACCTAGCTGTACCTAAACTAGATGAGCCTAACCCAGCCGAGCCTAACCTACTTGAGCCTAACGTAGCTGAGTCTAACCTAGCTGACCCTAGGTAGTTGCGTCTAACCTAGCTGAGCCTAACACAGCTGAGCCCAAACCAACCTTATGTAACCCTCATTCTACGTAACGTGTTAAATGTTTCTATTCTTAGATTAAAAAACCTGACCCACGACCACAATGGTATGCCATGATAGTGTCCTTCTCTTCCTCCTTGTGGGGTCTTGTGGCGCTGTCAGGGCTTGCATGCGTCACTTTTGCTATTACCTACACATTGGTCTACTCCGAGGCGGAGTTCAGCCCGTACACGCTCGTCACCTGCCTCATTGGCGTCTTCGTCGACGAGTCGCAGCCACACATCAAGAGGATCAAGTGAGTGGAGCAGATGTCAGCACTAGGGCTCCAATGCTCTGAAAGAAAAACTAACCTGATGTGCAAAATACCTTTTATTCTCCCGTAGCACCTGGTAAATTCCAGGACCTATATTGAAAAATATTATATGCAGGGTGACTCTACAGGTATTTCCTGTTACATCTCTGCAAAGTTTTTATTTTTTTAACATTTGACAGATATCACGTCCAAGAAAAGCATTTGCTGTGACTAAAATGCTGAAACCCATTTGGCATACTGAGGAATAACTGGGTGTTCCAATTTTGAACCATCTCTCGAATACCCTGTCTCATTCCAGGACCAATGGTCTTCGGGTCTTCGTGGTCTTCTTTGTCTTCGCCTGCACTGTCCTGACCACAGCATACAGGAGTAAGCTTACTTCAAACCTCTCCGTGCAGATTGCGCCTGCACCAATTGGTAATGTTTTTACAGCAGTCGTCCATTATCAAAGATGGTAAAAATATGCATATAGAATAGACCAATTATGCACATGAACATGCATGAAAAATTGGGCAATTTTGCACAAGTTTGTAGAGTTGGGATGAGGTCGTGGGGAAGGGGTTGCCACAAAAATTGCTGCAGTTTTAGCAGATTCAGCTGAACTTAACATTTTTTTTTGTTTTGTGTGAACTAATTTAAGTGCAGTGCACACTTCTTTCTCCTGGCATAACTTGTGACTGGATTGAGTGGTTCACCCCTCTGTGGAAAGCCGAGGAATTCCTTTTAAACTGAACTGATATGCTCTTTCGACTCTAGAAACATTCATTTGTTTCAAAAAACACAAAGCAGTCAACCTTTCATGCAGCAAATTCTGATACACAACCTTGATCCCATTATTACTTACATGAGACTTCGATCCCATCCATCCATACAGCATGATACAAAACTCTGAGTCAAAAGTGCCTATAGTAAAACATTAGTTAAAATCCGAGACATGTAGCAGCAAGTGTCTAACGCCAATTTTCCACCCCCAAAAGCTAAAATTGACATTTCTAACAAGCCTACTACATATGAATGTAGAAACATATTTTTGCCACCTCTACTCATTTAGCACGAGGACACAGAACTACAGTGTTTGAGTGCAATTGCAGACACCATCAGTGAGATCTTGTCCCAACCATTGCCCGTGTCCAGCTTCGGAGACACCTTCCTCGAGAACATCAGGCTGAGCATCGATCCAGACCTCGTGAAGCTCGCCGAGAAGTATTCAGTTCACTACGACTTTGACGGCGCCCTGGTCAACGCCAGCAAGAGAGAGCTGATCATGTGCGAGAGCAACATGTTCCTGGACTACAGTATCAGGAAGAGGTTTACCGATAAGTGAGTCAGGAATGGTTGACGGCGTTTGTGTACCACAGTACTTGGCGTAGGTGTTGCACAGCAGTTGTTGAACGACGCACATTGTACTATCATGTGTATATATTTCCCCAACTACATGTTCTCTCTCTGTCAAGTCCAAGGAGGTAGTTATGAGAACACGTTTGTCGGCAATTTGTAATCTTATGCACGATTACCAGACTATTTATAACGTGTTCCACTCCCGCGTGCTCCAGGTCCTATAGGAGGACGCCAAGAGGATCGACAACTTTGACTATGCTAATCTGTCGTTTGTTATGGTTAACCAACCGTAAAAATGACAGCGCAAGAATACTCGTGGAAGCACAATATGTCCCAGGGTGGGGGACTTTGTCGGTTTGTTTGTTTGCAAGGGGTTCACACCTGGCACAATATCTCATGACGACGAGACAAGAAGAACGCATGAGGGTCTTTTTCCTTCACGTGATGGCATATACAGACCTCGATCAGTTCCGTTTTAAAGGAGATTCTTGGCATTTTACAGAGAGGTCAACCACTTCCATAGCTTAATATAGAAGAAAGTTTTGGCTAAAAAAAGGTGTGCAATTTGGACACTACACACTGTATCGTATGATATTGCAACTTCTGGCTCATCACTCAAAGATTCGCTGCATTTTCGTCATCAAGGCCCCCAATTGCGTAAATCAAACCCTTTCTTGAACAAAAGGGTTGGGAAAAAAGTGTGTCCAACATGTCGAGCTGCAGCAGGTCCACTCTCAAGCGCAGCGTGGGCCGACTGAAGCTACATAACTTTGTGCACAGCACAACCTACTTGCGTATCATTGCTATACAGTATAGTCTCGATATAACGACACATTCAGTCAGCAGCTAAGAGTAAAAAGTTCGTGTGCGCCCGAGCCAACTCAAAATTGATTCACGGAGACTTCCCTGTAGCAGGATAGTGCAGAAACACCACACAAAAGGCGTGAAATCCTCCTCATAGTACGTAAGTCGGCATCATCGGTAACAACTTGAAACTTTGCTTCAGCTTCGGCGAGACGAGCATGCACATCATGAGGGAGTGCATGAGCCCCTACCAGGTGGCCTTGGTCCTGCAGAAGGACAGCCCTTACACGAAGAGATTCAGCAGAGTCATCAACAGACTGAGGGAGGGAGGATTCGTCCAGGTAACACTTACAGTGACGTCACCTTGGACAAGGATTGACCTTCTACCTTTGCCAGAAATGGATCCAGAATGAGATGGACAACTTGGCCAAGCTGGCTCCCTCGGTGGGTGCGGAAGCGAAGGCCACACCCTGGTCTGTGGATCACCTCCAAGGACCGTTTTTTTTCTACATCATTTGCATACTCTGCACTCTGATCGTCTTCATTGCCGAGAGGATTTTTAATGCTTTTTCTCGACTGAAAATGTAACAGGAGAGGGAAAGTACTTTCGAGTCACCCAGTAGAAGGCTTCAGTTATCAAACGTACAGTTTTCCTTGGTTAGGTTAACTTCCACTAGATTGGTGATAGAACTGCTTTCACTAATGATGGGTGCATTGATCTTGGTGATGACGAAAATGGTGCCCTCCAATAGACGTTTTACTCGACATTCGGGCTAGGTAATCGCAAGAGCACGTACAGGGTGACCACAAACACTGAAACTCTTACCTTTTAGATAAATGACACTGCTAAAAAATGATTGGCGGACGGGGAAAATGCATCTTTTCCTCGACAGAAAATCAGGGTTTCTACGTCAACTGCAATCATTTGTTGTATATACAGGTTCTTGTCTTCACTCTTGCATGCACAAGGCCTGTGTCCTAGTAGATTTGCAGATTTTAATCCCCCCCCGGGTGTATTTCTCTTACACTGTGACACTCTCAGCAACCCTACCAATTGCAGAGTTTCTGGAACACCCTGCGTATGCATAGTTTGACGTACTTTCTATGCCTGACATGCTATTCTTTGTTATATCATATTGTTGTCCTCTTCAACAGAAAAAAATCATTAAGAAGCCAAATCATGGCAACTTGCTCCAAGCGTCTCCACTCAACGTAGAACAAGAAGGAGTTTGAGAAGAATTCGTACGCGGACCCCACGTGGTGCACACCGGGTTGTCGTCCGAACAGGTCTTGACTGTTTCCCGCGCACCTGCAGACGCAAGCGCGGGTACAATGGACGAGTCAGGCAATATTTGTGTTTGCTCAGTCTTTCGCTCTCAAGGACGCCATGAGATATGTTAGAGAGAGCTATTTCTAGCTCCAAAACGCACTTTTCTTTCTCGCAAAATCAATACATTTTGTTCACTTCCGATGCCTCCTATGCTGGCAAAGTGGCAACGGTGGCCCTTGGCACAGTAAGATGCTATTCAGAGCAGTTCCGTGCCAATCAACTGGTGACAGAGGAAGACATACAGGGTATCCAGGAGTAAGTGCCAAATCCCGACCCCTACAGTACTTTAAGAGGGTCCCGCGAATTTGCGTCACTTGTCCGAAGAACGTAGGTGAGACAGCTTTTATGAGTTCTCAGATATCAATACTGGACTTTGGATTTTCTGCAGCACCTCCGGGTCCGGTCTCCGGGTCCGCCTGTCACACGATGCTTCATCTGGAATATCCCGAATATCGATTACCACATTTTGTGCCTTACAAGACGCATCCTGATTTTGTACTTGTTTACAAGGTCCTGCCCGCTGTAGTAGACTGGGTACACGGCTACTTGAGTCTTGTCTGAACTACTATTATTGAATGTGTTTTCTGCCAACTTCAAGCGCCTTTTCCACACGATATCGACACGCCTGAATGTTCAGCTTCGGCCAGTCAAGGCGGTCCTGTCCAAGGCGGTCCTGTCCAAGGCGGTCCTGTCCAAGGCGGTCCTGTCCAAGGCGGTCCGAAAATCACATATTTTTCCGCTTTGGTCCGAAAATCACATATTTTTCCGCTCTCTAGCCATGAATAAACCTGGCCTCTGTTGTGGCACGCTTTGCTGCAGTTTTTCTCCCAATTGGGGGAAAAAAAATCCCCCCTTGGGCTAGACCCTCTTCACCCACGACGGTCAGAGGCATTCCAGACCGGAAATTGGCTAGATCCGATGACAGAATGGACGGAAAAGGAAGGGGGACGACGACAACGACCCCGACCCGACCCACCCCTTCCCACCCGGAAATGTGTTGAAAAAGTACTGCACCAAACCAAACTTTGGGTGTGTCGACGACCCAAAAAAGGAGGAAGATGGGCCAAAATGGGCAGACAAAAAGGCTTCTCTGTTGACTAACGACCGTGGAACTTCTGGTCTCTGCAGACGCGTCAAGAAAGAGCCATCATAAACGTGTATATTGATGCATCAACCGATGAGGTGCTCAAGAGTAGTGTCAATTTTACGTTACGTTCATAGTTGTTTGGAGACCTCGGAATTTTAGGTAGAGAATTTGGGCAGTGGCGGTCACGAAAAGTAGTATTTCTGGGTCCTTCCTCCATTTTAATCGTCCATTGCTTTTCCATCGCCATCTCTTTTTGAAAATTCCTCAAAATTCCACTGCCTCTTCTTCATTTTTCCAAATCTACTGCAGTAGAACCCACCTAAGTGCAACAATCTGGGGAAAGGACAGACATTGCACTTACACGAAAATTGCACTTCAGCAATACTAGGTTGCGAGATCTCCTGCGCATGCAGCTGTAAAACAAGGCAATCGGGGAACATCACCTTTTTAAAAGGGTTTCAAGTTGCCTCAGACAACACCTCAAATGCCCCCGTGGCCTCCAAAAAAGACTCTAATGCCATCCTGGCTTCCAACAGTGGTTCTGATGCCACCAAGGCCTCCAATGATGCCAAGTTGGACATGGAATCCAAAAGCTACGCCAAGTGCCAGTCCAGAAAAGTGAGACACGCTGCAGAGAGTTTAAGAGCCACCTACTCACTCTACAGTTGCTTGACAGCTTCTCTTTTCTACCGCTAAGCAATTTGAGGCCTCCAGGACACAACTCTGTGTCTGGTCCTCGAGAGCAGCAACTTTCAGCTGATGAAGAGTCCGTAGAAACAATTCTTCAAAAGACATCATCAGAAAGAACTGAAGTTATCTTGGAGACGCGAACACCACTGTTCTCATCCTCTCGAGGCTGAACTCGTCGGGTCCCAGGACCGCACCACATTCAGCTTGAATCTAAATTCACGCCTCCAAGAACAGCCCTGCCAAGTGTTCAACTTCATCCAGAACAATGTGGCCAACAAGTGGAGGCTCTATACTGAACCCTCATGACTTTTTGCGAGCAAAATACTAATACATTGGATCTGCACTTTTAAAAGCGCTTTAAATGGGGCTGTCCGAGGCTGATCATAGAAGTATTGACACGGTCTTTGAACAGCAAGTTCATGCAGATGAAGCCATGACAAACAAATTGAGAAGAGTAAAACTTCTCTAGTATGAACTTTGTTAGAACAACTGCTTCATTTTAGATCTGTCGACCTCTCTTATAAGACCTAGATATGCCTGGAAGTTGATCAGTGCCTGAGCTTGACCAGAGCCACTGATTCACCTTCCGAAATAGCCAAAGTTCGCACAGCAACCTTGATGCACATTTTTGCTACTTACTATCAACTAAAACTTAGTTCAGAGCTTCACTCAACACTCAGTTTCTCACCAACTTAAAGCTCAAAAAATCAAAGCAAGCATGAGTGATTGGGAGAACTTTTAAGAATTCTTCTTATTTTGAGAATTCAACCAAAAATTGCTACTAGAAACGACACTCATTGTCTAACATGACGAAGCTGACTCAGTTATCAAATTCCATGACTGCTGTGCTAAAAGCATCTATATTTCGGTCATTTTCTGGAGCCAAACTCATGGCAGGACCAGCTAGTGTGTGCAGTCTTCGGATTCGGTTTTTAGCTCAATGTCCAGATGAATCACAGAGATTCAAATCCCAGGGAATCAAATCAAGATTCGAATCACTTTGGGGCCTATCCCAGAATGATTCGTCGAATCCGAGCTGGCCAGAAAGAAATTCGTTGTACGTCACTACTCCTAAATGATCGCTTTGGTCAAGGCACAAAAAATAAATAAATAAAAACAGTCACTTCTAGGGATCAAACAGGCTCATAAAACTGACGCTTGGGGCTCGGAAGAGTCGGCCTTCGCACTGTTCAGGCTCACAAAAAGACTTCGGGCTTTGGGGCTCGGGCTCTTATTAGAATTGAAACATCCCGATTAAACTCACCTGGAAATTTCCTTTCAAGCTATGTTTTTGAGCTCATTATTAGTCATCAAAATGACGTTGAAAGTCTTCCGTCCAAAATGTAAAATCTCTACTTCTAATGGCATCCCCCAAAGGGCAGGTTTTTGCCCGCTTCGCATCAACGCTGGCCGACTTTCGAGCCCGAAATAGAACGGGCTGGACAAAATGCGGCATTGGACTTGTCGGGCTCACAGAAGGCCCGTCTGAACCTCGGTCTTTCGGGCTCAGTTTAATGCCATCCCTAGTCACTTCTCGATTCTCCCACGACAAAGTAGTTTGTCATCGCGACCTAGAAGCCTGCAGACAATTTTTTCCTCTTTACGGAAATTTAGGTGGAAATATTAAAAAGCGGAGATTGGCCCAATATTACAATTTGAATAAATGGACTTTTTGTCACCTAAAATATCAGAATTTCTGAGAAAAATTGAAATCCTCTTGTCTTGTCTATCCTTGATTTGTCTATGTTATCAACCACTTTTTTGACCCCAAGAAGCCCTTATGAGGTGTTTAAGTACCCTTTTGTTATCGACCTTTAATTATTGTAAGGTCTACTTATGACCGGAAAGGTATTTCTTTCAATACCTTGATCATGATTTGCTGTTCTTATCCAAAATCACGTCACAACATACTTCTCACACATTTGCATCAATGACTTACTGCAACTTCATTTTTAGCTGTGTTATTTTACAAGTAACATACAGTAGAATACGCATAAGCGCATCTCTGTGTGACCTCCTGGTTGTTTAGTCTGCCTGAGCTTCTGACTCACGTGACTGAGAGGTGCAAAAAAGGGTGAATAAGCTAAGGCAGTGCGATATCTCGTGTTATTTCTTGGGGAATTTTTCTCAATTCTTGTCAGAGCGAGTTTCTGGTTCAGCGTTGCGTTAGCAAGCATTACTTTTAAAGGTCAGGACAACAACAACAAAGCCCGTAAAGAGAGTGATTACAAATGCACAAACAAGGGTCCTTCTCTGTCAGTAAAAACAAGTTGACGGTACTTGATATGGCTATTTTTTTGAGAAATATTGCAATTCTGATTCACTTATCTGTCTTGATGTTTTGGACCTGACTCAGTTATCCATCGGATTTTATGTATTAGAACGGTTACTTGTATCTGTTCCATAGGATCTGACCCGTCTTACTAGACAACTTAACCTACTGCACTTTATCATCTCCTAACAGGATCGTATGCTGACTAGAAAAATACTCATAAGGTCCAGACTCCGGCTTCATCTGCAACATCCTGTACGGAAAGTTCTAAATCAACGTGGCTGAAAGTTCCTCCATCGGAAAGGTCCCCGAGTCGGAAGGCGCAACCTCTTTTTTCCTCTGTCTTACCAGAAAGTTGGGCGCAAGACCAGAATCAAACTGCGTTTTCCTATATTTCAAAAAGTCACCTCGATTGTTGGGATCATCTCTATCACAGCCAGTTGCACATACCACACAAATGAATAACATTATATCATAAGGTTCTTAAGACACCAAAGACACGAATAAGCATATGTTAGACAAGAATGATTATTTTTATCTGTGCTGGCTGGCAAAAAAAGTCTTTTCTCCTTGGGAGAGCTTCCATTGATAATTTTTTTCTTGCTGATTGTACGATCTTGTTGGGCTTTGGCTTCTCCTCATTGTGGCACGTGCGTGGGCTCCATGATGGGTGGGCCGATGTTGGGTGCGTAGTGATATTGGTGATGATGCTGGAACAGAGGAGCAATCACGATCTTTGTTCAAGCTCGACCACGTTTTCAACTTCAACAAGCTTGCACAGTGTGATTCACAATAAGCTTCAGGCCGAAGTACTTTTTTTGGGGGAGGGAGGGCTGTTTTGGTTGGACTCTACACTTAAAGATGGCACCAGCTGGCTGGAATTGAAATTTTTGGCGGCCAAGCTCGTGTTTATGGTCGTCGAAACTCATAACGTCAACCCTGTGTGCTCCGTTTATACGTGGCTTTTTGTCATGGAAGTAAAATGTATTTTTCATGTCCAATGTCAGCAGGTCGGCACAGGATTTACAAATATTTCACTTTTCCCTGCACGTCCGAGTCTATCGTCATCGAGACTCATGAAGTCAGCACCGTGTGCATCGGTTCAATTTGTTCTTGACCATACAAGCAAGGGAAGGGTACAAGAAAGATGAGTTTAACATGTCTTGCTTCAACATGTCCGCGCAGGGCGGCTTGTCCAGCATGCAGCACACCAACGAAGCTTAAATCAGTCAACTTGGTGGTCAGTACCTACCTTGTCATGGCCATCTCCGCCTCCCGGGCCACGAGGCAGGATGTGAACCTGACGGTTGTGGTCCAGCTGGAGCTGCCAGACTGAAGGGTCATGTCCAAGCTCCTGAGGACAAAGATCAGTACAGTTTTCTTTCTCTCACTACAGTTGTTTGGTGCGACTGACCTTTAAGACGTGATCATGGAGTCGCTTGACCACCTCGGACCACTGCCTCCTCTGCTCCTGCAGCTTCTCGTGCTCCGCGATGAGCTCTGACTTGCGGCATCTGATGTGGGTCACGTCCTCCTCCAACTGTTTGATCTGATCGATCTTGCGTTTGCGGCAATTGCGGGCGGCAACCTGAATGGAGTCGCGAGTGATGACTCCCATGGAGAATGCATAACTTTTTTTCCTTGCAAACCTACCTTGTTCTTCCCTCTTCTCCTGATGTCCCTGCATAGGGTGAGCTGTTCCTCGGTCAAGTCGTGTTTGGACAGCAAGTCGTTGAACTCGTCCATGGGCAAGTTGATGATCTCGCTGCAAGAAATGGGCAGATTCATGGCAAGAGCCTTTCGCTCGTCGCGACTCAGTCCTTGTGTGGAGGAGCCACCGGAAGAGGATGCGGCAGCGACGGCGGCAGCTGCGGCGGCCGCGGCGGCCGCTTTCTTTTTCCGGCGGCCAGTGGGCGCTGACGAGGCCGCAGAAGTCCCGGAGGTGCTGACGGCGGCTGGAACTGCTGTCGCCGCGGCGGCCGCCGACGCGGAGAGATGGTACGGGTTGACAAGGCCGGCGGCTGCCTCTTGGTAAGCCGCGGCCGCGTATGCAGCATGCCCGTAGGGATACTCAGCCGCGGCGGCCGCAGCGACAGCACGCTCGTCTTTGATATAAGATGGCGGATAGAGGAAGTCCGCATGGGCGTAACTAATGCCGCTAGCCGCAGCCGCAGAGCGGGCAGCGGCGGCTGCGGCGGACTCTGCGGCGGCCGCCGCGACTGCAGCTGAAGATGAAGAAGACCCGTTGGGCGGCGCGCTGGACTTGGTCCACTCCCGGATCAATTTCTTCTTGCGATCAGTGTAGGGCCTGTGTAAAACCAATGAGAATCGATTAATGTCAACAATAAAGAAAGTGACTTTTTCACGTGTGTATCATGAATAAGTAATCATCCCTACCGACAGTAAAGTCTCGATTAAATAAATTCTTATCTCCAACGATGAATCGAGGCTCTACTGAATAACACTTTTCAAAGAAGAATGACTAGGTCAAGCTGCGAAAGTCGACACTAGATGACGCTGATGTCTACAAAGATCATGCTAACACGGATTGGCTAATTTCGCGTCGTATATCGACTATGCAGTTATATGCAATATAAGTACACAGTGGGACAAAGCGACTGCCCGCTGAGAGTGTTCTTGATGCAGCTGAACCAGTTATAACAGTGGATCAATTTTTCAAAAAATCACTGCAACATTCAGCAAACCTTTGGTGCAGTCTTCCCTGCAGTACAGCTTTAACGGAGGACTTGAATTAAAGAACACTTGAGCGTTCAAACTTCTTCCCAATAGTTTTGCTAGATGCTAATATTGTTAAATCTCCCTCCTTTTTACCACTTATGCCTTATATCTATTTCTTTTTACCTCATTTCAACGTGGCTCCGCCGCTCCAATTCGCTCAACTTCATCAAGAACAATCTCGGCGCGCATTCATTTTGCCACCCCCTGTACTTTTGTAAGGCCAAATCATCCCACCACCTCTGCTTCAATCCAAACAAACATTGCACGCAGGAGAAGACTAACAATGAGTCTCCCTCTACTTGTACGCAGCTGTGTCATAAGAACTCATAACCAACCTCTTCAAGCACTAAGAAGGTCACGAAGGCGACCTCGGGAAGGTTGGGGTGATTATGAAGACTCTGAAGAAAGGTCTTCAGACACTTCAGCAAGCTGCTTGGACTTGAAAATGAGGTTGAGCACGCTCTGAGCACTTGAGAACTGGTCAAGTTCAGTTGCGCAGCGACGCCACCTGACAGGGTTGCCAAGAAGTTCGTGGGACTCAATTTATGCATCTTCTTTGAGGCCAGCGCAAGGCAATTTGCTAGGGTCAGTTTATACCGACACCCCTTCCTCAGTGTTGAGGCGTAAATGTATTATTCACTCTTGGTTTCCATCAGGTTGCCAGTCAAAGCACTTCCTGATCTCATTGTCTACCTTCTCGGTGTCTGTTGACGCAGTGCAAAAACATTTGTGCCACGCAGTTCACGCTGAAGGCGGCCGTAGTCAAAGTCATTCTAAGTTATGCTTGCTGTGTTCTAATACGCAGCAACACTTTATACATGGTCTCTCCAAATTGGGCCGCCTGCGAGTGCATTCAAAGTGAATTTTGTGACCTCTGTAACTTGGTAGGAACCTTGCACGTAAGACAGGATTGTTTGTGCACAGAGTAAACTGTGCTTTTAACACCGCAAAAGATATGCAAGTTGTTTCTGTTGACTTGCACGATAAAGAACATTTGTCACGACTCAATCTTACAAGTGGGTTCCAAAATATATGAAAAGCCTCAAGCAGCTCAGTTCTTGCTATTCGAGTCAGAAACTGGCATTTTCGGGTCTACAGTACTGTCTACTGTAAGCAAGTAAAAGGCTATCACTAAGACAAGTCCAGTGACAAAAGTGTTAGTTTTCAAAGGTGCATCCCCTCCATATATACATAATGTTGACTAGAGCCAGGTTGCGACATTTGGCAACTGCCAAAATATTGCATTTCTTAATATGTGATCCCTCTGTTGTTGTAAAGGGTGTTTGGAACTTGGGCAAGTTCATCACCTTCGTCTAATTCATGTCTTGACTGTCGACTTGAGTCTTCTTGCGAAAAAAACATTTAGACAGCGTTGCCACATGCAAATCGTCGACCAGATGCCAACTTGACGAAGACTCATTCTGAGACATCTGCGCTCAAGGATGGGGACACACCAAAAGTTGCTGGGACTCCCTGTAAGGTCTCTTTTTGTCGCTCACGTTCATTTTCTACCTGTGCATGGCCAAAATACAAAGGATTTATGAAAGAATTGTTCACGTCAACCAGACAAAAAAGCGTAATTGTGCTTTTTTCCACTTCAGCTTTGCTTTGTTGCTCATGATTGAGTAATAAGTCAACAGTGCAACTTAAAGGCCTGTCACATGGGCAAAAAAAGTAACAAATATATTACCCTTATTGTGCGTAATTGATAGTTCATCGCACGTTTTATGCTAAATACGTCTATTCTTTAAGATCCAAAAGTGACATTTCAAAGATTTTTATTGACTTCCAGGAAATTAGAAAAAATCCTTTGCACGAAAAATGAATGTTCATCCTGATTTCCTTATGATTAAATAGAGAGCGAGGGGTGACGACAACCACGGCGAGTTGGGACGACCGCAGGAACGTGAGCGAGAAACAACAGCGAACAGGATGAGGGCATCACAATGCCTACTGATCCCTATGCACCCATGAGCGAATTTGGAAGCTCCAGCACCTGAACGGATGATATATCCAGTCCATTTTCAGCCAGTTCTGCTCGTATAAGTCCCAGGCCAAGTACAAT
>JAAUXU010028686.1_pt1 | contig 22256 bp, 26 predicted proteins | sample 7278151 | NCBI WGS metagenome assembly JAAUXU01 (sample SAMN14350113, study PRJNA611818) | marine sediment metagenome | isolation source: surface marine sediment (1.8m) | place: French Polynesia: Moorea | collected 2018-08 | reverse complement strand
TGTAGATGTTGTTGACTACTGATTCAACTGTTTGAGTGACTGTTCTGCTCTTTGAATATTTAATTGAATGCTGAATTGAATAATTTGGTGGTGAATACATATTTTTGGTCACCAATATCATTTTTTGGTGGTGGAATATTTATTCTGCTCATTGAATATTAGATGTAGTGCTGAATTGAATAATTTGATGGTGAATAATTATTTTTTGTCACCAATATTTTTTTTGGGAAAAAATACACTTTTATTTGTCAAACTGATAAATGGTAACCTTTTCTAAATGCACCACCAGGAGTCACCACCTTCGCGCACTTTTTGTCAACTGAACTGTACATTAAATGATACCTGGTGGCTCGATCGTTGCTCCACACCACTCTGAAATGAATCTTGTGAGCCTGACTCGAGAAAGACGATGTGATCCGACAAATCATCTGCAAGAAAGTGGTCGCTGTTAATCGCTCGAAGTACGACTGAAAGACTCAATGAGCACCTTCATCGGAACGTCGACGCTTCTTGAGTCTGGTCGGTTCCTCTTCGGTCATCAAATTTCTCTTTCTCTTCGCTCCAACCTGACTCTGTTCCTCGCTCATCTTCTTCTGTGGGGACTTGAACAGGGCAGAAACCGTAAGACGTTTCTTGGAATCCAGGGGAGAGTTGACCGAGGAGCCCGCCGAGTCCATGACTTTCAAGTCCTGAAAGAGCCGCCCGAACATCCAATTGTAGCCAAAATTGGCCAAAACAATGAAAACAATGTGTCTAATGGTAACCTCTGCGTCCATGGATCCCGAGTTTCTGAGGAGCTCCTTGTAGCGCTGAAGGATCCTGACGTACTGATGATCGACCATACAGAGGTTCGGGTCGAGGACGACGAGTTGCTCCGGCACCTCTGTGGTGAAGGCAAGGCGATTTCTAGCCATGAGGCCTACAACGGCCGCAGCGAACCCGCCCTCGTGGTTGACCACAACCTCGGTTCCTGCATTAGATCTTGTTGAAGATGTGCACGTTGCCCGTTTACATGTGCTTCATAGCGCTAACCCTTGGAATTGACAAATCCCTGCAGAAACTGCTTGACGAGGATCCAGGACTGATGGTAGATGTCATACTGGTATCGGCTAAGAAACTTGTGCGAGAACGTCACAGACAGTTGGTAAGGGGAAGAGGACAGTGGAAGGAAATTCGACCGCCTCACGCGATTCGTGTTGTACTTTTTCTTTAGCGAAACCTGCATGAAATATTATTCATTAATAGATCTTCAACCTCTCTTCTTCAATCTCAATGCTCACCATTTTGTCTTTCTTCAACTTCTCCATGACGTCCCTGAGGAGATTATCTGGGTACTGCTGATAGATCTTGAACAGCTGAAACGCCCAACTGCTCTTGTCGGACGTGGAGCAGAGCGAGCTAGTGACTAAGGCATTCAGGACGGAGCAGCGAATTTTGTCAATGTCCGTAGGATCTTGGAAACCTACGTGAAGGTCGCCAACGTCAGCCACGGCCAAATGCCATCAACGCATACAAGGGATTATCGGGTGCTTACCAGAGGACTCCTTAATTGATGGTAGGGGATGGATAATGCTGAATTTTTTCTTGAGCTCCTCTAAGTCGTTGGGTAAGTGAAGCTGATCCACCTGAGACACCCGATTCTGGTATTTCTGCAGCAGGATTCTCATTAGCGGTTCGAAGTCAGTCTTCAAGCGCGTCTCGTTGTCCTCCTTATTCATTCTGCTGGGCACGGGGAACTGGTGCAAGATCTGATACATGTGGAGAGTAGATCAGAACTGATAACTCGAAAGTTCGGGACGTCGGGCGTGGAGACTCACGTTGTCGTCCTGCTGCACCTCAGCCAGAAAGAGCGCTACGTTGTCCACCGTGGTCTTGTTTTTCATCATATAGTTAAGCCTCCTCTGGCATGCCCTGGACGTCTTGTTCAAGCTCTCTGGGAAGCTTGAGTGCAAGAGATCTCGAACAGATGTATAAGGGACCTTTTTTGTAACAGAGAATAATGAAAACTTTCAAAAACGACGGGTTAAAGTGTGTTTGTACCATCTGATTTCTGGAGTTCTTGCACAAGTAGACGCCGGCCACTTTGCACAAGAGGAGGAACGAGTCCTCCTGGGACGTCCAATCTACTCTGAGCTTCCTCATCAGTCTCAAAGCGGCACGGTCGCAATCGTCGTAATAAGGTTTCTTCTTGGGCTCTTCTGGAAAATTCAGTGGAGTTGAGATGATTACAAAATTCTCTTTCAACTATGAGCTGCTCTCTGACTTACGTACCTTTTACGGTCTTCTTTATAGCTCGCAAGGTCTCTCTCGGCTTCAACTTCCTGGCCTTGAAGGCCACTGATTCCGCTACCTTTGGTTGAGCCTGACTCTTCTTCCTCCTCTTGGATCCCTTGACGGTTTCCGACCTCTTTTCGTAGGTGACGTTGGCACCATCTAGCGGCTTTTGCTGCTTATTGTGCCACGACCAATTGCGCTTCAGATGCGCGAACAGGTAGGAGTCCAAGCCAGCGGCACCTGGTCAAAGGTTAGAGACCTTTTAGATTCAGTGCTATAAGTCAAGCGCAGGTGACCCGACTTACCTTTGCAGTCCCCCGGGGTCACACCCGTGTCATTTACAGGCGCTTCGTGATTCGTCTTTGGGTTGAGCGCCTTCTGCAGGTTCGGCTTCTTCTCCGGTTTCTCCAGGGAGGCCAGTTCTTTCTGCTCTTCAGGGGAGACCGCGCTGGACACCCCCAGAGGCGTCTCCACGCAGATCCGCCAAAGGTCGTACCTGAAATTGAGGCACCTGCAAGGCTGGACAGACAGAGAAAGCGCGAGAACAATATTTGTAAGTACCGGTAGAGTCATCATATGTATACTATAAATTATTCAGAGTGTTATTCTTTCCCGCTTCTTCTGCTGTCTTTATGCTTTATCCATCTCATGAAGAAGAGCATTGTGGTTGCGATAATGCAACCACAAGAGATTAACCTTCTCTTCTCTGCCATGATCATGAGTTTCTTGAGAATCATCAAAAAAGAAGCATAAACAAATCTGAATTTGCACTCTTTCTTTACCAATTTTCGGACTGAAAGGAGAAGATATTGAGTGAAATAGGCGTAAGAGCTGGAAAGTTGATTCATATAGTAGGAATTTTACTACATAAAAGGGTTGTTTGATTTGGGGATTCTAATTGTGATTCTTATAGCCATTTGATTCATATAGCAATTAATTCATATAAGCGTGTTCCACTGTATGACGATGCCAGACGCATGAACATGTACCAGTATGTCTCTATGTCCTCTAGAGAGTCGAACTCGTAGTTCGATGTCTCTAGTTCGATTCCCTCGGGCTTTCTGGCGATGAAGTAAGAAGGGTCGCACTGGCGTGTGTCCATCAACGAGGCTTTCTTGTTCATGTAGAGAAAGACCTGAGAGATATGATAGAGTCAGAGACTATTTGCATTCTTTCCCCTTTCTCCTCACTTGGTCCTTCTCCTTGAGCTTTTGCGGTCCGAACTGCATGAGGCCTAGGTACGCGAGCCTCGTGGCCACCTCGTGCACCGTGAATATGTATTTCCTATGGGCCAGAATAGAGCTCCGGATGTCGGGTGACAGGTGCCTGAGCAGAAAATGCCTCCTCACTGGGTGATTCAGCAGCTGTTCAAGCCCAGGCACTTCATGCGTAATGTTCACCAACTTCGTAAAGAGGGAGAGGGGCAACCGAAGTAGTACGTCACACATCAGGCACCACCCCACGTCCCATCCCTACAGCATGACCATTGGTTTTAAGCCATCCAATTGATCAATCATCCAATTTGATGTAACGCACGATTCTTGACAATGACTGTACAGTTTTGCCTAGTCTGTTTGAACAATGTACACTCACCTCATGTTGGGGCAGTGGAGGCACGAACATCTTCCAGCTGATCTCTTCCTTGTACAAGTCCATAGACTTTAGTTCTTGTTCGAACTCCTCGTCAAAGGCCGAACCAATCTACGGCGACTCAGGAATAGCTCTTGTGGCCGACATCGGACATACTTGTTTTGTTACCTCCATCTTGATACACTCTTTCGCGGCCTCCTTGTTGACTGGCTTGGCGTCATAGGCTCGGGTCAGGTAGAAGAGGAACGTGTGCAACTCGCGCATGCGCACAAACTTGGGTTGGAGACCGTATTTACGGATGTACCTACAAAATTTTAGCTTGATTAGAAAAATCCTGGTTTTTTTTAGGCGAACCTGTATACCTCGGGGTCAAGACCGTCTTGCCGCTGTGGTCGGACGCCGCCAAAGTCGTGCGCATCTGCTGGAGACTCTGCTCCACGGAGGAAGAGTCGCCTGCTCCTCCAACTCTTCCTACTGAGGGCGACTTAGGCAGGACGTTGAGCTTCATCTTGGCCTGCTCCAGCGCAGATTGGATGACCGTGTGACGCTCGTCGATCCCGGGTTCGCACACAAAGTGCAGTGTCTTCGTCTGAGTGCCCAGCTTCAACTTCATGAAGATGTTCTTAATCTGATTCTCCTCGGAGAGTTTCACTAGCAGTCTCAGAAGCGATTTCTTGTCCATCTTTGTATCGTACCCTTCACGGAGCTCGTTCTCCTGGATCACCTTGTACAGCTTCGTCGGATCGTCGATCACTTTGTGCATCCGCACTAGCTCTATGATAGTGTTGGCTCGCTTCAGCTGCCGAGAAGTCACGGACGACTCTGACTTAACTTTATTAAGTTTAGCGGCAAACCCGGAGTCGTCCAGGGACACCTCGACCATACCGTCCTTGCTAGGATCAATGACAGGGTCGTCGTTGACTACTTTTTCTTTTTTGACTGTGACTCTCTGCTTGATGAGGGAGTCCAGCTTCTCTTTTTCCCTCTTGATGTCTTCGCTCATCTTGTTCAGGTGTTCGAAGCGCTTCAGTACGAAACAAGAGGTCCTTTGGCGGCCCGAGTCGCTCATCAGGATGCTGACGAGGCCTCTGCGCTCAAGGTTGCGGCAAATTGAGCGCGCTTCCAACTTGCCCAGCCCTATTTAGTAACTTGCTTCATGTCATGCTCGAGACTTCATCGTGTAAACGTCGCTACCGACCGTCACTTACCCATTTGCATGCCTAATTCCTGTTGAGAGATGCCTTTGGGGCCCATTTCAACCAAGAGATCGTAGGCCTGACGCATCATAGTCTTGTTCAGCACCCATCGACTCTGGTCTAGGACTCCAGCCTAGAAAAGTCCAGCGTATGTAAAACTTTGAAGTGTATGTCAATGCACAAAAATCTTCACCTGAAGCTTTCCTTCTTGTTCTTCTTCTTCTTCGTCATCTTCGCCCTTGACGCTGCTGCTCTGCCAGAGCATCGCGGGGTCAACGTCCGGATTCACTAGCTTGACCACGCGAATCTAAATATCACAAACGTTTGACATGTTAGATTCACATGTGAAAAATGCTCATGGGAACCCCAACGTTGCCTCTGCTGTCCAGCGTCTCTAAATAAACTTACCACCTTCTCTTCTTCTACTTCGTCGTCCCCTGCGCCCTCACAGGAGGCCTCCTTGGCCTTGGCCCTTTTCTTGCCCTTCTTGCTTTCTGTTGGACCATCAGGGTAGAGAAGTCTGTATGGCACTCTTTCATCAGAATTCAACACTCTCTGGAAGTCTCCGTGTTTCGTGAGCTTCTTGATAGTGGAGGCGCCGACGCCGAGGATCTTGCGCACTTCGTCGTACGAGATCATCTTGAGCTCGGAGGCGGCCAAGTGATTCACAATGGTTTGAATGAGCGTGTGCGCCTTGGAACGCCGCTCGACGAAAAATTGAGGCAGGTGGAACAGCGACCCTTGATAGTTCTGTCCTCTTATCTTCTGGTAGTGAATTTGCTTCCTGAGCAGTTTTTCTCTGATAAGAGCCTTTCGGTGATAGAACAGAGTCTTGGCGTCCACATCCATGAATTGCATCGAGCGCTTGCCTTGAGTCACCTCTCCGAGGTATCTGGAGCGGCCGATCCTCTCGAGCATCGCCCATTGCATGGCCGTGAGGGTCTGGACCAATAAGGGGCTGTACCTGTAGCCAAGCAGAGCTTTGCCCCTCAAGGTCTGTGAGGCAACCAGCACTAGCTTGTCCTTGCCGTATTTGTTCATGACGTTGTCGACGTTGTCGATTTGCTTAGCTTCAGCCGTCTTCTCTCTCCGAGTCTTGAAGGTGGCGCAGGAGCCTTTAATGCCCTCGAGTCCGGGCTCCTCAACCAAAGAGAATGGATAGATTTCTGGAGGGAGCTGTTCGGGCTCCACCACAATACCCAGCTCGGAGTCGACGTGATCAAACCTGAGGGGGGAAGGGGCAACAAGTTTGATAATTTCATGATGACCTTTAGACAAGGTGTTTGTTTTCAAACCATCCCTTCCTACCTATTAAAGATGATCAGGTCCTGTCTGGGTTCCTTGAGAACATAGACGGCCACTTCAGGCTGCCCTCTGGCCACCTCCCAAGCCAACTGCATCAGCTTCTCCCTGACGCCGGGATCCATCGACGTTTTCGAAGACCCCTGGACGCTTGAGATAGGAATCTTCTCGTCTACGACATCTTCAGCTTCAGTACCACTATCTGAGAGCTGCAATAGCGCCAACGTGGTCGGCGCAGCAGCCTCCAATCTGGTGACCAGGGCGTCCAAGGTAATTCCATCCAGGCCCTCGAGCGCGATCTCCCTCGTAATGACCTGCGCGTAGTTGATGTTCTTATGCGCCGGCGCGCCAACAACGCCAGAGGAGGCCCGAGGGCCATGACGAGATCTCAAACGTGCGGGCGACTCCTTCATTCTGACTTGAGGCTGTCTACACCATCTTAAAAAAATCACAACTCTCCCTTTCAGCTTCCAAAGTTCATGTTTACTTTCGTCTTTTCATAGACAGATGAACCAGGGGGTCAAGAATATCCCAGAGCAAAATTACTCAAAATCTAGATTGCGCAATGCAGACGTGTGTTACTTTTACATTAAAATGACCAAATATATAAAATGATCATAAGAAAAACTTTGAGTTTTGCTAACTTACCTAAACGTTGAAAGTTATAATTTTAATAGAGCGCTTCCTGTTCCCACTCTCACTCAGCTGAATGAGTGCCACTCATAGACAACTTGGTGCCACACTACACATGGATGGAGACCCCCATAGAGTAAGTAGCTCCGCAAAGAGGACCGACCACAGAAATGTGCTACCTACTCTTAAAATTCCGAGTGACCGACTCCAGGCTAAGTAGGCATTTCACTTTCGGAGCGCCGAGCGCATTTGTCGCCCTCTGGCGCCATGAAGGTCACCAACTTCTCCAGCAAAAGAATAAATGGAAAAATAATGCATAGGCAGACTTTCTGGCACAACATCATGACACGTTACTTGTGTTAGACATCGTTTTATTTGACGCTATGACGTTTGGAAATATTCAATTTTTAATCGTAGCACAGCATGAATCATGCAAACTCAACTTTTCACTGCACTTTTTCCTCAACTTCCTTGAAAAACAACGCCATGTTGACCATGACGTTTGCTTGCACATTCAACTCCTTCAGAGGGTGGCAGTCCTCATAGATATTCATCCGGACATCTTTCCCGAGACTCTTGAGGTGGTGGAAGTACTCAATGCTTTGGAACTTAGGGACACGGAGATCTTCGCTGCCTACCAGGAGTAAGACTGGAGCCTCAAGCTTGGATGCCTGGGCAATTGGTGATCGGTTGTAAAAGGATCTGAGGGATTCAGAACCTGAGGATCGACCTGGAGGACAAGGCCACCCTCCTTCCACTGACACCCAGTCAGGGATGTCCGTCACCCCAGCCATGGATGCTAAATTCAAGACCCCATTACGGGACGCCACGGACCTGAAAGACAAACTTAAGCTGTGCTTCAATTGGGGATACTCCTTCAACCTTCATAAGGGCGAGATAGTCACACTACAATAGCGTGACATGGTGGCAGGACTGAGTAAATTACACATTTCTCCATCCCCCACTCAAAATAATATCCTTGCAATTACGCGCCTGTTGTACAACACAATAAAGACCAAACAGACCAGTGCCGCTCAAAGAAGACTTTCCAAAATGAGCGATATTACCTTGGAAAATGTAATGTCGTACAACAAACCAGTACAACTATTCGTGGCAGACATTTTTTCTGCATGAGAGCCTCAACTAAATTAGGAAAATTTATGGCCTCGGATTTTGTCAATTTTTTGGGTACGAAAAGGTCGCTGTAGATATACTGAAACAACTTTTCTGGCAATTTTATCGGTTTGGACAGCTCAGAGTACATATGCTAACATTTTAATTCATGTGTTTTTGCTTAGTCAGACATGTAGAAACCTAAGCAATGTAGTGCACCTCCCCTTGTATAGTTTATCTGTAAAGCTGTGCGCAAATATGTTGGCAATTGCCTTCCACTGATTGATATTTCCATAATGTCAATTATGCGATTTTCATGTTTGGGTTTGGGGAACCAACTGTGTTTGACGTCAATGCACTTAGGGTGGCACAAGATAATGTCACCCACTCTTCATGTCACAGGATGGGACAGTTGAATGTGTCTCATTTTAGCTGCGCCACGTGGGTCAATGGTTTTTAGAACATAGGATAATATGTATCTTTTAACTCTGGTGGTTATCAAGGATGCACACCCATGACTTTATAAAGACTATTTGCTCACTTGTAAGTTCCTGGATATTGGCTTGCCAGATGAGTCACCAAAAATCCTCCATGAGATCCTCCCCAGAGATGGACCCTAGAAGGATCGAGGTGAGGGTATCTGGTAAGTGCTTCTTTGAGGGCCTGATTACAGTCCTTGACATCCAAATCTCCCACATGCCCAAGAAGTGATTCCACTGAATCCTTTCCTGCACCCACAGAACCCCTGTAGTTGACACGGATGACTGCATAGCCAAGAATGTTGAAGAAGAGCACCTGGGAAGAATAAAATAATCATGACAACTTACCAAAGCTTTTATACCAACATGTGTTTATGGAGATTAGATTAGGGTTTGGGCTATGTTGCCCAAACCTCAAGATTTGTCTACAACATTACTTTAAGAGGTATTGGTGAGTGAAAAGAACTGAAAGGAGTCAAGTGAACAAAGGACTCCTGCTGACTTTGTCTCAGTTTACCTCTGGCATGAAAGAGGTGGATATGGCTGAGTGGGGCCCTCCGTGGGGGTTGAGGATCACAGGCACTGAAGCTTTAGGACAATTTGATCCTGAGGGACCTACATAGATGGCACTGAAGTCCACTGACTTATATTTCTCATTTGGATGGACTGCTAAGGGCTTCAACTTGAATGCCTCATACTTAAGACTCCTGGACAGGCTTGAGGAGTCCTCATGTTTTGGCCCAGGTAATGTCACAAGATTTTTGGACATGTCACACTTCAGGAAAATCAAGCCCAACTGAACTGGTGACAAAGGATTAGACCTGGTGACTAGGACAATATTTGTAGACACATCAACTACTGACATCATTGGAAGATCCCTCCACACTGTTACATTTGTGCTGTCAAGGTCCAGTGCATATGGAAAAAAAGTGTCATCAATCAGTTCATGTGCCACCAAGACTGTTGATCCAGTAGAAGTCTTCATAAGGCATCTACGTGGCAGCTTCTGTGTGCAGATGCCCCTGAAGTTATATTCACTGAACTTTGTATCATCAGTCTTACTGTCCTGGTAGCGAATTCTGTCCCCATCAGGCATGTCACTAAGGATCACAGCTGGCTGGGCCTCTTGGTCGTTTAGATTCAACTTCATCACCCGGAAGTAGTTCTGATGAGGTCCAGGATAGTTGTTAGAATCAGTGCCAAGATCTCGTTCAAGCCAGATCAGCATATTGTCCATTACTCTGGGAGACATAGAACCCACAGATGATTTCTTGGTAAGGACTTTGAAGGTGGTCTTGGGCTCCTGGACATCCAGGCTAAAGATAACACTGGGGCGGTTGGAACAGTACACCAAGCCCAGGTATATGGCACTCATATCTACAGTGATACCAATGAGAGTGTCGTCTCCATAGAAGGTCACTTGACCTGGGTGGTGCCCCTCAGGAAAGACATCAGTGTCCAAGACATCAAACTTGTCGGAGATGAGGTCCAAGGTGACCACAACAGATTGGTGCTTGCCAGCCAGTTGCTCACCAAAGGTAGGTTTGTAGCGAAACTCCTGACCAATGTCTTCCTTCCCCTCATCTGTGTCAGCCAAGCTGTAGTAATAATAAAAACTAGCTCATTAGCAGAAAATTTCTAAGTGTTCATTTGCTGTTGACTTCAGAAGACAATGAACATGAGTAATTTTTCCATGTTTGTGCAGCTTTTCATCTTGAAGGACATTCAAATGTCAGGTATACAAACCTTGCATAAGCAGCACGTCATGTATTTTTGACAGTTCTGCTGCTGACGAATTTTTTATTAGTAAAAGTCTTGTTCTCATGATACAGTGAGTGGGTCAAGCCACTCACTCTATTATGTGGACTAGGCTAGGTCGAAAATTGGAATTCCCCATGGGTGCCCAAAATTTGTAACCACATACCATTTGAAGACTTTGGCTCACTACATAAATTTCAAATCAAGTTGGGCATAGGTAAACATTTATAACATAACAAACAAGTATTTGACTACATCTACCCCAGCCGCCGTCAGTGAATTTCCGAAGTTGACCCTTTTCAACCTATCCTAATATGCACTGTACCAAAATGCTCTTGGAGGGAGCATATTTCTGCCTGTAGTGAGCAAGGGAAAGAGATTACTACAGAATGAACTTGTAAGGCAAGATCCTCAAGATTACACAATGAAGCTCAAGATCACATACATTGCACATGGGGGTAGCAATTTCAAAGAATTCACAATCTTACAGCATTTCTTGCATATGTGCAGACTAGTTAAGGACCTTATTTTTCCCTAAAATGACTGCTGCGACAATTAAAGCTGGTCTTATTCGCATCACACAAAACTTGGAAAATCAGGAGTCAAATGGTACCAAAATCAGCTCTGTAAATGATATAATAAGTGGGAAATTCAACCACATGTGCAAATTTTGATTGTATTGCACCACCCAATGTCCATGTTAAAAACTGTAACTGCTTACCCGGGGTTGCCTTTGACCTTGTTGGCCTCACCAGCATTTGTGGTCTTAAAGAAGGGCTTGGCCTTGGGCTCCTTCTTCTCAGCAATAAAGGCTATCTTGGAGCCATTTTCATTGATTGCCAAGCCACCAAGCTCCTCATCATTGTACACTGACCCATGGAGGTCAAGTTCTGTTAAGTTGAATTCCTTCCATAGGATGCCAGACTTGAAAATGTGCATGACCTCCTCCTTCTTGTCATACTTAACCACACTGACATCAAGGTCCTTTGTTACTGCATGAAGGACCTCATCAGCCTGGAGGGCCACGCTGCCGCAATCGTAGGCCACATTTCCGATGACTTGATGACTCCTAGCAACTGCGACCTGGAATGGAAAGAAATTATTATTTGCTTGCCACTTATTCGCTGCTCATCCTTCACCTTTCTCGATGCAGCCAAAGAGTCCCAGGACCATACGGAGGAGACTTTTAAGTCCTCGTAAATGTTGGCTCTGACGAGGGTGGCCGAAAACCTCACGGAGGATTTGTAGGCATTCTTGGCCACTTCCACATACGAAGTCACGTCAGACATGTCGACTATTCCGCCTGACGACTGCTGCGACCAACTAACAGTGAGGTGTTATACTAGACTAGTATAGCACTTCACCGCCAACTACTGTGTGCTAGGAACGGGTGTCAAGCTGGTATCGGTTTAAGCCACAGTCCTCTGTGGTTTAAGCCAAGCTTACTCAACTGCTCTAGAGTAGTGTGTAAATTCTCATGAGAGGGCAATGAAGACAAGTTCCATAGTGACAAAAAACAGCTGTCAGCCCACGGCAGTGCTTTGAAGAACAGCAACCCAGCAGGGGGAACTGTCACTGAACCTTAACTTGACAACACATTGTTTGTTATGTTGTGTCATAGACTACTGATGAAATAAGTTCATGATAGTTTTTTTGTAACAAGGATTACTTCTGGAAACGTTCAATGCGATTTGCATTCGTGGTGATGTCATTAATGAACGTAGAAAAGCTATCCCCTACCTCCAGTTGTTGTGGTGGTCCTCCTGACTGAGATGTCGCTAAATCTTTCTGAACCCGAAAAGTGCCTATATGGATCTCTCGGCTAGATTCTTTTTGTATGAAAAAAGAGATTGAGGAAACGTTGCCAGTCAGCAATATGACTATGCCAGCAGTACGGCGAAGGGACTTCAATCTACTGTGAGGTCATGCGTGCGCGTCGTCGTTTCATTATCCTCTTAAGCCATCCTACATATCCGAGGACTACAAGAGACTCCGATAGCAGTCGGTAGTACATCCCGTGCTCTGGATGTCTGTCCCAACAGCTGACTCGAGCATCGGTTATACAGCCTCTCCTTCTTTTTTTCTCTGTGGTGCCACCAGTGATTCTCTGGGAATACGAACGTAGTCAAAACAAACAAGAGTTGCCACCGACTGCGAAATTCACTCAGGGGATTCTCCGTCTATCTTGTCCGTGAGGCATTCCTGAACGGACCCCGGTCTCCAGGGGAAAACTTTTATGCATGCAACAAGAGTCCGCACACTTTGCAGCTTGGAAAATGGCTTCCCAACGAAAGTTCCAATCAGGTAACCTTTCAGTTGAACGAAAGAGGCAATGTGCAAGGGAACCTTTCCAATGACCGGTGGTGACTCCTCCCGGCCAAGCGGGCAGAGGAGGGGGACAACGAGGGAGGATAAAATGCGGATAGTGAGAAGAACCGAGGAGGCAACATTTCATTGAAAGTCAGTCCCAGCCGAGCTGGTATCTCCAGAAGGAACGGGTGATCAAACGTAGTTCAGGTAGGGTAAGGTGTGAGGAGACAAACATGTTGTCACTCCCCTAGTTGACCTGCGTTGTCGACGTAGCAGTTCAGTGATTCTGCACTTTTCTGTTCTTTTTCATCTTTTAGCAGTCCTTTATTTATTCTTGACGTCTTCAAGACGTGAGTACCTTGTCCTATAACCGGACTCGTAACAGCCTTTAAACGCCGTTAGCATCTTCAAGACACCTTGCACTACGGCGCAGTACATAAGAGACTACTTGGCCCAGCCATAGGGCCACGTAGTATCAGTTGTAGCTGCTGCTGCTAAGCGCTCATAGTTCATATACAATAACATGAGACCCAGAGAGGAACAAGGGGCCACCGTTCACCTGCTCACTTTTCAGAAGCCCCACACGAAGATCGACATGGCTACCCCGGAGAAGACGAAGGGACGGGAGGCACGGGAGGCCCTTAAGCACCAGCAGCCGGGGGTCTTCAGGTTTCTCTTTTGCGCCACCGGGATCTTCGTCTGTTACTTCTTCTACGGCATTTTGCAGGAAAAGATGTGAGTCGGGGTTTGTTTATTCCAAGCGAGGGTCTACTTACCCCAATAGATTCTAAAACCAGGGCAAGTGCAGTGTGAGTCAAGAAAATGTCCTCCTTAGTCCCTCTTAACTGGCGCATGCTGCTGTTCCCTTCCAGAACTCGAGGAAAGTACGGCGAGGGTGAGAACGAGGAGCGTTTTACGTACCATCTGGCGTTGGTGTTCGTCCAGTGCATCGTCAACTACGCCTACGCGGTCCTTATGTCAACTCTCATCCTTCGGGAGGGCGAAGACAAGACAAGAAGCACCTACTACGGACTCTGTTCCGTCACCTACTTGGTGGCCATGGTGTCGAGCAACAAGGCACTCATGTGGGTCAACTACCCAACGCAAGTGGTGGGCAAATCTTGCAAGCCCATCCCGGTTATGATCATGGGCGTGCTGTTGGGCCGCAAGAGATACCCCTTGCTCAAGTATCTCTTCGTCCTCCTCATCGTCATAGGTGTCGCCCTATTCATGTATAAAGATGACAAGGCGAGCAGCAAGGCAGCAGAGGGTGGCGGGATCATCGGTATGAGGGAAACAAATATCTGGTAGAGCAACACTGCTTACTTCTTTGGTTTTAGGCATCGGAGAGATTCTCTTGCTGGTGTCGCTGACATGCGACGGCCTGACCGGGGCTGTGCAGGAGCGCATGAAGTCCGAATCGCAGACCAAGTCCGGGCACATGATGAGGGCCATGAACAAGTGGTCTATTGGCTTCCTCGGTATTGCATTGGTCGCTACAGGGGAGATCTGGACGTTCGCAGCTTTCGTGCAGAGACATCCAAGCGTCCTGGGCCAGCTGGTGACCTTTTCCATCTGCAGCGCACTTGGACAGGTCAGCTCAAACAGTCATGTCGTCATTAGAAATCTTTGTAATACTGAGATGAGTACTGCGCTTGACGCTCATTTTCCCTTTCTCTAGTACTTCATCTTCATGTGTGTCAGCGAGTTCGGCCCCCTCCCCTGCTCAATCGCCACCACCACCAGGAAGTTTTTCACGGTCCTCGCCTCCGTCATCATTTTCCGCAACTCAATGATCAGCAGGCAGTGGTTGGGAACTGTGCTCGTTTTTACAGGTGAGTTTTTTGAAACAAACAGTAAACAGCCTTGACTTAATGTGTGTCGATTGTCCATACTGCAGAGCAATTCTGTGCAATGCATCATTGGTATCAAACATATCGATGTTATTATATAAGCATATTTTTATTGGTTACATAACGTTAAATTTATTAACATAAACCCATCTTCTCGTAACCTTTCATGGCGCTGTATAAAGTTGGTTTGCGTTTTTTAAAGACTTTTGTGGAAGCGTCACTTTAACGAGTTGAAGTCTTGTTTCTGAAGGCAGCTTCATGTGACAAACTGAATTATGACTAGAGATGACCAAGAAATTTGTACAAAGGCTGACAATCATGGACAAAAACAAATGTGCAGAAAAATAGAAATATGCAGGCCTGTTTGGAGTGTCCGGTGGTAGTTTTAAAAATCAGTGCCTCTCTTATAATTGCGCTCAAGGAGTTGATTTTGGTATCAATGAGGCCTTATTTTTTATTTTAAAATATAATAGAATGTGCAGCACGTGTGCGTGCGTGAGTAAAAAGTAACGGCACGGAAGCATTTTTCAAGATAGCATTTTTGTCCCTTGAAATGGGCACAGAAACCTTTTACCTGAACGAAGCCTTAAGTGAGAACATAAGACAATGAAACTCAAAATTACATTGGAACTGGGTGCAATTTCACATATGTCACAGCTATTTTGCGGTATTTTTTGTACGGATGTAGACTACATCCTACGTGCTACATCCTGTGCACTACATCATGAAGTGCACAGTTAGTGCAAAATAGGATAGTTCCAAAAGGTCAGTTTTAGTTCTTTTCGGAAAAATTAGTGTTAGACACTGTTCTGGCTGATCTGAGTCTCACTTCACAAAGAAAAGAAAAAGTTTGTTTGAGGCACTTCTAACTCAAAATTTTAGGACAACCTGAGTGTGTTGACGCCTATTTTTTCAGCCATAACTTTTGACTGGATTCTGACTACAGAAGTGGTTCATCCCTCCATGAACAGCTGAGAATCCTTTTGAAACTGAACGCATAAGCACTGCTGCTCTTGGATTATTCATTTGTTCACAGTAGAGTCAAACTTTTATGCATTAAAATCTGCTACGGAACATTAGTTTCATCATGCATTGTGGAAAATATTCACTCTATCACCAGAGTTCATCCACTCTTTCCAGGCCTGTTCTTGGACGGCGTCTACGGCGGGAAGTCCAGCCCAAAGAAGGACAAGAATTGACAACCAAAGTCGCACCAGCAAAAACCACTCCTGGAGTCGGGAAATATCGTTTAGATTAATCAAGGCTTCTAGAGTGATCAAAGCCGGTGAAAGCTTAGTTTTCGTTCATTCATAGAGGAATTCCGGACCTTTGGGGGGCAAAAATGATGGACCTTAGGACTGTTGTGGTGGTCTGACGTGAAGAGACTGAGACGTGTACAGTGTTGCCGACCTTCAAGTTGTGCAAAGTGAACGATTGGATCTGCATTTGTTGTCCTGTACGATTATGTTATTTGTTAGATGTTTTGACATTAAATGAAGTAGCGTGACTAATAAACTTTTGTTGACAAGAATAGCATATTTTTTATTTTTCTTTCAGGCTAGAAGAGAAATGCAGAGGATTTCTATAGCTGCTAACAGGAGGGCTTTGCACAAGAGATACAACAAGAATTGTTTTTCTAAAAAGTCTGACCATGAACAGGTACAGTGAATGAGTCTTTAAGGGTTGTGAAATCTGTACGCATTCTATCTTCCTACAGGTTGCCTTAATTGAAGGAGAAGTCCTTTTCGGCCTTTTTCCCGTGCTGATGGCACTCAAGGCCAATCGGCGACGCTTTCACGCCGTCTACCATTTGAATAACCCGTCGGAGAGAGTTGTTGGGGCCCTAAGGTTGGCCGCGGCCCTCGGGGTGCCTGTCCGGGCCACGGACCGGGGCAGTTTGGACGCCCTCTCAACCTCGGACAAGGGCAAGGGCAAAAACTCACATCAAGGTCTCTGCGCAGATGTGGACCGACTTAGGCAAAGAGACTATGGTGAAGATAAGAAAGAGGTCGGCAACAAATGTCATTGTATGACTGTCTTTGTTGTTTTGTCGTCGCACGCCTTCGAACATGTGTCTGTGTTTGTCCCGCAGGTGAGTGACACAGCACAACGACGCCTGTGGGTCCTCCTCTGTGGCCTTAAGGACCCCATGAATCTGGGCGCAGTCCTCAGGTCCGCGTACTTTCTCGGGGCCGAGAGGGTCCTCACAACGCCCGAGTACCCTTGCTCAGGTCTGACTCCAGGTACAATTCCTGTGTGGTCTCCTGCGCAAGTAAAAACAGTTAATGCTCCATGAGCACTATTTCTCGTCAGTGGTCTCCAAGGCCAGTGCCGGCGTCATGGAGATCTTTCCTCCAAGCGGGATCCTCAGGACGACGACAGAAGACTTTTTGAAGGACAGAACGGAGACAGGGTGGAAGATCCTAGGTACAGGAGTGAAGGACGTCGACGATGAAGAAGAGGCTACTCTCACGAGCTCCAACGGCGACGACGTCCACCACAAGCAGAAAGCGTTACTTATACTGGGTAGCGAGGGTTTTGGATTGCCGACGGAGCTGGCCGCACTGTGTCACAGACAGATCCATATCAAGCCTGGCAGGACCTTGGACAAGGACGTGGACTCGCTGAATGTGTCCGTGGCAGCTGCCATCGCAATGTACAAAGTGATGAAGTTATAATGCATTAGCTACACGACCCTGTAGGTTTCGTGATTGTATGATTCCGCTGTCGTTGCTTCTGCATGTTGCCGTGTTAGTAAACAAATCAGTCTGCGTACGTGATGGAACAAGTGAACTTCATGTTGGAGGCAGCGGCTTCATGGCAGGACTGGGCGTCCACGGCGGCGACGGAGTCCGTCGAGGCCGCGCGAGCGCATGCGCATGGCCTCCGGGAAGTGGTGTTCGATGTTGGGGCAGCCGCCGCAGTATATCTTCTTGGAGGCCGCGACTCCGAAGTCTTTCATTGGTGTCTGGAGTGGATGGATTCGACCACAGAGTTCCAGGCCAAGTTGCTGCGCGAGTTCTCCCTCATCCTTTTGGGCAATGTCGCCCTCGTGTTGGTCGCCTGGAAGGTGTACGGACCCAGGATCGCAGAGAGGTCAGTTTGGTGTGCGACAACTGTCCTGACGTAAGTCTTGACCGAGATTGCATTGGCTAAGATTAGATGAAATTTACCATAACCTGCGCTTACGTCATGAACCCGAATGACCAGAAGACCTTCCCAAAGCTGCTTTTCAATGATGAAACGATTTTTGAGATCTCTAACAAATGTAGGTCTCAAAAAACATTTCATTTTTCTCTCAACGTTAGCTGCCTAAATGTAAACAGCCTAACCTTGCTGTAGCCTGATTTAGCTTACTGCAAGAGGAAAACGTCATGTTTTACACTTCTGTCTCCCTCTGTGTGTGTGCTTGTGCGTTCCACCCAGAACTCGAGCAATGCTGAGCTTCCGTTATCGACATCCTGGGACCTTCCTTGGCCAAGTCTTTAGAAAGACTTGGCCGAAGTCACACTGAAATACAAACTCTCTCACCCTTTGTAGCGAGACATTTTCACAGAAGGCTCAGATGTAATGCCAAAAATGATTAAAACGCATTACCCTGAATCAGCCTGTCTCTTATCAGTCACTTCGGTGGTCGCAAAAGTCTTACTGCTGCTAAGATGCTGGCAATGCTGAACTCCCACGTCTTCTTCTCCTCTACCGGCAGGTTCATGCAGTACGACTGCGGCAGCGTCGACGACGGAAAGGAGACAGCCCGCAGGGAGATCGAGGACCTGAGGTCGGGTCTGTCTGAGCTGAATCTTCCGAAGGAACAGGACTTCCGATTCAGATAGTGAATAGTTTGGGGATTTCTACGTGAACGATGTTCAGGATAAAACAGAATCTTCAAAACCAACTACAAATACGTGCAACATTATCAAGATCCTCATGAGCGAGAAGTGGTATTACCCACACCGTATTCAGTTAATCTCTTGCTCAACCCGTCAGCTGTTCGAAATGGTCACCCTGACAGTCAGCAGCGATGGAGACCTCGATGAAGCTATTGGACCATTTAACGAAGAGTTTCGTGGATTCTGTTCCACCCCGTAAATGTGGAGCGCAGAACTTGGACTCTGATATGTCACATTCATGACTGTTCGAGTGTATACGCATAAGTAAATTTGGGTAGTGATGACGACGAGCAGCAGTGCACTACAATTGGACCCCAATAAACGGGACGCCCTCGGGAATCCTCAAAATGTTCCGTTTGTCCGAGATTGCTGAATTGGGATCCTGGGAAACTAATTCAATTCAATGTCAACTTGTTCAATGTCACATTGGCAAGTGAGAGGTCCTGCCTTCATGTCCCCATTCTGTACTATTAGCAATGTGGCACAGATTTTTTTCTGTAATTACAGGGTAAGTCAAGGTAACCATATTTTAGTTAATCTCCACTTTTAACCAAGCCACTTCATCATTTCCGGCAGAAAATAACTTGTCATAAAGCGCTCCACTTATCTGACGTTCATGTAATAGTATCAAGGTATTTCCTTAATAAAATTTGCATTCCCTGAGAAAATCCGATCTGTTTCGATCTGTCTGAAGATCTGAGATCTGTTTGTCCGAGTCCCTTCTGTCTCAGTTCCACTGTACAATGTAAAATTTTTGTATTGTGACACATGCAGTACGTATGTGTGTGTACTGGACTGCATCATGGAAGTGAGCAGTAGCAATACCAAAGATGAGGCGGGCATGAATGCGCGGTCAGGCAAGAAGAGACTATCTGAACATCCAAAGCAGTCTCATGGTGTCTGGCGTGAAAGCCTCGGCTCTCCTGCGTCTCCTCTCCTCCTCTTCCCTGATCCTGATGTCATCGTCCATCCGCTGTCGCTCCAGGAGCTCACGAATCCGCTGACGAGATCCAGACGTCTGCCGTTGACCCTTCCTCAGTTCTTCCAAGGACGATGGCGTCTTCGGGCTGCCAGAAGAAACCTCTACGGAAGTACTAGAACTACGAGATGAGGCAGCGGCGGAGGCAGCAACCTCTGCTTCCTATAAAGTGGAGTGAAAAAAGACGTGTAGGTATGAGTCAGCTCTTGATGTTCCTGCTCTTGATGTTGAAATAGATGCGAATTTACTCAGTGGCACTTGTGCAGAGAGGTTCAACGCATAAGAAAAAATTGTATTAAACTTCAGTGCTATTTTCTTCAAGGACTTGTGCAAGCTGTTACGGTATTAGAATTACCTTTCTGGCCCTTGTACTATCAAGTACAGAGTTGTAGACGCCCAAATATTCACTCTTCCTCTTGTTCTCGTCAAGGTTGACCTCCTGAAGAACCTCATCTGGAGTCCGGGTTCCATCAACAGAACCTCTCCTTCTATTGCTGGTGTTGCTGCTGCCGTTGCTGCTAATCGACATCCTCGTGATCCCAACTTGCTGTGATGAACTTGACCTGTCCAGTGAATTCACTCTCCTGCTATGGTCTGACTCCTCGATATCTTTCCGGACCCTCTGGCTCAGTTCCCTGGACTCAGAGCCGATCTGCCTGAGATGCTGGATTTGCCTCTTGATGGCTTCTTCCTCTTGGTCCCTCTTTCTCTGCTCAGCCTGCCTGATTCGGCGTTTCTCCTCCAATGATTTTGCAGCCTCGGCCTCAGCCTCTTTCTGCCTGAGATCTCGTACTCTAGCTACCTCCATCTCTTTGGCCTCTCTTGCCAGTTTGTGTCTACGCTGTTCAGCTTCAGCCTCTCTATGAGCCTCAACATTGGCAAGAAGCCTTTGTCGCTGCTGAAGCTCCATTTTCCTCCTCTCTTCCTCATACTTGTCAAACAATGAAATCTCTTGCTCAAACATCTGTGATTGAGACTCTCGCTTATGCTTGCGCCTCTGAAGACTATCTTCTAGACTCTGTGCTTGTTTTCTCAGCCTTTCTTGTTCGTAGGCCCTTCGACTTTCACTAGCAATTGCCACCGGGTCATGGACTGTTTTCATAACATCTCTCTTGAGGTTCTTCTGATCAGCACTATTGTGGACATTCTCTTGTGCACTTTCAGCAGCAGACAGTTTGGACTTCTCTAGTAATAGCTTTTTCTCCAGCTCCTTCTCTTTCTTCTTTACACTTTCAAGGACTTTCCTGGTTCTCTCTTCCTCTGCTTGCATCCTTAGCTGAGACCCTTTCCTCAGCCTCTCTTTCTCTTCCTTCCATTCTTTCATCTGTTCCTCCTCAGCCTCAGCAATGCTTTGGAGCTTTCTCTTGAACACTGCTGTCCTCTCAGCCTCAGCTTCTTTCCTCATCTCGGTCAACTTGTTCTGAGCTTCAACATTCTCCTTGTCAATCTTTTCCATGGCAGATTTCAGAAGATTTTCCCTCTCTTTCTTGCGCTTCATTGACAACATTTGCCTCTGCTCTTGAAATGCTTGATCCCTGGCAATTTCTTGTTCTCTTTCCTGCTGCCTGATTTCAACCATTTTCTCCCTCATAGAGTCTCTTTCACTCCTGGCGGCCTCGGACAGAAGGGACAAGCGTTCCTCTTCTCTTCGGGAAGTCTCATTCATCAGTCCCCTCAGCTCCTTCACCCTGACCTCATGCTCCCTGCGCATGCGAGCGATCTCTTCCCAAAAACACTCTGGTTCCTCGTTGGCATCTTGAGCAGCAGCTTCTTTCTCTCTCTGGAGGAGCAGCTCCACCTCCTGCTGTCGGGTCTGAACCTCCTGGAGCAGCAAACGCGTACGCTTTTCCTCAGCCTCACGTTTCTCATTGGCACTTGCAATGTGCTTGCGAATCTCTTGCAAGTGAGTGTCGTTGTCGTGATCAAGTTGTCGGGAAAGGCGGTCGCTCTCTGCCTGGAGAGCTTTCCTTCTCTCCTCGTAATCCAGACGACACTTTTCGGTCGAACTGAGCAGTTGCCTGATCCTTTCATTCTCTATCTCACGAAGCAAAGCTCTACTTTGGTCACGATCAATTTGAGATTGTCTCTTAGGCTGCTCATCCCCGCTCAAAGACGTTCCGTTGTCCGCAACCGGTGCAGCATTGCTGTCACTCAGAGTCAGTTTCGACTTGATGTCATTCAGCATTTCCCTCCGCCTCGCCTGGCGCAGTCTCTCTAATGCAGCATCAGCAATCATTGGATCTGAATGTTCATTCAGCTTAGAACTTTCTTCGACAAAGGGCCTTTCCTCCAGTCTTTCCCGTTCACTCTGAGCAGTTTGGCTATTAACTTCCACTGATCTAAACTCATCTGAATTGAGCTGGTGCAGTGCGTTGGAAACTTCTCGATGTTCGTGGGCATCTCGAAGAATTTTTTCTTTATGTGGATAAAGAGACACGTCTTTTGCCGCACCCGCTGAGCAAGGGTGTGGTGCATCTTTCACAGCAGTGTCATAATATGCTTCATCTTTGATGGGTGTGACTGATGCATCAACTGCATCCTCTATTACTTCACCACCTTCTACTGCAACAGTCATTTGCTCCTCAGCATCTGCTAGAGGTGTCACATGAAGAGCTTCTTCCCCATCAGGAAGCTTTTCAGCACCACTGACCACAGTTGGTTCAGGCTCTGGGACTTCATCTTCTGTGAATGTTGTGCATATAAGCTGTTCAGAACATTCTTCATCTGCATCAGTCAGAGTATGTCCATGTGTCATCATTGTGTCTGCATTTTCCATTCCAATGTTATCCATACTCGCCTCATCCTTATGTGGTGGAAGCTGTACTTCTTCATCATCAATAACCAAGTGTGGTTCTTGTACATCTTTCACAGCAGTGTCA
>JAAUXU010055459.1_pt1 | contig 22258 bp, 21 predicted proteins | sample 7278151 | NCBI WGS metagenome assembly JAAUXU01 (sample SAMN14350113, study PRJNA611818) | marine sediment metagenome | isolation source: surface marine sediment (1.8m) | place: French Polynesia: Moorea | collected 2018-08 | reverse complement strand
TGTATGGATGACTCGAACTGTGCCTACTCCACTGGATGCTACCTTTTGAACATATGAGAGGCCTGTCAGGCCTATATTGCCTTTGCATGGTCAGTCTGCAAATGTCTCTTAGTTGTGACAAAAGCTTCGTTCCCCCAGTTGTCAGACTTGAGCAGAGGCCAGCACAAGGTCTCACCGGGACCAAGCAAGGCTTTCGAGGTGCGTGGGCCTTCATTTTGAGGCACGAGCACTCGGTTAAGAGCGAAAGTAGGCATTGAACGAGTCAAAGTGTCCGTTGCACTTCCCTGTTACGCTACATTGACCTCTGCTATCAGACTTGACTGCTAATATAGCTGAGTTGAGTGCCAACTATCTTGTCTCGTCTTTGACGGATCGGCGGCTCTCTGCTCTGGGTCGTAGTGACGCAAATGCCATGACGCAGAAAACCCAGATCTTCGCTCACAATCAAGTGTTAACCATTTTTCCCCAAATTCTTCCTTAAACAAAAGAGAGCAAATACAGTTTTCCCTCTGAGTGCGGCTTTTAATTTTTTGTTCCATTGTGTTTGTCGCCGCGTCCGTCGTCTTGCGCTTCGCTTGTTGCGAGGTCCAACGTGAGCAAGGTCTTTAACACCTGCAAGATTGACGAAGAAAAGTTTTTCCTCCGGACAAAAAGAAAGAGGGCAAATGGAATTGAAGTAGGAGAGCAGAAAGTGCGGCAAAGTCTGTGTGATTGGGCACGTTGCTCAGCACCGGCACCAGCAGCTCGTGTGTCGCAACTTTCCAGCCATTTTCTTCTCTTTCTTTCTGAGGCTCCCAAAATTTGTCTTCAATCCTGGAAGGAGAAATGGCGCAATTTTCCACCGTTCACAGTCTTTGCTCTCTCTTTCTCTTCTGTCCCCAGAGGCTTCGGCCTCCTCTCTACTCACATTCCAATCTCGACCTCATCGTATTTATATATATATGTACGTACTACGTCACAGGGTGCGTCAAAATGAACCCGCCAACTCCTCCAGAGCTGCATGCCAACTACAGAGTGGCCTGCCAACCACAGTCGAAGCGAGTCTTAAAGCAGTCTAATCTCAATGTCGGCCTCAGAGGCGCATGCCAACCATGGCTCCATTTTTAGTCTACTACAGGAATGTGCACTTCATGCGCCACCGCACAGCGCGTGTGATTGTGCTGCTCAGCTGCAAATACAGGGTGCGTCACAAGTCTCAACTGTTAGCAATGCAGTGGACGCCGCTTACACTGGAGTGCCAGAGCGAGCACTCCAAAACAACGCCATTTCTGGGTCAAACCAAGCGATTTTTCCTGGGTGTCTCCAGATCTTCGAGTTCTCCGCTGTCCCACACCCTATATATAGGGATGTACTCTGCCAAGGCGGACGTCGCTTTCCATGGTCGACAACTGGCTGACCTCCGCACATGGACACAAACACCGTGACTGCTCTCCCCCCAACGTAGCCTCACTCAGTCTCGTAGCTATGAAAAGACTTGAAGGACAGCATCATCAAGCTGTATAAAGAAGGGCCAAGGGTACTGAAAGCCGCAGTAGTCAATCAGCAGCATCGTCCAAAGTGTCACCGCGCTGTGGAAGAGCAACAGGACAACTGTGAGCGGACGCCGAAGCTCTCAGCCTACTGCGCCGAGGACCAGTTGGCCACGACTGCCAGCAACAGTCCCACAAGCACCAGTCAAGAGCGCCAAAAGAATCTTGAAGCTGCAGGGACGTCTGCCTCAGTCAAGGCAATGATGACACATTTGGTTAAAAGTTTGTCTTCCCAGGAGAAGAAAAAAAGTCTGATGATTACTTCCATTGAGTACGAATAAAAGGCGAACCTTAAAGGCTGGTATTAACACACCATGGCCTGGCTGACCGCTACAGACATTAGAGGGGGTGAAGCGTGGTAATGCAGAGGATGAAAGCGTCAACAGTGTGACCGTTGAGAGGTACGCAGAAGCAAGAAAATACAACGCCCGTGAACCAACGGGGTCAGCACCCGGGCAGACTCGATACCCGCGTACCGGAACAAGGCATTTCCAGGACAGACCCTACGTTGGCCTTCTCGGACATCCTCCCGCCAGCTTTCTTCATATTGCGAAGGTAGAGCTTTATCTCATCTGACCAGAGGATATTTGCTCATGCTTCCTAAGAATCCTCCAAGTCATACTTGAGCTTCGCCTCAAGATGTCTTCACTTCGGCAAAAGAACTTTGCCAGGTCGTTGAGCGTGACCACTTCGTTGTTCGAGTTGGAGCCCCAAGCCTGTACACTCCAGGGTAGCAAAGGCTGTGATGAGCGGAATCAGCACATTCTTCTTATAAGTTCCAGAAGTGTCTTTTTTGAAGCCAATGAACAGAAATGTGATCATGGGACTGCCACTTCTCCCTAGGGCATCCCCGGGACATGTGAGGCAGCCGCAAAAGCTCCGTACGCAAACTTTTGACGCTTTCACTTTCAGCATAACCTGTAATGTCTGTCACAGTCAGCCAAAGTAACAAAGCTCAGTCATGGTGGCAACGCTTCAACTCTACAAGATGCAGTGTGAACGCAGAAATGTCAGGGATGGCCAAGGGCTGAATCGGCGTCCACGCAGATCAGTTCCATTGTTGGGTCGCTTAACATCGGTGATCGAGTACACATGTTGGAGTGCTTTTAAAAGTACTGAAACGAGGCGTGGCCATCAAAGTTGCCAGCAGGAGTTCAAATTAACCAAGTCAGCTTTTTAAGTTTTTTTGCCGGTAACATTGGCAATTTTTCATCGTTGAGAATAAAATTTCAGTCGCACGAGTCATGACCGGGGTCGAAGTTGGCACGCACCAAAAATGTCCGATTGCGCAGCAACCTAAGCGAACCTGAGTTTAGCCAACTAACCCTCTGGTGCAATCTAGTCCCACCTAGCCTAACCAGTCGTTCTGGTGTGCCCGGACATTGCTCAGGTGCACAAGCATACGAAGTCTCTCTTGGTCCGGGTGAGTAAGAGGCGACCCGGACACATCCCTAAGAGTGAGACAAAAGACAAAACCAGTTGCTTGAGCTTGCAATGGTCAGTGGAGTCTCTGCAGTCAACATACAATGTCCAGAATAGTCTTGTGCCCAGGAACACAGTCTCCCTGGTGCAGCTGGGACGTCCAGGAGGTACCCACACACGGGTTACCCGGGGACGAGGGTTAAGAAAGTACAATTTTACTCATTGCGTCCCAGAAGAAGTATTTTCATTACCCAATCATCACTTTTCAGCATAAGGAAGGGCCTTGCATTACTCATTACTTTTGCAAATTTTATTTCCAGCCATTATTTACAAGCATGAGAAGCTACATTTCAGACAGTAACTTTTTCCTGGCAAGGTGATGTTGTGGTGGGCGCCCAAGAGAGTCAGTCAGAAAAAGCAGATGCAGGTGAAGCCTCAAAGCTTCCAGCCAGGGTCGCCAGACACTTGCCAAGCTCTGCAGCAAAATGTATTTGAAGCTATCTATAGTAATGAGAAACGTCATTCCATTACTGTTCTTGAAAATGTCACGGAATTACATTACAATTACAAAAAAATGTAATTCATTACTTGTAATTCATTCCTCTAAGGCCCCGCCCGGGAACTTGGGACTCATCCAGACGGGCAAGTTCAGCGTCATTTCGCTTGAGCTTTGGGTCCTGTTATTTTGACATTTTCATCCACAATGTTTGTTTTTTCAGCTCGTGAATGAAAGATTTTCTTGTCAGATTAACTCAAAAAGTGTGCATTGAAGCGCAGTTGAGCCCCAACTTCTGTGTGATTAAGCATAGGGATCCATGGTAGGGAAAAGTTCAGGGATTTTTGCAGTGTGCTATTTTATTCCTTGTGCGATCAAGTTCGACTGCATTACGACATTGAACACAGTCGTAATGTATGCAATTTTAGACAAGGCTATATCAATTCCTCAAAATTGTGGCGTGTCAACCACTGATAGCAATAACATCTCTGCCCAAATGTGAGCAACTTTCCTAAAAGAAGCAACCCCTATATTTGCATATGAACCCACCTCGGAAGTTGTCTTAAAAAGGACAGAAATGTTGTGTCCAGAACTGTGGCAACCAACCAGGGAGCTGAAGTGGGATCATTCTTGGTTGATCATGACCGAGTCAAACGAAGAATCAGAAGAAAAGCATGAGTTGTTGCTCCTGCTTCCACTGTCAATGCTTCTGATATAAGCAATGGGGCGGATATCACACCCTACGCCAGCAAAGATAGGGTTGCTTCTTCAGGGTTGCCTCTTTCTATTAGAGGAAGGAAATATGGTATATGTTAGGTCAGTTGGAGCAGGGGTCAACTTCAAGATTTGATTGAGTACACTGGGGGTTGGATGGAGACCGACGACGTCAAACCATGACGATGCTGTTCAACATCATTCTTTTTTTGAAAAAAAAAACCTCCTTAGGCATGAACAAAAATAAACATAAATCTATAAAGAACTTTTCGAACTATAAAAGCTCTATGAGACTGCAGAGCTTTAATGCGGCATTTAGAATTTGACTGAATATGTCCACTTCACATATAAGATTGCTGACACTGTGAAATGTGAATGCAGACCTTTAAGGGCCCAGTGGCAAAGCTGAAGCTTCTTTTTTCGTCATTTTCACTTTAAACAACTTGTAGTGACAAATGAACATGTCACTAGGGATTCCCAATTTTCGACCTAGCCCAGTACACATGTATGGACCTAAGGCTTGATCTCTTTCTTATTCTCCTGCTATATTTGTCGCAAGACTCCCTTGGAATGAAGACATTCCAGTCCATTGGAATAAAGAAGTAATATTCTTTTGGGTCCTCTCTCTGCCCGCTGTACTGCTACTTTAAGGAAATACTTGGCAAAAAAAGAGGAGCAAATCTAACATGAACTCAGGCAAATCCCCAAATTTTCGTTTGTATATGGATCTATCCATTGTATATTATCCAATACAAATATAACATGAGATAACCTAACAATCAAGGCCGCCTTCTTAGCTGCTGTGTTGAATCGTCTGGCTTTCATTGAATAAGGACGTGAGCACAGAAAAATGGGGGAAGTTTGAATTTAGCGAGGGGGAAGGCGGCCAAATATCAGGGGTATCTGCTCATTGATCACACGATATCATGACTGTGATTCGCAAAACATGCTTGATGGAGAGAATACAAAAGATGCTTCTGGAGACCCGGAGGGGGGGGGCGCACGCGGGAGAAGCTATTGAAATTTTGTGCTGGGTCACTTATGGTTAGTGACAAACAAACAAACGGACACCTACAGGGTGACTCCTTGGTACGTCCACGCCACGTATGGAGATGGAGGCTGCGGCGGCGGCTGCGACGGCGGCAGCGGTGGAGGTGGAGCTGGGGGCGAAGAAGGAGGCGGAGGCGGAGACGGACGAGTTCTCTCTGTTGCTTTCTGAGCTCTTTTCTTTGAGAGAAGAAGGAGGAGGAGGCTTTTTCTCCCCTCCCCCCCCGCCATTTAGTCGGTAACGGCTCTTTGGAGAGCAAAGAACAGTTACAGGGGAATTAAAACATTCTCGCACTTCCCGAAAGGAAGAGTCTTTATTTATTTATTTATTTTTAAGCACAATTCCCCTCCTCCCAAGATGTGCTAAAAGCAAATGAGGCTTCAGTGCAAAGAGACGGAGTTTTGTTCTGTTCTTGCTGTCGTGGGTGATGACGTGCGCGGACTTGGTGTTCTTGCTGCTGATGTTGCTCAAGACGGTGTAAAGTGTGTCACTTTTAAGAGAAAAGAAATGTCGAGGAATCTGTGTTGTCCGAAGAAGAAAAAATGCTGCCCGACGTCAGTGATGATGTGACATTGAATCCATAAGTCTTGGCCAATCTACCAAGTGTGCGCGTGTGTGAATGGTGCAATAAAATGATTTTTCTCTCTCCAAGGGAACAAGAAATAAGCGAATGAAAGAAACTTCAGGGAGAAGAAAAGTAAAGGTGAGCAGTGTTTTGTGCATTTCTGATTTGTGCATTTCTACAGGGTGTTTCCCGCCGTTTCCACAGGGGAGTGCAGAGAGAGCTCTACTAGCTGCACAGGGCATGAAGGCTCACCCTGTACAGCGTGGTTGACTTGACCTACTTGTTCGTGTGGTATCCAGGGGAGCTGCGTCACAAAAAATGTGCAGCGCATATATAATTATATATGTGTACTTTGATTGTCAAATGAGGGATAATTTGGCCTAATTGCGGAAAAGCCGCCATAAACATTCGTGAAAAAAGTGCGCAGTATAATTGGATGACTTTCTCGTTACGAAATGTACATTGTGAAGCATGGAGAATTTCAAAAGCTGGTGTTTTTTTCTGGTCACGCACGGTAGGGCTGTATTTTAGGGCAAATGACACACCTGAGATTCCTTTTCCAGTGCAGTGGCACGAACAAAATTTGATTCAGCCTTTCAATAGGAAGAGAAGGAGGCATGATGACGTGATAATACCGGTAATAATCATCACCCTAATTAACCTTAATAACGAGAGTCGGAAAGCTCCTCTTTCATGGACCTGCTGCCGTCGGACGCGTTTTGAAAGGCTGAAAGCGGCACCTACTTGGAGGTGCCGTGGCAGTCCCAAAAGACCACGGTGGCTGCAGGAATGGAACGAGAATGTGTTGGCGGACAACAAAGGCTCCATTTCATGATGCACGACTGTGAAAAGAGTTCTCACGCGCAGTTGGACATGTAGGTGGACTGCGCCGACTGTGGATAGACGGCAGCCATTAATACGTTCCTCGCGTGCTTACGCATCAGCCTCCATCTGCAGTCTTACCTTTATAATACACAAGGGAATGTGCAACTGTTTCCAGGCACATTCACAGTCACTGTAATGGTCAACCAGTGTTTGTTGACTGCTCAAATCGGCAGATTGGACTGGTTGGGCAGCAACGTGGGATTGTTGACCTCGGACATGGCAGTAAACTGGACACTAGATTAATAACAATATTGTGTAGTCACCAGTAACTATTGCCTGCTTACTTAACCAGTGACTGGTTAGACATATCAGCGGCACAGCAGCTGGTTAAAGCTGACTGGTGAACCGTCATGGAAAATTAACTGGTTGAAAAAAGCTCTCGTCGGCTCAGTCAATCATGAAAGACCTCCTGCAAATAAGCTGGTTCAATAGAAATCCCAGCTGCTGAATCATGGGTGTGCAAAATAGTCAATCGGTTCAGCGTCCACCCCTGAGTCTTTGTAATAGCGCTGCTGAACTGATTGCGTGTGCATCTGGGAGAACTCTGCTCTTCAAGAATAGTTCGACTGTCAGTATTGATTGTGCCGAATAAGACCTTCTCTTTTCATCTGTCTGAGATTTCTTTTTTTATCTGGTTGAGATTTGATAACACGAACTAGTAGAAAAAAAAACCTTATTTTTCCACACCTCGGTCAGTGGTGCTGACTGACCTGTCACTACCAAGAACTCAAGAAAAAGGACTGTGTGAAGTTGTATCAGACTCTATTTACAAGTAGGAGACAGACAAAAAAGTAGAAAGCAAAGCCTTCTCGTCCTTACTCATAGAGGAGGCTCCTCTCACAATACAGATGCCATCTGCACATACTACGTGTGATCCACATTCGGAGCCCTTAGTCTTCTTTGAAATGGCACCCGTGAATCCATTGGACAGTCTGGTCATGTCCAGTGGCAGAAGAGCTGGATGGAATAACAGAGCAGTAAACCAGCGTGGGACAAGTTTTCAGCTGTCCAGAGGTGTCTCCGGCCACTGGCCTCAGTGAGGACACCTTGTGGACTGTCCCTACCGTCAAGATCTCGAAGATCTCTTCCTGGGCTGTGCCGCTCAGTTCGGCCACCAGGCACGACTTGTCCAGGCTCAAGGCCCTACTTTTGCCGCTGAGTCACCCTGTACAGAACCGAGTAACAGAATGAAGTAGTTCGAGTAACAGGCTTGAATTGGTTTACTTGTTTGGCCAAGGGATATTCCCCCCCCCCAAAGGCCCGTGAAAATGGCGAGTGTGTGTGCGTGTGGGTGTGGGCTGGTGTGTGGGTGTGTGGGCGCCCGCGTGCGGGCGTGTGTTGTGTTTGGGCCCCGGGTTCGAGCGCAGCCGGTTGAAGTTGCCCGATCGATGAAGAGAAGTTTCTTCTAGTGACCAACGCCACTTTTGCCTGCCCCCTCCTGGGACAAGAGAGCAAAATGTTTAGGCAAGCATTAACTTTTCAGCAAAGAGTAAAGTGGTGTAACAACAGAATGGGGACCCAAAGAGCCATTCCAGGCACGTAGTAAACATTTCTGCGCAGGGAGGCAAAAAACTGGGCCTGGTTCGCAAAATTGCAATTAAAAATTTGCGGAGAAATGAGACAGACGAGCAGGGACAGATTTGCCGTCCAGATTAGGTCTTAAGCAGGAAAGCAACCACTAGGAACAGTTTTTTGCACTCTTTTTCCCGTTTAAACCAAAATAATGATAATAATCATAGTAGTAAAAAGTCTTCCACTTTCAATGCGCTTGTTGAAAAGGAAAATAAAGAAGAAAATGACACGGAAATTCTCACTCTCTGTCGTGACCAACTTTGGACTTTTGGGTCTGGATTTTGACACTCTAATTTACAGGGTCGGAAGCCCAAAGAATTCTCATGCATTTTTCACTACGTACTTCTAAACAGTTTTCTTCATTCTGGCAACCCCGTCCGGGGGGGGGGGCAAACAATGGATCCCTCAAGGTATTTCTCAATATTTTCATTGGCTGCGTTCACCAAACCTGCTCAGGGTGGGGACCTGAAGAATATCAGCATTTCAACCCACGATATATTTCTTGACATTCCATAATGTAGTTCTTAGTTCTACCTCAGTCAGCGGCCTGAACAAGGAATGCCCCAATACATTTCCCAATAATAACCATGGCACGATAAAATCGTTCTTTTCTATTTCTTGGATCCACCCTGTAACTCTGCAGTCTCATGTGCATTTTTACGAAATTAAGAGCAAAAGTTGGACAGAAAACTGCAGGCCCAAAAAAGCAGAAGGAACCAAAGAAAAAAGACATACAGACGAAACCAACGTGGCAACGAATGCAAAGCTTAATTTCCAAGTGACGTCACTTGCAGCACTTTTGTCTGGTCGAGCTGGACGAGCAGACTCTGCACAAACAAACAAACACGTGACCTCGAAACTTTGGGGTGAAGGAGACTCATATCGTTCTTTAGAACAGTCACGAGCAGTAAAGCTCGGACGGAAAAAGTACATTTGTACTTTTGCAATCTTGTAAAAATGTCATCTTAGCAACGTTTTGCCACCCAAAATTTTCAAGGTACTGTGATGAAGCACAGCAAAAATCACTTTGGCCAAGCAGCTGTCATCCAACAAAGTTCTACGCAAGATTACGGTAATCTGCGACCGTGTCTATATACATGAAAACTTCTCTTTCCTTCAGTTGCAAAATTGCATCTTGGTTTCACGCGAATACATTTTGGCTTTATTAAACAACAATTCAAGCTTGTAAGCAAGGAGGTGGCAGCTTTAAGGCTTCAAATTAGAGTCCAGCTTCAAGAAAGCATTAGTTTTCCCTAATTTCCCTTCTTTACTGAAGACGACTAGAGATGTGTCGGATGTTTCGATTTTCGATTTTAATATCTCCGCTGGGTCAAAGTTTGAGCAAAAACCGTATTTTTTTTCTTACGTAACAACACAAATTGACGAATCTGCCTCCTCCTCCTCCTCCTCCTCCTCCTCCTCCTCCTTGTCCACCAGGAGCTCCTGGTCCACATTCCTGACCGAGTCGGGCGTGACAAGCATCACAGACGGAAAGTTTACAGCGAGGTCATCTTTCCTCTCTTCGCTGGAACAAGAACATGACAAAAAAAGTGTTTAAGCAAGAGTGACATAAACAAAAAAAGTTCCCTCTTGTCCGAGGGGGGGAGGGGGGGGGGGAATGTGATCAAATCACTTGTTTTAGTCCTGCTCTTCAAGCCCAGGTTTTTGTTCCATGGCAAACCTGCAGCCCCTTCCCAACCCATTGTCGTGTCTGCACCCATAAATTCTATTGTCTCTACATATTAAATTCATTTCAACAAGCCCTAGAAATTAAGGGGCAGAACAAACAACATTTGAGCTCAACTATGTGAGTAAGAATATCAATGCTACCAGAGATGGAGACTATCTTTTGCATGGATTCTCCGACTCTATTCTCCACGACGACGCGACAAATACTGACAGTGTACAGGGTGTGTCACAAAAAGTAAGGGTTCACTCAGACACAGGGCGAACAGATACAGTTGGAACGCACTTGGTCGTGCAACTTGCTCATTCGTGCAACTCTCCCCCAAGTCCCGGTCCCGAAAGTTACCATGTGAAGCAAAATTGGCGTGCTTCTTTGTGCAACTTTCGCATCAGACGATGCCGGACAGAAAATATCGCTCCTCAAACGTCAAACGGACCTTGAGGCCCCGACCGACTTTGTCACGGTTGCCTAAGACAGCACAGCTTAAGTAACTTACCTAAGGAATGTAGCCTAATATGACTTAGCGTACGTAAGTCAGTGCAACATAACATGACTCGGGATAACTTTATCTACGCCATAAGGGGAAGCTTGTTTACGTATGCACGTCCATCCGGCCGGCATCCGGGTATGTGTGGTGCAGACGGCCCAAGCGTGAGGGACACGCACCCCCGACCAAAAGCAGAGTTGTCGAGCTCAATCCTTCACGTGTCCCCGCGCAGGTCTCGGACTTGTTGGTGGTCAGGGTGGCGCCTGAGAGGCACTTGGGTGACCTCACAAGGCTGGCCAAGTGCAGCTGTTTTGAATTCCGGCTAATTTCTTTGGTCTGCTGCTTCAGTCGGGTCTGCTGGGACTCAGAGACGGGCGTAAGCTGGCGTCGAGTCAGCTCGGGGCTGAGGAGGCCAACCTTGGGCTCGGGTCGGAGGAGTCGGGTCAAGTCAGACTACATCACACGTTTTGCCCCAAGCATTAGCATAGTGGAGTCATGTTTGAGCCTTGTAATAGCCCCAGCAGCCCCGGGTACCTTGGCTCGCGTGACATGACCAATATTAATCTCATCTGACATCAGGTAGGCTAAACCCTCAAGTAGCGATGCCAGCGAGCCGGATTTTTTGCGATCCGATCCGAGTCACGAGGACCTTGGGCTCGAGTTGGTACCGAGCCAGGGCATTCCGAGTCAACAACTATCAATTCGAGCCAATAACGAGCCGGGGCATTCCAAGCTGATATTGAATCAGAACTGACGTAACAACGCCTCAATCTACCCTACCAAAAGTAATTACAGTATTACTACAGAAATTTTATGCAAGCACCTAGTGAAAAGAGCAAAGTTTGCTACAACCTGGCTGCTAGTGTGCTATGCTGCACTGAGCAGCATACAGAAATTCAGTCGTTACAATTCCAATCACTAAACGAATCGGCTCGCGAGCCGAGTCCTCGTGTACGCGAGTCGAGTCGAGCGAGCTCGTTGGCATCACAAACGTCAAGCTCACCCAAAGCTCCCTGCGGCAAGAATGATTCATTCAAGGACAGATCTTTACTACCCGATTTTTGGGTCCCACCTTCAATTGTGCAACTCGCTTCATTGTGCAACCCGAGCACGATTAAGTGTGTTCCACTTAACGGCGTTTTTATTACTAATGTGGGGCGAACTGCATCAGTGGCAGCAACATCCTGTTCAGATTACAGCTGAATCTCGATTTGGCGATGCTTTTGCCGCCGGCCCAAATGCGGCGAGGAGACACTCGACGAGAGCACAACACACACGAGGATGGCGTTGCCGCTGGCGAAGATGATCGCTCTAACGAGACTCGACTGTGCTGTCATGAGCGGGAAAAATGTCCTTTGGGGCTAAATATGAGTCACTTCCAAGTGATTTCTTAGAGTTTCTGGTGCAATATAGGAAAAATGTGCGAAAATCATATTCACCATGTGTTTGCTCTCGGCTGAGAAGGGAAACTCATGCAAAGCACATGTCAGAAAGCCGATCTTTTGGCCCTTTCTGTACACCCTGTGCTATCTGGGGACGCCCTTAGTAATACAATATTCTTTATCATCACACGACGCACGCTCCCTGGAGGATTGTTGATCACAGAATGCACAAGTCGGTTTCACAGTGATAAAGTGCGCAATACTTTAAAAGCACCAAGTCTCTCCTCTCACCACTATAGATCTGCCATTGATGAGTGAAAGTACATCAAAAGTGGGCTCATTCAGCGGGCGAGCAGGTTTTTTTCCTCCTCCTTTTACTGCTGTCATCAGAGTATGGACTACACGAGACCTTTGTACGTTTACCGATATATATATATATATATATATATATATATATATATACATGTGGATAGATATAAACACACACACAAGCACGCGCACACGCAAGCACACATATGGGTTATTGGACAAATGTCATTTTGGGCAGAGCTTTTCCACTCACGCTCATTCGCCCACTTTGGGCAGCAGCAAAAGAGGCCCTCCTTGGGCCTGGATCCATTTGCCAGCACAAAAAGTCAAATCACGTACACGGTAACGTTTTATCTTGAGGCTTACCAGGAAATGATTGGCCATATTGGAAGTAGCGGCAAGAGGAGACGAGTCCTCTCTGCTTTCTTGTGCCAAAAGTGGCTTAAAGTACGTGGACTTTGAGGAAAAGGAAAAGTAATTTTACAAGTCCATGAATAAAGAAATTCATCGCCTTTTTGAAGCCGATAAGAAGGTCCCAAAAATGCAGTTTGCATACACTTGGGGAAAAACCTTTTTGTTCTCTCTCTATGCGAGGACAAAAACCAATGCTGGACAAGTGAAGAAGCAATCATAAGGCTTAAAGAACATTGAATCAACACAAGTGGAGTGAGTGGCATTGAGGGAGGTTGGGCTGACCTTGCACCTCATTGGCTGGACTTTGACTGGACTTCTCTTTGAACTCACTGTGCTGACTGGAATGGACTCTTGACACTGAAGCAGGACAGAAGCCTCTTAATATAAGTCTGTAGCTGAGGTCAGTCGGGACTCAGACTTGGGTCAAGTGAGAGGACATGAATAATGTCAAGTTGAGTTGACTGAGTCAAGATCGAATGGAAATTTACCGGGTTGGTCGACTCATCTGCTTCACTTTTGCCAAAGAGAAGCTTGAGCAAGATCTATAACAATAACGAGTCATCGAACCGGCAGTGATGTTGAGGGTGACATATTTACGAAACTATAATTACTATTGTTCTATTGCCAAAGTTGATCTCCCTAAAGTTTTTTTTTTTTTGAAACAAAAATGAAGCAGATCAATGGTGATGATGTGAAGGGAGGTCAAGTCAATGAAGTCAAGTCAATGTGTTGATGTCAATGAAGTGAACTCAAGTGAAGTCAAGTTGAGTGAGGTCAGGTCAAGTCAAGCGAAAGAATAGAGGACAGATGAGTGTCAAGTGCGCCCATTGAAGTGCGACTCCATTTGATGTTCTGCCTCACCCAGCGCACTTTCCAGTACTCAAATGTGTGCGCAAAGGGCCTTGAAGGCCTTGAAGGCCTTGAAGACCCTCCTGAAGTAATCACCCCCGGGAACCGGCCTTCTGCTATTTTAACCAGGAAATTTGAATTGCATAGCAGCAAACGAGAAGGAGGAAGAACCGCAGAGGGTGCGGTTTCATCCTTCTCTTGCCATTTCTTCTTCTGTCACTCTCATGCGCTCTCCCTCACTTTTTGCTCTGCATATATTTCCGATACATGGTGGTAGAACTGCTGAGGCTGCAGCTGGAAGGCAGGGAGGGATAATGATACCAGCAGCTTTCAAACAGGCTGAGGAAGGCTGAGAGAAAAGCTCATGATGTGAACATGATGTGTGGAGGGCCGCAGACTGCTAAAAATGACGGGGGAAAATCAGATATCTGACTGACGATGGCGTCACTCACACGCACGCACGCACGCACACTCACCAAAAATGGGTCTTTGGGGGTCCGACAGCGCAACGGTTCAGCTCCGGGAGTCGTCCAAATAGGACGATGGAGTTCAAAAATGGACGATTCTGTCTGGCGAAGGCCGCAAAGGCCGCAAACCGCATCCCCAGAGTCGTCGCACCCAGTGTGTCCATCCATTCAGATGATGTCATGACTGCACTGAGCCTGGGTTGTGCAATTGGCCAAAATGACTGCGTCCACCTGGCCTCGGAGGCCACCTTGGTGACGTCGTCGACCTTTGATGTTCCTCGTGCTTGGCTTCCGATAGCTCGGCCGTCCCGGTCTCCTTGGCCTTTACTCCCTGCCCCGGCGTGCGCGTCATAAAAGGTCGGCCTTTCTCGTGGCAGACGACTTTGCTCCTGCGTCCGGCGGCTGCGACGCGTGGACGGAGCCTCGGTGTCCCCGCACGCGAGGTCGGATCACGTCCTCTTCGGTCCCCTCCGACTGCACCCCAAACTTTGGGGAGCAGCAGAAGCGAAAGCCGCAGAATTCAGAGTTCAGCAGAGGTGATTTTTTTTAAACTCTCTCAGCTCCCCCCTTTTTCCGCATCCAAAATCCTACGGATACATCCTTGGGTGAACAGACTGTTTAGGGGACCTTAGAAGCAAAGCTTTCTTGCCGCCTATTTTCTAGACGTGTGCGCGTGCGCGTGCGCAGACGCGCCTGGTGGGTGCGCGTGCGCGCGTGCCTCTCTCTCTCTCTCTCTCTGCGGAAGGAGGAAAGAAGAAAGAGAGCAGGAATATGGGGGAAAACAGACGGTTTTTCTTTTTTAAACGGAATAAGCAAGTCCAAAAAAGAGTGGAAAAAGGCAGCGCAGAAAGTGAACAAGTTTCCACAATTTCTTTCTCGTATGTGTGTGTGTGTGGGTGGGTGTACGCCCGTGGGTGCGTGCGCGCGCGTACGTGCGTGAATGCGTGCGTGTGTGAGGCCTCATGTGAAAGAGACGTCACAAAAATGCGTTGAGGATTTCAGCCTCCGAAGCCATTTTGTGAGATAGGACCTCTGGGTACTGTAAACAACCTCCCCGATGCTTCACTCTCACTCGCTCTCTTCTTCCTGTTGCTCTTCTGGGCCTTGGTTATTGGGAAAAGGCTTGTTGAGGCCTGCGGCAGCATCAGTGATGTCTTAAAAGTCGAGATTTTTTTAGGGGTTGGGCATGCTGGAGTCCTCGCCCAGACAAAAATAATGGCTCTGCTCCGTGTTGTCCGACCCAGTGGTGCTGCAAACCAAGTCACTGCTGTGGAGAGTCAGCAGGGGCAATAAGGTAATCCGGGAGGTTGTCGTGGAACAAAGCAATCCTAAGATCCAGCATCGAGGAGTCGAGGAGGAGCTTTTAGAGGACGTTGACACTCTCCTCTTTCAAATGGGCCCAGTTTCATCTTTGCAGCTGTGCAAATCAGGCCTTACCCACTTAGGTTGCAACAACAACCTTTCTCACTTCCTAAATAATTCCGCCTCAACTTATTAATTTCCACTCGCAAGGTGCTTCTGGCGCTTGAAGCAGGGCTCAGTTGAGGATTGGCCAGAAGCATTTGCACCTTTTTATCCAACGCGGGGACAGAAAAGCACCGTCATTAACACTGTAATTAGCCAGAGGAAGGAACTTTGATTGACTGTGTTCCCGACGAACATTAGAGGAAGGGGGGAGGAGGAGAAGATTAATCAGGACTACAGGGTCAGAGCCATGAAGTACATCTAGGGCGCAGAAGGTTCCATTTATTTTTTTTTCTTTTCAAGATGGAAAAATATGGCAAATGGAACATTTTGCAGCACACTTTTTTATTCCTCGCTGGAAGCCACGGGAACGGGGGGAAGAGAGAGAAGGCAATTTAATCTCTCCAAGGAGGGAAACCAACCTAATAACCTGAAAGAGTGCAATAAAACGTTTAATAAGACTTCTGCAGCAAGCACAAGTCTTCATATGTAGAAGGAGAACGACACACACGGCATATGTGTACATGCACGGCACAATCCTTGATCCTGGCGGTGCCTCCAGCCCGCCAGGCAGCAGCAGATTTGGTCGAGAGCCCCCTTGGATATAGTGCCTTTACTTCCGTCCGCGGCCTGCTCCAAATCCTCTGCGAAAATGCAGGAGGAAGGAAGCAGAAGGCGGAATATGGAAATGCCATGTTTGCGTTTCTCTCTGCCGGAAAGTACACATAAGCCTCATCGTCGGATGATTTCATGCACCTTTCGAAGCAAATTTGTCGTCCTGGGGCAGGCGCCAGCGCGGGCGCCAGCGCGGGCGCCAGCGCCAGCCAGCGCCAGCCAGCGCCAGCCAGCGCCAGCCAGCGCCAGCCAGCGCCAGCCAGCGCCAGCCAGCGCGCGATGACCCCGGACACGCACAAGCACAGGCCAGGCCACCGGGTGACTCACAAGTCAGACTGCATGGGCGGCAGCGACGGAGGAGAGCTCAGGCGGGGTGGGGAAGGGAACCAGACACCGGCGGCCGGAATCTTCCTTCCAGAGTCAACCCGGGAGCCCTGAACCGGAGCTCCATCCAATCCGCCACACCTGGTAGGCAGCCAACCTCCGCCTACTGGGCTAAATCCACCCTAACCTAGACCTAGGGTAAACCTGACTTAAGCTACACTTAGCCTTGCGCTACTACATAGGCCAATATTACATGCAGTAGAATACACTGAAGTGAGGAATCTCTTTGGGACCTGAGAAATTGATCCACTTGACCGTAAAGTGTAAAAAATGGTCCAACTTAAGGAGGTTTTTTCGTCGAGGTTTCATCCACTGAACACCCGATCCAGGGGTGTTTGGTTAACACCAGTTGTTTAGACCAAGATGACGGAGCCATTACAAGGGCTGAATTATACGGTGCAACTAACAATTTGTCAGGAAAGCAGCTCGTTTCTGCCAGTGAAAACAATTTTAAAGTGCTCTCACTCGGCCAATTTTTAACAATACTTGCAATTTTGATCGATTTATCTGTTCCTGCGCTTTCCACGTCGGACGTTGAACAGTCACATTTCTATTTTTGTTGCGTCCCGTGAACGCACCCTTCACTGACGTATCTGCACCACACCTTGCAGGCCGTCTAGTCCTCCGTGGTGATTGCGTGGGCGCTCCTCCTGGTGCAGGATTCCTGCCACGCCTTCCACAGCCCCCTGGAGAGCGCCCACAAGATCTCCTCTGTCACCATCGTCTGACGTGAGTGACGTCACTCATATCGTGACATGATGTCATGACATCAGCATCCAGGCGTGTCGGACTTCTGGGACTCTGCTTGTTCAGTGGTGACGCCAGATGGAGCAGGACCCTTCAGTGCTCCACACCGTCACCTGATGACGTAGGATGACTGAAGCAGGCACATCCTGGCCTGGCCTTATTCACTTCCCTGAGGGCTGCACGTATGCAGTGAGACAAGGTCCCCAGGCCAGGTACTTGTGGGGGAAAAGCCGTTCTCATGCCAGAAAAGGTCCCATTTCTGCAAAATGATCCCATTTCCAAGTGCACAATATTCAAAACACGTTTCTTTAAAGGTCCATTTGAGGCATTGTCAGTCTGTTCAAGACTCATGTCAATGTTGACACACACGGACTTGTCATTGCGTGCCACTTAAGCCCAGAACAATAATTCTGCCACCAAATAGTTATTATTAAGTTAACTGAGGCATGATTATTAAGTCAATGAGGCATTCAAACTTAACCTAACCGGAATCATTGGTTTGGTGACTGAAACATTCACCTCAGGGACTTGGATTGGTTTGCACGGTGAACATAGCATTTGGGACAAAATTGTTTCTTCATGTGATGGAAGTATCGATTTTGGTGACTGTGTCTGGGTTACTGACATGTTGGTTCGTGACATTTTACTCTTTTTCATGCCGTAGCAGTAGGTGCACCCACCAAAAGGCTGATTGGCAGGCCAGTCAGTCCAGACAAAAATTGGCTGAAAAGGCCAAATAAATAATGATCTCTTTGTTATTGCAAAATTTATGATTATATCTCAATTTTTTCCTTCGAGGGCCCTCTCTGGGTGATAGACAATCGTCATAGGCGGCCTTCACTGTCACCGGTACACGTCACAATGACTGGCCCGATTAAAATCTAAGTATAACCGGGCAAATCATTGTAATGTCAACCTGTGACAGTGAAGCACAACTTTCTTTTGTACAGTATATATGTACGTATGAATTTCTTATTGCTGAATGTGATGGCTATTGACAGCTGAGGATCTCTCCAGCCTTTTGAAAACACTTGCACATGCTCACCACATCGTGTCCTCAACCAGGGAAGTTGCATAATCCTCGCCTGACCTGTGCCAATTGCTCACATTGATCTTGACAACAACTGCTTGTGCAACGAGCAAAGGCGGGGGGGGGGGGGATCAAGCAAAGTCTTGGATGATCCATTTCTGCTTGACTTCGGGTAAAGGGAGAATTATCTCCATCAGGTTGTTTGTAAGACTGTGCGATCAATCGACATGGACGCAGGGAGTTTGCCGATAACTGACGAAAACATCGGTGCTTTTTGTACATCCGTGTCGATCATTGGCGTTTTGATTTTCCTGCCTTCTCACATCACACCCGAAGCAGTGTTGAATGATTCAAAACTTCGAAAACAAATGCGAAGTTTATCGAGGCCGGCTGGCTGAAGCCGGCTGAGGTCTGAGGCTCAAGTGCAGCCTCTGAAGGACTATTTTCTGCATCAGGAAACACTGACACGTTGGATTTTGACATAGCTGGACAGCTCAAAGGTATCTATCGGCACTGGTATTGCAGCACACCAGTTGGAGGAAGTTGGAGAGAATTTAGGTGTCAAGTCAACGAAATGGGGGAAAAAGAACACTTCTTGAAGGAGAAGCAAACTTAAAAACCGACACTGCCAACCAGTGAAGAGACAACCGATAACTGTCAAGGTCAACTTTTTTGCACAGTGCCTTAGTTGTTTGCTTGATCCCAGTTACATCTGTCTGGGTCAGGAATTAAAATGTGTCGACTCTCTATCGATCATCAGGCTACGTCGAAGAATGGAAGAAGCCCGGGGGTCCTACTAAGATGGGAAGAAATCAGCATTTTCCCCCGATTAAAATGGGTCGGTTTGCATCTTCCATGTTACAGTTTCCTCTTGTCACCCGGTATAGGACTACGAGGTGTTTCAGAGATGCTGTAAACAGTTTGCCCTCTGCCATCTCCGCCCGTACTGGAGCCTGTTCAGTTCTCTCTCTTGCCAAGCGCCAGACTTCTTGCGACCTGGGACACCGGTTCACTGCCATATTCGCGCAGATCAAGTCCCTGACTTTTTCAAGACAGCAGATTCGACAGTCTCGGGTGCAGAACTGGTGAAAATTAAAGCCTGGTCGATGTCTGAACCCAACCTTGAGGCACTAAGTGGCCCAATTCCCAGTGTTTCCGACAGCCAAATGGATCATTTGAGGCATAATTTCATGGGAAATTTCTTCCACCAGAATTCGTACACTATGCAAAGTAGCAGGTTTTTGAGCTCCGACTGCAGCTTCATGGCGAATGTGGAATGGTTGGTGCCACCCACAGCTGAACATTGTGGACACTGTTGTCATAATTTGATGTCGAGTGAAACCCAACTGTTTGTGCTTGACACTGCAAAAGGGAGCATTGAAACTTGTCCGCTGAGATGATATGGGTCAAACTCTTAATAGTATATTTAGGGACGCCCTGTAAGATCTCGAAAAAGTTCTCTCATCAGGCTTCGGATTGATTGCACGCAGAGTCATATATCTCTGAACGCGTAAAATTCACCATTTGTTTCTTTGCTTGCCAAGGGTTGCCAAATGGATGAGGATCAAATTTGACATGGACCTGTGGTTTACTCTTCTCGTGCGTGTGTCAAAGCTGACCTCGAGGGGTTCCCAGGTGTTTCAGCACCCAAAATCAGAAGGTTCTTTGTTGGGGACGGAAAGCGACGTCAAACAGGAGAGAACTATGAAATGAAAAATGTTGAGTAGCCTCAATATAGGGAAGCCAATGAGGTCAGAATCGGGCTTGGAAGTCATTTGAGGTCGCAAACTGAGGCTGAAGATTGTGTGTTTGTCAAATATCTTTAACCTTAGTGGGCATCCAGCCTCCAAGTGTGTGGACACTACGCGTGAAGTGCATGGACAATAGGTAGTAGGTCCATTGACTGTACGAAGGGCATCAGCTGTGCAAAACACGGTTCATTATGCCAGGTGTCTCAGTCAGTACTTTACAAAGGGCAACAGGATGGACCAGAAGTAGCTACCATTTGTGGGGCATTCATAGCTGGGACCTGGGATTGGTGCCAATGGAGAGAGAGAAGATTCAGAAAATGGAAAAATTAGCCTGAAATCAAATTTTTGAGACCATTTTTCGGAGGGGGTTGAAAAATGACCGTTTTTTCAGGGTTTTGCCATTTCTTCACTCACGTTCATTTTTTCGGTGAGATGCCAACATGGGAGAATTCCTCCCAAATGCGTTGCCTCAACAAGGACCAGCAGGGATTCTTTGTCAAGATGCGTGAGAAGGGCTGTTCGTGCACCAGCCGTTGTGGTGTCGTTGATTTCCATAACTTACATAATATATTTCCCATGAAAAAGCATCGAAGCCCATTTTCAAGCTTTGGCCTCGCTGACATGTCTGATGCATCCTCGAGGTCGATTAAAACTGAAATCTTCCAATATAAACTTTGGCCTTTCTGCGAGCTTCAGAACTGTAACCGGGAACTGTAAGTCGGATCGTAAGGACTAATGCCCCCATCGGCACATACGGTTTTGAAGCTGATCTTTTTTGCGGCACATCTTGTTCTCTTTCCTTTTCTTGTCTCTCAACACTTTCTCCACGGTGGTGGACTCCATCCATGACCGATGGCTGCGCTCTTCGCACAACCTGTTCAAAGTACAGGGTGGACCAACGGCAGATGTCGCCCTGAAGGATCATTCCTGAGAGGATCTTCACATTGCTTTGTTCTGTTACAACATGAAAAGTTCGTCAACCATGACAGACTTTTGGCAGATCCCACATATACCGGTGACTCCTCAATCTCCGCGCGGTGGTGAAAACGTTACGCTTGACTTTAATACGGAAATTGGACCTTGTCAAGTTGAAACTGGCTCGACCTCATCAAAAGCAGCATGGACAAAGAGGCTTCTTGATCGCGGAGGACCTTGATCATAAAAGACGCACACACGCTCCCCCCCCCTCCCCACCACCACACACACAGCCCTTCTTCCCCTCCTGAGGTAGTTGCGGTTGGTGATCTTGAAGCTGCCATCCTCGTTCTAGTGCCCGCTGCTTTTCCCCAACTTGAGCTTGCTTGAGAGGATTGAAGTTCAACCCAAAAGTGCCTCTTTGGGCAGAAGAAGGAGTTGCTCCCACTGGTGTGATTTCTTCATTTCCCCTGGTGGTGATTTTAGTCTGTGATGTCTTCTTGGTCTTGCATGATGCTGATTTCTCGGTCTTCCGCACAAAAGACCTGGGGCCCGGGAAGGCCTTGGCGGAGGAGCTCCTCCTGCTGTCAGTCTAAGCGCCCCTTCCTCCAAGGCCACTTTTATCCCTCCCCCTTGTTGCCTCATTTGCCTGCTCATTTTGCAGCAACAGTGGGTAAGAAACTCTCGTGTTCTGCCCAGAATGAACCCCTGAGAAGAACCTTTGTGAGTTTGGGCTGCGAAGACCAGAAATATCTCTTTCTCCTGGTCTCTGCCTCCGTCAACCCCTGCTCGTTCCCCATCTAAATCCTTTCTTTCCGATAAATCGATTCAGGCTCCGCACAAATGCGAAGATAAAAGGGATCGATCGATCCCTGAAACCTTAATGAGTTTCTCCTCTCCGTCCGACCTTTTTTGGAAAACTCGATTGGCTTTCTAATTTTAATTTCCCGGTTTCTTCCTCCCGCATTTTTCCTTAGTAATCAGTTAATCCCTTCTTCGATGACAACGCTGGAAGGCCTTCAAAGGCCTCTGAGCCACAAAGAAGCGGCCCGTTTGGAGCGAGCAAGTGTCGATATCCTACAAATGCATCGGGGACTTTCATCACTGCAACCTTCCTGTCTGGCGATTAACAAAACTTTTCCCCCGGGCTGCAAAACCCCCAAGTTCCCCCTCCTTTTCCCGCAGAAAAGAAGGAGAAAAAAATCGATATGATACATCTGTGTGTTACAGTTCCCTCCATTTCACCCGTGAACTACTTACATAAGTGAGTCCGCTGCTCTCCACGGTATAAGAGTGTAATAAATCCTGCCGCGCCTGCTGCCCCAACCCTTCTGCCGAGCGGAGGAAGCAAAATTGAGATTTTCTTCTTCTTGCTCGCTTTCATATTGACCAAGCCATCTCTCTCTCTCTCTCTCTCTCTCTCTCTCTCTCTCAAAATCAGAGAGAGAAACCAACCTTTTTCTGTCACAAATTCTCAAAGGTTCGGTGACATCCCGACTACAAGACCACAGCTCTTGTGGAGATAG
>JAAUXU010022983.1_pt1 | contig 22269 bp, 35 predicted proteins | sample 7278151 | NCBI WGS metagenome assembly JAAUXU01 (sample SAMN14350113, study PRJNA611818) | marine sediment metagenome | isolation source: surface marine sediment (1.8m) | place: French Polynesia: Moorea | collected 2018-08 | reverse complement strand
GGTGCTCCGGAGAGCACCGGTAGAACCCGGAGAGAATCCGGAGGTCAGGTGCTCCCTGAGAGGTTGCGAGATGTACAAGATAGGTTATTCCGCAGCATTGGCTTCGGCCTGAAAAACAACAACTTCCGAGTAACATTGAGGAAACTGCAAGTGGAGAGAGCAGTGAGTTTTCTTCATCGTGGTGTGGAATTCTCTGAAGTTCATCTGTATGGAGACGTCCTAGTTGAACAGCACTTACATCTGCAGCCATGCTCCATCTGCGTCGTCTGGCTGCAGTCTGCTCCTCGGTCACTAGGGACCGGGTCCTCCTCTCGAGGAGGGCGACTGCAACCAATGCCGTCCTCTCGCACGGGGTCGTCCGCACTTCTAGAGCTGGCGGCAAGTCAGTTGGAGGCTGTCCCGCGGGCAGAGCATGGTGCAGCAACGATCCCAAAGCATCTTTGCCTCAGTCCAGCGTGGAAGAAACTCTGAACCGCGTGAACGAATCTACCTTCCAGGCTCCTCACGCATCCGAGCTGATTATCGCGCTAGCCAATGCCAAAGCGGGAAACGAACCCGGCACCGAAGTTATTGATGACGATCAGGACCCTCGGATGGAGAAGGTGATGAGGAGCCTGGAGGGCAGTAAAGTGGTGACCCAATTGAGTAACGGCGCTACCATCGCCACCTTGAAAGCTCTGGACGCGCTCGGACGGAGTGAGTCTTTTGCCTTTAAGAACTTGGAGAATTCTTTGGTATGGCGAGCAAGGCAGGCACCAATGCGCGACCTCGCATACATGCTGAGCTTTTCTTACGCGCGAGCGAGCGCCTCAGTGAAGAAAAATGGCGGGTCCAGCAAGCTCTACCAGGAGGTGGTCAGAGCGCTCGAGCGGCGTTGGGTGGAAGTGGTGGACCCACAGATCTTCGTCCAACTCATTCACTACTCCGAAAGCTTCAACGAGCAGTTCCTAACCAGGATAATCGACAGAATCATTGACGTGGCAGAAGAATTGACGCCTAGTGATCTCTCCATGGTGGGTACACCCTCATCATCTACAGTACTCCTACTGGTCTGAAAAAATTAAGAGTCAATCACTTGAGCCAACAACTTCTGTTGCAGATTCTATCCCAACTGGGGGAAAAAAAGAATCGCTCCGGGCCTCTGTTGAAAGCACTTACCTTTCACTTATCAAAGGGAGTGAGACAGTTGAATGCGAAGGAGGTATCAGACTGTCTGTTTGCACTCAAGTCCCTGTCATATAAAGACAAGGTGACGTCACCACGGTACCATATTGCACAACATCCATAATCAGTCGAACCTTTGTCCTCAGGAATTTATTCGACTACTCTGTGATGCTATATCTTTGGAAGAGGTGTCGTCGAGACCGATCATCCGATCTGTTCTTACAAGTTTAGGCCAACTGAAGTTTCCACACAAGGAAGTCCTTAGCAATATTGCTGCTTGGATGCAAGGCAGGTTGGATGAACTGGAGCAGAGAGATCTTGTCACTTTCCTCCTCACCACAGCTACAGTTCAGCTGGCGCCAGATAACGCGGACAAGTTGTATGAAGTACCGAGAAGCTAACGTACTTAACGCCCTCTACTCTTACTCACAAGTTTGCATTCTCAGGCTATCATCGACAAAGTTAGCTATGAAAGTTTAAAGGACGTAAAAGGAGGCGACGTGATCTGGTTGGACGTGGTGTGGTCGCTGTCGATGCTGGGCAAGCAAACAGAATCGCATCTCTCATCTGTACTCTCGCCCGAGTTCTACAATAAGTTGTTGTGTAAGTACAGTTATGCATTAAGCATTCACGGAGTGTCCTGTGCTTACTCCTGTACCATGTCATGCATTGTAGATTCCCACGATCACAAAAATGTTGGGATCATACTGAAGATGCTGAATCTTAACGCAGTGGCCAAACATCTGGTTGCAGGTTACAGCGGTAAGCAAGTCATACTGTTTTCACCCAGTATACAGTACTGCAGCTGCAGCACATGTACATGGACCATGGGTAACAAACCAATCTGAATACTTCATATAGGACCCTTGATCCCTGTGGATGAAGATCCTTTGCTCCGTGACGTGAAGGCTGCAGTATCTGGCCATAAGAGTGCATTATCCAAGCTGGCTGTGGCGGCTTTTTCGACGCTGGCGTCTCCACCTGCGCACTGTATCCTCGACTTCAACACACGGATGGGCTTCGCCTGCGACGCCGTCGCCGTTTTCGACCAGCGAGGCAGTCCTCAACAGATTGCGAACGAAGAGCTACTCGAGGCATCATCAAAAAATGGCATCAAGTATGGCCACGTCAATTGCTTGCTGAGACTATCCCTACGCTAGCTTTTTCCTCCATTTTCAGGGTTGCGCTGCTGGTGGCCACTCTCCAAGACCGCCTGCTAAACGGCTGTCCGGGAGTTCATCTTTCTCTACGTATTCGACTACTCGAAGCCGTGGGATTTAAGACCTTGCTAGTGAGCCACACGGACTTGACGCCGAAGCAGAAGACCATCGACAGAGTAAAAATTGTGGAGAAGAAGTTGAAGGCTTTAATATCGGTGCCAAAATAACTTCTAAAATACCAGGCGTTAAGCTTCTTTCTTCGCCAGCCCTTTCTTTGCAAACCACTCGTTACTCTTGTCCTCCTCCATAGCCTTGTGGAGCAACTCTTTTGCTTTGGGGTCGACTTGAGAGAGTTCATCGAACCCCTCTTCTCCGACGAAGCAGATCTCGTAGCCATCCTGTATTGAAAATTACACACTCATGATCTGATCGAGCCAAAGCATCAGCATTAAACCTTACCGGATCCGTCAGAATGACCACCTCGACAGTGGCTTTTCCTGGAGTATCGAGCTTTACTAGAGGTGTCTGCACCTTGCAGCCAAGCTCGGCCTCTTCCTCTTTCACTCGGCTCTCTATGGCCGGCAAAGAAGCGGTGTCTACAGCAAAAGCGATCCTGCCGAAGGCAGTTCCATGATCGAGGGACTCCGACTTGTCCAATTCAACCAGCTTGAGCGAGGCCTGGCCTTGACCGAAGCTGAGCTCCCCTGACGATGCCTCCTTCATGCCGAGCAAATCGCGCCAAAAAGCCTGACTCCTCTTTAAGTCACTGACGGCGATGGATACGCTGGAGACCGGATCGTCTGTTTTGCCGTCTTCTTTCTTCACTATAGAGAAAGGGTATCCGTCGGGCGATCTGATCACGCCGCCAGCCTCCACCACCAGACCGTCGTCCCCGTACAGTTTTTCGGCATCAGCTGAGTGCACGGCGATGCCCCTGAAATCATTTCCCAGCTTGTAGGAGTTCACTTCGTAGTTGTAGGTGAGCTCAACCACGAAATGATTGGACTCTGGGCCATAGCCAACCATGGTCTTGGACCAGCGCCCGTTGTACGGTCCGTTGCACGTTGCTGCACATCCCTCCTCAAACTCTTCATGACGGAGGATCTGAATTAGACGGGATACGTGTTATCGGTACACGACCTGGGTGCCACACCACCCTATCTATGCTGTCTCACCTTCATCCCGAGGATGTTCTCAAAGAACCGCACGGTCTTGGTGCGGTCTCCTATTTTAAAGACCCAGTGGAGGGCGCGGGCCTGAAGCTTCAAGCCGGAAGACATCGTGCGCAACTTCCAATATCAAGTCCTGAGTATATTTCTGCAGACAAGAAAATGTTGCATGTAGCCTAGCTTCAACGCAGCAGACTAACACCCTGCCTAGAATCCTCGTCCACTCGAGCCCACGCCTATCTTGAAGAGGAGGACCTTGGTTCACCTCAACGATTGCTGGACTGACTGACAGGGTTCTGCTCTTGTACCTAGCACATATGCAAACACTGTATGTATTACATATGCATCACAACACGTCCTCGACGTTACAACACACGCCGATACTACACTTCGGCTTGCAGCACCGCGCCAATCCAGCCGAGGACGACCGAAGCCAACGAGTGCCACCTCGTGCCTGCTGTCAGAAACGATAACAGAGCCATGGTAACCAGATTGGGCGACTTTCCGCCATGCGGGCGACTTCTGTAGGTCCCAACGCCTTCAAGATGTTTTACGACAATCTCCACTCTGGGTCGTATTGGGTTACAGTCAATACAAAGGTTTCTAGAGGCCGTGGTTAGAACAGGCCTCAGTACCACCACTAAGCACCGTTAGTGGGCAAACGCTCCCTAACTACTACCGAAAGCGCTAGTATTTTTTAAACATTTATTACAATCTTTGCTTCTTTCTGCTCTTCTATCGCGGGGATCCCCATTGAACTGCCAGACGCCGAAGGAGGGGGCACCCGAGCTCATTGGACTGGCTGACCAAGACCATGGGGTTGGGGCTCAATGTATGTCTTATTTAGTGCTGTTACTCACGCTCTTTCATAGCTTGAAGGCAACTTTGCCTATGCATTATGGCAGCTCACGGGGAAGCTTTGGATCCGTATAAACTCAGGTACAAATCAGATGTGGAGATGTCGTGATGGACATAGTAGATCTTTTCGTCGGTTGATGACCTGCAGGGACAACTTATTCTTAGGGGCAGTCCAATATAGAGCCGGGGAAGTTCTTCATGCAGTTGGCAAAGTCAATGGCATTGACTTTCTCGGTGAGGGAAGACCAGGACGATGACCGTGAAGGCAACTGTCATCGTCGCCCTGCCGTTCGTCTGACCTTAGAACCGCCACGTCCGGACCCGTAGAATGGCGCTGTTTCATCCAAGGGACCGAAGATGATCGTCATGCTTTCTTCGACTTGAGCTTGGAGACCGCAGCGATCAGGAGGACGACAGAGGTGACAATGGCCGCAGACACCACCACAGCCAAGAAGAGCGATAACAGCGCGCAGGAGGCCGAGTCATCGCAGTCGCAGCCCAGCAAGCGCGGAATTATGCCCGGGGAGCACCCAGAAGACGTCGACGTCGGCATCAGGGCCAAACAAGATCCGCTGTTGCGACAGCTGCGCCCTCTTGCTAGTCATCGACTGTACTATCGCTGCTGAATGCTAAACTTATCTGATACTCGACCATTTTGTTCTTGATTTACGCACAAATCAGAACCGATAAAGACGAGCAGCAGTTTTGTTTTGTTTTGAGTTAGATATCGAATGAAAATTTTGGTCTGCCCTCGACCATTCCTTTTTTTCCCGTTGAAATCTTCAAATAGCACAGACCTTGCACCTGTAATCAAACAACATGACTCAGGGATTCTCCTCAGCAAGAGAATCTTCATCCTTTGCGCCGAGACCACCAGGAAGGCCGCAAGAATGAGTCGCGTCATGTGGACCTGACGTGCATGCTGGACCTGATGAATGAAAGCTTTTGTGTCGCTGCCAATTTTCTAGGGGTTTATGGGTAAACAAAGATGGCAGCTTGCATGAAAATGAGCAGGCAGGCTCAAAATGTACCCTTGCTCAAGACTCAAACGGTTGTGGTCTAGGACTCATGTTGAGGTTGTGATTCAATGACATCTGGACCAGTGATGATCTTGCACAGTGGATGCTCTTCGAGATGTGCTTCGCTCAGTGTTAAATAGATTCAATTGTTGTCGTCAATTCTGTGAGTGTGGCTTTCCAATCATGTCTTCCAAAGACGTGGACATCTACCGCGACACGCCGGTGCGCCTGCTCGGCTACGCCAACGAAGTTGGTGAGTCCTTCAGGGCGCTGGTCAACGTCTGGTGGGTCCGCGCCAGCTACGGCGTTTCCTCGGCGTACGTGCTCGCTGACACGAGGTCAGTTGCATTAAGGACGACTCAAATGGGCTCGTCTTCGTACTACTCGTCATATTTGCAGTTCTCAGGAACTGTATTCTTATTACTACTACAAATGAGACGCTGAATACATGCATTCGGTCTCCTAGCAGAGAAAAATATCACCCTCAGGTCCTTGAAAGTCAGAAGTCCTCGTTTTCTAGACTGGACATTACTTTTCCGGTGATGCTTAAACATCACAATCAGAAGCCCCAATGTGCAAACTTGGTAAGAAGATGAATTCGAATCTTTCACCCACAAACGTTTGAGGACAAAAATAGTAGTTAGGACCATAATCATCCTTCCAGCACTTCTATATCATGTTAATACGTGCAGCATAATAATAATAATGCGTAGAAACGAAGAACTCGCTTTATCTCGATGCGTACGCAGGGACAAGTCTCTGCGGATGAGAGCCAGCTTGCCCGAGGAAGACCCCGCCAGGACGACGAAGGTGGTCACCGCCGCTATGGACACCCTCGTATGGCAGGCGCTGGCGTCTGTCATCATACCAGGTAGTCAAAAGAGGTCGCCTGGGTGCGCCGATTCAAGATGAAGAAGCTTAAGCTTAACTTACACGTAGGTTTCACCATCAATCGCATCTGCGCCGCCTCCCTGTTCGGTCTGGCACGTGCCGCCCCGCAGGTGGCGCTTAATACGCGCAAGTGGATCACGACGGCGGTCGGCTTGGGCGCGATACCCTTCATTGTGCACCCCATCGACTCCTTCGTGCACTACGCTATGGACAACACCACAAGGTAAGAACAGCGATAAGAGAAATAGCTGAAGACCTACATTGATGTGTCCACAGAGTGTGGTTCGGCGGTGTCGTGGAGAAGAAATAACGCACAGGTAGTCGGCTCAAGTGCCTTGTTAGAAGAATCATGCTTTCTTGGCTTCATTCGTCCCTCCATTGTTAAGCTACAGTAAGTTCATGTTATACTTATGGTTTTAATTTAGTACATAACGATCACGAAACAAAACAGGTCCATCAACTAACTAGTGGTAAATGCCTAAATGTCTCAACAGCGTCCTATTTTCTCATCCTGGTTGTTCAACTTGAGCTGCTGCCTCTTTTTCCTCTCCTGCTCGACCCTGATCTCCACCCTCAGATTGACGCAAGCCGCACGCTCCTCCTGAATTTTTTTATACAGATCGTGCCGAGTTTTCTGCAACATACGGTTCTTAATCGACACCACTTAACATTGGACCAAAGTAGACAATCCACTAACCTGGAGCTCCTTATTTTCTCTTTGGAGTCTCTCCAGGATTTTTGTAAATTCCTCTATCTCTTCCTTGCAGTTGTTGCCATCGGAGCCTTCGTCAGAAGAGCTCTCTGAACTATCCACCGAGTACGTCCTGTAAAGTAAAGTCTTCACTAACTGATCTAATTGCAAGAAAAGACTATCAATATGAAGTGACTACTGCGATCTTCCAGTACGGTTAACGTTCTACATCACCATGACCAACGTCACCGAGGCTCACCTGTACTGGTAAAGGGTTTGCATGGTCGCCAACTCGTCCCTGAGCTCCTGCATTTCCTTCCGCTCTGTCCGTTTTCGCCTCTCCAGCTCCGAGCGCAATGCGTTGAGCTCCTCGTTCTCAATCCGAGCTCTGGCCAGCTCCAGCTCGAGGTCCTCCAACTCACGTTCTGTCAATTCAGAAGAACGGCTTGAATCTCCACATGGTGAAGACCACTACTCGAGATCTCACCTCTGGCTTCCTTCGCTTCATCTATCTCCTGGCTCTCCTGCTGCCTGATCATAGCTCCACTTTCCTCTCTGGGAAAAGGGTTGAGACTCTGAGGACCGCTGAATTGGTCAAAGGACGAAATGTCCGAAGGAAGACCCCTGGAAGAATAAAAGTGGAAAAGACTTTGACCTAAACTAATGGAGTCCTCTTGGTGCTGCCTTAGAAAGTACAAAGTGTCAGCATCCGCGTGTTTCTCGTGACGTTCATCGTAGCCATGTTCCGCAAATCCCCTTTTCATAACTTCACAGGGTATTGAGACTTTTGCTCCATCCATACACATTGGGAAAAGCTGGAAAGTAATTTTTCTCCATTGCTTTGAGTCCTTTAAATGCCTTACAGTTGGACTGTTCTCACCACAAAAGTCCTATTTAGTAGTAGTATTACCAGAAACACTATTACAGATAGACTTGTGAAGGGCCTTGTGGAATAAAGAATGCAGTAACAAAATGATGTCGGTCATCAAATGTCACGTACAGAACAGATGTCAATTTGGTGCTTGAATAGTTGGAGTTTGAATAAATATCTTATGAAAACATCCAAACGCTTCACCACCCTATATTTCGTCAGGATGTGCATACAGTTGTAGTCAAAAGTGTTTACTTGGGGAGAGCTTAAAACAAAATGATAAATTATTCGCCCTCACCAGCAAGAACTTCGTTGTCTGAGTTGTCATGAGGCAGCAGATTCATTCAATTTAATACCTCAACAAGAGGTCCATGGCAGTCCTGCAGTTGACAGAGTTGCTCAAGCATATGTTAATCAGCTCTGTTTTAAGGAGCTAGTAAAATTATTGAAATTTGATGTCGTACGAAGACTTTTGGATCCCCAGAACTGCGTAACTCATGCTCAAACATGGCACTGATCTTTTGTCATCAAGCTGGCCAAGTCTACGACCTCGTAGTAGTCACAAGCAACACAATTCTTACCGGTAAGCATAAGTAATTTACCATTTTATGTGACGCTGCCACCTGGTACAACTTTTGATCTCAACTGTATGTACATGAGCATGAGTACGCATGATCCTCGTCCTTGTGCTCACCTGGGCAAGCTCCTGCTCTTGGCAACATCTGCGGAGGCCACAACAGTGAGAGACTTGGCCGCTGGAGGCGACGCAGGCGTCGGCCGAAGAATGTGGGCGTTGCCGGCGCGCATCTTGTGCGAGGCCGGAGGCGGTGGCAACAATGGAAACTTCTTCTCTTCCTTGACCGAGGAAGTCTGTTCGGCCGCCGACGCTGAAGTCGGTGATACTTTCGAGGTGTCTTCTTGACTCTCTTCTGGTGTAGCTTTGGGCCTCTCCGAGCAGTCTTGAAGCTTTATCACTGTGACATGATGCTGAACGTCATCTCCTCGGGCAACACTGTCCTTCTCGTCGGCCTCCTCTTGATGCACCATCACAGTCACCTTGTGCTGTTGCTCGGATGAAGAATTTGGAGGTGTTTCTTCGTTCTCTTCCTCGGTGGCTGGCTTCACTCCTTCAGCGTCTTTTTTTGGCAAGTTCTCATTGGACTTAAGGTGTTCGGGCGTCTGCAGCGAGAAATTCAACTCCTCCTCGTAGTCGATAGGCTCGTACTTGGGCTTGTCCGTCCCAGAGGGCTGCTGCAGCTCCGATCCAGCCGTCTCAGAAAGACTCTTGGCTGTTCTAAGCTTTCTCTGCAACGGAGGAGCTCCGGTTAGCGTAGGTGTGCTAAATTACTAACCAAAGCCTAACCTTCAACTGCGTGACGATTCGCTGTTGTTCCCAGATCTGCTCTTCGGTCTTCTTGCTAGCTGCTCCCGACGAGATCTGCAGGTGCAGGTCGCTCAGAAGAGATTCTTGTTTCCTGATCTCTTCCTCGATGCCATCGGGAGACTCGGGGAGGCAGATGGGCACCTGAGAACCAGACTCTGAGGTGATGGGAGGAACATACCTGAGAAAAAAGGGTGAGCAAGTTTAAATGCTGCTCATCCGGGCAAAGAACATCAGTGAGATTCCCTTAGGAAATCTGCGAAAGTGTTAGTCTACGTTCATCTGGATGTCATGATTATCCCTTTCTATCTGGATTACTTTTTGAGCTGAACTCCGTCGAATAAGATGTGGCTATTCTCGAAGAAGCAATTAAGGACCCTGTGGCTGATTTGCATGGTGGGGCTGAGCACGATGGACACGTTCTGGAGACTCATCTTGTTGTAGCGCTCGCGCTCGATGACGTGCTGCATGTGACAAAAGATCCACTGCACCAGACAACGGTTGCACTCGGGTAGTTCCTAAGGAAAGTGTGTGTTATTCCTTGATTATAACAGCGAAGCAAGCCTCAGGCCTGTGACCAGCATCGATTCTTGTTCGAACCTGCATGAGCTGCTTCATGCCTTCGATGCGCTTCTGAGGAGTCGGGTCCGCAGACACCCTCTCGAACTTAGGCACCATGGCGTGGGTAAGGACTGGGTCGGGTAGCTCTCTGAGAAACTGTTTCAGCACGCTGGCGACGACAGCGGGTTCGAAGTCGTATAAGTTCACGGAGCCGCGAGCGTTGAAGGCTGCCCTCAACTTGGCGACCTTGGACTTGACCCCAGAAGAACGATAGATGCCCTCCTGGAAGAAGAGTAAGGACAGAATAAGGACTACATGCTACTCAGTGATGGTGAGTGTGAAATGTGAGTACTTTGAAAGATCCCTCGCTATGGCATACACATAATACACGGGCGATCGGTTTCAAGCCCTTACCTGCATCAATCCTTGCTCTTCAATGTAGTCGATGCATTGTCTCACGATCACTGGGAGGGAGATGCCATCGTGGCTGCGGTTTCTCTCGGTGGCAACTTCCAAAGGAACCCCGAAGATTGTATTTTCTTCAGTTGCTAGACAGAGAAGGAAGGAAGTTTCGCAGTGCACAAGGATACAAGCCATCCCTCCTACCCTTATTCTCTGAGCCCGTCTCGACGCTCTGCTGCTTGGACGACTTGATGAGCTTCAACTTGGCTTTCTTCTTGTGCCCCTCAGTTGAGTGATCTCGGTGCTTCTTCTCCTTGTCCTTTTTGGCCGAGCCAAACATGAACGGCTTGGACCTCTTGGATTTAGCAGGACTTCTGCAAAGGAAAAAGGTCACTACAGTGTGACTCACAAAAATGTCCGATGAGGTTTCTTTTCATCCACAGTGCCAAGGTGTTGGAGACGTGAAAATACCTGTTTTCGCTCAACATGTCGGCGTAGCAACAGACCCAAAGTCAGACGACGCAGTAGCAGGCGCTGCTGCACCTGTAGCCTCAGCGAACACTTGTGCTACACTCGCACGTGCACAGTTGACTACTTACTTTCCGTCCACCTCCTCGCCGCCCGAGCTGTCCTCGCCCAGATGTGCATATCTGGTCTCTTTCTTCTCCTTCTTCTCCTTTTTCTCCTTTTTCTCGCGGCTTCCGGGAAGGATGAGGCCGGCGGCCTTGGAGGAGATCTTGCGCTCGGCCTCACTGGTGTCCTCCTGTCCGCTGGCTGCAACAGATAGTTGACAATTCTTATAAAGTCACTGAACGAGCAATACGCCGCTCAGGCGCTGTTGTTGGTGTCACCGGAGAGTTCGTGGACACCACGTCCTTGGAAACCAAGCTCAGAAAATAAGTGCAAGGGACTGAGGCACTCAAAGTTGTCTGGCAAAATTGCCAAAGTGTGCCCAGGTGTAGCTATGCAATACACATAGGAGTAATTATAAGTTATATGTCCAAGTCTACCCCTCTTGTCATCACGTCGCTGCACACGTGAGAAGTCGATGCGGTCTCCAGATCGTCCTGACAGATCATCAGCATTCCTATGACCTTTGGATCTGACACGAAGACCATCAACATTTGCCCAATATTCTCCCTATTATCCTTGAAGGAATACGGAGGAGAGAAGGGAGCTGAACAACTGTGACGTGTAGAAGCCGGAAGACGTCATCAAGGATCAGGACGAGCAGTCAACGAACGTGTTAGACTTCGGCAGTGAAAGTCCTTTTAATGCCACATGTTTTTTGAGTTGACAGCACAGTTCCAATTAGCTTTTTGGCACAATTCGAACAAGATGCCCAGTTCCAGCAAAGGGCGCGTCTACCCTTGAGAATTTGGATGACGCAAAATCCGCCACCAACTGCAAGGGATCAGCTATGAAAGTCTGCCTGAGAAAACGGGGCCTAAGCTGCCCGATGCTGCTTTCTCGGCCTGCCCAAAGGAGATCTGCCGCCGCCCAAGAAGCTGCTTTCTTCTCTACGTTATAGCTGCTTAAGGCAATGTGGAGGCTGAACAACGACATGGACTCGGAGAGCGGGGGTACTCTGGTCCAAGAGATCTTACATTGGAACTACCAAAGCACGGGACAACTTCAACTGCGCACAGTAGATTGTACTGAGCACGTCCGCGTTCTGTACGCCAAGGAGAATGGCCTCACATCTGTGCCTCAAGAACTGGAAAGAATGGAGCACCTGGAGGAGCTTCACCTGGACAGGAACTTCTTGGACAGGCTGGACTCGAGCGTCTTCAAACTGAAGTTCATCAAGGTGTTGGGAGCCGTTTGCAATCGGATCACTTATGTGTCAGAGGACTTGGGCCAACTGTCAGAAACCCTTACTACATTAGATCTCAGTCACAACGACCTGCAGGAGCTTCCACAGAGTTTAGGTTAGTAGAAGCCAAGTCAAAGTTATTTTCGCTGTGGCGCTATGACTTCTTTGAATAGGTCTCTTGGTCAACCTCAGCGTATTACGACTCCGAGGCAACGGACTCAGTCACTTCCCCAACCAACTGCTCCATCTGTCTTCCAACAATCTTCACCTCATCGATCTCTCCCATAATAATATCAAGAAGCTCCCAGAAGACCTCGCCATCCTCACCGGCCTGGAAACCTTTCTCCTGAGAGGCAATCGCCTCAACCATCTGCCAGAGTGCATAACGAGGCTGCCAAAGTTGCGGCTTCTTGACGTGGCTTCCAACCAACTGCGGTGGTTGCCTCTCCTGCCCCTGATGGTTACAGAGGCCAGACTGATCTGCGACCACAACTCAGAGGTGGCCTTCCTCCCATTTCATCTGGCGTGTCAACAGAGCCGGCAGTTGTCATCAGTCGCGAGTCATCCATCAGCAGAACTCACAGTCCACTTCAACTCTGAGGGATGCTTTCAACAGTCTCCGGCCTCCGGACTAAACTTTCGAGTAGTAGAGGGTGATGGTAGTATCACCATAGTGCCTTGGACTCATGCAGTCCTTGATCAGATAGCCGTGTTCTCGCCCAGCGCCAACAACTTCACCGGTAACCTAGTGCTGTCCTTGAAGGAGCTGTGTCTCAGGACCTCGCACTCGATCTTGTATGGAGAGACAGTAGAAACTTCGTTCGCTCCGGATGGGCTCATCTTCCAGAGTGTCTTGCCAAAAAAATCCAGCCCTGATCACTTTCCATCACTGCCGAGACTTCTGCTGGAGCGCCTCGCCTCGGGACCTTCCGCCAGCTGCTCAAACCCGAACTGTCCGGTGGTGATGTTTTTCGAGTCGTACTTGGCCTTTATCACAGTCTGGGTGGACACCGACGGTCCGAACTGGTACGGATCTTTCGGCAGACCTCGACATGGTCGAATCCGGACGTTGGCCTGCCTGACATTTTGCTCGGCTTCGTGTACGAGACAATTGGTGCTCGAGGGCGGCGGCAAGTTGGAAAAGGTCGCGGCAGATGCACATGTATACAATAAAGAGGGCCTGTAGGAAGTCATGTTGCGAACTTGTCACTTGCGATGTGAGCGACATAGGTACGGACTCCCACCCTAAGTCAGACCCTCCCCCTTCCCCGAACGAGTCACACTCACCTCCTTCGGAGTCACTCATAGCGGCGTCTGTCTGCACGATCCAGTCGTTTCACTGCTCCCTTGCCGCCACGGTCGCCTAGGTCTTGTTCGTTTTCTACCACTTCCACTGCTTCCTGCTAGACTCCGGCTAGAGCCAGGACCAGAACAGCTGACAGCAGCGCTGCCTTGTGTTCGATGGTGCAGGCGGCGGCCTCCAGACGGACTCTGACGGGGTTGCGTGAGTTACATCCGACGTCGACTGGCTGGAGGTTGTTGGAGAGTAAACAACGATTGCTCCACTGGCCCAGAGAGGCTCTCCAAGATGCCTCAAATGAGCCACAGGGAGCCGTCGTCCGTCCTTTGTCCTCTGGACGGCCTCGCCGGATTCTCCTCCAAAGATCTCCTCATCCACTTGGAGAAGCACACAGTGGCAGAGCTGGCTCGAGTCCTCTGGGAGTTCCTGCTGGGAACGAGAAACGCGGAAAAACAAGAGGTGGCAGTAGAGGACGATGACGTCGCTGACGATGTGGAAGACGATACGTTGGTGAGTCGGGAACTTGTTCAGGGCCCCACGGCTGTAGTTTAGATGTATTCAGGTTGAAGCTGTGTGTGGTGACGTTAACTTTTTATGCCTTATTTGACCTGAATACATTCCTTCTATTGAATGAAGCATTGCCCAAATGCAGACCAAACGATCCCGTTGCAGGCTTCTTCGGAAACTTCAGTGGTCGCGACGAAGAAGTTGACGAAGGGAAAGGCGAGGAGGAAGGAGAAGAAGAACCTCACATGCGAGACTTGCCATAAGAGCTTTTCTTGCACCGGGAACCTGAACAAGCACCGCGTCCGTCACAGCAGCGTCAAACCGTGGGTGTGCGGTACCTGCGGCGCCGGATTCAACCAGCGGAGGGACCTGGACGCACACAACATGCAGCGGCACACGGGCGAGAGACCGCACAAGTGCAAGGTGAGCATTACCCTTATGTTGTACGCAGACATTATGCAAACCCACCGATCAGGCTTGCACGATATTTGGGTCACACTATACAAAATCGGAGCACGCACACCAGGTCATCATTCTTGCTCTTTTTCTGCGCTAGCTGTGCGGAAAAGGTTTCGTGTACAAATCGTACTTGTCCGAGCACATGGACTATCACACCGGCGACCGCAGGCACCAGTGTCACCGATGCGGAAAGCGTCTCTCCTCGTCCTCGGCGCTGGCCAAACACGTCGCGAGGCACAGGACAAGAAGGGACTTCTCATGTGACAGGTACAGCAACGGATCCAAGCAACAGCTTAGTCTTGATTTTCGAGTTTTGCGAGAGTAAAGTTTGGAGGTCCTCCAAACTTTATCATGTGCCCAAAGTCTTGGCCCAGCTTTGGTTGGAGGAGTCAGGTTTGAAAGCGTCTGTACAAGATGATTGTATAATTTTTGCTTTTACTTACTTGTACCTAAAATGAACTTTTTGTACTTTCCGACAGGTGTGACAAGTCGTTTGTGGTGAGGCATGATCTGAAGGCCCACGTCAAGTTCGTGCACGAGAAAGCTGGTGACAGTGACGACATCCCGGTCTTCCCAGCTAAGTCGGGATCAGGTAAAGGTCCGTTATTCCTGCTTAGGACCACGACAAAGTACTACACCTACGTGGTGATCATGATTTTGCTTTTCTAGTCGTATTGGTAAAATGTTTGAACATCCGTAAGTTTCTAAGTTTATGTAGAGAGCTAAACTATAATGGTTATAAGAGTTACGACCTTCGTCCTCCTCTGACAAGGTGCACAACAGCTTTCAGGTGCTTAGGGCATCAGGGAGTTCTAATAGTTGATAGACGTACGGTAAAAGGCTACGTTAACCAGAAGCAAAAGGAAGAGACGGTGTTTCTGGATCACCGTATTTGTGTCATGGTGCTGCAAGAACGTACGTGGACGAGTCCTTCAAGAAACCGTGTTTGCTTGCAGGAGTCCTGAGCAAAGATCTGGTGCCTCCGAATTACGCTGTCGTGTCAGAGGAAGAGGAAATAGACATGTCCACGTCGTCGTCGTCCTCCGGTTTTCCCTTGTACCAGAAGCCTCGACCGGCGTTGAGGATGATAGTGGGTACCTCGCAGCAGCCGTCTTCATCCACTCAAACGGTGACGACGAGGGCCATGACGAGGCAGAAGGCTGACCAGCTGATTCCGCTGTTTGGGGACGACATTAAGACTGTGGAAGACCTGGAAGTTGTAGAAGACGAGGAACAGAAGAGAAAGAGACTGAGGGAAATGGAGTCCCAGAGGCAGATCGAGGAGTGGATGATCGCCGAGGGTGTCAGCTTTGGACCTCCCACTGTAGTCGACCAGCAACAGCAAATGATTCCTCTCAAAATTCCTGTGATCCAGCCTCAAGCACAGTCTCAACCAGAAGCAACTCTGCAACAAGCTTCTGAAAGGTGAGGTCGAATGCAAAATATGAAGGGGTTGGCCTATTCCTTTGCGAACCTGTCCTCGAGCAAGAGGAAAGGGTAGGGAATACCTTAACCTGAAGTTCATTTGGCATCTCTTCCAGCATCCAACCTTGTAACCCCTTTACACCTTTCAGGTCTAGCAACTTGTTGCCCATCCCCTCCTTCACGACGTTGCTGTCTCTGAAGCAGCCGCTGCCAGCCGCGTCCTCTGCAGGTTCGAATTTGCTCTCCCCGAACGAGGTCTTGGGTCTTTCCTCGTTCGTCAGGGACAGCGGAAAACGGGACAGTCAGAACAAGGCCAAGAAAACGTGATCATAAATCGAAAACTGCCATCAATTATTTGTTAACTCGAGCTGGCCTCCAACGTTAGTAGCATAGTTATTTACAACAAGTCAATACTCAAGACCTACGAGGTCGCAAGATGAAGAGGGAACCAGTTGCTCTACACTAAACCTATGTACCGATCAACTTCTAGACTCATGTAGCTCTCACTGTTGTACCAAAGTCTGTCGATGACATATTTTGAATATTGAACAGTGATGTTCAGTCGACATCTCGGAAGTTTCTGCAGTTGAGGCTTGGCTGAAGACCCTTCTATGGCATCACTTATATTTTCAAATGATACTCATAACATTGAGATTGGTGTTGATGTTTGAGTGCAACTATTAAGAACCACACACGTTAAGCGTTCTGGCATCAGCTGCCTTGACATGAAGTGACAGAAGAGCCTGTGGACTCTGACAATGAGCTACTGAAACGTGAGTTTTTCTGAAATGAAAAGACAACTTACCTTTCAATTCTAAATGTCTGGTCGAGAAGGTCCGTTGTTGTCCGAAGAATCTACCATCGCATGAAACAATGGGAAAACAGTCATCTGCAGTCGCACGGACGCTTTAAGATCACTTTTTAAAGAAATCAATGAAGAAATCTCGCTCGATGGATGTTTTGAGTGTCCACCTTCGACTGATTGTGTTTCCCTTGACTTACAGTATTAACTGACTAAAAAGACCCCGAGAAAACTTCCCAAATCAGTAAGTATTATAGCAAGTTTCTTTAAAATTGAGCTTCTTCAGAGAAATTTGCTGTTGGCAGCCAAAAGTTTCTACTTGCTCTGCGTATGTCAGAGCTGATCAAAACAGCGAACATCGACAAAAGCCTAAATTTTACGCACACTGCAGAGCCATTACCGGTCCCTTCGAGACCGTCATTGAGGCCACGTCGAGGCCTAAATTGTTATTTCTCAACAAGTAACTTATATTAGAATGCTCAAGTTGCATCTCCGCCATAAATTTGAGTGTTTCACGAAACGAGACCACAAATAAAAGAGTAGCTCCTACGTCAGACGTAGCCAAAAGTAAGTTAAGCCGCAAAGAAATAACTCCTTAGAAATGTAGACTATTTTTAACGCTACGCTACGATGGACTTTTTAAGTGCGAGGTACTGGGAGAGCTACCCTGAGACGAGGATTTGCAGCAAATTCCAAGTCTTCTGAGTCCACCCGGTACGTATACGCACACTCACCCACAGAGAAGCCGTCACTGCTGTTGCTCCAGAGTGGATTGCTGAGGGAGTCTATTCAAGGACCCCTTAGCATTGAACTCACAGTGCTGACTTTGACACAATTGCAACATTGCAGAACAGGAATGGATTTTCATATGCAAAATTATTGCATGCATCTTTCCTCCCCTTTAAAGTTCTCCTCCATGGTCAATTTCCAACAACTTTCCCTTACCTTTCAGCCCCACGACCCTTACCTTGCCCCTCATGCTGCCATCCATGCTCATGGTACGTCTGAGGTCCAGCATCAAGCGGGCTTGGTGGTAAAGTTCATGACCAAAGTATGCACTTTCTGGCAAATAGAGGAGGCTACACCCCACAGAAGTACATGTCTGAGGTCCCCCGTACCAACAAGCGCTACCACAACATCACCTTCAGCCTGTAGGACGACTACCTTCCTACATATGATCTCTGAATCTTCTCAGCACAGTTCAGACAGTTCAGCTTGGGGCGTGGTTCTTGCCAACAGTGAAACCATTGAGCAGGAGCTTGAGCGCAACAAGCGCCTTGTGGACCGCCAGCTGAGCGACATAACGCACCAGTCGACCAACTTGATGGATGGATTCACCAAGACCGAGGAGGAGGGCTACACTTACCAGCGCTTCTATGGAAACAAGCAGGATCAAGCCTACGGCAAGGAAAAACCTATTAACGTAACCTAACCTATTAATAATGATAGCCTCGCAATATGGAAGGCAGTGCCCAATGTAGCTTTAGCAGCTACGGTTACGGCCGACCAGTGACTCCAGCTTACGGCTACCATCCCACCCCAGCTCCCTACAGCGGTTGAACTTGGTGCGGATTCCAAAGATGTAAATACCAGACTAGAAATGTGATAGCCCCAATGTTCCCCCCACCTCCACCCCACGTGCAAAAAATAACATGAGAATACCATGGATTTTTTTGCAGTAACTGTTGATTGAATCTACATACAACTTATAATACATTAGATACAGTACATGACATCATGACAGGACACGAGAGAGGCGGGTTCAGATCTGACTGCATTTCATGCCAACGTCCTTTGAGAGGTGCACTTGCTTCCTCTGAGCCAACCTGTTGTTTGGCACCTCACACTCGCCGTCGCCGTCGTCATCCTGAAGATGTTGGGGCGGGGGCGACCGCTGCGTTGGAGGGACCCGCGAGCTGGTGCGGGGCAAAGAACCGCCCGGAGATCTGGGTCGAGCTGCTGCTCTTATTCCTCCCGGAGTCTGAATAGGAGAGAGATGATGTGGAACTGCTTGTGGAGACACCACCTGCTGATGCTGCTGTTGAGGATGCACTTGTTGCTGGTGGAGCATTACTTGGGAGGATGACATTTCCTGTAGTGGTAGCTGCTGGAGAGGGTGAATGGGTCGTTGCTGCTGCTGAGGAAAGACCAGTTGTTGTTGCTGCTGAGGAAAGACCAGTTGTTGTTGCTGCTGAGGAAAGACCAGTTGTTGTTGCTGTTGCTGAGGCAACGCTCCCATATGATGCTGGCCTTGGGGTTGGAACGCCGTCTCAGTCGTTTGTGGCAAGACTGGTTGACTCTGGGCTCCCGGCAGTTGCTGTTGATGAACCACTGGCCCTGCACCCTGGGAAGGCGGGCTCGATGGAACGTGCAGTAGCTGGGCATACGCGTGCTGTTGCTGCTGCTGTTGTTGTTGCTGCTGCAGCAGTGGCAGATTGGAGAGAGGCACAAGGACTCCACTTGAGAGTTGCACGTACTGCACATTGTTAGCAGTCACTGTCTGGGGACCCACGCCGCTGACTTGAGCATTCATAATCTGGGTAGAAGACACAAACACAGTCTTTTGTTTGTAATGTAAAATGTGTTTTACTACTGCTCGAAGCGCCAAAACTATCAATTCCTACCTGAGATCCTTGAGTGGAGAGACCAGCATAGGTGGCCATGGAGCTTGGCGAGGCCGTGCCATTGGGATTGGTCAAGTAGTCTGAGTAAGGTAGAGGTCAGTAAGTCGGTCTTGATAAAACTGGTCCTTGACGGCCTCACCTGGTTTTTGACTGAGGATGCTGCTGCTTTGTTGCGAGCAGACGCTAAGTTGATCTGTGGGCAGTTTTTGGCGTCCAACGTGCTGCATTTGGTCCCTTGATGAGGCGTAGATCCTGGCGTCTTCCAGAGACTCAGCAACCTTAAGAAGACAGCGAAATTTAGTTTAATACAGTCCAGAAAGTCATGAAAGTTGCTCACCTCTCTCGCCTGTTCCCTCTTCTGGGAGAACCTCAGGTAGACGAGCATGGCAAGGAGAATTAGCCAGAGCAGCTGAAAGATCGTCGTGATTGCAGCCGAGTTTACATAAACCTTGATTCGTCACTCACGGCTCCTATGGTTGATCCAGCAATGCTCATCTCCAGAGCTGCGGCCACGCCGATGATGTGCTCGTGGTCGCTCTCGTACCGGTGGACGCGACCGTGCTTGAAGCCGCGGTACTGGCCGTGCCACTGGCCGCTGTACTCGTAGTGGTCAAAGTGAAATCTGCAAAAAAGAAGGAGTCACTAAAGCATTGCAAATCGTCGCACACCAGCTTTTGGATGGTATTACCTGGAATGAAAGTCCACATCCCTGAAGACCGAGTAACAGGCAATGTTTAGGTCTTTGATGGGCACGCCCAGCGTGGTCCTGCCGTAGAGCTGGCGCCTCGTCTCGTATTGCAGCTCGCTGCAGGACACGACGTAGCCGCCGACGATGACGGCGGCTACGATAGTGACGAAAGCTGCCACGACGCCGCAGAGCAAGATAGTCCCTCCGCTGTAGAGGCGAGCGAAGCGTCTCCTGGCTATAGTATCCATGCTAGCCGAGGGGAGGAGGCCCAACTGCCAGGGGTTGTACTGAGCGTTGCCGTCTACGACACTGCCCACCAGTGTCCCGGGCAAGGTCCTGGAGAGGGAGCAGATGCAACGCCGCCGCTTGCATCACTAACGTCTTCACGACGAGTGGAATGCTAAGCAACTCTAATGAGAACGCAAGATACCTGTTCGATGCAGTATTTCTTGCTGTCGTTGCTTGACTTCTGCCCTTCCTGTTGCAGCAGAAGAGCATCCCGAGCAGGAGGATGACTGGAAGAGAGACGTAGATGAAGTAGACAAAGATTGAGAAGTTGGAGGCGCTTGAACTCACTGCCGACTATGACGAAGCAATGGCCACAGGCTACAAAGTAGCAACCCGCGGGGTTTCCGTAGATGAGGGCCTCCCCTCGGACGCCGACGAAGAGAAGGCACTCGTCGCCTGGGTAGTTGAGGATGAACATTGGTACGGCCGCGAGGACGCTCATGGCCGCGCAGCCGCAGCACAGCCACGTCAGGTACCACTCGGCGCGCGACTGGCAGCACATGTTGGACAATGTTTACGTCAAAGGCTACGAGAGTGCCAACACCAGCACGATATCCCTCAGCGTGGACACCCCCGCGTGCATCGTTCTCTCCATTCTGACAGCTTCACAGTTGCCAGGTCGACGTTTTCCTTCAGCGAATCGACGCACTCAGTCTTTAAGGATTGCACTCGAGCCCTAATAATTACCTATATCCTCCATGCTTTTTTAAAAAAATTTTAAAAAACAACCTCTTGTCTTAAAAAGTCACAATGTGGGAGTTGCCTTGAAGGAAGGAAGAGCCCCGAAGCAGGGAAGAACCAAAGCCAAGCGCTACCTGCAACAGTTCAGTTCATCCAAGCCAGGTACTAACAGAGAACCCAGGGATGCAGGTAAAAGTGGATTGCGTCTTGGCGTGCAAGCGCAAGCGGAGCGCAACCAGGCGCGTCTCTGCAGATCACGCAACCTTCTCGAGATTTGAACGCGCCTAATAAAGCAATTATCGAGTTAACTACATTTTTACTGAAGAGAAAGTCTCGGTTAAAGTGTTTTTTTTACTGAATAAAATGTTGAAAATTAACAAAACTGATTATTAACGGACTCGACCCTCTCTTCGGGCGTACGCAGAAGCTCCCTACGTAGGAGCTGTGTGATCACGATGAAAAAAAGGACTGCCCAAGATCCTCGCTCGACTCTATTCCTGAAGGTCCGCTACCTCCTCTGTTCCGACTTGGGGGGCCCGTTTTTGCTCTCGTCCAAGTTGTTCCCGGTGAAATCCATGCACTACATCTGTCTGTCAGGAGAAGGGTGGTAGAGATTCCTTGAAGCCAGAAAATGCTTGCCTCCATCGCTCAAAAAGAACCGTGGTTTACAAGGTCGTCTGCCATCCTCAGTAACAACGTTAAATGGAGAATATTGCTAAATACTGTTTTGAAACAACAAAAGTCTACTCAGTGAGTATCATAACGTTGAAGAATTATCACCAATTCGGCAGCCGTTAAATCAAGAATTGACGTTTGTTGGAGCTGTCACACCGCTAAATGCGGAATCTAACAAATCTTTGTTGGTGTTTGTGCTTCACGAAACCTTTGCGACTACGAATATGTGGGCTGGGCATGCTTAAATGCCCAGGGGGGGCGGGGAAGGGGTTATCCACCCCCACCCCACCCCCAAGAATGAGGAACCCAGGGGTGTGACCGCTGCAGGAAAGTTTCAGCGAGTTTCATCAACTTTAACCCACTGAAAAAGCTAAGTTTTAAGCCAATTCGTGTGCCTTCCCCTCCACCTTGCTGACTTTTGAGCAGTTTAGCGTCCATATGGGCAGTCGTCATTATATAGGTACGTCTCGTGTAGAAGCTCTATACGCCCGATTTGAATTTTGCAGCTCGAGAGTCGTCATGAGAGCTGCAAACTTCAAATCGGGCATATAGTGCTTCTTTACGAGACAGACCTTTGTAGTTTAGCATCACCTTTTTTTAGTTTACAAGCCTCTTATATTTGCCCGACGATCATTTCCCATATTTTCAGAGGGCATGGGCAAAAAGTGACCCAGTTCTCTAGCGGGAGGTACAATACAAACCCAGAGCGGCCAAGTAGACCTATGTCAATATAGCCCTGGCAGTACTTTTTTGCGCCTGGGCAGTACTGTTCGTCCCGGGACAGTACTGTTCGTCCCGGGACAGTACTGTTCGTCCCGGGACAGTACTGTTCGTCCC
>JAAUXU010042006.1_pt1 | contig 22271 bp, 20 predicted proteins | sample 7278151 | NCBI WGS metagenome assembly JAAUXU01 (sample SAMN14350113, study PRJNA611818) | marine sediment metagenome | isolation source: surface marine sediment (1.8m) | place: French Polynesia: Moorea | collected 2018-08 | reverse complement strand
CCCCCCCCCGAGGAGCCGTTTTCACCTACAAAGAAAGGGGGTAAGAAAGATGTCAAGAAATGCATTCTGTCTCTTTTTATATCCTCCCTTCGTAGCAAAATCGTAAATTTCAGACTGCAGATTATTAGGTGGTTTTTTTTTCGAACTTAAACCTGAGGAATGCCTAAAAATTCGCCACTGCTGTGTGTGATTGCAAATCTGGTTTTCCAGGGCATCATTTTAAGAAGCTTGTTAGCGAATTGACAAAAAAAATTAGGACGCTAATGCATTCTTTTTGCTTCTTCAGAGGGGCCTCCAGAGCCCTTGATAAGGCATATCTGTCTACTATGCGATTGCACAAAGACATGCACGCACGCACGCACACGCTGAAAATCAGGTCTAGGAAGTTTTCATTATTTGGCTCGATCCCGTGGTTTTTGTTGAGTGGATTCACTTCCCTCCCCCCCCCTCCTTAATACAAAGCTGCGCTGCAGTTCTTAGGGTGAGGGAGGGAGGATCACTTGGTTCAGTGCAGCCTTCATACTCACCTTCAACGGTTGAAAGGTCGTCCTGTTGCTGATAGTGTCTCATCATTGCCTATTCCAGCATTATTTTGGAGCACTTTACTCTGCTTGTTGTCCAATACAGCACCTGCACATGTCACTCCACCGAATGAGGCACTTGACGGAGGCTTGATCGGACCAAGCGCTTTACATAGGTCTTCTGTCGAATAAGGAACTTTATGGAAGTGTTATTTGCTTGTCGTGGCTTCTTGAGCAACTGCTGTAAGATGATGAGGAATTGCAAACAATTTTCTCCAAAAGATAATCTCTCATCCTCTCTCTCTCTCTCTTATCGCTCTTTCCTCTTCCTTCGGTGGATGAGATCCACAAAGAAACACAGATTTATTTATTTTTGTGCCAGAGCTGGCGAGAAGCTTTGGCACTGTGGTGTTATTTAGGAATGAATATCTCACACAGTCAGGAGGACGAAGAAGACGGAAAAACATCGTCTTTTAGGGCATATGTAAGGTTCTTCTTTTCTTCTGGCCCCTGCCTGCATTCGGCCACCTCAAACTTGACCGTCATCATGACCCAGCACGCGCTCTTCTTCCCCAGCCCTGAAACAGTGAGCACCGCGAAAGAAGTGTGTGTGTGGGGGAGGGGGAGGGGGGAGGTTTCTCCGCCAAGAAGAACAGCGTGACTCCGGAAACGCTTTTTGCACCACATTCAGAGGTTCTTGTTGCGTAAAGTGTCAAACACCCTGGACACCCTACACATAAAAGTGTACTCTCTGATGCAGTGCAAAGTGCGTACGACCACGTGTGTCGTTTTGCACCCCAAAGTACGGCGGACTCTCGATACCATAACGGTACGGAATGGAGGAAATATTGCTACATCCACCATCACCGTTGCGACCAGCGTTGCCAGATGGCAGAGATCGGAAAATGCCAAAATGTCGTACAAAACCCGTCAAACACACCCGAAATGTGGTCCCTCCAAGAGGGTCTGAAAAAAAAAGTCCGGGTGCCTCGAAACTTGGCGGGCAAATACGGCATCTGGCAGCACTGGTCAAGATGAGTAGCAGACAGTACGTAAGGAGCAAGTCGGTGGCCAGAAACGTCGTTTCATCGAGAATCCACTACTTCTCTGAATGCAGTGTTGAGTGCGCTTTGGAGTCACCCTGTATGAAGGGCACACGTGAAGTGAGGAAGTCTCTGACTTCGAGGAAGGCTCGTCTTCGTGGGTTCGTTCGATATCTTTATACAATAACTCATGACCGACTTGAAGCAAAAGTGAGGAGAGAAAAATGTGTGAAAAAATGTATCGCGTGTTACACTTTTTAGCACGCGTAAATTCATGGCCAACTTGAGAAGGTGATTTAATCTCTGTTTATGTACTCCCTCTTCCTCTCTCCCCGACTCGCGTGATTCCACGATGATGAGATGGGCGTATGACGAGAGGCACTCAGCACTTTGCCCATCAGGGTTGCCACGACGCTGGAACGCACCGGGGGCAGCCCCAGCCACGACAACAGCCACGGCGGCGACAGCGACACCGGGGTGGAGGGGTAGGGAGCGGGTCTGCAGGACAATGCCGGGCTTCAAGTCTTCAGCTCCATTTCTGACGCTTGGCAACCCCGACGTCACTGGAGGGGAAAATCGCTCCCGCAGCCCTTGGGGAGGTCAGACCCTCGGGACATTTGAAAATGCGATTTTTCCTACCCATAAAAGGGGAAGTGACTTTTGGGCTTCGCCCTCTTTGATGCTAAGGGCGCGGTCAGACTTGCGCAATCAGACGAGGTTCCCAGTCTATCGTGTTTTCGCTTAGGTGGGCTTGGGTTTGTTTGCTTGTGCGTGTGTGTACGAGTGCGACTTAACATACACGAGACAAATTGATATCAGTTCACACGAGAAAGCAACGCTTGACAGGGGACGTCCAGATTCTTCTGTCGTTGCCATTCAGTAAAAGTAGGATTCGGTTGATAAGACATTTCTTATTATTCACTTCCATGGATTCCCAATTCTATGTGGAGTCTGGTTACTTCGGACTTCCTGCGGAAGACCAGACGCAGGCAGGACCATTGTACTGCAGTCTTCGAACAGTTCACTTATGGGAGACCATATCCACCGGGGTATGGTATGATCTGGCTTCCCAACACGAGCAGACTTCAATGTTGCCTCAAAGTTTTGCTGTCAGGCCAGCGAAGATTTTTCCAAATGGCCAAATCATGTGACTAGAGTTTTATTCACCCAAAAACTGAATCAAACAATTTTTGCATGAGGGCATGTCTTGAATGATCAAATAGCGATGTGCCTGAAGTAAAGGCCCAACACCTGTTCCAGTGAAGTCTTGTCAAACGAGGCTGAGTCGGAAGTTGAATTGTCAGAAAACTGTCTGAAGCCACTCCCAACTGCCATCACCGCCATGAAACAACACTAGTTGTCAGAGATGCACTCCGGAAGAAGTCAGTGACCAAGTCAAGCCTCAATATCATTCTATAAGGTGTAACATACAGCCAATCTTCAGCGATACTTTGGCCACCACAAGCCTCAGCAAGGTTCAAAAGGCCACAAAAGCGTTCGGATCAGTGCACAGTCAAACAACAACAATTAATAATGAAAGTTAAAAGTATCACACAACACGTCTGCTGTTCGCGCCGCAGGAACACAGAAGTGTCAGAAACTGCACAGCAGTTAGTCTTTGGCAAAAATTTATGTACTAGTCCCGGATTAAACGACTGCATCGTTGCATACAGAAGTTACTTGCAAAAAAAACCCCAGTGCAAAGTATTTTGACCCACCCTTTTTCATGCTGGAGCAGGATTGAATCCATTTTTCCGTTTCTTCCTCCCATGTCAGATCCGTTATATTTTATATCTTAAGGGGGTCAAAGTCCTGTGCTCTGTTTCTGGGCTGCAAACACAGCATAGAAGTGTATTAATCCTTCTACCTTGCATTAAAGGAGATGAAAAGTGGTAGCCCCAACGGACGCGCGAAGGACATTCAACATTGTCAACTCGTCGAATTCTTTCCAAATTGTGCCCTTAAATTTTAAAGCTTCTGAGACAGTCCAAAACAATGCATGAGACAGATTAAACTGACAGCAAAATAAGTCACAAAGAGGGAATTGGTTATCTTGGCTTTTTTGAATGAGTGACTGCACTAAGCATTTCCATTCAGTTTGAAGCAAAGTTGAAGTGTTCTTTTTGCACATCCACAATGTGCCAGCAAAAAAGTTGACGATATCGAACGCGCCTCAACGTGTCCAAAATGGGCAAATCCTTCTATCTGCCAAGAAGTTTCTCTCCAAAAGTGTTTTCGAGCGAGCTCGAAGATCTTTTTCCCCGACCGTCACTTCTTGGAAGACACAGACCAACATCTGAGAGCAGCCAGTGGAGGAGTCCCTCTCAACTCCAGACCCTGGAAATTCAGAAAAAATGCCCATCGATACAAAAAAAGATGGTGGTCTAATAAATCAGCGGTAGCGGGACTGTAAACTTTTTTGCCGAAATGCCAGACAAAGGCCGAAGGGATGCAGTAAATTGGCAAAAACTAACCGTAGTCCCTGCTAACTACCCTAAGCTAACCGTAGGCTAAATAAAGATGTACAAACACCTGTTTTACATACACCCATTGACCTGCAAATTACCAGACTGCCGGTATTAGGCAGTCCAGCAAAAAAGACAGGGTGTTTTTTCTCTCTCTCTAAGAAGACTCTTCCCATTGTGCTTAATACTTGTCCGCACTGGTTTCCCCCGGTTTCCGAGAGAGAGAGAGAGAGAGAGAGAGAGAGAGAGAGAGAGAGAGAGAATGAGAGAGAGAGAAAAAGAAAGAATGAGAGAGAGAGAGAAAGAAAGAATGAGAGAGAGAGAGAAAGAATGAGAGAGAGAGAGAAAGGCCAAAAGTGAATCTATTCAAAATCTTTCCTAGTTTCCACTATTTCATTTGACGATTTTTTTCTCTTAAAGCGTGAACGAGATGACGAAGCCTCTTCAGGGCTTGAGCCTCACACAGAAATGATAAATGAGAGGCGATTTTCGGTGAAATTGGCCCTGTCACGGCTCTGCTACAGGGTCAACAATAAAAGCTAAGATTTTTTCCTTCCTGGCGTCCTCGCCACGCTCCAAAAGCTGGACACGAACAAGGTGCTGCTACTACCGGCTTTAACCAGGCCAATCAAGCCTCTCAACAAGTGAGCAGCATTTGGGTAGGCAAAAAGCACCAAAAATCATCGTCGTCGTCATCATCGTCAATATGAGAGTCATAGGGGTCTGAAAATAAAGTGCACGCATTTTTCACTTTCTCCATCACTTGTTGTTATGAGTGTGTTTATTATCGATGCATGCGATCTCCGGGGAGGGAGGGGGGAGGGACGGAGGGGGGAGGGACGGAGAGACGGAGAGACGGACCGAGAGGGAGGCGAGCAGACGAAGGGAGGGCTTCAACACGGCGAAACGTGGCAATGACGCTAATTAACAATATTTCCAAATGTTAAAAAACAGTGCGAGTCTCAGATAAAAATAAGCAATTGGCAGACCAGAAGATGCACCGTGAAGGAGAAGGAGACAAGACTCACCATTCACTTCTTGTCCTCCGCCTCCTCCGCCACCTGCAACCACTTCCTTTTCTCGCTTGAGAGGGACTCCGGCGGCGAGAAAGTCTCCGACGACGACCACGGGGACAGCAGCTGCGCCCCCAGTGGCTGCGGCGGCTGTTGCCTCGACAGCTTCGATCGGCTGGTAGAACTCCTCGCCGATCAGGCGACGCTTGCGATCGTCCAAAATGTCTGCAAAACACGCACAAAACGTGAGGAATTTGCAAAAACGAGAAAATAAAGTAAAAGATGATCAAACTCTTTTGTGCAGTCGCCATTGAGCACTTTTTCTCTCTTTTTTGTCGGCGGAAATGGATTTGACAAAAGAGCACAGAAAAAAATGCAGTAATTCTCTTTCTCCCCCTCCCTTTTCAATGAGGCCTGTGGGCCTGCCGCATGAGCCACAAACCAATCCCACGTCCCGCCGACATTACTACGAGCCACAAGACATTGGGGTCGTCGTCGTACTGGAGCAGTCAAACTGCTCATCGTTTGACAGCTCTTGACCCCTTTACCGGCGCTCTTTGAGGCTCACACGTCATGGGGTGCGTGCATGCGGCTCGCACGATCTCAGGGCATAATAGAGACGCTGTCGTCGTCTTGATGAAGAAGTCTGCAGCCATCATTATATTTCATCACCATGCAAATGAGAGAGAGAAAGAGAGAAAAGCATCACTATGCACCAATGCATGCAATGACTTGGGATGTTCTCTCTCTCCGGGTGGCCCTCGGGGCTTAATGATAGAAAAGGCAAACAAACCCGGCGTCTCACGGGGATGAGAGGCCTCAACCTCAAGGCCTCTCGCTGCTCGATGGCAACCCTGAACTGAATGACGTCCCAGATGCCTTAACATTTGCCATTTCTCCCCCCCCCCCCTTTTCCTTTTCGTATGCCTGAGTACTCCTTATACAATATCTACAACACTACTGCTAAACGGAGGGCCAATTTCCCATTAACAAGGGCCCTCTTGGGTCTTGGCCCCCTTTTTTCCCCCTTCCTTCTGCTCCGTTTATGGCAAAACGTCGCCGTGAAAATTGCACGCAAAGAGCTGCTGCTAACAAAAGTGGCACAACTATTCAAAGGCGCGGTTGCACTCGAGGCAAATGGGCATTTCTCGTGTCGCTCTCGATCCGCAGGGGCTTTTTTTGCGCTGTCTAAGTGCAGCCTAACTGGGCCTTCCGTTTTAAAGGCGCGGTTGCTGTTGGAGCAATTCTTGTGCAGCAAGAAAGCCCTCTCTTGTCTCTCTGTCTCTCTGCCTCCGCAGATTTTGCCGTGTCTGAACGCTGTCTTAAAGTGGCACAAGCCATGGGCCGCAAATTTATGGGGCATTACCCATACTACTGCTACTACTCCTCCTGCTGCTGGCCAAAGAGTGTACGGAACACCTGAAATGGGCTGTGAGGAGAGAAAGAACTGAGAAGAAGGGGGCTATTAAGATGTGAGGGTCATTACAAGCATATCCTGGTGAAAATCTGGCAATTCCTGCAGTCATCTATTCTTCCTCCACTTGGAGACAGTTTTGGAAAAAAAAGTCAAAACATTTGCCACATGTTTTTTTCCCTTCTTCTACTCAGGGGAAAGAGACAAAACTGACACTTAGCAGTCGTGTGTTTGACTTTGTGTGACTCATAGTGATGTCACTAGTGCAGAGAGGAGTCAAGAGGCCAAGTCAATTAAAACAATAATGTCCTATCTCAGCTCAAGCTTAGCTATTAGTTTTTAAGATTCTGCATTTGGACAAAAAAGAGGAAAAACAAGTTTCGGAAGAGTCGGCAAGGAAAAACTGTTCGGATGCACTTCCCAGAAATGAAAATGTGATTATAAAATAACGGATTAATCTGGTCTTTCCCAAATAACACGACACTTTTGGCACCTCGTACAGGGTGGCTCAGCGAAAGTGGGCCTCACATCGAGGCCACTTAGGTATCACGCCCGTAACAACAGGCAGGTAATAACTGTCATATAAATTAAGTTTAACGTCCCTTTTCCTCTCTTCTTTTTTGTCGTGCTTGCTGCTGCTGCGTACGTACAGGGTGAGTCAGAATTGCCTACTTCTTCACCCTGCTGCTGCTGCTGCTGCTGCTGCTGCTGTTACGGGGTGAGTTAGAACTTGCCCATTTTTACTTGCTGTACCCTCCCCCCCTCGTTCCCAATGCCTTAAAAGTTAATCATTGGGGCCCCCAAAATTTGCTTTTGCCATGTACGTATGAGTGTTTGGAGGCCGGGAAACCCTCGCCGTCTGCCCTGGAGCCACTCCAGGAGGACCCCTTAAGCCTCTCGGCCTAAAAAGGATCCGTCAGAAGGTGAAAAGCGTCCAGGATCAATCAGAGAGAGAAATTTCATCTCTCTATTATGTGACGCAGCAGCTCAGAGCAGATGAGTTTTTCCGACAATTCCCTTGACTGTTTTTGTACTTCTTTCCGACAGGGTGGCCCCAAAGTTGAGTCGCATCTGCTGGATGCGATCGGGGCCTCCCTTGGTTGTCATCTCTCAGCCCTCACTTCTCAAGCACAGGGGCTTCGTCCGGCGGGCGCTGGAGGCCGGGACGTGGCAACACTGGCCAAAACGTCCCAAGACAGCGTGGGATGAATTTGATAAAGACGCTGTTCGCGCCGACGTCGCCCAAGCATATGAAAATCTTAGGTCTCACAATGACCTGAAATATATAAGATGCTTCTACCATGATTTATAACGTTTCAACGCAAATTCTGAGGCTTCTACATCAAGACGTGACCCGTGGAACCCAAAGAAATATGAGACAACCATTATATACATTATATAAAGCGAGTTCTGAAAGACCGATTTGTGCGAGTCTCTTCCTTGCATACACAGAGGCTCGTTGAACAGTTTAGTCCCAACAAACTATATAAATTAGACGCACACAACTCTTACGAGCCGCATGCTCATCAAGGGGCCAAAGCCGAATTTAATATTTTTGCCAAAATTACGGTGCTCAAAAGTCAAAGTCAGGCAAATTTGCAGCTATTTCATAGGCAGCTACATTTACCTTACATATGACGGCATTCAAGACATGGTCATACGTAATGGGCAGATCTTTGCCCAAGGCAGATCCTGCGAGCGAGTGCGAGTGCGAGTGCGAGTGCGAGTGCGAGGGCGAGAGCGAGAGCGAGAGGCCTTTGGGCACTTTTGGGGCCAATTCAGATGGGCACAAGGTCCAAAAATGGGCGCAGATGGGAACTGGGCCGTATTTTTATATATGCGACATTTGCATACGGACAGAGGGACAGAGACAGACGGACGGACCCGGACGGACGGACACTTGGGCGCTCCCTCAACGGCTCAGCCCGTGCAACTGAGCAACAAGTTGCATCATCGGGGCATGCAACCCGACACTGCTGTTCGCGCACCCACACAATGGGTCACCAAGGAACACCTTCAGTGCTACCTGACTGAGGTCTGTGCAGTGACGTGTGAAAACGTAGTAGGGACAACGCTTTTCTACCACTTCATTCATCCTGGCCTGAATCCCTCCCAACTTGACCCCGATCAACGAGCTCACCTCCTTCTTCGAGCTCAGCCAGCTGCGCCACGACACCTCCAGCCTCAGCAGCGCTGCTATTTTCTTGCTGTTGGCGAATCACGACCACTGCGCGCCCACCTGAAGCGCCGACGTCGACTGAAGACGTCATAGATTCAGCCGCCGCCGATGCCGCCGCCGATGCCGCCGCCGATGCCGCCGCCGATGCCGCCGCCGCCACAGAGTCCTCTTGACCGGCGGCGCCCGCAGCTCCTGTTTGACCGGCCGACGCGCGCTGAATCGCCGTTGGGAGTCCCTTCGTAGTTTGACCGGTCGACGACGCTCGCTCGATCGCCGTTAATAGGCCTTTAGGGACGAGAGATGATGACTTGATATAGTAAAGCAAAAGGTGCGCAGTTTGCCAAAAAAACAGAGGAAGAAAAAGGTATCAATCTTCACTCTGCTTTGTATGTTTGTTAGTCCCATTGTTGTGAATCTTATATTGTCGTGCCAAGTGTTTGCCGAATGTGTCAATGCCCCCAAAAGGAATTTTGGCTGGATCCACTGACGCTAAGATTACGGACTTGAAGTGTAACGAGAAATTGACGTACAAAAACTGGCTTCTCTGAGTCTTTTTCTTCTTCTTCTTCTTTTTTTTTGCTCTCCAGAACTTGACAGAAGCAACAAATGTCTGTGCATCCAGGGGGATCCCTGAGTTATCTGTGCGTTAGAAAAAAATGCTGGTCTGACCGGTCTGACCTTCGCTGTTTTGACGCTCCTGAGGGCCTTTGGAGCTTCTCCGACCGGCGAATGCGCGCTCATTCGCCGTTGACTTCACGTTTCCCCCTACTGGACTGGTTTTCCTCACTTCAAATCCGGTCTCCGAGGAAAAACCTGTTCCACCCGTTTTGTTTATGCCTACTTTTTCGCCGTCAGCTGATTTTTTGCCTTCCTCCTCCTTGCTCTTCCTGAGGGACTTCTCCTCCATGGCCACGGCACCTGTCTGCACTGCCAGCCGCATGGCCTCTGTTACTGCTGCTCAGCCCGTCGGACCTGTCGTCTGTGTGAGTATGGAGGCAACTTCCAGATGCACTTCCAGAGGCACTTTGAGACGGCCTCTCCGGATGACAGTTCAGTGTAGCTCCATGGCTTTCTTCTCCTTCCTTATTGACAAACACCAGAAGTTGACATATTTTTTTGTCTCGACACACAATATGATAGCAGCCACTGAATAATTTCTGTGTTTATACAAGGGTCTGCGGCAGCTTCCTCCTTCTCTGCCCACATTGACTGTGTTAAGTCTCTTCTCTTTTTGTCACGCAACAACTGCCACATACACACTGTGTATACTATGCTGCTGCAAGACTTTTTGGGGAGCCAGCAGCAGCAGAGGCTTTTAAGGGGCGTAGTATCTGTGCGCCGCCTGCGCCAGCAGCGCCAGCAGCGCCGCCTGCGCCAGCAGCGCTAGCAGCGGCAGCCCTATAGCCAGCAAAACTACGATTGACACGCAGAGCAGGCAGCAGCGGCTGCAGCAGGGGTGACCACTGCCAAAGCATGAGCACTACTGGGGATAGAGGTGGGAAGGGAGGGATGGAATCCAAGTGGTCCTCCCCCCTCCACCTGTCAAACGGACAGCAACTGCTTGGAGGACTTCCCCGTCAAGGACTGGGGCGAGAGGGGGATCCTTAACCCGGTGTCCACGTCTTTCTTACCTGCTAATTAGTTATTATTAGGTCCTGTGTGAAAGTGCCACGAGTCATGAGTTGGGTCAGTTGTTCAGTGAACTTTTAGTTGTAAATGCTCCTTCTCGGGCTCCCCTATGACTAGGTAACCCCTGTCCTCCTGGTAGAGGAGGGAAGAAGCCCCACGGGTCCCGACCCATCTCTACCCTTCTTTTCCTTTTGTAGCATGCGCACTTGTTGCTTCCAGCAGCAGCAGCAGAAATGGCCTTCAAGTTATCTCAGACTCGGATCTCAGCAGCAGCTTGCGGAGCTGAAAACAGCTGCCCCCCCCCCCCTCGACGAAGCTGCTGTCAGTGTAAAGCAGCTTATATATTAGTCAATAATGCATTAGTGCTTTTCGGGGCGTGCGTGCGTGCGTGCGTGCTTATTGAACAAACGCGTCAACAGTTGCAGCTGTTGCGCAACTGTGCAACGATGCAGAGACTTTCCTCCCGCCTTCCCCCGTCTCACGAGATTCGCGTGCGAATTCCTAAGCACCGTGCAAAATTTGCAGGAGATTTTCTATTAACTGCCTGTCACTGTCCTCCCCCCTTCCCCGTCAGTGAAGACTCCTAATGTTTCCAACTTGGGTACGCGCGCGCCCGCGTGTCTGCGCGCGTGCGTGCGTGCCTCAGGAGCATTTCTGACCCCTCCAAGCCCAAGCCCAAAAAGCTTGGAAAGAGAGAGGAGATTTAAACTCAGCGCACGTCCATCGCTGGGGGATACGCGCACATTTTATTATGGGGGGAAGAAAGGAGGGGAGGGGGAGATTTCTAGAGGATCCCCTAAGCGTGAAATTTTGGCTAAATCTTAGCTTAAAGAGATCCTCCCATTAATGACAGCTTCGCTCCTGTCAACGCATGAAAGAGAGAAATTCTCTGGCATCCACCTTGAGGATCCCCCAAAATGTTGGGCACTGGATCTATAGACATTACTTTGCCATACAGGTAGAGAGAGAGAGAGACGAAAGATACCCCAAAGTAGTTCCTCGCTTTGGGCACCGATCAATGCTCTATCACACGCACGCACGCTCAAATGCGCGGACGCGGACATGAATCTTAAGGCGTAGGAAGGGAGCGAAAAAGAGGAAAAATAGTCCCTTATTACTGCACTTTACTACGCATAAGTTTATGTTGTGGTGCGTGCGTGCAACTTGGAGCGCGCGTGTTTGTGGGCATGTACTCGTCTCTGCGTGAGTGTGCGGCGTCGCGTGAGCTCGAACACGTACGCAATAGCAAAAAGAAGAAAAATAAGCCTTATTGGGAAAAGCTGAGCTTGTATCGTGTGATCCACATCTGGCGTCCCCTAGTTTGTCAGCCAGCCCTGTAAAATTGGCCACTTTGAGCGGGTCAAGTGAAACAATAAATGAAATAAGTAAGTACTGTAAGTACGTATAGCCTTCAAAGACTTTTAAGACTTGCGTTCAGCCATATGATATCAATTTTCCACTGGTGTCTGAGGACGCTGACTTCAATCACCTTGACACGATCGATTCCGAAGAAGGTCATTGGACCATCGGCGTGAGCCGTGCCGTGTTTCTAGGCTGGCATGAGCCAGGTTTGCCACCAGGAACTGTCAGGATCCCTTCCCCAGGTGTGTCTTCCAGGCCCAGGTTTGCCAATCCCCCCACCTTTCCTGTACTGCAGCTATGGTCTGTCACTCGGATGTTGGCATCAGACTCCACTTCCTCGTGGCTTACACTGTGCACTGCATGGACGGACGTATTTACACAGAGTGGGTGGAAAAGTCATACCTACGACAAGCGTATGTTCAGATGAATGGATGAATCTCTGTAGTGATGCTCTAGACGCTGGAGAGGAGACTTAAAACTCATTATTCTCAGTGATTGAGTAGAACACTGATTGAGCCGCTGATATTGAAGCCAATGCTGTAGTACCCAAACATTTTTTCTTTTCTTTTCTTCGCTGTTCATTGGTGCCACTCCATAATGGACAGCTTTTGTGCACTCTTTTCGTAGCAGATACACTTTTATTTTAGTGGCTCTTTTTTATCAGCTAATTGCTCTGGTGTTCAATCACGTCATGGTTTAATTCAAAATAAAACTTTGGGATCTCCCCTTGGGTAAAGTTACCCTTGGAACTATTCAGAACGTTCTCACAATGGAGTTTCTGCCAATACTGGAAAAAATGTTGCCAGTTCAAGCAGGTCCTTAATGTTATCCCCTCACGCAATCAAACAATCATTAAACCCTTTCAGGGCTTTATCTTTAGTGTCTCAAAAAATTGATAGCATGACAGACTCAGACTCAGACTCCCATCCTAATGGAGGCATTTTCTCATGAATCGCGGATAGACAGAAAGAATGAGGGGGTCAGAGACGATACATCAACGTAGGGGGAGGGGGGAAGAGACTCCTTTTATCCACTGTCTGATAAAGAAGACGGTCTGAGAAATACTTAAAAATTTACACATGGAGTGGTGAAAAGAAGAACAACTGCAGAAAAAGTCAGCCTGCATAACTAAACTTACGCACCCCGCAAAAAAGTTCGACTGGATTGACCCTTTTTTATCGCTTCCCAGCATCTCAAAAAACATCTCTGTCAAATTCGGTGTAAAAAAAGGTTCCACAAGCAAATTTTCGGCAAAGACAAGCAACTCTGCTCTCTATCCCTCCCCCCTTTTTTCTCTTTCTTAAAGTTAAAGTCTTTTTTTGGACAATTTGCTCGGATCAACGTGCCCTAAGCTGGAGGAAGGCGAAGTGACTCGTTCTCACAGCTTAAGGAGGAGGGAGAAAAACACAAATATTTACTGTTCTGCGGGTGGAAACGAAGATCGTAGGATGCGAATTTGTGAGATTTTTCACTCCTCCAAAGAGCATTAATGTTAATACTCTTTTTTTGTAGTTTTCAATTGTGCTCCCTGCTTTTTCCCTCTCTTTTTCTTCGTCCTTCTCTTCTCCGCCCATTTTCTCCCCTGGCCACTCACAAAATCCTCTCTCACCCACATAATTTACGCTTCTCGCAGCTTCTCAAAAGCACAAAATCTTCTACCAGCACCTCTGTGCAAGCTGCGTGGACGCCGCAGCCCGGCCAGAGCCCGGCCAGAGCCCGGCCTGACGCTCGGCCAAAACGCTCAGCCCAAGAATTCCTTGTTCATGCAGGAATTGAAGTCTCCGATCAGCTTCACCAGTGCTTCTTCGGGTGGATTGACAGCAATAAAGTGCACCGTGCTGCACTGTCCGTGCAATTACTGCGTAATTTTCGCCCTGACGTTGCTTTTCACTTTTATTTTAAGCCTCGTCAGGCTTGACCCTCTTTTCAGCTCTTCACTAACTGGGAGGAATTGAGAGAAACGCCTGAGAGGACGTTCTCGTTATCCTGAGCTAACTTTTCAGAGGACGCCCGAATCCATGGTACAGGGTGAGTCATGAAATGGGCGTGAGCAACAGGTGGGAGTGGGTATGGGGTGGGGGCTTGAAAGGTGGCCTGTAGAAGCAAGGCACGGGTGTCCCAAAATGCTGATCATAGTGCAATTGATGATTTGAGCCTAATGCATCTACGATGTTTCTCTGGGGGGCATTATTTAACCCTCACTGGCTAAGGAAAGTGTTTCAGTGTCAAGCAAGGGTTGACTATGATGCTCTAAGATTACATTTTCAACCTTATCTACAGAAAGACAGGACTAACGACAGAACTCATCATCCTACATCGTCTACTGCTAGAGATCGTCCGCCAGGACCTACAGCTTCTTGTACAGCTTCAAAAGCTTCATCTACAGCTACAACGGCTCTGTCTAATGCTGCAAAAGCTCTGTCTAATGCTGCAAAAGCTCTGTCTACTGCTACATCTATTGCTACATCTACAGCTCTAAACAACTTTTCCTAAACATCTGCTTAATGCTCATTCTCTGCAATTGCAAGGAACATGAGGTGTCTTGGTCAGTGTTGAGAGGGTAGCAGGAGCATCTTTAAGTGCATGTGTGCATTGTGCGCCAGTCAGAAAATTATGGAAATGCCAATATTTTTGGTGACCTCACATTGCAACATCCAGAAACTAAAGGAAGCACCTTTTTCTCTGTTTTTTTCCTTTTTCTCTGTGTTACAACACAGAAGAGATCAATACACTTAAACATTAATATTGGACAAAATTGGTCAGGTTATCCTCATTTATTTTTGGATACATGACAGCATTTTTTTTCTCTTGCGGGAATTGATTTCTTGGACCAAATCATTGAGAATGACAATCATTATGCATCCTGCCCTCCAAGAGACATCCAATTCATCATACAGGATAGCGATATATATATTTTACTGGGGACCAAATATCAGGTAGCTACTCAATATTGTCAATTGTACCATCTGGGACCACTGTGTAACGTTTTTTGCTCAAAAATCAAGCCTCATCGCCACTACGTGCGCGGCAATACCGGGTGAACAAGCAAAATGGGGTGGGGTTGGTATATCTTCAAAAATAGTCATTCTTCCCCATTAAGGAAATCTTGGTGACACATTTTCCTTACGATATCGGTCCACCGTGAAATGCATGGAATTCGCTGGTGGTGGACATGGGGCTGACTCCGTAGGACTCCTAGTAGGAGCTGCAGGGCGGCGTCCATTGTGGCCATAGCTCAGCTCTTATTCGCCCTAGAACAAGAGTAACCCCTTTTTTGAACCTCGCATGCAGTTGCTTTTGAGCCACATGTACTTGTTGGCCAGGAACACGACAAATTGGTGGAAGGCAGAACCTCAATCCCTCAGAGGACGAGCTCTTCTGCAAAAGGGGATCTGAAGTCTGCACAGCCCTTCCAGATAAACTATGGAGTTGCTATTCTCGTGGACCCCGGCGGACTTGGTGGCAGCACCTCAAGTGGTCCAAGTTGTTCTGGACACCTTTGCTATTGATAGGATTGACGTTCGAGGCCTCCTCCACTAAGGCGTGCCCCACAAACTAGTCCAGTTGAATGGGGAGGAGGAGGTTGGCACTGGGATGTGGACCAGTAGCAGGCCCTTATGGTCTTCCCCTATGGTCTTCTCTTCTGTGTTCGGGCTGTAGTGGGGACTCGAAAGTGACCATGGGCATCTCGTTGCCGTCTGAAGCCACCAGGCCGAAGACCATCTTTGAGATTGGGTGGTGGATGCGGAAACCCACGTGGTCATCTCTCTCGCAGAGAGTCCTATCAATCAATTTGGCGACGTCCCCGATCTTGGCGCCCTTGTCGTCGGCTACAACGATGCACATTTTGATGTCGCGAGTGAGTCGACATCCTGAAGATGCATGCAAAGCAAAATGGAATCTTCCCTCTAAAAAAACTCCGCCTTGTGACTGATTTGTTTTCTTTCTCTGTAACTCAGGTATAGGTAGGACTTGGTAAAATGTGAATCTCACTTAAAACTCTGTCTCACATTTCTTACAACTGTTGACTAAATTACCTCTTTTGCAGAGCCATCCATTTTCCATATTTCTTGCACCGGTTTGACTTTTCTGCTGTGTCTTGTACTCTAACTCTATTCTTTTCCAGAGTGAACACAAGTTGGGGACCGTCTGTGCTTTTGACTTGAGTGACTTTGACCAAGGACCATTTGACGATGCTGATTGATCAGAGAGACAAAGCGAGCAACTTGGCAACTGTTTGTACTCTTGAACTCATGGCACCCAGTGCAGCTGCTTGTAGAATCAAGAACCAGCATAGAATGAGGTCAGCAAGAGTAAGGTCACATCCTTGTTGGACTTTGTAGCCTTGCAATTTCCTTCAGTGACAGAAGTGCGGTCATGGACCAATGTCTGTCGCAGTTGCCGCAGAGAATCTAAAAAAATTCATGGTAATCCCCCCCTAATGTTTTTTGGTAAGAACTGTAGACGTCTAGAAAATGCAGGTTTCGAGATGTCTTGAAATCGCATTCTACAGCCTCATTTATGCATATTACGGTATTTGAAAATGTCAACTCTGGTTTCTGAAGTGGGAAACTGGTGCTAGACCCTGTTTTAGCTGGTACAAGTCTCATTTTTTGAGGAAAAATATGATTTGCTATGTGCACTTTTAGCTGAAAGTTTCATAACATACATTTACTGCAGGTGGTATTTGGAGTGAATTCTTTTTTTCGGTCATGACTTTTGACTGGATCGAGCAACAGAACTGATTTTACCCTCTGTGGAAAGCTAAGCAGCTTGTTCGAAAACAGATGGAAATGCACTTTTACTTTTGGACCATCATTTTTCCACCATATCGGATCAAGGTTATGTACAGTGGCAGAGTGTACTGCAAACTGTCTTGTGAACAAATGAGTGGTCCTGGAGCAAAACTGCAGATGAGTTTGATTTCAGAGGAGCTTAACTTTCCATTGAGCGGCGAAACACTTCTGTAGCTCAATCCAGTCAAAAGTTATGGCTGAAAAAAAGGAGTGCACTCTTCACAGCTGCTACGCACGGCGTGCTGTAAAACTGACTAAAAAATCTCTATAGTAAATGACCCTTAAAAACTAAATGTCCTAAGTAAAAAGTAAAATCTAAATGTTTTTGTCAAAGGCGCAAAATCCAGCATCCCCCTAGCCGGAGGGCCGTAAATATGAAAAAAAACATGCCATGGTCAATGACTGGCATTTCCTGCAAGTGCGGTATTTCAGTTGTCCGCACAATTTTTTCTAAATGTTTGGTTGCTGTCCGTTAGAGGTACTGACCATTAAAGATTTCTTAGTATTACTTTTATTTCCTCCCTTTTCATCCTTTCTAGCCTTTTATGCCCTATGAATGTACCCAGATCAACTTGAGAAGTTCCACTCTTCTACTAAATAAGCAAGCTAAGCTATCCTAGCTTCTCTGGAAATGAACAGAACAAACAAAGAATACAGTCTACTTTGGGTTAGAGCCAAGGGGAATTATGCCTAACTGAAAGAAGTCACACATTGAGGACTGGTGCTCGGTCTGCTTCATCTGCCTGAGGAGAGGGGACAAATGCAAAGGATGAATGCAAAGGAGAAGCAGTTCATCAAGGTCCACATCTATAAAGAATGTAAGGCAGATGAGTTCTTCCTACCAGGCTCAGGATGCCATGGGTGCCTCTCTTCACAGGACACTTCTGAGTCTTGACCGCAACCTTCCCTTCTGAGGTACAAGGACCTGGCTGATGCAATGTGCAGGGTTCCTCCACCGACAAGGACATCCTAAATTTTCACTTGTGACCTCCGCTCTGTCATGACCAAAGAAACCACACATGTCAGAATTCTCCTCTGGTGCCATGAAGTCTGTTGGAAGACCAAGGTTAATGCATCATAATGTGAACCACTATGTCTCCTGCTCCTGCATCCCATTGGTCAGTGCCCATGTGTCTGAAATGCTAGACAGAGATGGACAAATGTGTGCAAGTCTCACAAATGAAATCAGAGCACTCTTTTTGATGACATGTTCGGGACAAACTCAGCCCTGGGACAAAGAAATAGCTGTGGTCAACAACTCAAAAGCAAGTGGTATGCGAAACTGGATCCAGGAAGATTGGACAATAGCCCTGTAAAAAATCCTCTCTCCAGGTGGTTGCTGCAATGACAGCCAAAAAACAACTGGACTTCTTGGGCCCATTTGCACCAGTACCAGGTCTGTCTTATACATCACAGAAGGCGCTTGTCTGAGGTTATATTGAGCTCTATCCGAGTAAAGCTAAGGCAGTGCAGATGGCAAAGATTTTGAGGGAGGAAAGTGAATCCAGATCTGTTGCTTCAAACATCAGACAAGAGCTGGTGGATGGGGTAGAATTTTGGCTGACTTTTTCCACGTCCCAAAATCCCAATCCTTAAAGGAAATGTGACGGGGGATCAAAATTTTGTGCAAAGACCTGTTGTCCTGTGCAAGGATGCTGATTGCTGGTCCAGTTCGTACTAAAACAGAGAGGAGTCAAGTGGAATACTCTGAAAGTTGACCTTGACAGCAGAGGTGGCTTCATTTAGATTGCCCTGAATATTCACTCATGGTCTCATCACCTGATGGTTATGCTGACTCTCAATGAAATCCAGCGACAGGGTCACCTGCCAAGAAGAAAGTTGCCACAAATGAGAAATTCAAAAAGAGTGGTGTGAAGACAACCATCATCTTGGCCATTGTTCCTGACTTGCCAGAATCCTACTCAAATCTCAATGTCGTCTTCGACAATTTAATCCTCAGTTCCATTTAATCCTCTGTGAGCACGGGACAAGTAGTGTTTATTGACTACAAAAAAGGTGACTTACTTCAAGCATATCTACAAATTGGAATTTAATTGGGAAAACAAACCACCATTTTCTTTATGGTATAAATAGACCGGTAGATACGGTAACCATTGTATATATATGACACGTTTAGGTTACGAGAGAAAACGTCTAGCTGCCAATCAGCATACTGAGGCTCCTTAAATGACAGCCAAAAAGAAAAGTATATTGACTCTTTCCTGTTCCCTAGCGACTCATAATTGAGAAATTTGCCTGCATTGAAACAGCCTCAACACAGGGCCTGGAATATGACTCAGTTCCTGCATCTAAGCCAGACCTCCTCCCCCGGCTGTACCTTCTGCTTCATCCAAATGCAAGACCTGTGTGTGCCAATATGTACGATTCTCACTTGGTGTCATTTGAGACCAGGATTACTCTATATATTAAAAGTTTCACTGTTTAGAGACATGGGTGAGAAGGCCAGATAAGAGTGGGGGAAGGTCGATCACATCCATCTCCATCATCATTTCTCTGTGCTTATTCTCTCCATTACTTTAACTTGATCCACTGTACACTGTCAACCTTTGATCGAGTGAATGTAGTCGAGCCATTTCGAGCTTCATTCACCTCATCGAAGGTTGACTGCATGTTGCAGTTGCTACAATACCCAGATTCTGTACTGGGCTCCAGCTATTTATTTATGAGATCCCGAGGCTTGCAGGTAGTGAACGGGGTCTTACATACATACAGCAGGCTACGGTTCCCTTTTCAGAGTCACCGGTGGGACATTTCTGGTCTCAGTTTTGTCATTTAGCCCAGGAAAGCCATTACACTTTGTCATGCATGATGATTCGCCAGAAAAATTGCAACAAAGCGAAGAAATGAGACTTCTGCTTTGACGTAAAATCCTCTCTCTCAAGCGCTCACGCGCACATGTACGCATGCACGCACATGCAGGTAAAAAAGGGGGGAGAAGGAATTCGCCTTTATGGTGGCAAAAAATCGCAAACGTTGCCAGAGGCAACGACATCAGGGCGAGAGAGAGAGAGAGAGGAGCTGCCAAAAGAGTTCTGCGTGTCCACGAGCGTGTCGGCGTGAGCGCGCGCGCGCGGGTGTCGTCGTCTCTCAAAAAAATGCGCTTGCTGAGCCCAGAATTACGTAAGACAAACAACACACGCGGGTGAGAGAGAGAAGAAGAAACGAAAAATACAGTTCTCAACGATTCCCCCATTTTTTCAGCTCTTCGTTCGCAATTGCCACAATATACGAACATGCTGCAATTTTTTTTATAACTTTCTTGCCCTTTATTGTTCCATATTATTTTTAGGACAAAGGACCCCAAGAAGCGTTGCGCGTTGGAGTTGCTCGTTGCTTCTCGTTGCGAGCCCTTTGCGACTCTTTTTTCTGGGCTTTTTGGAAAAGCAAACAAACAACCCAAAAAAAGAGAGCTGAACGCACCTCGAGCTGGCTTTGACCTTCGCGCTGCTTCTTAAGAGCAACTCCAGGACAAGACAAGCAGTGGACATTTTCAGTTGCGCAGAAAGATGCCCTGCTGAAGAATGCGCAACTCTCTCTCACACACGCGCGCGCTGCCCACACACGTGCATTTTTTCTTCTTCTCCTTCTTGGGAAGATTTTTTTGCGTAGGCTAATGATGATGTCGCAAATGGCCTTTTATAGTTGAAGTCACATAAATCAGTGCGCGCAGTGTGAGCAGCAAAACAGGCGGCCGCTGCAGTGTGAGCAGCGAAACACGCACGCGGCCGCTGCTGCCTGGTTGAGCCACCGAGGTGACGCATCCTACCGCAGAGGCGCAAATACAGTGCGAGTAGGGGGATCTAAGAAAAGAACTGTCCTGCTTTTGGGGAGGAGGGGGGATTTTCAACCATGTCAACTTGACCCCAGTACTCATAAATACTTAAAACCGTGTTTTGTACTTGGGAAAGAGTGTTCAGAGACCTGAACTGTCGGCTCTATCAAGGCCGCTGTGATGTTATGAGGAGGAGAAAAAACGCCTTGTATGGGAAACTGCGTTTTGAGACCTCGAGGCAATGAACAGAAACACTTCTGCTTCATCTTGGAGCTCCTCCAGAGTGACTCCAACATGTGAACGAGCGAGGCGGACTTCAAGCTGGATAGAAGTGTGCGGTGGTGAAAGGCCTTCCAGAGTGAGTGGGCCTGGCAACGGATGAAGCTGGTCTGACGCAAATTTTGCGTCCCCCCCTCCCCGTGAGGACAAAAAACAGGTCTGATTCGTCTGGATATATGGGAAGCCCCTTTGTGCACGAAATTCCGTCGTGGCGCGCGCGTACGTACGTACAAGCAGAAAAACGGGTCTTTCAAAATTGAATTCCTGCTCTATGATTTGCTACTGTCTGGTTTTCTTTTGCTCCCTCGCTCACAGGTTTTCCTCTGCAGGAAATTCCGGTATGGAACGCACGCACGCACGCACGCACGCGCATGGATAACAAGTCTGACTTGGTTGGGTGATTAGCGATGCCACCGTCGTGTCTGGCAGGACTGTGTCTGTCTCACACCAGCGTGTCTGGTGAGACCTCTTTTCTCTCTCTCTCTCACATGCACACGCGTCATGCGCACACACTAGTGCACACACGCACACACGCACACACGCACGCACGCACACACGCACGCACGCGCACCGTCATGTCTGGTGAGACCTCTTTTCTCTCACACACGCACGCATACGAGCCGGTTATGACAGTCTCAAAAGTACTGACAAATCCGTGGAATACCCCTTAAGGGCCGAGTTAGTCGGGCACAAAAGTATGATCCCATGAGTCGGGGTGTTTTCCCCTGAAAAGTGTCATGGTCTGCACGCTCCTTAAGGAAAGGGAAGGAGAAGACAAGCTCGAAAAGTCAAGCTTTTCCAGTTAGGTTTGTTTTTGCTCTCCCTCTACTCGTTTTTCGAGTATTGTTGGTTTCCCCAAAACCAGACTGATTTTCTGCCTGCCATCAGTCGAACAAGGACGGTCACGGTGGAGACAACTCGAAACAACTCGGTGAAGTTGAAGCTGTGAAGCTCCTAGGCCCTCTATCTGGGCCCCGGCCAGACAAAAAGGACCATGCAAAAGGCCCACATTTCTGTATCTACAGTCCTATTAACTTTGTGAGTTTTTTACTTCCTTTACCCAAGTTGAGACATCTTTTTCCCCTGGTGGGTGACTCAATTGAATTCGTCCAGGTCCCTCAGCCCACGTCGGGACCCGGGCAGGTAGGGCGGGAGGGGAGGGGGAATTAAAATTTAGCCGCCCGGGAGCAACTATCACTCTGCCAGACACGGACAAAGCAATTGCGCTTGTCTGGTGGAGAGACTCAGACCCCTCTTTTCAAATAGGCCCTCTAAGCCTTTACTCCTCGTTTCCTCTTTCAGCCGAGCCACGATGCAAGATCAGATAGCTGTCCAAACTGGATTTTCATCTGTTAAAAGATGAATTTACAAGTACTCAGTTCGAGTCCTCCACTCGTCGGAAACATATCTTTACACCAATAAACAACAAAAAGCAGTGAATGCCAAAGTTTATAATGCGATTGACACGCTGACCACAACGGTGGTCCCACCCCACATTTGACCCAGGCTGAAAGATTGATCGACGACTGCGCCTTCATCACCGTTTCCAGCTCCACCAAGACCCTCAAAAAGATCCTGGTCAACCTATTTTTGTCATGCCTCCCTCGTTTTTCAACGGGAATCGACGGGAGAGCACAGGCTCTTTCTCCCTTTCATATTCTCCCATCCCCTTTCTCTCTCTCTCATTCTTTCTCTCTCTCTCATTCTTTCTCTCTCTCTCATTCTTTCTCTCTCTCTCATTCTTTCTCTCTCTCATTCTTTCTCTCTCTCTCATTCT
>JAAUXU010040169.1_pt1 | contig 22275 bp, 13 predicted proteins | sample 7278151 | NCBI WGS metagenome assembly JAAUXU01 (sample SAMN14350113, study PRJNA611818) | marine sediment metagenome | isolation source: surface marine sediment (1.8m) | place: French Polynesia: Moorea | collected 2018-08 | reverse complement strand
GTGGCCAATTCGCCTTATTCAAGCACATTATATACCTTGAGGAAAAAATCTCTCAACAGCGCTGCCGTCCAATCATTCCATGCTTTTGGACCCGTCGCAATTGAATCGCCGACGGTCAGCAAATACAACATTTTGAGCCGCTCAATATCTTTGACCTTGCGGGCGCAGGAAATGGCCGTCTCCTCATCATAGATGTCTCTGCGGGTGGCGGTCTTTATCAGCATAAGGTGTTCCTGCACCAGGAACATGACCGTTTTTACATCGGCAGGCTTCATCTTTTTCTCGTTGAGAATGGTCTGGACGACCTCGGCGCCTTTGGCAGAATGATCTTCAACAGATTGACCCTTGCCGATATCATGCAGCAAAGCCGCCCACAGCAATACTTTTTTCTTTTTGAGCTTACGGTACAGTTGCGCGCACAATGGCTCCAGGCTGCTGTCTTTAGCGCTACCGAACTTTTTAACCGTTTGCACAGTGCGCAGCAGGTGCTTGTCCACCGGGTAAAGATGGTATTCATCATACTGGATGCGATTGCGCACCACGCGCATTTCAGGGAGAAATTTTTCCAAAAATCCTGTATTGAGCATTTCGTTAAGGACATTAAATTTTGGCGCCGGGGCTACCAAGATGCGCTCAAATGATTTAACGACCGGCTCAGAAACACGGTAAGCCTTGGTGACCAGATGTGAAAACTCCTTGACCAATCGCTTGGCCTCCGCACTCAGTGGGATTTTCAAGCGCGCGCTTTCTTCAAATATTTTCATCAGAAGATCCGGCGACTGCAAAATCTTTTCAGGCCCTTCAAAATTCAGCATTCCCCAATCGATAACGTTGAGGCCCTCGACACCGCTTTTTTTATTTGATTTTCGTTTGCGTTTACGGGGTTTCTCGTAGCCGAGCTCATGCAAAAATACCAGATGCTGTTGTTTTAAGGCTTCCATTTGGCCGTGAAGGTCACCCATGAATCTTTCAACCGGCTCCTGCCCATTGTCGTTTTTATAGTTAAGCGCCCGGGCCAGCTTGACCTGGTTTTCAAAGTGCAGTTGGTCGCATTTGCGACCGCAAATGTGATGGATACGGTTGCGCACATTCCAGACAAAGGATACAGATTGGCTTAATGCCTGAAACTCTTCATGTGAAAGCAGGCCCAGATATTCGAGGTCTCTGAATTGTTTGGCGTTAAAAGCGATACGCGCAATCCACAACATGGTATGATAATCTCTTAATCCTCCCTGTCCCTCCTTCAGGTTTGGCTCCAGCAGGTAGGCCGAGTCCCCGAATTGGGCGTGCCGCAATTCATTGCGCTCAACAAGCCAGTTGATGATGCGGCGGGATTTAGGCATGATGATTTTGGTGCGCAACTCATCTAGTATATTGGCGTGGAGCATTGACCAACCGCAAATAAACCTCGCATCCAATATTGGCGTCAGGATTTCATAATCCTTGCCGGCCAGTGTCAGACACTCTTTCAATGACCGAGTGGCATAACCGACATCCAGACCAATGTCCCAGAGCGGATAAATGATTTCCTGGACTAAATTTTCAGCCTCCTTAGGGACTCTTTTTTTAAATAAAAACAGCAAATCAACATCAGAACGGATGCATTGTTCTTCTCGGCCGTAACCGCCCAGCGCTATGATGGCGTAAGGATTTTTGCCGATATCCATGCGGGGACCGACGCTGCTGGTTTCAAATGCCTGGAGAAAATAGTCATCCAGCAATCGGGTATGCTGCGTTAAAAAGTTGGGTTCCTTGCCCTTTAAAAGGCGTTCAATTAACCTTTCCGTTTTTTTCTGCAGCTGCTTGGCGGTTTCTTGGTGCATTGATGTCATCGTGTCGTCATCCTGATTTGAATAAACAGATCAGTTTCTATTGAGCAACTTGCATGCCACAACACAAAAATCATAAAATTTATAATAATTACAAGGGCTTTTCTGGTAGACAATTTAGATTGCGACTGTCTTGTTGTTACAAATTTGGCAGAAAACAGGGAAAATAATTACAAAAATGTAACATTCGTTTTTTAAGTTTTATTCCAATATTGGAATTGAGAAACCAGGTCGGCAATCAAATGGATTGAAATTACAATACGCAGGCAATGGTGAGTTCGATTTCGCTGGAATTCAGAATAATGGTAGCGGATGCATTGATGATCAGGGAACGGCCACAACGTCGAGATCATCACAACGTTTATCCTCACCGCTTCTGAACGGCTGCTCAACACCCGGTTCGGCATTATAAAAAAAGCGAAAACGGGCGTGGGTTGTTTTAATTCGTGCGGTCTGACTTTGATGTATTCTGCCTTGCCAGATGAGCGCGCCCATGTTGCCGTTGCTGTCCACATCAAAGACCTTAAGATAAACATCGTGGTCGCTGGCCTTGAGGTAGCAGGCACCTTCTTTGGTTTCAACATCGGTGGTAGCTGCACAACCGGCGGCCAGCGCGACCCAAACGACAATAGCCAAGTGTCGAAAGATTTTGTTCATATCGATTCCATTCTGTTCTATGGCACCAGGATAGTGTTCAAATTATTGCACCAGCGATCATGTCCGCCACTAAGGGGCTGGTCCTCTTCTGGCTGGTCATTATAATCATAGCGAAAACGCCCGTGGGGTGCTGTGATCTTAACTTTTTCGTTATGATTAATTCTGCCCTGCCAGATCTGCGCGCCTTGATTACCCTCATCGTCGATATCAAAGACAATCACAAAAACGTCTTGGGTTTTGGCCCTAAGGTAACATGAGCCCTCTGCGGCTGTCGCATCCTGGGCAGTCCACCAGCAGACCATGAAAAAGGCAGAAACGATCAAAAATATAATCGGTGATCTTTTTCTCATTTTCCTTCCTTTCCAAACAGTCACTTCGTATTGCAGGCCCATCCTGCCGGGCACAGCACCCCATGATAATCCAGCACAGATAAGTTGTCAAAGATAACTTTTTGGTCATATTCGCGTCATCTTGTGGCTAAACAGTTGTCCTATGATCCACGACAACAACATGAGACCAAATTTGCAAAAAAGAAAGAGGAGGTAAACACAATGAAAACCCGTAAAGCAATTCGTCAATCAATTGCAGCTATCGTAACGGCCCTTCTGGTTATGGGATCCGGTCTGCAGATAGCAGCAGCAGCCAAAAACGCTCCGGTACGGATGATTCCGGAAAATTTTAGTGAGCTTGCCAAAGATGTCAGCCCGGCTGTAGTCCACATCCGTGTGGAAAAGACCGTCAAGGGCGGCGGCGCTGAACTTCATCATTTTGGCAGCTCGCCGTTTCAGGGAGATGATCGGTCCAAAGACTTTTTTGATGAATTTTTCGGTCGGAGAAATCCCCATGAATTCAAACAGCGAAATCCGCATGAATTTAAACAAAAGGGTCTGGGCACCGGGTTTATCATCGACACCGATGGTTTTATCGTCACCAACAATCACGTGGTCAAAGATGCGGATCAGATCAAAGTGATGCTCAAAGACAAGCGTGAATTCGATGCTGACATTGTTGGGCGCGACCCGCAAACGGATCTGGCTTTGATCAAAATCGATGCCGACAGGGACCTGCCTTCGGCACAGCTTGGCAGCTCCGACAAGCTACAGGTGGGTGAATGGGTGGCTGCCATTGGCAGTCCGTTCGGTCTGGAACAGACCGTTACCGCGGGTATTGTCAGTGCCAAAGGACGCGTGATCGGTTCCGGCCCCTATGATGATTTCATTCAAACCGATGCCTCCATCAATCCCGGCAATAGCGGCGGTCCCCTGATCAATATGAACGGAGAGGTTGTGGGCATCAACACTGCCATTATCGCCAGTGGGCAGGGTATCGGATTTGCCATTCCCATCGATCTGGCAACCGGAATCATTAAACAACTCAAATCCGATGGCGAAGTGACCCGTGGCTGGTTGGGGATAACCATTCAGGATCTGAAAAAAGAGCTGGCAGAATATTACGGCGCCAAAGATGCGACTGGCGTGCTGGTGGCCAGTGTGATCCCCGGTGATCCGGCGGATGAGGCCGGTATCAAACCCCATGATATTATCGTTGACCTCAACGGTGAAAAGGTCGAAAGCAGTCGGGGCTTAACGGCTAAATCTGCTAATCTGATCGTCGGTCAGAAGGCGACTGTTAAGGTGTTGCGTGACGGTAAGGAAAAGACGATTACCGTAAAAGTAGGCAAAAGGCCATTAACCCTCGCTGCGGCTGACGCACCTCAGCAGAAAAAAGAGACCGAATACGGGTTTCAGGTAGCGGAGCTGACTCCGGAGATGGCCCGCCGGTTTAATATACCAGATGACAAAGGTGTTGTGGTTGTCGGTGTGAATGCCAACAGCAAAGCCGATAAAGCCGGTATCCAAAAAGGGGATCTTATTCTAGAGGTCAACCGTCAGGACGTCGAATCCGTCAGCACGTTTAATAAATTGATTCAAAAAGATAAAGGCACCAACGGAATTGACTTGCTGGTAAAACGCATGCAGTCCGGTTACGTGGTGATCCATCTGGCATAATGGCCAAACATGAATCCGAACCGGGCCTGTCCTTTTCAGGCCCGGTCGGATTTGTTCGACAGGCAACTGTTGGTGGAATTTTAAAATTTTCCCACTCCCTTTTATTCGCTTTGGCGCACAGGGGGAAGCTCATCTCCTCCTTCTAGTCGTGAAGCCAAACCCCTGTCGATTTGGTGGCGAATAGGGGAGTTGGGAATCCATTTGTAACATCAAGCACATATAAGGAGCCACATAGGTTAGGCAGCAATGAGCGATCGGCTGCCAGGGCCCCTGTGATGTTCAAGAAGGGGTATCATTATGAGCAATGCTTATTCCCTAAAACCCGAATTTAACGCTTATGTTGATCCGCATGTGCCTTTTACCGGGTCATCGGAATTTTCGGCTATGAAGATCGACCTGGATTTTTCCTCATCAGCCGGACGGCACGCCGCGCCAGAGTGGATGTGGCGGACAAAGACAACCGATGATTCCAGTGAATCTGGCGAGCCGGATTGGGTGACAAAACCTTTAGCCCGTTACTATCAACACATCGGTTGTTTTAAGCGTATTAATCCAGAAGAGGAGCTTGCCATTGCCAAAGCCATCGAACAGGCGGAATTAGATCTGATGCGCGTTATCTTGCAATCAGAAATCGCTGTGGACCATTTGATTAACTTTGGCCGTCAGATTGAAGACAGTCAAAGAGCACCCAGCAAGATTTTGATCAACGTTCATAAACGAGGAGATCGGCTGAGCGATAAGGAGAAGATTGATTCTTTTCGCAAGACGATCCGAAAGCTTGAGCAGATACATATTGCCGTTAAGGCAAATCGGTCCCATTTGCTTGTCACAGGCTTTAAAGCAGTTCGGCAAAAGCCGCTGCAAGCGCTGTTAAACAGCCAGCTTAATCAAATGTTTGATGTCTTAACGGAATGGCGTTTTGAACCGCCTGTATTTGATGATATCGAGACAAGCATTCGTGAGCAACACCGTGAACCGGATTCTCAGGATTCAAAGCCGGATCGCTCCTTAACCCAAATTGGACTTTGCCGAGAACGGCTTAGTGCGCTTCGCAGCAAACTGATAAATGCCAATTTGCGTCTTGTGGTCAGCATTGCCAGACGCTATGCTCAGCGTGGACTGTCTTTGATTGACTTGATCCAGGAGGGCAACATCGGCTTGATTCGGGCAGCCAATCGCTATGATTATCGGCGTGGTACGCGTTTCAGTACCTGTGCTGTTTGGTGGATCCGGCAGGCGATTTTGCGGGCCATCTACAACCAGGCCAGAACAATTCGACTTCCGATTCATATCAGGGAACGGTACCGCAAAATTCAAAAAGCAGCAAGCAGTCTGACGGACGGAAACAATGGAGAGGAAAACCTAGCAGAACTAGCTGACCGCAGCGGGATACCTTTTGATGAAGTGGACCGAATATTGGCCATTGCCGGAGAGCCGCTTTCATTGGATGCGCCCCTGAATTCCCAGGCCACACGTTTTCTGGGTGATGTCGTTGAAGTTTGTGATGAAAGGGATCCCTTCACCTATGCGGCCAAGCGCAACCTGGCCGAGAAAACGCGCAAAGTTTTGTCTGTGCTGACACCGCGGGAAGAAAAGATTTTGCGAATGCGGTTTGGCATTGGTGAAAAGACCGATCACACCCTGGATGAGATCAGCCTGGAGTTTGATATTACGCGCGAACGTATCCGCCAGATCGAGGCGCGGGCGCTTCAAAAACTGCAACGGTCAAAATACAGCCGCAGCCTAAAAACGTTTATTGAGCGCTGACCCATATCAATGGGTTCCTAAAAAGGAGTCCCAGATTTTTCTAACTCGCTTGCGCAGGTAGCCAAACTTTTGCTCAGAAACCCTGGCCGGCTTTTCCTGCAGGCTGGCTTGATGTGCTGCGGCCCGATAAATCAGATAGGCATGTTTTAAAACATGGGCCGTATATTCATCGATAGCGCCGGTTGAGATCAACGTCTGGATCAGACGGACATTATCGGTCCAATCGAGTAATGCCGGATATTCGTGCGATTTTAGCAATACCAGATACTGTACTAAAAATTCGATATCGACCATACCGCCCGTATCCTGCTTGATATCAAACTCTCCCGCTTTGGGTTGTAACAGTTCCTGTCGCATGCGGTTGCGCATGCGGGTCACCTCCTGTTGCAGCTTGGCCTTTTTTCGTTGCCGGGCCAGAACCGACTTGCGCGTGTTTTGGAAATTATCGGTGAGCAGCGGATCTCCCAGAATGGGACGCGCTTTGATTAGGGCCTGGTGTTCCCAGGTCCAGGCCTGGTTTTGCTGATAATCACGAAATCCTTCCGCGTGGCTGACCAGCACCCCGGCACCTCCGCTGGGTCGGAGGCGCATGTCGATTTCATATAATTTGCCCGCGCGGGTATGGGCGGTCAGGATATGAATAACTCGCTGACCGAGACGGTTAAAAAATTGGGCGCTGTCGATGGGTTGTTGGCCACCCTGCGTTGGTTCACGGCTACCGGAATGCAAAAATACCAGATCCAAATCGGACCCATAGCCTAATTCCAAACCACCGAGCTTGCCATAGGCAATGACTGCAAAGCCGCTATCGCCAAGTTCGGCGTCCAATTTGCAGCTTGGCGAACCGTGCTTGGCCAGCAAATGCGCATAGGCGATTTGAACGACTTCAGATAGCACTGTTTCGGCGATATCCGACAAATGGTCGCTGACGCGCATCAAGGGCAGCGCTCCGGTGACATCAGCTGCCGCAACCCGCAGCACGTTTATTTCTTTAAAAATGCACATCTGCTCGATTTGATGTTCAAGGTCATCCGCGGAGCCGCTGCGCATTTTTCGTTCTATGTCGGCCCTTATCTGGTTGACATCAGGCGGTAAATACAATGTGCGCGGGTCCAAAAGTTCATCTAAAAGAACCGGATGTAAGGCCAGAAAAGAAGCGATCCAGGGACTGGCCTCTGTCAGCTGAACCAGATGCGTAAGTACATCCGGATTTTCAAGCAGCAGTGCAAAATAGCTGATTCGCCCGCCGATCGATTTTAACAGGTCCACAATTCGCCCCAACACCCTTTCGGGTTGTTTAGCGCGGCCAACTGTTTTGAGGACTTGAGGAATTAATCTTTCAAGTCGTTGCTGCCCCTTTGATCCGATTTGAGCCGGTCCCAGGGCATTGCCTAAATAGCTGAGGTGTCGCAAGACTTCCTGTGGTTGTCTGAAACCGGCATCCTTGAGCACGGTTTCAGCCTGTGTATCGCTGACCAGACCCTGCCAGACGCCCAGTAGCTGTTCATCGGTTTTTTGTGTATCGGTTTCAGATTCTTTAGCTTCCAGCAACATCTGAAATTGACGATGAACGTTGCGGCGATGTGCTTCCAGCTGCTGTCTAAATTGGGCGGTATCGCTATATCCCATGGCGGCTGCCAGACGGGCCTGGTCAGCAGGCGCTGAGGGTAAATCGTGGGTCTGTTGATCGGCAAATTCTTGCAGGCGGTGTTCGGTGTCTCTGAGAAAAATGTAAGCGCTTGCGAGTTCATGACCCACTTCTGGCGGGATATGGTTTTCTTGCACCAAAATACGGAGCACTTTTTGAATACTGCGCTCTTGAAGTTCAGGCGTGACGCCGCCGCGAATCAGCTGAAACATGTGGCCGAAAAATTCAATTTCGCGAATACCGCCCCAACCCAGCTTAATATTGTGCTTCATCCCTTTGCGCTGCACCTCGAGGGAAATCATTTGCTTCATTTCGCGCAGGGAATCAAAGGCGCCATAATCCAAATAACGACGGTAAATGAAGGGATTTAATTGTCTGAGCAGTTGCCGGCCGGCTTTTTTATCACCGGCCACCGCCCGTGCGCGAATCAAGGCATAGCGTTCCCATTCCCGCCCTTGCTCCTGATAATAGTTTTCCAGCGCTTCAAAATGCATGACGAGGGGGCCATTTTCACCGTAAGGCCGCAATCTCAGATCTGCACGGAACACAAACCCATCAACAGTGGGTTGGCTGAGAACCCGGATCAGCTGGCGGCCCAGGCGGGTAAAAAAATCATCGTTTGTTATGGGTTTTGATTTCCCCTGTGTTTGGCCGGCTTTTGGGTAGGTAAAGATTAAATCGATATCGGAAGAGAAGTTTAACTCACAGGCCCCCAGTTTACCAAGACCCAGAACCACCAGGCGCTGGCGGGAGCCATCCTTGGCGGTCGGCTTGCCGTATTGATCAATTAACCAACGGGTCAGGGTCGCAGCGGTCTGTTCAAGACAGGTATCTGCCATGCTGGAAAGATCGGTGACGGTTTCGGCAAGGTCGCTCCAGCCACAGAGATCCCTGAATGCAATTCGCAGCATTTCCCTGAGCCGGAAGATACGCAAGTGTCGGCTCAACGCCGCCTCATCTTCTACATTGACAAGGGACGATTTTAATTTTTGATCATAGTCTTTTGAAGCATAGCGACGCTGAAGATCGCCGCTGTCGATCAGATCGGAAATTAAAGCAGGATCGCGTGTGCAGCTATCGGCAACGAAATTGCTGAATGCAAACACGCGCTGCAGGGCGCTTAAGATTTGCGGATCTCGTGAAAGGTGGACACCGGCTTTTTTGGATGAATCTCTAAACGCCTCCCATTTTTGTCCCAGGTCCTTTTGGAGTATGTCGGGAAGGTCGTTCATATTGGGTCATGTTATACCATATCCGGCTTTGGTTCCCAAATCAATTGTATCGCCAATGGGGTCTTGCATTGGAGTGATGGCGCACTGGAGTAATGGCATACTGGAAGGCTGAATGGGTGAGCATAAGATTAGATGAATTATACAATACGCCAGCACTCCCCAAAATTGAGCTGAACGTAAGCTCCATCAGAGATATATTGACTGATAATACCTGAATCTTGCATGAAAATTAATGAGAAGTTGAGATTGCATTAAATTACAGCCAGCTAGACAAATTATAGAACTTATTCAAAATACTAAAAAGGTATAAAGGATGAAAATCATTTTATCTCATTAATCTTCACCCAGCGGGCGAGTCCGCCATAGGCGGACAAGCCTCAGGCATCCATCGGTCCGCCTCAGGCGGATTATTAAGGCCGAGGCATCCGCCTGAGGCGGATAGCCTCGGCCTTAAATGACTTGCATATGAAAGAATCCGGCTCGTGCAAAATTCAGGTAATAATTAGACAGCACCCGTATGAACTACTTGATATACCCCCAATCAACCAGGCGGCGGTAGGCGTGCTGGGCATTTGGGCCCTGCTGTACGACCTGTAGAAAACGATAATAGTAGTTGGCCGCTTGCTCCTTGTTGCCCATACCCTCCTGGCAGTATCCCTTAAAGTAGATCGTGTTCGGATTTCCCGGCAGCAATCGATCGTAGGTGCTAAATTCTTCGTAGGCGCCGGCGAATTTTTTCAGGCGGATTTTGGCAATTCCGCTCAGGTGATAGGCCTGGGCTTCCTGGGGGTAGGCTTTTTGGGCCATTTCAGCATATTGGCGGCCGACTGCATTGTTATTCTGAACCAAATTGACAATAGAGGTCATACACAGGGTAACATAATCACCGGGCGCTTTCTTCAATGCTTTGCGGAAGTGCTTGCTGGCATTGTCGTATTTGCGCTGAGCCAGCAGCTTTTGCCCCTTTTGAATCTCAATGATCGCTTTTTTCTTTGCCCGCAGGCGTGCGGTGCGGTCCATATATCGTTCGCGGCCAAGCGGTCCTTTCAAAGAAGACTGATATTGGGTATTGGCCATCTGAACAGCCGTATCATAGCGCTCCTGGCTCATCGGGTGGGTGGCAAATAAGAGGTCGACAGTCGTGGATTTATGCTTTGACATGCTGTTGAGCATATCCATTAGGCCGACAAACCCCTGGGAACCATATCCTGCGCCCACCATATACTTCATTCCGAGGGCATCGGCTTCGCGTTCATTGTCGCGGCTGTAAGATGCGAGCAATGCACCGGCACCGACTTGACCCAGCTGGTTGGCCAGATCTCCCAGGGCTGAGCTCTGTGTACCGGCGAGCACCGAAACACCGCCGACAGCTGCCTGAGCCAGCTTTCCTTTTGACATCTGCTCGGCGGAATGGCGGGCGTTCACATGACCCAACTCGTGACCCAGCAGGGCCGCCAGTTCAGCTTCGTTATCCATTGAGAGCATAATACCGCGCGTTGCGGCAATGGTACCGCCGGGAAAGGCATAGGCATTAACATAGGTGGCATTGACCACCCGAAATGAATAGGGCATGTGGGGTCGATGGGATTTAGCCGCCATTTTATTGCCCACCTCGCTGACATAGCTGTTTAATTGGCTATCCTGCACAGCACCGAAATCACTGGAAATCTGCATGGGTGCATACTGCTGGTCAATTTTAATTTCAGTGTTTTCAGATACGAGCATAAACTGCTTTTTCCCGGTGACTGGGTCTGTGGCACATCCAAACACATAGCCGGCGGCGGCCATTGAGGTTAACCACATGAATTGGCGTCGGGTTAAAGTGCCCTTCTTTGCTGTAGTTAAATGATGATTTGGCATACAGCCTCCCTTTTATAGTGTAGCTGTAAAATTCAATAGGTTTCAGGTGTTCCGCCGTAGGCGGATTCAGGTGTCAGGTTTTCTATCAGAGGACAGAGGTCAGATGACAGAAGACAGATGATAATACTGTAAGCTGAGATAGCTTATCTGTCCTCTGTTCTCTGTCTTCTGTGTACTGACACCCGACACCTGAAACCATTTAGCAAATGTCAGCTGGACGCTCGGTTATACTGATACATTATTTTGAATCGCCCTTGCTGGACTCCAGCATCTTATATGTCTGCAGCAAGCGCTTGCCGAGCGTGGCGGCAAGCTGTTTGAAAAAGATGATCCCGTTTTCAGCATCTTCCTCTAACATGCGGGACAGCTTATCACGATCGGTTTTGAGTAATTTTGAGGCTTCCAAACATTCGGCCGAAGCCGAGTAGACGTCACCGCCGATCAGACTGGACCAGCCAAAGGCTTCGCCGTTTAGCTTGGCTTTGTAAACTACCTGCTCCGGCACACCGACGCTTAATTTGACACACCCGTTTAACAAAATAAAAAAGAATTTGGCCGGATCATTTTCTCTGAAGAGGATCTCACCTTTTTGGTGTGAGGAGGTTTCACAGATATCCATGAATTTTTTGACAAAATCCATGCTCGTGCCCGTAAAAAGCTCAGATTGTTTGATATACATGGTGGTTCCTATCTTGACGTGCGTGCAGCTGAAGAACACCAGCCAATGACTTCAAAAACAGCGTGACGATTTTTATCAATCCGTTTATGACCCGAGCAATTTTTGCCATCAGATGAATTTTCAAAGGACAGTCGCCGGTCTGATAGCAGGGCTGATGATTGGGTTGCTAGATGAGGTTTATATAAAATAAAGACGCGGACTTGTCAAAAATAATAGCGGTTCTGCAAAATTTTGCTGCCTGGTGCCAGCTATAAGCAAAAAAGCCACAACCGGCAAGGCGGTTGTGGCTTTCTGAGGCGCGTGCAATTGGCGAACTAAGTTCGTTTGCGGCGGGCAAAATAGACGATCACCAGCAGAATCAAGATGATACCGATCAACACACCGAAGATTTCCACATTGGCAGCAATAAACATGGCACGGCCGATCAATTTTTGATGTTCGGCATCGGTCGCAGGTGCCAGTCCGGTCATGCTGCCGACCTTGGAAATAATGCGATAGACAAAACGGCCGGATGGAATATCTTTATGGCAGGACAGGCACACGCCCACCCGTTCCATGTTATCACGGGCTTCTTTGGTCAACGGTCCTGATAGCGGCCAATGCGATCCCACTGTTTGCATCTGCTCGCCTTCACGCGTGATGATTTGATCCAGATCCATGGGCAGATCCGGGATCGGGCTGATTTGATATTTGGCGGTTTTGGTAACCAGCTGACCTTTTTCATTGGAAATGTCCACATAAATGCCTTTGGTGTATTGTTGCAAATAGCGGCCGTCATGGGTCCCGTAGCCCAACGCTTTGGAAGTCGCATGGCAGGATGTGCAGGTGCGGGCTTGGCGCCCGGTGGTATGCGGCATGGCCGGGGACATATCGATACCGCGCTGGCCCTTGTCGCCGCCGCCTTCGGTTCCGGGGGCTGTGCGCCAGATCTTGTTATGGATCAGGGTTTCGCCGTCAGGTGCAATAACGCTGGTGATCTGTTGACATCCGGGAATTAACGGGCTGACGCGGCCTTCACCGTTTATGCCCAGAACCGGGTTTTCCCAGCGCAGATACGAGCGGTTTTCAGAGGTCTTGCCGAAAGCCACCCCGGCGGCTTTAGGGGGCTCCACCTTGCGCCAGGATTCTGCGGTGTGGCCATTGGCAAAATGGGTGTTGCCGGCTGCGACCCAATCGGTGGCCTTTTTGTCACCTGAAAAATCCACCTTGACATGGCATCCATAACACTGCGGCGCCCAGGCTGAATGGCAGCCATAGCACTCAATTTTTTCAATATGCTCTGGAGTAGTGATTTTGGCGGCGATGGCTGCATCCTTGTTTTGCCATTTGTCTTGCAGGTGAATCGATTTGAGGGTTGGGACTTCAAAATCCAGCCCGCTGGCCGAATGCACGATGACCTTGTCGCCATCCCGCACGACATTACCAAAGGGATTGCCGCGGGCCGTTAGCATAAAACCGTCCTTGCCCGAATAAACGGTGGCAAAATCGCTCTGATTCATAAGCAATTCGGCAGTGGTGCCACGCGGTTTTGCGTTGCTCAGATCTTGGTCAAATTCATCACCCCATCCCAGCGGCAATTCCCAGGGATACTGGGTGGCGGTGCCATGGCAATCGGAGCATTCGATCTCCACATTGGCCAGCAATGTCCCGGTGATATTACCGTTGCCGTGCATGGAGGTGGTGGTGTGGCAATCCTGACACAGCAAACCGCCTTCGGGATTGCCCTCGCGCGATTTGACCTGGTGGTGGACATCGTCTTTGATAAACTGATAAAATTTGGTATGCAGCTTGGGCTGTTTTTTTCCGTCGGCGGTAAACGGGCTGCCATACGGAAATTCCATCAAACCCAAAAAGGAGACGCCAATGCGTTTGCCGCGGTTGTGGCAGGACACACAGGTCTCATGCGGGATCCCCGAATAGACAATGCCATTGGCCACCACTTTGGTCTTGCGCGTGGACTGGATCGAATGCACCATGGCATGTCCGGTCTCATCGCGTTTGACAGTCTGGTCACCGCCTTCGTACAAACCGGCATTGTTATAAGGGATGTGGCAGGCAGCACAGCCCATGCCCCGAAAATCGCCGCGTTTGTTGCGGCCTTTGACCCCCACATGGCAGCGCTGACAATCGGTGCGCAGATATGTAAAAATGGCCGTTGCCGGATTCTTTTTCAACTGTGACACATCCGTCTTGGGTACTTTTTGCAGTTTGGTGGGAAAATTGTCCGGATACTTTTTCATTAACGCCTGGGTATAGTCTTTGTATTTTTGGCTGCCGAACACCGGTTCGGGGCCATCGGGATCGTCCACATCGTAATTGCCGTATTTGGTGGCGTATCCCGTTGACACCGGTCCCCAGCCCCAGAGGGCCCCTTGTATCTTGCCGGCCTCGGTCTGCATGATCGAGCGGTATTGCGCATACGTCCAATCCTTATGGCATTGTCCGCAGATTTTTTCATTGACCCACACTGAAGCCGAATGTAGCACAAAGGTGTCCAGCGGGCTTCCCGGTGGAGCACCCGTATGTGCAATTTTAGCATCCTTTTCTTCCGCTGGATTACCGCCATGGCAGACGACACAACCATTGGGATCCCCCAGTTTGGCACCCATCTGATAAATCTGTTTGGCCATCTGTGAATTGTGCGCCCGGATGGGCTCGATACCCATATGGCATTTGCCGGCCGCCAGGCAGCCGGTATTGGGGGCCGGATACCCGGCAGGGTCCATTTCGGGCAGCGGGCTTGCAGCCAATGCCAATAGGGGTGGAACGGTCAGCAACAGAGAGGCAAAAACAAATAAAAACCGGACACTTTTTATCCATCTGTGGCAGCTCATCTTCTCCTCCTTAACGCGCAAGATTTGTACAATGAATGGATATCTTGTCTTTACCGAATATGGAAAAGCCCTTTATGGGCGCGATAACGTGAGCTGTTGACTCGAAAAAAAGGTCCGGCCTTTATAGCCCTATATGTATTGACAACTTGATAACCACATATCCATATCTAAGTCAAGATGCAATTCGACCCTTTTAGTTGCATGTATTCGCTTGGAAAACATTGCTGAATTGGGTCTGGCGGCACAAACGATTGCTATCGATTTGAGCGGCCAGGCGTCAAAAAATGTCTGCCATCGTAAACGCCAAAACTTACATTTTTGTAAAATTTTCAGACTAAATGCGACATTTATGTATGATTTGACTCGATTGACTTTTGCCCATGCGCGTCGATATTGGCATGATGGGCATTTGCAATTATATGAATCTGGCACGATCATTGCGATAGAAAAGCGTTTGAGCGGACCGCCTGGGCGCCAATTTTTTTGATACCATCTTGATTTATATCAATTTATTGTTTTTCATATTGAATTTATATGATATAAGCGATGGGTTGAAAAAGCCCGGCGGTTTAGCAGGAAGGGGGGCTTTGAGCAATTTCTAAAAGGAGGGAGACGCCACATCTAACTGTTCCCAATTGGGGTTACAATAAGGTGCTGGCTGGCATTGTAACAAACTAAAATATTCTTCTCGACCAATGATCGGGAACCAATCCAATATAATGCCCCGCATGTTGTATCGCATGTCCTGAGTTTTTGTCGTTCTGTGGGGGACATGCTGCACACCTCCGATAAACTCCCATAAAATGTCTGACTATGAAACGATTAACAACCATAACTTGAATCTATCTCAAAAATGCATCTAATCCGCCGCAGGCGGACCCGTGGACGTGATCCACTATTTTTGAGATAGGTTCTTGCAGCTTATCCTGCCCGAAGCGATAACCAGACTGCTCCGAACATTATGTCGATAACGCGCCGAATCCATCGCTAGGGCGATTTTATCCCTGTCAGGCTTTTCCCTGACAGGATTTTTCATCTTTATAATGACACCACAAAAAGGAGATGGTTTCTCATGTGTCGCTTATTTGCCATTACCAGCCAAGAGCCGTTATCACCAATGGTCGCGTTGAATGCGCTCGATGTGATGCGCGAAGGTCATGATTGCTCGGGTGTCGGGATCTTTTTGCGGGATCTGGCGGGCCCTTTTGAGGAAATCAAGGACGCACCCATATTATCGGGGATATTCAGCGATAAAGGCCTAAAGCGGTTAGACACGTTCATGATGGATATTGGCTTTATGACTAAATATAAGATTTCAGTCAAGTTACCGAAGACGCCGCCGCCCGGCGTTCCAAAGCGCGATGTCTATTTGATTCGGGCATATGAATATCCAGAAGAGTGGGAGGATATGAGCCAGCCCCAGCTTTACGAGCAATTGCTTAAAATCAGGCTTCAGCTAAGAGCGATGGGGGAAGAGAAAAAGGATATGATCGTTTTTTCCTTCTGGCCGGATGTCATTATGATCAAAGAAATTGGAGATCCGATGCTGGTTGCCGAGCATCTGAGTCTGGACCGCAAAGAGCTTTTTGCCAGAGTCATCATGGCCCAGGGACGGCAAAACACCAACTATGCCATAACCCTGTATGCTTGCCACCCATTTTTCATCCAGGGCTATGCGACTATGACCAACGGTGAAAATACCGCGTTTATACCTATCCGGTCATTTTTGGAATCCAGAGGATTTGATGGCTATACCGGCTATCAATCGGATTCAGAGGTGTTTACCCATATCCTGCATTATGCAGTCACAAAACTCGGGCTCGGCATCGAGGCCTATAAACACATCATTACGCCGCTGCAGGATGAAGATTTGCTGGATCATCCCAATAGCCATTTTTTGAAAAATCTTAAGCAAACCTGTCGCCCATTGATCACCGACGGTCCCAACTGCGTCATCGGTTGTCTTCCGGACCACAGTGTATTCATGGTGCAGGATCGCAAGAAGCTTCGGCCGGGCGTGGTTGGCGGTAAACCCGGTGTCTATGCCTTTTCTTCAGAACTTTGCGGCCTGGATGCCGCCATCCCAAATCGGGACAAGAGCAAAGATTTTCAACCGATGCATCTGGACACGGCTTTTGTCGGTCCGGGGCGTCAGGAGGTTACGTTATGGAACCAGAAAGACCCATTGCCCCTTCCACGCTGAGTGTTAAGGATTTGCCGTGGCAGATTCTATGGGACTTGGATAAATGTACCCTGTGTGGCAAGTGTACCGCGGTCTGTCCGGTCAATGCCATTGAATTGGGAGTCTTTCGTAAACGCAGTTTAGAGCCCCCGACGGATATTACCCTGGAGACGGCCACAGCATTCAAAAGCTATTACGGTATCCGGCAAAAAACAGATCCGGCTTATCGATGTATCGGCTGTGCCATGTGCACCATGGTCTGCCCCAATGATGCCATTGTGCCCTGCCGAACCGATGAGTCTGATAAGCTCAAGTTTCACATTGACCAGGGCGGCCAACCCCGCAGACGGGGCGGTCGGCGCAACATGGCCGGGGGCGTGTTGGACCGCTTAAAATTTATCCGCATATCGATGCTGACCGACCCGGCTCTGGACGCCGGGCGGCATGAATTTGAATTGCGCACTTTGCTGGGACGGGTTTTACCGCCCGAAGAAAATTTGAAGTTTCTAAGCGTCAATGGCTGGATACCACCGGTACGTGAAATTTATCCCCTGATTATCGGCGCCATGTCCTTTGGTGCGCTGTCACCAACCATGTGGGAAGGGCTGCAGATGGGGGTGGCCTACTTAAATGAAGAATTGAAAATGCCCGTACGGATTTGTACCGGCGAAGGTGGTTGCCCGCCACGTCTGCTGCGATCCCGTTTTTTAAAATATGTCATTTTACAGATTGCCAGCGGCTATTTTGGTTGGGATGAAATTATTCATGCGATCCCAGAAATGAAAGAAGATCCCTGCGCAATCGAAATCAAATACGGTCAGGGAGCCAAGCCCGGAGACGGCGGATTGCTGATGTGGTACAAGGTCAATAAGCTGATTGCTGCCATTCGCGGTGTGCCCACTGGTGTAAATTTGCCAAGTCCGCCAACCCACCAGACCAAATACTCGATTGAAGAATCGGTGGCCAAAATGATCCAGTCCATGTACATGGCCTGGGGTTTCCGCGTACCGGTCTATCCGAAAATATCCGGTACCTCGACCGCACTGGCGGTTTTAAACAACTTAACCCGTAATCCCTATGCCGCCGGACTGGCTATTGACGGCGAGGATGGGGGGACCGGTGCCGCCTATAATGTGTCCATGAACCACATGGGGCATCCGATTGCCAGTAATATTCGTGACAGCTATCTGACGCTTGTTGAGCTGGGAATGCAAAACCAGGTGCCTTTGCTGGCTGGCGGAGGCGTCGGTAAAACCGGAAATCTGGCGGCCAATGCGGCGGCCCTAATTATGCTGGGCGCCAGCGGAGTGCAGATCGGCAAGTATGTCATGCAGGCAGCCGCGGGGTGTCTGGGATCCGAATCCGACCGCTGCAACATTTGTAACATCGGTCTGTGCCCCAAAGGTATCACTTCTCAAGACCCGCGGTTGTACCGGCGGCTTGATGCCGAGCAGGTGGCCCAAAGACTGGTTGATCTTTATTTGAGCTTTGATACCGAACTGAAAAAAATTGTAGCCCCGCTTGGACGCTCGACCTCGCTGCCCATCGGTATGTCTGATGCATTGGGCATCGATGATCCCAATATAGCGGAGCGGTTAAAAGTTAAGTATGTTGTTTAACCAAAGTTGGCGAAGCTTATGGCTAACTGAGCGTTAGGCTTTATATCATCAACAAGACTAAAACCACGTAATTCAAAGTGAGCTAAAGTGACTAGAGGGACTAAAGTGATTCTAAGTTCAAATCGAATCTTTACCTTGTTGAAATTTTAGGCATTTTAGGCACTTCCAACTTTAGGCACTATTCATTTTGGAGACCTCAAATGGATAACCAACAGGTTGATAAAAACAAAACGCCGCGAGTCATCGTAGGAAATCTCGGTGGTAAGCGGTTGGAATCCAGGCTTCTGGAAGAACAGATACAGGATGCAGTATCGCAGGGCCAACGCTCACTTGAAATTCAAGCCTTTGGGCAGCACGGGATCGGCGGCCGGCTCTGGCGTGTGGGTGCGGATGCCGTTCAAATCAAAATATCCGGCCATCCTGGACAGCGGGTGGGATCCATGGGTTTTCCCAACACCTTTATCGAAGTGTTGGGGCCGGCATCAGATGATGTGGGCTGGTTAAATGCCGGGGCCGAGATTGTCGTGCATGGAAATGCGGGCAACGGATGTGCCAATGCCATGGCCCAGGGCAGAATTTCCATTGCCGGCAATATTGGCGCCCGTGGCATGACAATGACCAAGCATAATCCGCGGTTTGCACCTCCCGAGCTCTGGGTGCTGGGTGCGGCCGGCGATTATTTCGGAGAATTTATGGCTGGCGGTATCGCAGTGATTTGCGGGCATGAGGCCCAGAACCCGGAAAATATACTGGGCTATAGACCTTTTGTCGGAATGGTCGGCGGCAAAGTGTTCTTCCGCGGCCCCCATACCGGGTACAGTCAGACCGATGCCAAGCTGATTCCAATCGGCGATGAGGACTGGAGCTGGTTGGCTGAGAACCTGAAGCTCTTTTTACAACGGATCGATCGCAGCGAGCTGTTGAAGGCGTTTAGCGACAGAGACCAGTGGCAACTTTTGGTGGCCCGCAGTGCCCAGGAAAAAGTATCCAGCCCGATGCGATCCATGTCATCTTTTCGATCGGATGTTTGGGATAAAGAGCTGGGTCAAGGCGGTTTAATCGGTGATTTGACCCAGCTGGATCGCTCCCCGATTGCGTTGATCACCAACAGTTTTATGCGACGATTTGTTCCGGTCTGGGAAAACCGCAAATACGCAGCCCCCTGTGAAGCCACCTGTCCGACCGGTATTCCCGTGCAGGAAAGATGGCGCTTAATACGTGAAGGGCGCGTGGATGAAGCTGTCGATCTGGCCCTGGGCTATACGCCTTTTCCGGCATCGGTCTGCGGTTATTTGTGTCCCAACCTGTGTATGCAATCCTGTACGCGACAGATTTCAGCCCTGGCACCGGTGGATGTTACCCAGCTGGGCCAGGCTAGCCTCAAAGCTGAATTGCCCGATCTTCCACAGGAAAGCGATAAGAAAATTGCGGTCATCGGCGGTGGGCCGGCCGGTATATCCGTTGCCTGGCAATTGCGTCAGGCCGGGCACCAGGTCACGATTTATGAGGTGGCCAAAAAGCTGGGCGGAAAAATAACACGCCAGATTCCCGCAAGCCGTATTCCCAAAAAGGTGATCGGCGAAGAAATGCGGCGGATCGAAAAAGTGATTCCCAGGATCAATCTGCAGCAGCCGCTGGGTGCAGAAGATATAACTCAGCTCAAAGAAGATTTTGACTTTGTTGTCATTGCCACCGGCGCTCAAAAACCCAGGCGACTGCCAATACCTGGCCATGAAAGAGCAGTTACCGCATTTGATTTCTTGGAAGCTGCCAAAGTCGACAAGGCCAAAGTGGGCAAACAGGCCGTCATAATCGGTGCCGGCAATGTGGGGTGCGATGCAGCCGCTGAGGCTCACCGCCTGGGAGCCCGCAAAATTACGCTGCTGGATATCCAGGAGCCGCTGTCTTTCGGAAAAGAAAGGCAAGCTGCCGAGGCTGTCGGCGCCGAATTCAAGTGGCCGGTCGTGACTGAGAAAATTACGACTACCGGTGTTAAGCTGAACACGGGAGAAGAATTGACGGCCGATACCGTCATTGTTTCCATTGGTGATGTGCCGGATTTATCGTTTATTCCCAAAAGTGTGCAAACCGAAAACGATTTTATCAAAGTCAATGAGAATTACCAGACATCTGACATGCAAATTTTTGCCATCGGTGATGTGGTTCGCCCGGGTTTGCTGACCGAAGCCATTGGTGCGGGGCGCATCGTTGCTAGCACAATTTGTGACATTTTAGAGGGCAAACGACCGGCGTTTGAAAAGCGCACCATGATCGATCGCCAGCGGGTAACCCTTGAATATTTTGATCCCCGCATTACCGAATTTGCCGATTTGGATCATTGCGGTGCGCAATGCTCATCCTGCGGTGCCTGCCGGGACTGCGGCATCTGCGTAGCGGTTTGCCCCCAGGCAGCTATCAGCCGCAAAGCGCTCGAAAAAAACGGCTATGAATACGTCGTGGATGAAAATCTGTGTATCGGCTGCGGCTTCTGTGCCGGCGCTTGTCCTTGCGGGGTGTGGGATTTAATCGAAAACACCCCCATCGAATAGGTTACCAATCCCTAAATGGCTCTTTTTCCGATGAGCTGTGTTCTCCGCGGATTTCAACCTGCAACGTATTTCAAGTACGCTGCAGGCTAAAATTCTTGTGCGGCCTGGCTCATCGAAAGAACCCCTCATTTATGGATTGGAAACAATTTCAAGATATGCTTTAATTACAATTTAACAATTTCGCTTGGTCGAATACGAAACACCAAACACTAAATACCAAACACGAAACACCAATATTTATGGATGCATTACTAGCGCTTGAGGATGGCCGCACATTTGCCTGCCGCTCCTTTACCGGTCCCGGGGAAGCAACCGGTGAAGTCGTATTTAACACCAGCATGACCGGTTACCAGGAGGTCCTCACCGACCCCTCTTACAGCGGGCAAATGGTGGTCATGACCTATCCGCTGATTGGAAATTACGGCGTCAACCCCGATGATATTGAATCCGGCTGCATACAGGTCGCCGCTTTTATCATTAAAGAATATCAAGCCTATCCCAGCAATTATCGATCAACGGCAAGTTTGGCGGATTATCTTATCGACCAGGGCATCATGGGCGTTGAAGGTTTGGACACACGGGCCATTACACGGCATATCCGCAATGCCGGTGCCATGCGTGCCGTGATATCAACAGATGTGCTTACAGCGGCGACTCTAGTGGAAAAAGCCAATGACATACCCCAGATGACCGGATTAAATCTGGCCAAAGAAGTGACCACCCCGCAGCCTTTTTACTGGGATAACGGCCATCCGCAATTTTTCGATCTCAACCAGCACCCGCTGGACCAGACGGCCTGGCAGCATCGCGGGGCGAAACGGTCGGTGGTAGCATTTGATTTTGGCATCAAATTCAATATATTGCGGCAACTTGAGCAGGCCGGTTTTGAGCTGATCGTGGTGCCATCTTCGACAACGGCCGAAACCATTCAAGCCATGGCGCCCAACGGCATTTTTCTGTCAAACGGTCCGGGTGATCCCGAGCCGGTTGGCGACGCCATCAAAACCATTCGATCGTTATTGGATTATCGACCCATTTTCGGCATTTGTCTCGGCCATCAGCTCCTCGGGCTGGCGCTGGGCGGGTCCACTTTTAAGTTGAAATTCGGCCATCGGGGTGCTAATCAACCGGTCAAAAATTTCCGAACCGGGAAGGTCGAAATTACCTCACAGAACCATGGATTTGCCGTTGATACCGATTCGCTCCAGGAAAATGATGTTGAAATTACCCATATAAATCTCAATGATAACACCCTGGAGGGTTTTCGGCACCGCAAATACCCTGTCTTCTCGGTGCAATACCATCCTGAAGCATCTCCAGGTCCACACGATGCACGTTATCTCTTTGATGAGTTTAATGAACTGATGCGATAGCAAGTGGCCTCTGGCCACTGGTGTCAGTGTTTCCGCC
>JAAUXU010134664.1_pt1 | contig 22277 bp, 22 predicted proteins | sample 7278151 | NCBI WGS metagenome assembly JAAUXU01 (sample SAMN14350113, study PRJNA611818) | marine sediment metagenome | isolation source: surface marine sediment (1.8m) | place: French Polynesia: Moorea | collected 2018-08 | reverse complement strand
TCGGTGTCGCCTTCGGTGTCGCCTTCGGTGTCGCCTTCGGTGTCGCCTTCGGTGTCGCCTTCGGTGTCGCCTTCGGTGTCGCCTTCGGTGTCGCCGCGACTGGCTGAGGCTGTAGGTGGCTGAGGAGTCAGTGAGTGAATGGCAGAACTGGTGTTACTTTCGATGCCGTCGGTGTCGGTGGGATCGACCACGGATTCTTAGGTTTCCAACTGATTGCTGGGGGTGGCGTTGCCCTTTGAGATGTCCCTTTTCTCGAAGTCGAGCTCGCTCTCGAAAGTCTTGTGAAACTGCATCCATCCTTATCGTTAAAGGCGGCATCATTCGACCTGTCTCTTTCCTCGTCACCCTTCATTTTCCATTTAAAAAAAATGGCCGCCGCTGATTTTCGCGGCTGATATCCAGGTTTTGCGCGGCTAATTTTTTTTCACTTTTTGCGCGTGGTGAGTGCAAACAAGTGGTGTGAGATACGGACAAACCTAGCGCTTTATATTTTTGCCATTCGCTCTACCCAATGAAGCGGGTAGCGCGAAAGCGCTAGTACATAACTATTAATTTGGTATGATCAAATAATTTCCAGCGAACTCGACCCGCGTTGCTGGGTGTCTTCCCACTTCTGGACTGCATGCCCTTCGTGCTCAACAATCAACACAAAGCTGATCTCGCCCTCGAAGCCGATGTCGCACTTCACACTCACCACGCACTCAGTGTTGTCCATGCGATCTGCGCCCGGATCGGATCCATTTTGATTTTACTTTTGGAATTGGCTGATCCGGACACCGTTGACTCCCTCTCTTCTCCCCAGTTTAGTGATAGCAGCGGGCCATGAGTCTATGGGTCGAGCCACAGTTTGGCTTGCCTGGTTTTCCTGACTCATTGTCCACTCCTGCCATCCATGTCTGAGCGACTCTAGCCCAAAGTCAATCACACAGAAAGCCACACGTCCCAACTCAAAGTGGGTGCCCAGAAATCCCCGATTTACGTACTTGCACATCGAAATGGTGCAAAGTGTCTGCGTATTGTATAGAGTCATCTCCCCTCTCACCATAAAAAGCTACTTATTATAAGGAAATACAACGTTGGACGTCGACGTCAGCCTCGAAACGGCCTCAGAAGCAAAGCGCCAAGTAAGCGCTAGTGAAGTCTTGACCAGTAGCGTTGCGGACCAAGTTCGGTGACCATCGGGGCAGCGATTGGGGCGCCGATGACGTGACAATCATGTACACACACACAACGCATACAGACGCTCGTGCTGTGCATATGAATGTACTTCATGTACACTCATCTGTAGATGTTCTAGGGTACATGACTGCCACAGAGAGAAGTGTGGAAGCTAGTGAGTTATGTAATACCGGTATGCTATACAACAAGTCAGCACCAGTCGATTTGAACTGTAAAATCCGCATGAATTCTGGGGACTCTCATTGAGCAGTGGAAGTGATGACTGAATCCTTTGGGACAGCCTTGTAATGTACACCCGTTGCAAATCAGAAGAAGCAAACCCATTATTTCTCGTAAAAATAGAGCCACTTGTTGGTGACCTAGACTGGACTGAGAAGAATTGTGGCCAGCGATTCACTTTGTTGCTTTCCTCACATGTACTGGCATAGCTGTGATGTCCAAAGATGCTGAAGCGTTCATGAAGTATGTTGGATAACTTACTCGTTTTCAGTGCAACTCTCTGCGCGTCTGCGGTGCACAAATTCACGTTGAGAGCGGCCTTTGGGACGCACTCTAAAAAAGTGCAGCGTGCAGATGTAGGCACATTCATCGAAGTCAAATACAACATGCTGACATCGATGCCGCAGCTGGAGTACAGTGTTCTCTATGCTGTCGTTCCTTCTGCGAGGACGAATTAACTTTTAAAGGCAATTGCCTCCCAAGTCATCCAGCGATTTGCACATCAATTCAGCGACGTCAGGGTGAAAGTGACGGCAGATACTATTACGTCACAAACTTGACATCTAGCACTGTGCTATCAAACAGAACAACGCACATCACTTTGCTGCTAAAAGAAACATTCTCCCACGTTTATTGCCTCGTGCCTTCCCTCATTGACCAATATTGTCCCAGGTTCTGATCTACACAGGTCTCAAGTAACTCCGGAGAGGAGAAACATGTTCCAGCTTCCAAGGATACAGTAAATAAAGCTGTCATCGTCGTCATCCCGGAACTATTTCTCCTGCTTAGCAAGTCCAAATTGATCGGAGAAGCACGAGCATGTCAAGATAGAGAGGCAAAGATTCCAGCCTGGACTTTTCAATTTAGTATAAGGGCGCTGTCGCTTCGTACGAAAGCTGAGGTTTATTATTTTTCAGCCCTTCATTTATTTACGTACTGCTCCGTTGCAGCTTGAGGCCGCTGCAGTTCCTTGAGAGCTCTTACATCAAGATAGGAGGCATCCAAGGTCGGCCCTCCCTCTCCCTGCAACGATCAAGGTTCGCTCCTTGCTTGAAAAAAAAATGCACTAGAGGTGAGTCCAAGGACAGCTAAGGGTCTATGCAAGTCAGTTGCTAAGTATATCCTGTACGTTTTTGGACGCTAATGTTGTCCAGTTACGATCAGGTCTGGTTACTTCATTCATTCGCCTTCAGGATTTTCGAACCATCTACGCTTAGCACCTCAAAACTGCTGGAGAAAAGCCTTTTCGAGACTCTGCTTGTCCGTGTTGAAAACTTCAGCATGACGGCCGAGGTGCCCATGTTGTGCCGCCCCAGGTTCCTCGAAAACAACAACGCTGAGTCTTCAGGAACGCTTGCAATGAGGGCTTTCCCCTAAGTTGTATTGGGTACGATGAGAACGAGCCCCGTTTGTAAGGAAAATGACAGGAGAAATCCCTATGCTGGACTGACGCAGGCCTTAAGGGTCAGCAGTCCATTGGAGCAACGCAGATCCCATGGTAATCTGGTGTGAGCACATTGACCAAATAAGAGAGTTGTTGGAATCTGTCCGTAAATGCCTCCAGATTGTTTCAACCCGTCGTTATGCCCTTCATTGTTTGCCACTATCCCCTACGCATGCAGCGCATGTGGCACTTAGAGTATAACAAAGCAGGTCCATTTCACATTTTAGGCTGTTGACCTAGGAACTATGTGTACAGTAGAAGAAAACTTTTAACGGTGTAGGGCAACGCTGAAACAATTTTTTTTCGTATTTCATCCAGTCTTCCAGTAAGTCTTCCAGTAACACCTAGTGAAAAGTTTCACATCCCCACGCGGAACCCCAACTCTCGACCCAGCCTAATGTACACGTCTTTATATAAAGAGAAGTAATTTAGGACCTACCTTGCGTCTGGAGACCAAGAAATCTGCCTCGAGTGAATGAGTGAGTCCAGGTAAGTATGAAAGGACAAGATCCTGGTGTCTGTGTGACATGAAGATTCGGTCTCCGCCATCGGTTCTGCTCGACAGCACGACGAGTGACAAGTTCACACTCAAGCAGCTTTTCATTGGCATTTCATATCCACAGAGGTACCAAGCGGCCACCCCGCGAATTCGTGTGTTCGCCAACATTTCTCATCAGTACAACGCATGTTCGAATGTGCATCTTCTCTTCTACAAATTCGCTACTGATTAAGCCCCAGTCTCTCCCCGGGTGTTGAGAAAGCAAGATGAAAAAACCTCTTCTCATCTGGTGGTTTCATTATGCTTTGTTATTCATGGGAGCTAACACAGTCACTGAAGGTATGTATACGCACAAAATACACTTAGTGTGGGCGCCCCGCGTATTGCGGAGTAAATGTGTTGCTGTACCTCATTGAAGTGCAGAGCCGATGATTATTCCTTGACTCTTTCCAGTCCTCTCTGATCTGGGTGAAACGTTTGGCGGTATTTGGGATTGCCCAGGGATTCAATGGATTTAAAGAAGTGCAAGTGTTGAAGAGACTCAGCATTACGAAACTAGAATAGAGCTTGTTGGCACCTACTTTAAGAGACAGTTTACAATTTACGGACCTGCACATCCATGTACGTTTCACTAGGGAGCTCATACTTTGGGGCTGTTCCCGCTAACCGGAGGGGGCAACGTCTGACCCATCATGTCAGGTTTTATTGGTCGTGCAGTGTCAGAGGAGGTGCTCTCGTGATAGACAGATGGACAATCTATATCCACCTTTGATTTAGAGATGCCGTACATGTAGATGCATGATTTGTTAGCCTATCTCAACTTCAGATTCGGGCCTCTCCGACACACTGCAACTAGATTTCCTCGCTTATGAGGTACAACATGCTATCAAGCAGCAGACGGACACCATCCGTGATGCCATCCGGGAGTTGACGAGGGTAAAAGTGTACCAACTGTGGTCACAAATCACCGTCCTCATGAGTCTCTCGCGTAGGCCTTCAGGGATTTGACTTCCTTCAGTCTACCAAAGATCTTGCTACCTTTGACAAACTCGTCTACTTCTTGTCCGCCGCCTAACCCATCCCTGGATCATCGCATCACCTTCCTCGTGGAATCTCTTGGAGAGTTGAGAAAAGAGCTCAACAAGATTAAAAGGGACGCCAGAAAGAGTGCGGCACAGCTTGAGAGTCTGCAGGAGATCAGGAAGCCTAAAGTTTACTTTGACGCATTTAGGTACGACGCACGAGTACTTGTACATATAAGTAACATTGCAAGGTATCGGAGCCATCATGTCTTTCACAGAGACACTGGCTTCCAGCAGGCTGGTAATTTGACCTTTTCTGCTTGCTCCATCAACATCGGGAACGGCATGAACATCACCAACGGAGTCTTCACTGCGCCTAGCCGTGGAGTGTACTTCTTTTCCTTCCACGCTAACACGGTATGTGGTATGAGTAGTGTACGAGAACATCCGAGGACGTATGGGTTCAATCTCCGAAGTTTAAGAAACCCTAACTTTGTGTGTACCTACTGTATCTTGCAATAGCGACTTCACCCCTTAAAGGTACAAGGGAACGACGGCTTAGTGCTTCTACGCCACAACGGCTTCATTCTGGCCGGCGCGTTCGACACGGACAACTTTAAGCATAACACTCTGGCTCAGACGACACTTTGTCACATGAACCATGGGGACCAGGTTTGGGTAGATGTCGTTTCGGGTGGGGTCAGATCGAACGATAACCTGTATGTACATCTGGTCGGTATGTTGATTGACTGAAGGCACCAGACACAATTGAGGTACTCCCTGCTGCAATGAATTATACCGTAAGGATTACTTGTATGCTTACAGAACAGTACAGTTGATCGGGGATGCACCCGGTTTCGTATCAGCTTTAAATGCATAATAACTCATATGACCAACCCTTTGATGTTGTAACAGCTATCCCGTTATGTATTTCCATATTGCGATGTTGCGACGAAGCCGACGAAATAAACTGGCGTCGAAAGTGTAACAGCCTCGTTGCATTTTCATCTACTTGCGAAAAACGCAATGGTCCGTTTGTGGCTGTCATGAGGCTGGCGCTCCAACCGCTGCATCGATCGTCCCGAAACTTGGTCAGCAGATACTACTTCTTACGTGCCGACCAACGAGGAGCTCATATGCCCATTTTGAGGCCAAAATCAAGGTCCAAAAATGCATTTAGTACATAATTCAGAGGTCGTGAGGGAATACTGCAGTAGCAGTATCTATCTGTGCAGTATCGGTGTTCCTCAGCAGTAGCTATTTATGGTGCACACTTGATATTGATGGTGAGAGACTGGGCAGTGAGAAAATCCGGAGAGCCAAACTGGGGATCGACCTATCAACTGACCACCTCGGATCATCATGCTTCAACCCAGCGAAGCACGTGGACTTACATTTACTACATAAGTGGTAGATGAATCTACCTCTTAGAGAGGACTTTGATAGCGACTTTGAGGGTGACTTCGACAGCAATGGCATGGGTGAGGGCAATGAGGTGCGCTCTCGAAGCTGTGCGCATCTAGGTTGCCGATTCTAGCAACGGAGGATTATAGCGCCCTCTACAGTAAATATGCGAAGCTTGAATGAGCACTCCTCATTGTGACGACGCCTTCCTAGGCGATCGTAAGCATGTGTGAAAAGACCAGTTTTAGAATAGTGAGACTAGAGTTGTGAGTCTATATTCACTGGAGTCTTTGTGTTGGATGTTTATTTTGGACTGAAGATAGGTGGACAAAATTGCTTATCAGCAGGAATATCATACAGATGAGGCATTTTAAGGAAGAGTTGAACTAGTAAAAAATTATGATTGAATACACTGCATTAAACTTAAATCTAACCTACCGATCGGTACAATGTGTATGGATGGCAAGTTTGGGGACAGTCAGTCCAGAGGTGGGAGACACAGTCTGTCTGTACGCCAAAGCTCCCGAAGACAGTCAACAGCCATTTTGGAATATACCTGGAAGCTCCATCAATTGATTCCAATTCTTCCTTGAATTTCTGGAGTGAATGTCTGGAATTCTCCGCATCTGAGAACATTTTGAAAGCGAAGCTGTCAACAATTGCTGCGACCTATCTCACTTCCCCTCCAACATTCATTGATGTTGAGCGCCTGTTCTCAGCTGTCGGAGATATTCTGTCAAAAGAAGGACATTGTCTTTCCCTACAGAGGAATGTTTCACAGGTTTGTTACTTTTGTGGGCTGCATTAACAGGAACTAAGTGCTTAATTTTTTTTTGCGTAGCTTTATCACTGGAGCACTACTATCTGTATGTACAGTGCTCGAGCACTGTAAGCCATGAAAACTGGGAGCAGCGTCCCAGTTGGGTCATGATGTCTGTCACTGCTACAGCACGCACTCATAGCAAGAACAGCTTGTCACTGAGTCACTTCTTTTTCGTCCTAAAAACAAAAAAAATGTAATCTCAAAAAAAAAAGTCTGTTCAAAAGCTTAACATCCCGGTGGTTACGTCAGCTACACAGATTCGCTCTAGCTCATACACTTGATGAAGGCCGCGTAGATCCTTTTCAGCTAGATGCCATGCACTCATACACACACCACGGAAACCTTCTAGCAGGACGACTCGCCCGGGCAATCCCGCAAATGGACTTAATGCATGATCTTCTCTTCTTCATGAAACTCGCTCGAAAAGTTATATTTAGCGAATGAAAGTACGACAACACACTGGAATTCTCTCTCAGGCGATGTTAGTGAGGTAATCCTTGACTTCCTCGGGAGTGAACCTCCTGAAGCCGCTGTCGTCGCAGATTCCGATCTCGACGTTGTCTTCCGTCATCTGTCCCTCAAAGCCCTCCTTCAGCGTGAGGATGGCGGTGTGCACGGCGTCCTCAAGCTCCAGCTTAGCATCGTACCTGACCGATCAAAGAGGTGTGTAACACAACTCACTAACAGCATCACCTTCACCGAATGGTTAGGACGACGTTACCCTAAGTACTCGTACTTGGAACGCACTTGTAAAAATTATTACACTTACAGCTTATAAGTTGAAAGTACTTGACGTTCCCGAAATACTTTTGCTCAAGTAAACTATCTCAAAGCTCAGAAAAATTCCAGAAATTGTGTACTTTCCCAAAACGTGTCTTAATAATGCCTCCCAGACGTAACTAGAGCCAAAACGGGAAGGACAGAATCTGCTCTTTATTACACCTCACCTGGTCGGTAATAGAGCCAAATTTGTCCAGAAAAGCTGTTGCCATGGAGTTTATTAGAGCAAAAGTATCTTGGGAACGCCGACTACCTTCAGCTAATAAGCTATGAGTATGATGCACAGCTTAAGATCACGTATCTATCACATTGGGATGGAATTTACGTTGGCCAATCAACCTACATTCGTGCGTACTTTCACAAGCCTAGCAAAGGACGAATGTATTCTAATCAACCTTGGAGCTTTGGACTTAGACGTGCCTCAGTTTGAGAAACTTGACTGCACCTAAACAAACAACGTAGACGAAAAGTATCTGAGCTTTTGCTAACATTTACACCTCTTTTATCTGGTTATGTGTAGATTGCAAATTATTTGTAAACATAAAGTTTGACTTTAATGGAGCCATTTGTTATTGAGGCTAAATCAGCCGGTCCCAACATGACTTTATTCGCACACTTCCACCAGAATTACTCAGCATCAAAAATGCCTCAGTTATGCCTCCCAGAGACTTATTCAGAACCGAAAATGTACCGAATGTGCCCCAAACGTCCCGCGGTGATGCGTATCAGAATAGTCATGGGTCTGAAGGTATTGACTGATGACAGGAGTGTACACACTGTTCAAACTGATACTGTACGGTGTGTGTGAGCAAGATCGTTCAGTTCAAAAAATGTTCCATTGTGCTGAAGGGCTTAAACTTTTGACGGTTGATGAAAGAGAAATATGCGAACAACCCTTTTCCATAACATACAGAAAGCTTTGCCCACAGTGTCCCCGTGCCATGCCAGAATGTGGCCATAGAGGTCAATCACCCTCTTAATGCATTCATCGGGAAGACTGCACCTTATGACTGATGTGAACCATGGCAAAGTGGGAACATTTGAAGCCGCTTTTCCGATTTCCGATTGCCGTGCCGGAAACTTTGCCCCACGTACTATATGATTTATTATATAATTAAGACGGCCTATATTATATAAGATGGCCTGACACATTTACTAGCGTAAAATCTCACTCCTTCTGGCACAAGAAGTTCAGGGTCCTGGGGCACCTTTGCACTGGCTCACCATCTTGCAGCCTCGGTGAATAGTTCGTTAATTCAGTGGCAATCCAGGCTGATGACCCGTTGAATCTGTATGTCGCTGGCATGGAAGCTAAGGGTGACCTCGCTCTGGATGCATTTTGAAATCTCACATTGACACTTTGTGAAGCAAGCTTTTTATATGTCGTGGAACAAGGTTACTTGTACCGTTGTGTTGCACCAAACGTCATTGTGATGCCACGCCCCCTACCCCAACCAAGCGGTTTTTAAACTGATCATTTTGTTTCATGCAACAAGTACATATTTAGAATGATGGGAGATATCAACAAAGGCAAAGCACTTACCTCCTCTCCAAGAAGGTCTTTCCATTCACATAGTTCTTGCCCATTGCCGTTGCCTTCCAGGCAAAGTAGGCACCAGAAGGGTCACACTGGAAGAGGTAGGGCTTTCCCTCGTCCCACCCGGAGATCAACAGGGAGACGCCGAATGGACGGACACCGCCAGATTGGGTATATTCCTAAAAAGCCGATCACACTGCACGTTCACTCGAGACACTTGGCGGTGCAGGAAATGTTGGGTATGCCTAACTGACCTGCATGACCGCTGCCACTCTCTGCACGAGCTGTGCTGTGGGAATGGGCTCGTCATACATGAGCTCGTATTCGACGGCCATCTTGCGGGCGCGTCTCACCAGCAGTCGGTAATCGGGACCCATCCCGGAGTAGACCATGCCAATGCGGTCGGAGATCTTCTCTATCTTGTACGTGGAGTGGTCCTCGTACAAGATGGACTTGTGTTTTTTCTCCGTGGCCAGCACGACGCCATTTGACGCCTTGATGCCGACCGACGCAGCGCCGGACGCCACTGCCGCCAGGGCGTACTCAATCTGAACCAGCTTTCCGCTCGGACTATTGGTGAAAGAGGGAACATGTTTGATGTTTGATACAAAACGTAGAGCGAGGGTTCCGCTACCGCCTTACCTGAAGGTGGTGAGGGAGAACGAGTATCTCTCTGAGCCCATGACGACGTCGCTGAACCAGAGGACGCAGAAGCAGAACTGGATGAAGAAGCCGGGGGTGAAACAGTGTGGAATGAGTTGCGTTTTCTTGTTGTAGTGGTGGTGGCTGCCTGTGCTGGCTGTGCTGTGCTGCGCCGAGGAGGCCTGGTTGTGTGGATGGAAGACAAGGAGGCAGCTGAAGATTGCCGGCAAAGGTTGCCAGATCGACCTTGCAACTTTGTGGGTACGATCTGAGTCTATTTACATTCACTTTGGGTGCAATGATCGATAATGAGAAGTCAATAACGACGCTTAACTCATACCTTCTGTTAGCTTCCACTCAGACGGTATTGATCAATGTCGGGTGGGAGATAACTTGGCAGCTCTTCCTTGTCTAGCTGAGCAGGTTTCGTGATTCTCTTCATTTTGTTCCGTCCTACAACCTCCACGGATCCTGAGTGCGTAGTTGTCGTGCAGAAGGATTGTGTATTCTTTCTAGCTGTCAAGTCTGCTGTTCTGATCTGATCGTCAAGACTGAACTGCGCTGATTGTCAAGCGTCAGACCAAAACAAAGGAATGACGACAAAGGAGATGAGCGACTGATCTTCCCCCCCTCCCCCAACCATCAAGACCTGGAAAAATCTCCCTGACTGAGATGGCCACTCCTAGTCTCGGTCTGGGCGCCGACTACGGCCGCTTGCGGAGGCTCTCCTTCGACCAGGATAACAAGCATCTAAACGTGTGCGGAGAGGGGTTCAGGGTCAGGCCCGCCTTCGAGTGCTCGCCCGAGGTGAGGAAAAAAGGCTCAACAAAGTATTAAATTCGATAGTACAGCTGACGAGCGTTCGCTTTACCTCTCCCCCCTCCCCTCAGATCCACCATCTGGACTTTGATCGTGTAGGTCCGGTGGACGTCATGGAGACACTAAGCGGCACTGGCGTGGCCTTCGTGGTGCCTTCATCAATGCACGAGGGCCCCAAGGAATGGCGGGACTGGGCCAAAAGGGACAGCTGCGACGTGGACATGTGGAACCACTACGGGAACACCTGCCTGCTCGTTTACGACCTCAACAAGGTGAATGTTGCTTAGAACTTTAAAAAGCAGAGAGGACGCAACTGGTCAGTGTCAGTATACGTCCGCAAACATCTTCGACCCTAATAACTTCCATGTGAACTGTCGTTAGTTCATTTTTAATTTCTCCCTTTATGTGTGTCAGCCGTATGAGCGAGAGTCCGATACTTGTGACGAGAGCATTATGCTAAGAGGCGAGATTGGCGCCTACGTGGAGTTCGAGAGCAGGGTCCTCAATGTCAAGGTCAACAAGAAAGTCATCGTGGTGGCCCTGATGTAAGGCAACACGCTCGCGCTTGAGTATGAGCAACGTAACTGGTATCTTCCATGGCAGGTCTACCGTCCATATCTTCACGCTCAAGTTCCCGTCGGGAGGGGGCTGTCCCGACCTGTTCTGGACCAAATTGATCGACACTCGCTCCAACCCGTCTGGCTTGATAGAGCTGTCCCCGAAGCCAGAACTTGCTCTCGACTCCGGATACAAGCACCTGCTGGTCTTTCCTGGATCCAAGAAGGGCAGCATCCAGCTGGTCGACGTCGACGAGCAGCAGAAAGACGTTACCAGGGCAGCCGTGTACATCGCTGCCCACGAAGGCGAGATCAAATGCTTCAAGATAAATTGCACGGTAGGAATGATACGATGGAAGATATTAATGTCCCACATATAGATGCTCGCACACATATACATTACGTTCAGAGTACAATGTTGGCTACTGCCAGCGAACGTGGAACCCTAATTCGAATCTTCGACGCTGTGACGCTTCGGCAGATGGTTGAACTACGGCGAGGGGCCGACCAAGCTGTCATTCAGTGCATTAACTTCAGCAGAGACTCTAGCTTCCTCTGTTGTTCATCGGACAAGGGCACAATCCACGTTTTCGCCATTCAGGTACTTCATACATTCCGTGACATATAACATAAGCACCTTATACATTCTGCACTTAGCAATTGTCGTTTTCCTTCGTGTCCCAGGACTATGCATTGAACCGCCGCTCAAACCTGGCCAATCTGGTCCCCAGCAGTTACCACGCGTCTCACTTCTCATTCGTGAAGTTCCACGTTCCCAGCGAGTGCGCGTGCATCTGCGCCTTCGGCGACGCTGATAACAATTCCGATTCCTCCTCTCGTCAGGCCATCGCCGTGCTCTCTTACGACGGATCCTACGCAAAGTACGAATTCAGTTTGGATGGATCTTGTGTCCAGACTCAGTTCGACTACTTCACGAAGTGCCACATGGAATGCAAGATGGAGAAGCTCCTTAGGACAAATATCGACTGCTAAAACTTGACTGCATTTCATGTACACGCTTTACATCGTCAGATCCTACCGATTGTGCTACATATGGTGTCTATATCAGGCTTCACTTCATTCTTTCCCGCCGTAGCTTCTTCAAACAATGCAAGGAGCAAGGGAAATTTAACGGAACGTATAAAGTACTTTTTGAAAGGTCCGAGCAAAAAGAGTTTTGCATCGGGGATCTTCTAAACCACTCACCTTTTAAGGTGTGTTGGGCGCAATAATAGCATAATACACGTCTATATATGTACACGACATTTCTGTTATCGCCTTGACTCCGTTACTGACGTTAACCAACACTAGAAAAGTCTTTTATTAATCCTAATTTTGCAATTTGCCTACAGTTCACCAGATGTTGAAGAACGCAGTTTTCCGCAGCATCTCTCACACACACGCAAAGAACAGCAAAGAAGCAGCAGGGATCGGCGTCGACAGTGAGAACTACACAGTAATGACACATTATAGCGAAGAACTATATCACAGCCCGAGTGCTATAGCGCGAGGTTGCGATCACATTTCCTTGTCCTTTGCCTTTGCCTTCTTCTTCTTTTTGGTCTTTGGTTTCTCATCCGACTTCATGAGGAAGTAGAACGCTAGTCCTAGGACAATGGGCAGTCCGCCCAATAGGACGAATAGCAGTGGGTAGTCACGAAGGTAGTCGGCGCACAGTTGGATAAGGTCATCGCTGTAGAAAAAAGGGGTCGACTCATAAAAACGAACCGGCGAGCGAAATCATGAACGTAATTAATTGCCTGGACAACACTTACAACGGAGTCTTCGGCAGTGGGATGGACTCGGCTTTTACGTCTTTGTACCCCCCTGTGATGAAGGAGGACATAGTGGTGTCGTACTTGCCCACCGTCGAGTACCGGTACATCTTGCCCAATCGGAAGCTTTGTTGAAGACGAAGCAAAATTATTACTACTGCATGTAAGTGTAAATAATTATGAAAGTACTACACAGGTTCCTAGGTACCGCATTTGATTGCGGGTGACTTACAAGATCGCCTCCGGTATCTGGGTGATTTCGAACCGCCTTCCAGTGACCGCGCCAGAACCATCCTTGTTCATCCTGGCAACGTTGATCCTCCCCTTGAATCTGCAGGCCAGTGACTCCCAGCGGGCGCGCAATTTTTCACAGTCGTCACATTCATCCCTCACGAACAGGACAAACCTGGAATTCACGGCCAATGTGGACTAAAAGTATAAAGGCACTCTCAAAGAAGATTCTGACCAATCTCCTGTGGTTGCGCCCGTCGAGGCTTGCGTGAGGTGCTCGAAGTTTGCGTCGCTCAATTCTCGAACGCAAGGTTCCTTGAAGAGACTCAAAGTCTCCAGAATCTCGTCTTCGTTGGCAGGGCCGTCATAGAGAATAGGCGTTTGCTGCCTGAAGAAGATAACGGTGGGACCAGGATTTGGCGAATATTTGTCCTTCAGCTTGCTGTCAACCGCTTTGACCACCCAGGCGTTCAACGAGTCTACCAGGTCTTCTCTGACGCTCGCCAGCTCGGTCTCGAGGTCGGAAGACTCGTCGTCGTCGGACATGGGAGCTATCAACAGATGAGGTAGGACAATTTTTGAGCACTTTATGCAATGGCACTGGGTCACGCTGATCGCACCGCAAGTAGTTAGCTTACCAAATAAGACAAGGACGTACTGCTCTTGTGCGACGAGCCTCTCCAGCTCCTTGTCGTCCACCTCCTGCAGCGAGTTCGCTGCCACCGAGAAAGCGGACAGCACCAGCGTGAGGGCCAGCGTCGATGAGAAGAACATCAACCACGACAGTGTGTGCATCGTGTTTGTGCCTGATACAAGTCTTCTACATTCACAAGGAGGTCAACAACTTCTCCAAAAGAATAGTAGTCAACTGCTTGAATGGTAACTGACAAGGTGGCAGTAGGAAAAAGTAGTGACCACATTATTTTGACAAAAAAGAGCCAAATCACTGTGCTTCTCCAGGAACTTAAAAGCTATCAGAGATTGATCGTAGGATTCCTCGCCATCAAGTCACTCGTAAGAGAACAAGTAAGAAACAATTTTAAGGTCGAGGCCCTTTCGTCGTCACGCCCCAGAAGCACCCGGTAAAAGTCTTGAGAACTGCAACTTCGGCCACGACAACAAGTGTAGGGATGCATCGAACATGCGCATCATATTGATGTGACATCACACAAAAGAAAACGAAAATTAACAAAACGCCACCTTGACCATAATCAAGACCGTAATAACACTGTGGAGTATCACAATGCAAAAAATACAGTTTGGAAAGCTACAATCGTATTGATTATTCAAAGAAATCAACTTTTAGTCAGCCCTGTCTGAAAGTACCCGGGATAGGGTCGCTCAAACAAAACTGCGATCGAGAAATAATATTGAGGAAAATTACAGGAATTGTATACGGACTTTCCCCCAAGACGAACATTTCTTTACAACGCCTCTCAGACTAATTTTTCGGGACCCAAAACTCCTGCACCCAAATCAACCAAGCCTCACTGAAACAGGGCAGAGGCTTTTCGTAGGACCAAAAGTCTGGTGGCAGTAAAAAAATTCTCCACTTTTTAACTCAGCATGGAATAGGACCCAATCATGCCTCACGTGTCACCCATTCTAAGGGGTCTTGAGATGCCCTACCCAAAATGTGACGTGTCTACAGCCACCCGTGTCCACACAGTTAACTCTATGTAGAGAGAGTTCAGCAATTTGGGCCAGCAGCAAAGTGAGCCAACTCGAGGCTCTGCGCGATGTCCATCTCCAGAGGAGTCCTTTGGAAAGACCGACCAACGTCTACTCTCCAAATGCGACCGTCGCCAAGAGAGGGCGCTCAAACGCCGCTGCTCAATGCATATCCACTGATGCGTTGCGTCCCGTCGCATCACAGCGCCACCTGTGCCGCTCTCTTGAATCGTGTGAAGCCTCGTGGGCGACGTGCGCAGGTGCAAAGTCTTTCACGTCGTGTGACGTGGGCCGCGAGGCCGCTGTAGCCTGCGGACATTGCACTTAAAAGGTGTGAGGTTCAGCCACTTGGAGCACAGTTGATGTTTCCTCGTCTGATTTTCGGTCATTCCGCTCGTTTTTATACGACAGTGGCCGTCTGCTTGTCTGCCTGCACCTCATGGTCGATATTTGCAGTCGATAAGAAAAGATCTTCTCCTCGCTGAGCTTTGCGCAAAACGAGACGGAGAAAAGCAACATACGTGACAATCGGGTCGTCCAAGCGATCCTATTCTTCTTGAGCAGTGGTCTGATTGGCTTGGCCAGGTTGCTGGCATCTGGCAGTAGACGTTGGTGACCCCAGCTCTGTAACCTGATAATTCTGTCCAATTGAGTCATCAACATTTCCATCTCCCCCCCCCCCCCCGTGTTTACAAATGTGCGCACCCAAAGGAGAGTGACGTGTGGGGTTAACGTGACATCAGCTTCTGCTCAGGCCAAAGCTCGAGCGGCCTGAAAGCAACTGCTGGCGGACCGATGATCATGCCTATTTTTTGCCTCACGTTGTTTATGATCGAGAACACTCACTCCACTTTGATGGCGGTGCATTGCTGCACCGATGGGGGACGGGGGCGAGAGGGCAGCTCGAGTATGGAGCGAACATGTACTACAGCACATCACTACTGAGTGCGCGGACGAAGCTCTCCGGTTTCGCCCCGGAACAACACGGAGAGAACATGAGGAGGTCTCGGCTGTTTTTGCCCTTATTGCTCCTTAGTGGATCGTAACTCCATATTTAATTGGATGCGAAGACTAAAAACAGGCTGGCTGATCTTGAGGGTGCTGTAGAGGACGAACCCGGACCGGTGGTGACCTCTGTGTCACTAATTTTCGGGTCTTATTGAATTTGTTGGCGTTTCTCTTGACTCCCGAAAGTCAAATAGCCGTCGGTCGCTCAGACAATTAAGCGGATAAATATTCCTCCGGACAACTCATTGTGTGCCGAAGACAGTCGATCTATCAGGGGAGATATTTTTCGCGACCTGCGAGCAGCAGGGGCGATATTGTGGGTGGACAAAAGCAGATTGTTGCGGCTAGGGAAGGGGGCCAGAGAGAGAATTCTTTATCAGACAGATCAGGTGATGGATTGCGCATTTTTTTCATCGGGGGAAATATTCGCTACGTCGAGAATGAGGTTGCAGCAGTGGCCCAGTAGAAGCATCCGGCTGTGCTGCCCCACTAATAGCTCGTCTCCATCTCTATCTATCTTCCGACCTAAGTAGTGTACCACGCTGAGGTCATCACTTGCTTGATGCTTGGCCGAGCAGCTTCCTCTCTAACACAATACGTCTTCTTTGTTACCGAAATAACCCCCATATTCCCCAAATGACCGCAGTCGCAATAAGCGGGTAGAGAAGCGCCCCCAATAGCTCCTCCTTATTGAATATTGAATGTCGACGACGCTGACGGATGAGCGCTTTTCAAATTTACCATTCTCAGCCTTTGGCGGACATTTAGGAGAGAATCTACAGTAGAGATGAGTCTGTCCAAAGTTCCCTAATTCCCAATTGCGCAAGAAGGATTTTCTAAATTTACGTACAAATGCTCTATAATGATGACTGAGCGGACTTGATTAGATCAGTCTTTATGCGGTTTTACCGAGCACCAGAGACTTGGGTCTGCGCTGACACGCACAGCGCCACAGAACAGAGGATGAGTTGTGATACAGGAATCGTATTTTGATCTTGTAATCTTGAACACCGTCTTTCTACATAAATATTTTGAGACAAGTTCTTTCTTTGATTGTTCTCACCCTCCCGGCGCAGTAAGAGACCAATTCACGCTTCTTCACCCCTCAAAGCCCAAAAGATTTAGCACTGAGGCGCTAAACTTTTCTTCACACGAGAATATTTGTCCCCAGGGGTGTGACGTAGGAGGAGGGGGGGTGTACGTAGGAGGGGCAAGCAGACTTTTTCGAAGAAGACAACAGACGTTTCTCATAGCCGTGGGAAAGCCGACGACGTAATTCAGCACCCAGAGATGATAACAAACCTGACGCAAGTTGTGCGCAAGTGTCTGCTAGGGAGATACAGAGAGCACAGAAGTGCGTATGCATAGAAGGTTGTAGCAGTGGCAGTTGCAAGTAGCCGCAACTCGGTATCGCAGTGGGGACTCACCATGCAGCATGTTTTGCAACATCAAAGTGCCGGAAATCTCCATATTTTTTTCTTTTTTCCTTGACTCGAAAATGAACACCTAACCGCCAATTTCCCTGTATGGCACCGGAGAAACCGCGGGCTTTTTAGTACAATAAGCAACCCCCGGCGAGCAGCTAAATATGACATGTCAGTCATTCCCCACTTCTCCTGAAGGATGTTAGCAATAGTCAGGAGAATGAAGGTCCTCTTCCTGAGTGTGCGCACGCAAGCCAACTTTTCTACAAAATGCACTGACAAAGAAGCAGTCAGAGAGCTGCCTACATATACATGGACGCAAAATTCTCTGGCTCTTTATACGCCACTCGATACAGGGCTGCTATTACTTTGAATCCGGACTGGAGAACTAAAATTTTTTCGAAATAATCTGAAAATGTAACTAAGATCACCAGACACCAGGACTTTTCAGCCTTTTCAAGATATGATACGGCAGCATTAGCAAAACCTAGGAACTCCTCGGCGCTGTAGTAGCGCTTAGGCCTGCGAGGATGCATGTCAAAGTGACGCTGTTTAAGCATCTTTGTGCATCAAACCAATGCAAAAGGTCGTCCCTCAAGTTTTCAGCAATCTCTTCCGAGTTACGAGCATTCAAGCCGATCTCCTGACGTGAATCCATACTGTAAATCTATTGTAGTGTGGCATAGATCTTTGACTCTCTCTCTCTCTACTGAAAGATTGTAAAGGCACTACGGGATTATCAACGCCCCTGATACAGTCACATTAGAAAATTGGTCGACCTTATCAGAGTCGTCTGCTCCTCTCACCCCACGGTCTCCTGATGCACATTCTGCGTGCTCTGACAGAAACAGGCTTTCCTGTGCATGCCAGAATCTTCCTTCCTCCCTATCATATCAGTCTCTCTCTGCTCCCTCTTCCCCCCCGCCCCAAGCATCAACACAACGAAAACCGCCCAAACCGCCAATTACGTGGAGAGCGAGTGAGGGAGCAGCGTAACGGAATGGAAGAATTTCCAAAAAATAAAATATGTGGATCGAGCCGTCCTCGTCCGACAAAGAGACCCCCTGACTCTGCGGGAGTCGGATGGTCGGAATGCGCAACCCCTGACGAGTAGGGAGAGAAAATCGCTCCAGAAGTTCCAGATCCACTTGATGCTGCAACTTGGTCATCGTCATCGCGCACGCGTGCACGTGTCAGGGTCGTGCGCAGTCCCGCCAGCGGCCTCCTCATGCGTGCAGAGGGATCCTTCTCTTCCTGACTGCTCTGGTCTATTTTCGACCAAATTTTCTCCACTGACCCCGACTTCTTGAGTGACGCTAACGAGCCTGTTGTCTCTCTCTTTCTTTCGCGCTCTTCCGAGGCTGCCAAAATCGACAAGAATCCCTTAACAGAAATAAGTTTTCCCGACGCTTTGGAACTCATTTTCCTGCCACGGTTGACCGGTCCCGCTGTGGGCAAGGAGAAAGAGAAGCTTATTGCACTTTTGGGCGGGTGGAGAGAATGATGACTGGACTATTTGGAGGCTGGACGAGGGTGCCCATAATCTCTCGGGTGAAATCTATCATCGCGCGGTCCTGGCGGGACATCTTTGGCACCATAAAAACTCGATATTTCACATCTTGACCCAGGTAAAGACTGCCAGGTGTGCACCACATACGTCCGCGCTCACCCTCATATGCACGTGCATGGACTACCAAAATTTCTACTCGTAGTGATAGCTGCTATGCTCGTCCTGGTCAACACGGAGCAACCCTCATCAGTCACTTGTTGGCTCTCCAGGGGGCCGAGACGCTCGCTCGCTCGCTGGCCCGGCCGGCCGCTCGTTGCCCCTCGTCCACTCCAAGGTGAACTCGGAGCAACGAGGAAGGATAGGGTGGCTGTAGTAGGAGGGGGACAAAGCGGAGCAAATATCTTCTCGGAAAAAAGGGAGACGACCTGTTTGGTTCCCTCTTTTGCCCGTGTCAGGGTCAGTTTTATGGGTTTCTGTCTTCCTGCTGCTGCCAAGAAAAGAGGATTTCTTACGACGATGAAATTGTTCATGACTTCACCACCGAGCTGAGACAGCCCTGGATTTAACGCTGCTGAGCCTCGTAATGCGCCATGAGGGTCTGGGATGGATGATGCATATGTGAGTCCAAACTCTACGTGTGGTTGCCTCTCCTGACCGTCTTGCGTGCTCAAAATCGGTGGGTAGCAAAATTTCTACTTTTTCTGTGCTCAGTGACCCACTGGATCTTTTTTTTTCTCTACTCTCTCGTCTTTTGGAGTGTTTTCATTCGTTTCGCTGCGGTCAAATATTGACTCAGTTTTTGAGCGTACGCACACGCACGTACCAACAGCCCCAACAAATCCCCTTTCCTCCTTGCCCCAAGTGCCAACAAACAGTTGCTCCAAAAGGGGGCGAAGGATGAACATTTTCTACGGATACAGGGTGGTGCAGAAATTTACTTCAACCCTTTCGAACAGTACCCTTGATGATTTTTTTTGACGGAATAAAGCTCAACAGGTAGTTTACCTGAGCCGCTTACTTGAATTAGCCATCTAAGTTGAGTGTTTCGTACACCCTGTAGTGTTATTTTTTTTTTTTGACCTACGATTAGTGACATACGAGCAGCTCCATCCAAACACAAAAGCATCGTCCATGAAAAGGGAGAAGGGAGAGCGAACCTGCTGCCACATGTAGTGAGCAAAAAAATCGTGGTCTGACTGACGCAGCTGTGGCCCGAGGAGGTGTCCGTTTCACTCCTTTTGTTGCCACCACGTGTGTCGTCGTCCACCTCTCACTTTCCATTAAACGGGGTTTATGTCTTGCTAATCCAGAAAGATCTCGTCAAGGCCGGGGAGGGGGAGAGGGAGGGGGATTCGAATTTCATGAATCTAAAGCACTGAAGTCCGCTTGCTTGAAGTTGATTCACCCCATCTTGGAGCCATTCAGGGCGCTAAATAACCTGGGCTGCCACCAACTACATCCTGCCCGTGGCCAGGTTAAAAACCTGCTACGAACTCTCCCTGGGGCATTTCCGAGATTTGGAGGAAAAAAATTAAATGCTCCTTGCCATGCCAGAGCCAGAGACGCTCCCGCTTTAAAAAAAATGGGAGATGTAAAAAAAAGGGGCACCGGATATCATCGTTGGATTAGTGGTGTCTGACGGACCAAATTGGCGGCTTTATTTGGCTTCTGCGGTCGACGGGAGGGCTCAAGATGAATGGCGGGGACGCGCGGAGGTCTCTAACGAGGATAATTGCATAATACAGAACTGAGTTATGAGTGCACACCTGCGCACGTAACCTAGTTGTAGGTACGCATTGTGCAGTGTGTATGTGTGTGCATGAAGCTAGTTCAAAAAGGTGATTTTTCTGGAAATTCACATTTTGTCATTCTCATTTGGGCATGGGGTCAAATTAAGAGGATTTTACTAAAAAAAAGTCTTTCCGAAAAGGTCGTTTACTATCTGTACTTTTTTGGAGTTTGCTATGCACTGTTTTTACATCAGTGTAGATTTTGTTTGTGCCAAGGTGCCATAAAAGTGTCTCTGATTGAACTGAAATTCTTTTTTTGGTAATACTAGACATTCCCCACTACGACCTCCTAAAATGTCAGATCAATCAGACACTTTTATAACATAGCATTTTTAGAGTTACAAATTCCGACAGTTCTATGCACTGTGCCACTGGAGTAAAACCTCAAATTAAAAGTGCAGACTCTAAATCAAGTTTTGCAAAAATTGAGACGTGTACCAGCTACGCCAGTGTCTAATGCCCATTTTCCACCATGAAAATCCAAAGTTGACATTTTCGAACCTGCCTAGTGTGTATACATAAGAATAGAGAGAGAGGGGGGAGGGAGAGACGAGAACTAGCATCGTTTTCGACCACTTGGGCGTTCTGCCCTTGAGGGCAGTCGCTGAACGTGCACTGCATTCATCGAAAAATTCCATAGTTCTTCAACGTCTAATCTGGGGACGACGTAGAAGTGTTTTGCCAACTGTTTGATGTGTTGTTTGGGCAAAGATTTGTTCAAGACTAGCAGGAGAGTGGAGAGAGTAGGAAGATTGGAATTTCTGCTGTCGTGAAGGGGTTCGAAGCACAAATCGCCACTTGTTTATTTAGGGATTACCACTTTGGGGCTCCTGTTTCTCATTCATGTTCTTCCTCCTCCTGGTTGCCGAAGTTCCGCCGGGGTCTCTGGGATTCAGTTTTTGTGGCTGCTCCGACCATTAGCGTGGCATTCGCAAAACCAGCGCTACTTCTTATTGGTCGGGGCCAATGGTACGACAAACGTTGACATGAAAAATTACAAAGTAGGCCCGGATAAACAAGTGCGCAACACTGTGCCTACAGAAAATGAACGAAGCGTTGTCTTTCTCACACACCATCGCTTCTCTGTCACACTCTCACTTCATCTGTTTATGCCAGTAAGCATGACTAACCAGCCCAATTGGGGCCTACCCTTCAAGGCCCATAAAACATCCGTGCAGATCACTACGTGATTCACGTCCTTTTTGCACAGCCAAGAAAAGTTCCATGGGCATTAGGATGTAAGTGTCTGTTTTAGCGTTCAAGTTGGACTTATGATACGCGACATCTTGATACTCTGGCACAAGAATGACGTCGGCCAGCAATGTGGCCACCACCAGCTGCAACCACACGCTTAAGTCATTGCCAGAGGGAAATGTACCAAGCTCTACGTACGCAAGCGAATACGTACTGTTCGTGTTCACAGTTGGAGTAGGAATCGTAGACTTAATTTTAAGCCTCTTTATGTGGGTTTGTTTTTAAATTGCGTGCCTTTTTTATTGATTGGGTACTTGGCACTAGTACCAAGTACCCAGTCAAAATCCAAATGAAGACAATGAGTTGAACTTCACAGCCAAAATGCCTGACAATGCAAGAGCGTCTGCCACTGTCGAGACAAAGGATAGGGCAGGGAAAGACAGCAACCACAATCTTCCAGCTTCTGCTGCCTTTGGTGAGCAAGTCAGGAGTTGTTAAGATCATCAAATGGAGGCCTGCACTTCAGCACGGAGGCCGCCGAAAATCCGGACTCCTGCGTTGATCAAGGCCCCCCGGGGAGACAATGTGTGCCCCTCGTGCGCACGTTCTCCCTCGTCTACGCCAGGTCGTTGCGCACTACTATATACACATGTATGTATGTATGTATGTATGTATGTATGTATGTATGTATGTATGTATGTATGTATGTATGTATGTATGTATGTATGTATGTATGTATGTATGTATGT
>JAAUXU010132175.1_pt1 | contig 22281 bp, 21 predicted proteins | sample 7278151 | NCBI WGS metagenome assembly JAAUXU01 (sample SAMN14350113, study PRJNA611818) | marine sediment metagenome | isolation source: surface marine sediment (1.8m) | place: French Polynesia: Moorea | collected 2018-08 | reverse complement strand
GGCACTACCTGAAGCTGACTTAAGGCCTGTTTAACCATTTGTTTTATGCCCCGTGAACGTGTTCAGGGGTGAGTGCAAAGTGTAGATTCAACCCTTGATTGGCATGAGTCAATTAAGAGGCACTGTCTAAAAGTGCTGTCATCAGTTCTGGCAACTCCTTCACTTTGGAGGTTGCAACTCGATGACTACATCAGACCAGGAGATGACGAGTACAAGAAGCCTTGAGCAGAGCTATTGAGTCATCTCCTTGTCTTTCAACCTCCTCCACTTCATTGTCATAGTCAATCAAAAAATGTTGATTTTTGGTTTTTTTCTTTGTCTTCTGTACTGAGTAAGCGCTTTTCTGCTCAGAACTCTGTCATGCATCTTGCACCCGACCAAAATTTCTTTCTCATTGATGTAAAGCACCCGTTTATTTTACGCTATTGTAGCATCCTTAAGTGTTGATTTAAAAAACAAAAGGCCCACGTCTAAATATACCGTCTCGTTGGATGTATCAGACACTTGTACTTTTTACCCTATGTCCTTTTTTTTCTTCTAAATGAGCAGTTTGGGCCTCGACGTGACCTTCAGCCTAAATGACGGCCTCTCGAGGCTCCACACATCAGCCACATCTTTCTCGATAAGACCTTTGCTGTCCTGAGGCTCCCCGATACCTGGGAAGGCCCCAACCGCCCAGTCCTCAAGTGAACATCGAGTCTTTGTCGAGGCTGTTCGACACAATGAAGCTCTCGTTTTCGTCGTAAGACACGTACCTACATGCATGCACGTACGCGTGCGTACTAAATAGAGTTTGATGAGGTGTGAACTCAGCAGGAATCCAGCGCTGTATCTCCATTCTTCCCTTGCCGCTCTGTCGCACATACTAATTGCAGGTTTATCGAGTTCACCGCCAAGTCTGCCCTATCTCTACACGGCTGCTTTAAGGCGCGTTTCCATTTGCTGATTTTTTTTCTCCACCTTCCAGATTGCGAAATCTTCTCGCGTCCGCCGCAGGAGGAGCTGCTCGTCGCCCTCCTGGCTGCTCCTGGGTCTGGTCTTGGCGACCCTGCCACAACTTCTGAGCGGGATTAAGCTTCTCGACGACATCATTCACTTCAAGGAGAACTTACTTAACGGAATAGGAGGTGACGAAGGATGCATGTACTTTAGCTTGGGGGTGGCGCAGGACTCGTGTCTTTCCGGGATGTTTGCGGGGAAATATTGTAGAAGAGGCTGTATAGTCCTTGTCCCCCTCCTCCCCCTCCGCGGACTCGAGTCAGGACTCGTGGATGAGTCAATACATGTAAAGTTATTTATGTAGTCACATCAGCAGCCCAATGATGAATATATTGGAAAACTGTGACTGTATTATTGAACACCAGAGTCAAGAAACGTGAGGTTGCCAAGAGTTGTTATTAGGGTCATTAAGCATCGGAATTACCATATTTGTCGATATCGGTCATCAATATTTAACCACGAGTGTTTCTTAAAGGGTTACATTTTAAGCATTGGTCAGCATCCACGGAGCTTGGCCGCTTTGACCATGTTCAAGTTGAGCTTGACCGAATCCCTGATCACCCAGAAATGTACTTTGACTCAATAAATCCTGGACACTTTGGAAATGCTTTGTATGACCTATTATAAGTAGGTGCAGTTATGCAGAACATTTTCTGTCAGCAGAGAAAAAGTGACAACTTCATAAGACGGATATAACGTCCACCAGATGAAAGGATCAAGCGCTTAGAAGGATCAATCTGACTAATCCCAAGATGACCCTAGTAGTGACCTTGTGGAACAATCATGACTATCTAAAAAATGATGACTGAATCAAATATGGACTACAGTAAAGTATAAAAGGAGCATTTTTACGCTTGTACTTGCAACTACTTATAACGATGGCGTCAATCCTTGCAACTTTTCGCGAAGAGTCCCCTTTTTGCTGGATGAAAAGTCCACTTTCCGAAAACTCTGACTGGGACTCGAGTCCGGTGTGGTCGAGTCCGGGGTCCAGCCCTAAGACAAGTGACTCCTGTCCGGGCGAGTCCGACTCCTCCCGGGCTTTAAGATTACGCTGTGGAACTTGAGTACAGCAACCGTCTCTAAAAGAATAACCTCATTATAAGAATTCTCCCCCAAATAATCCTCTCCACTGATGAGAAGGGCTTCCCTACAAGCCGGAGCTCATTTTTTCCTACTTAAAGTGGGTCCTTCTCTACAGTAAAAGACTCCCTGTAAGAATCAAAGGTCCCAAGCTAATCCTAAAATGATTTTCATACAATATGCAGTGGCACGCGCCTAATCACTACTGGCCAGCAAGCCTATGTTCATGGAGTCAATGATCCCAAATTGATGCTCGTACAAAGGTTCCACTGTACTTGTGTTATTTTTCCAGGCTTGTTCAAGGGTGGAGAGAACTGCGGCTGTCCTTGTCGCAACTACTACATCCCCAAGTGCGAAATGTCCTACGTCCAACAGTGCCATCAAGATCACTACTACAACGAGGTAAGGACGAACCTTGGAGAAAGCGCTCAGATCACGTTGCAAACTCCATAGGTGTGCGAGTCGATGCCCGTGTACGTGACCAAGAAGGCCAAGGAGACTGAGTGCCAGAAGTGTCGGAAGTACTACGAGACGGTGCCAACCACCAAGTGGGTCAAGGAGTGCAATCCGGTATGACACGCACCCACACGCACCGCAGAAGTGCTCAAGCGCTCCCATTGAGAGCTATTTTCCTCTGGCTCCCGCAGGTGTACGACGAGAAGTGCCACACCAAGTACCAGCGCCACTGCTCGCAGACCACCCGCTGCGTCATGCTCTACCAGACAGTGTGCAGCAACAGCTACGACGGATACCAGCAGCAATGTCAGAACGAGGTACCAATTCAAGAGTCGTCAGTTACCCCAGTTGTTCCGAAGGATTATACATTTCTGAAATATGTGCACTGTTTTAATCCGCAATAGCGGAGTCCTTTTGAACCTTTTGGGGAGAGGAAGAATTGTCAGAGACCTGGGAGCTATTAGAGGTTGGCGGATTACTTATTTTAATGGACCCCGCTGATATCACAATGTACATTTTGGATTACATGTTCAAGCCTTATCAGGCGGCAGTCGATTCCAAGGGGATAGTGGAATAAAGGGGCATTTACTGCAATATCTACACATTGAGAAGCCAACCACAAAGTCCCAGGAAATGCGTATATGCACAAGTTGCACTAGAATTGTCTTCCATTGATACGCTACGTACCATGCGACTGGTGGAACAGTCCAAACATGTTTGCAAGAGCTCTGGCAACTCCCCTGGGTGAACCTGTCGCAGTTGGACACGTTAAACAAACTTTATCAAGCTCTCTCACACTGGCTTACTCAAAAACGGACCAACACACACACGCACACTCACGCTTGAGCTTGAGCTTTAGGTGACGATGAACACAGGCTTGGAGGCTTTTCTGTTTTGATAAAGGTTCTAGCAGGCCCGACATGTGGGTCAGAGATCCGATTGACCTATTTATGGCCACCAAGAAACTCGCTAAAGCTAAAAAACTTACCCTGCATTGCGTAGCCCTAAGACTGTTCTAAATTACAGCATCTTTGTGAAGACACAGTTATCTTGACTTGACTCTGGTTTGTGTCCACTAGCCGCGCCAGCACTGCTACCCCGAGACCAAGTGTCACAAGACGCCTCAGACTCAGTGCACACCCGTGAAGAAGGAACACTGCGTCAAGGTGCAGGTGCCGGACACCAAGCAGGTGGAGAGGAGCCAGTGCTTGCCGTTCGACCAGACCAGGGCCCAGTTGGAAGCCTTGGGGGCGGGGAACTCGTGTGAGGCGCAGGGGTTCCAGGTGCGTACGGACAAGTCGAAGAGAGTGAATTGAAACTGTACTGAAGGTTTGCATGTGCGTGTGTTTCAGGCCATCGGACACGACGGCACTTTTGTGGCCGGTGGTGATGGGGGATATGGCGGAGGCGGTCACGGTCACGGCGCTGCGCCTGGCGCTGTCGACAGTGGCTACGGGTTCAACCATGGCACTGGCCATGGACACACGAGCGCTAGCGGATACGCCGAGCCGCACTCTCCGACAGGGCACCACGGCGGTGGCGTAGGTGCGCCTACTGGCTACGCTGGCGTCGGCGGCATTGGCGCGACTGGATACGGCGACGGAGGCGGCGCTGACATTGCCCTGGCGCATCATCATGACGGCGGCAGTGGGTCTGGATACAGCGGCGTCGGTGGCGTCGGTGGCGGCGGCGGCGGCGCCAACCTCGCTTTGGCACATCACGGCGGCGGCGTCGGTGGAGACCTAGGCGGAGCCGCTTCCGGATACGGCGGTGGCGGCTCCGGCATCGGTCTCACTCATGTCAGAGGGTCGGCCGAGACCACAGGTTACGGTGGCTTCGCTCCTTCGTCCCCGTCAGCGTTGGGGCCATCCACGGGATACACTGCTAGCGGCAGCGGTGGCGGCGTCCTCGTTCACGGCGACGGCGGCTCTGCTCTGCCTCCCACGAGTTACGGCACCAAGTTGCCCGTGAACGTCCTCTACAGCGGCACGACCGGCTCCAGCAACGCCGCCGAGGGGCTCACAGGACCGGGATATTCCTCTGAGCAAGTGAAAAGCTCTGGTGAGACGTAGGACCTGTCCCACTTTATCAGCGTTGGCAGAAACGGCGCTGTTCAAAGGCACATTTGTCACGGAAAGTTACTGACTTTCGCCTTTCTCAGAAAAAATCAACCTTCTCTAGATGCTCTGAAGGCCACAAACAGTACACCTATGTACATTGAACATGTAACTGATGTTTTTAGAATGTGCTGCCACATGTGATTCAGAAGTTCTTCGTTGTTTCAACAGAAGAGACGTGATTGGCACTGAGAGCGAGACGAGTGTTTGATCTTTCCTTTCAGAAACTTAAAATCAGTTATTATCGGCAGCTGACTTGACACCACGAAAGTTTCGCTACCGCGGGCACTAGATTGCTAGTGACACAAAGAAAGATTTGAGTATTATAGGAGAGTTCTCTGAACTATCTTCGTGCCTGCCTCTTTGACCTGCTTGAAAGGTGGCAGAACAGAGCAGCTTTGTACAGGGTGATGTAAAGAGATTTGCCTTTGTCCGGAATGAGTTGCTAATCCACTGTGTATCATCATGCCGACATATCAAGTAGGGATTAAGTACAAATCTCCTGCTATCTACGTGACGCATCTTGTTTCACACGTAGGCTTCTCAGTGAACGCCGACGATCCCTACCACCGGAGCGACGCCAAAGGCCAGACCCAGGGTGACGCCATCCTCGCCGAGCATCACCTTGAGGACGAAGGAGCAGATGCTGAACTGCAGAAGAAGCGCGAGCTGGAGAATCCCTTCCTGAAGAACATCAGGCGGGCCACGACCGGACTCATCTCCGAGGAGGGCTGGAGGCCCATCTACTCGCCGTACAACAGGAGAAAATACTGAGACTTTTCGACTTAAAGTGTATGATTTATATTGGTATATATTATTTATGTATTATATATGCAACTGAATCTGGTCGGTGACTGGCGTAGAGAGAGCTGAAAGTTGTTCAGGTAGAGGAGCGTGAACCGGAATGGATATGTGTACAATACGTGGACAGTATAAATAAATACCGATAATAAGATGAGACGACAGTGCTATACAGAAAGCACTTTTGAGCCTGACTGAACTGTTAGATCTTCCTGTGCACTTGTTTCTCCAGCTCCAGCTTGCTGAGATCCTCCTGGTTGTGGCCTTCCATCAGGCGCGCGTGGGACAGGCATAATAAATAGATGTAGGAAGTTTATGTGAAGAATTGCAGCAGTTTGGGTGTCCCAACTTACGTTTAGGCGCTTTGTTTCTTCGTTGTTTATCTTCCATTTGCATTTTTTTGGCACTTTTTGAAAAATTTCACTGCCTGTTGCACCTTTTTCTCGACAGCTCATCAAAGTTCTGGGCCTCTTCCAAGGATTTTTCGACTCACTTTTCTAGCTTTTCACCAAAAACTTCCAAAGTCCAGTAATACGTCTTCATCCTGTTGAGATAGATGAGAGACGTGCGACACCTTGTCAGCCGCGCCCTCCTCGTGCGTCTGTGAGTCGCTCGTCGTGGAGGGGATGTCGCCGAGGTTGCCCGTGGAGACGTTCTCAGCGTGGGTGCCCATGAAGACGGACCCCCCCTTCCGTGGCAGCGGATGCCCCGACACGGAACGCATCTATTGGGCTCTTGAAAAAGAACATTGTGCACAAAACACGACTTGAAATGTTTCCTCAGACCAAATCCCGCGTCCGTACAGGGTGAGGAAATTTTAGGGACACTTTGTGTCACGAACTTTCGTGAAGAAACTTTTTAGAGCTAACCACATGGTCAAGAGTCATTTCTAGGATACCCAGAATGTTGTACCTTTAGAAAGAGCGTTATTTAGCGTCACCCGGTGGGCAGCTGTCAAACAGAATCGTGTTAAAGCCATTTTTCAAAGTGATGATGAAGCATAAATAGTGCTATTTTTTGTGCCCATGCTTATTGTCCATTCGTCATGTTAAATGTCCAAGCAGTTTCCCCTGAATAGTCCAATGCACAGCGCTAACAATTTATTTGATGTCATAGAGCTCATGCATAATTAAAAAGGCTTAAAAATTAAATCATTTTGTTTTAACTCTAATGAGGATACATGCGAAGGGGGGGGGGAGATTCAGAGATTACGTGACTTAATTCTTTGAAATTTATATACATTTATGCGAAAATATGAGGTAGAATATGTCATCGTACAGGCTGTTGACTGTTTCTACAACTTGTACATGTCTTTTACTTATTCTCTATGCAATGAAGATGCAAACTTTCTTACTAGATGCGTAAAAATAGTGGCCCACAAGGACTTCCTCGTAAAGATTTTCCTCGGTAAATGTTTGTCGTAGATCTGAGAGAAAAGTTTTATCTTTCGATATCTAAGTTCTATCTTCTATTGAGTCAGAAAGTAGCAAAGCTACTTTCTGACTCAATAGAACCTGTGGGGCAATGTTGTACAGGGTGTCCGTCAGTTTGTGTAAGATCCTAGCTCCCCTGTACTGCACTGATTCGGCGTAAAGTTCTCATGCATACTGTACCATTTTATTGGAATTTGTCCTGAGATTTTGCAGCACTTTGTTCTGACCACTAGCCTTCATAAGAAAGGAACAGTCAAGGGCAGCCTCGTTGACCATTTGCTGCAAAGTTTGCTGTCAAAATGATTATGCACGGTTACAATATTAGCTTTGCACAGCATTAGGAATGCAGTAGTGGTCATTGTTGTTAACTGTAGTAATAACTACAGTATAAATTTTCAAAGTCGGACTTGATAGCATAAATCTCTGGACAATTTCGAGCAAAATGGCATGATAACCTCAATTCTAGGCCTAGTCAATGCAGAACGGAGAGGGGGGGCGGAGATGTTCTGCAAACTGACGTACACCCTGTAAATTCTTGGGTTTACTCTTCTCAAAGATGCTTCAGTAAACACCTCCCAACATTTTACATCAAGGCTGGCATCAGGCATAAAACATCTCTTTGTCACACAGGGAGGCCCTTTTCGTGGTCAGAATGTTACCAGCGTCTGGAAAAAGCCTTTCACTTTGGACATTTGTGGCTGGAATGATTGGTGTGCCTGAATCCTCCCCTTGACAGCTGGCTAAAGTTGGACCGTTTTGTGCTCCACCTAGATTTGGGGGTCAGCCTTGCTCTACACCTTCTTCTTGGCCAAGCAGGAAGACAGGTCTTGCTGCCAGGAGCGCTGCTCAGTCCTTAAGGGACCCCTCGGCCACCTCTTTGTCCGGGAAGCTGCGGGACTTGCTGTTGCTGCCGCTTTTCCCCATGTCTCCACGGTTTGTCTCCGTTCATCTCCGAGCTGTCCTTTTCTTGTAGGAATCACTGAATCCTGTGTGCTTGAGCCTTCAAGGCTCAGCAAGCAGTTCAAGGCCAACTCCTCAAAGTCTCCATGCGTTCAGCCTCTCAATGTTCTCCTACCGAAGGTCAGCCTCCACCTCCTTGGCTTCAATCCTCCTCAAGAGCTGTGCCGATGACGGGGTGCTACTTGAGGCAGATTCAGCCCTTGGCATTGGAGGAGGATGTTTTCTGGAATACCTTCTGGATGAGGGGCCCGCCGCAGATGGCTGAATCCCTTCCTCTTGGGCCCCCTGGGCCTGTACTTCCTGAGCTGCCTGTGACTGTGTCTCTGTTGGGTGGGCCTACCAGGGTCATCCACTTCCTCCTCCGAGTCAGGCACATCCAGCGGAGTTCGGCCGGTGACTAGGGTTTGGCTGAGGATTCCTGCGGACTATTAGCCCGGCAGGCCCGGCTATGAGTTGAGTTTTGTCTAAAGATGCATCAAAGAAAAGGTTGAAGTCCATGATTCAGCCTGTGGTCGAGTTTAAAAACTTACTAGAATCGTATGCCGCGGCCTTTCTGTCCCCTCTTTTTGTCTCCTTTTCTGTTCATTCCTATGTCTGACCAGTGTCTTCTGTTGTCCCTTTATGAGGGTTTGTTGTGGAGGGAAAATCTCAGAAGAAGGAGCCAGGAGGCCTGCAGCTGCTTTGCAGTAAAGGTCACAGGGTCACATTAGAGATGGAGGACAGCTTAAGCTATATGTGGGTCAGCATGGCTGGTCACAGCCTCCATTTCGTGGGGAAGTTAGGCCCCTTGCCTAGGCCTGCCCCTCTTCAGTGGACCTACCTACTCCTCAGGCCTCCCTCCCTCCTACTGGACCAGCTGCTTCTGGATCATGGTAAAGGCTTGCCGAGCCATCCTTTCAGGCATACTTTTCTATGTGAAACCTCTTTTTCTTCCTGCACTGATTAGTTGAGTTGGGGGAAACCACCCCTTTTCAGTTGCAGTTAGGCTAGGTACAATTTGCTGGATCTAATTGCTCTAACTCTTGTAAGATCACTTGTGTTTGTCCCCTCCAAGTAGAAGAATAAAGTATGTGTGTTATACTAAGTCCTCTGTGTTGGTTTCAAGTCATTGAGCAGTCTTAAAAGAACTCCAGTCAGACCCTATTTGTCCTGATCCTGGTCTGTGTCTCTGTCTGGGACATAGTTCCCATGGTTTGAGGGCTTTTCTGTGCAATCCTGGTCTCTCTAACAGACACAGCCATATGCTTACAACGTTTTGCTTCAATCGGAGTTACTTGATTTACGTGGTTAAGACAACCCAATCTCCTCAGCCAGGGGTCCAGGCTCGTCCGCGACTCATCGCCGTGAGTCGCGTCGGGGGTGGACTCGCTGCAGTTGAAGAACTCGTCGGTGGGAAAGAGGCCGTGCAGGATCCTGTGGCAGCCCTCGCCTCTGGGTTAACTTTTGTCACTCACCTGGGGTTCATCAACAAGTCAGTTGAGCCAAATTAGTGACAGAAAAAAAGGAAACTCTTTCACCCTCATGTTAGTGCGAGTGGCGTCAGGGTCAGAAAACGAAGGTTCTCTCCTCATTAGTTTTGGGAAGAGAGCGCCTAATTACGTGAAATTTAGAGAGAGAAACTTTTTTATTTGGCACTAAATTTAGGGCCTAACCTTGAAAGTGCGGATGGGCGGGATCATAAAGTCAGATGCTGTTTTGCAACAATCTACAATTTTGTTTACTGTGCCGATTTTCTAAACACTAAAAAAGTCTACGACTTGCCCAAGAACGTAATTGTCAGTTTTGGATATTCCAAACATCCCCATTTGCACTGATATTGGTGTGAGCCCTTCTTAGGTCATCTCAAAAGTGCGGGTCCGCTAGAACGGACAAAGCAAGGGGGGAGGGCAGAACCAGTAAAACAAAGTAGGAAATTTTAGTCACTTTAGTCACTGTTAAATACCACGGTTAAAGTTGATCATATGGAAATTTTAATCGATCATTAAACATCCAAACAATTAATCGCTTCAAGCCTTAGACTCAATGAGCCTTTTACCGTGGCAAAAGCAACTTTTCATGTAACCTCACCAAAGACATTTTCCAGCCCAATGGCTGGACTGTATGCAAAGGGGGGACATCTGCGGTGTCACTGGCCTCATTTTGAGATCTTACCTGCAAGAGCTGCCGCGCTGGACAAGAAAATGGAATGTCCAGTCTCCTTATAAAAGATAGTTGCTCATTTGCTATGTGGTATTATTGCTTTATGTTAAAAGTACATCTCTCGGGTGCTGGGCTTTTGCCACATCTGTACCTGGGTAGGACTCAGCTGCGGCACTCTGTGTCCAGTAGAAAGTGTACGCTTCGTAAGCTTTGTTCATCTCCGCTAGTGAAATAAAGATTTGCATTTAACAATCGACTTTTCCTGCTGTTTTTCTACTATTTGCACTGTCACACCTGCGCAGTCTGGAATACTTTATACTGAAGAGAGAGATTGAACATCTGTAGGTCTGCCTAAGCAGCTACCTTGGCCAAGGGCTGGCCGGACGACAAGAAACAGCTGATAGTGGGCCTTGTGAAGGCCTGCAGGGTGGTGGCCGCCTCCATTGCCAAGGTCATACATCACCAAAATTACTCATTGTGGCTCATGCACACTGAAGGGCACAACAGACATGGGGTACGTCGGCAAGGTAGGGTGGAGTTCCCCCAGGCCCTCACATTGATCTTGATGCCTGCCGACAAGTGTGGACCAGGTGATTTGTTACCTAACAGAGCCCACTTGTGCACGCTTTCGAGCAGGACCACGTTTTAAGTTATACACAGAGTTGGGTGAAATGACTCAATCATCCGAACAAATCTCAGATTAAAGCATCAAGGATCGTGCGTGGATAGATAAACGACGATCACTTTCTTCTACAGATCAGAGCAAATCATGAAGTCAAATCACTTTATGGTCAAGCAGAATCTGGTAACCCTCGTAATTCTAAATAAGATTCTATACGTACATTGAAGAATCAAATAACAAGTCTTTCTGAAAGCAGATTCATGGATTGCTTGAAGTCACATCCTCCTGAGGATTTTATTCAACTGCCAAGAATTTCATATTCCTAAGTTTGGACAATCACTTTCTATGACACACCATACATTTTGCTTCTTAACTCGAATAGAAAACCAAAGTGACTGCTGTAAGACACAAAAACGTCAACTTAGTCCAAAATGTGTTGATCTAAGCTCCTTTTGACTCACATATGGTTGACAGTATGTAGCACGGGAGACACGCAGTTTGTTTTAACTTTATATGATGATGAAAGCATGCAATATTCATCGTCACCTTACCAACTCCACAGGGGCCAGTCCAATATGGGGGGCGGGGGGGCTGCAACTGCATCACACACACCTATGAGACAAGTAAAGGGCTTTAAGTGACGCTGAGAGTAAGCAGGACGTGTGATGCTGTCGTCGCAAAAGCTGCTATGACGACGAGAACACACGCGCGCACACATTTGAAGCAGGAACATGAGTCAAGGCCCAGAGAGTTCTAAAACAACTCAGTAAAAGCATCGACCTCAGCAGCAACGGCAACAAGAGGAGCGGCATGAGACGGGACCATCGGCTCCTGTGGCTGTGGCTCTTGTTGAGCGTGCACCTCGGGCAGACAGAGGGGGAGGCCGACAACGACGGGTCAGAGTACGTAGCAACAATGTTGGGCTTAGACGCGGCCATGGGTGGAGCCTCGGATTCTTTGGGGAAGAAGTTCAGCAGTGTCGGTGATGGAAATTGCATTTTTTGGCATCTTAAAGCTCCAGTTGCAATTTTTATTGCCTTTTTTTTTCTCAAAATTTCACTGCCTGTTGCACTTTTTTCTTCGTCCTATTAAAAACTTCGTGGCTCCAAAAAAAGGGCACTTTAGATTTTGAACTCGTGTTTTTTGGTATTTTCACCTATAATTCCGAGGTTCAGTAATGAAGAATTAAGAAACAGTTCGTGATCTCTACAGGGGACGGGCTGACACAATCTACATCACCGGAGACATGCTGAGGCCCAGTCTGGTCATGGGCCTGTTTGGAGAAACTCATCAAGAGCAGGAGAAGATTGGAGCGAGTCCCCATAACCTGACCGAAGCCCTACTCGGCCACGTCGATCCGGACGCCGCCGACAAGAAGCCAACGATCCTCGTGGTCTGGGAGCCGGACGAGGATGAGTAAGTAGTGAAGGACTAATATCTCAAAGGCGATCCAAGCATCGAAACAGAGCATAGAACAAGACTTTCAGTCTGTCGCGATCCTGCAAGAGGTCTCGGAGAAGTCTGGGAGCTCCTGGACATTGGACTCGTGCGCAACCATGCACGGCTTTGTCACCTCTCCTGTCGAGATCTCTTTGCCAATGCTTCAAATCTTGGTCATCACTTTCAGCTTTGCTGGATATTTTCAGAGCTGTCAGCTCAATGCTCATCCAGATTTATTAAGAGCCCTATATAAACAGTATTATTCGTAGCTTTCATAGAGCGGAGATGAATGTTTGTGGGCTTTTAGGAGAAGAAGTCAGTTATTTCCGCTTGCCTTTTCAGATCTGCTAGTGATGGGCAACAGTCATAATTTGTACTCGAGTTCAACCTCTGGACCCGAGTTCGGTCTTAAGTTGTACATGCTATGAGTTGAGTCTGACTCATGCCCATCACTACTGATTAATCTTGTATTGCTGCAGCCTCAAAGGTTCAAATTTCCTTCTAGATCCCTTTCTGCTGGCAACAAGCAAACTTTTATAACTGCAAAGAGCAAACATTTTTTATTCCATACTTTAAAGCAGTCTCACTTAGTGTGATAGTTTCCTGACGAACCATATTACGAAAGAAAAACTTGGCCAGCAGCAAAATTATTCTGATTTCGAGCATTTGTACTAGATATCGTAGTTCTGCTATACGAGAACGGACAACCCCAGAAGGACGAATGACTCGTCCATTATGCTCGTGCAGGTAGTTCAAAATGACTCATACACATCGTATGTGTGCAGGCAGTTTTAAACAGGAGAATACTTGCGGGGCCTAGCGACTAATGCTATGTTGTTGTCATCGGCCCTCCAGTTGTTGAGTTGTTGACCCAGAAGATCAACAACCGCTTTGGTGAGCTAGATCTTGGTGAAGTTGGTGCAGTGCTTAGATGGGTTGACCCGGGGAAACTTGCATTACTTTGGTATCAACGCTTCCAGGTGTTGTTGCAGGCAAAAGAAAAACCCCGTGAGTTTGTCTTCCATAGAGATTTGCTAGAGGAAGTATCATAATGACGCAGTTTCAGCTGCCGTCGGCATCAGCCAAGAGTATCAATGCGAGGCATCATAAACACCCTTACCTGGGGCGTTGGGGATCCTTTTGGTAGGGAGTGGAAAAGCTTTTGGAATTTGGCCACATCCATCCATCTTTTTTTTCATCCTCTGCTTCAGTTGCCCCTCAGCTTTGTCCCCAGCATTATCCTCCCAGCTGACAGCATTGATGGGACCGGAACGCCTCAATAGGCCTGATTTGGGGAGAGCTGAGAGAGCTGCAAGCTTTGGCATTGCAAATTCGGTGAAAATATTACAACGTGATCCTTTTGGTCTTGCTCATGTCTACCCTCCATTCTGAGACCCACAAGGGCCTTTGGGTCAATACTTTTGTCTGAATTGGCGAACTAACCCTGAGGCAGGAATAGGCCATGAGAGTGAGGAAGAGGTCAATGCAAAAATGTAGTTGGATTTCTATGAAATGACAGTTCTTATTAGCCTCCTGACTCAACCCCCTGTCTGTCCGGCAACCCTAGGGTCAGGATTCAGAAGGTTGACCTTCCTCGGGACGTCCGTTGTTGACGTTTGTTTCAAATTTTCTGCTGCTTCCTGACTTTTAAAACTTTTTCAACGAAATGAATATTTTGGACATGACGACAACGTGCAAGGACATGCAGAATACCAAGGGTTTACCAAGGGATGGTTTGTCTACGAACCACAAAAGGTTGTGAGCGCGCAGCAAAGAGAACATCCATGAGCACACTGGAGACTTCAATTGAGATGATTGTTTGATGAAATCTGGTAGATGCAACTTTAAAAGCTGAATCATTCAGCTGTCATTTGGCTCCAGTTTCACCAAAGTCATGGACATTCACGCCCGGCACAAGGAGAAAAGCAGCGTCAACGTGAACCCCATTTGATCGTATGGAATGCTGGCACAGAGAGAAGGAAAGTGATTCTGTAGAGTTTGGCTCGTTTTTGACTAACATTGGTCCTCCATGGCCGGCATCACGTAGACTGGCAATGGTATTTCGACTCTGGCTCACTCTCGGGTTCGGAGCTTGTGGATCTGGGTCGGGTCGGGTCGGGCAGTCAAAAATCTCACTCGAATCCGGATCGAGTGAAAAACCAACATTTTCGTGCCTACTGCACAACTGTTTCAACAGTAACAAGGAAACATCTATCAACATGACAAGAAGCCCAGTAACAAAAGGGATGATTTTCATAGGAACAACATACTCTATACATACACAATATTGACTCGTCTAGAGCCGGGTTGGAACATTCGAACCTGACTCCGGGTCGGGTTGGGGCCCTTCACATCTAGCTCATCTCCGAGGCAGCAAAAACCCCGACTCGAACTGAGTCAAAATGGCTCGAGTCAAGACCCGACCCATCACTAACATTGACACACCAGCAATGACTCCATCAAGATCCTTCTCGGCGTCGGAGCCAATGAAAGTTGCAGCTCCTAACAAACGAATTCTGTGCATGATGTGAAAAGACAATGAATTAAATCAAACCGAGCAGTGAGGTAGGAGTTGGGTAGAATCAGTCGGTCACCCCGTATACATTTTTTAACCAGAGGTTCATTCTATCCTTAACTAATCCTACTCTGAATGTCCTTGACTCAATGTTCGCACGTTTAGAGAAAAAGCTGCCTCAAATACCGAGCGAAGCACCCATCAACAGCTAACCAGGAGTCACAGATTCAAGAGAGTAGTCAATGAGGGCAGCAACGGCAGCAACGACAACGGCAACGATGACGGCGACCACGACGGCAAGTGCGACGACGAGGAAGATACGTGTGTGTTTCAAAACGACGTCGATCCTCTTTTCAGCTGTCAAATGCGGCGTGTCCCCGTCCGGAGCCGCCGCTTGCTCCGCCCAGGAGCCGCCGCGGGTCTTCAGTCGCATCGTGGGCGGCCGTCCGGTGACACCCAGCAACAGACACCCTTGGCAGGCGTACATCTTGATCAAGAGCACGGACGTGGGCACGCAGACCTACTTCCAGTGCGGGGGCACGCTGCTTTCCAGAAGGTACACACGCACGCTCACGTCGATGGCGTAGTCGACGCAGTTGGTGTTTGCAGATCTCACACGAGTCATTTCGTAATGCATCAAGTACAATGCAGTGATTATTCTGCATAGTCGCTACGCAGATCATCAACCCAGTGGTGACAAAGCCTACAGAGCTTAGACTAGACTCAATAACGAGATGTTGTCACAGTGCCCAAGCAGCTTGTGGCAGTGTGCGAAAAATGGCCCCCCAAATAAAGGGTGTAACAGCAAAAATGTGACTGAGTCTCTCCATCTCCAGCCACACCTTGGTGATGGAGTCTCCTCAACTCGGCCCGAGAGTCAATGCCTTCAAGGAAGAAAATGACTCGAACAACTTGACTCTCGGGCTGAGTTGAGGAGACTCCATCACCAAGGTGTGACCAGAGATTGAGAGACTCAGTGACATTTTTGCTGTTACAACCTTTATACACCACGACTTTTTATGCACCCGGTAAGGATCACTGGCCAAGAGGATCTGATGCGTATACAATTGGAGCCGCATTAAATTTCCTTATGTTTAACTTTACAAAAGTTCTCAGAAGCTGTAAAATACACGGTACATGAGAGATCGAAACGAACGCTGATCTGATTCACCTCCAACAGGCTGGAAAAAGAAATCTTGTTCGATTTTTGGCGCCAATTTTTGCGCCGGGTATGGCTGTGATTTTTTTTAACGCTCGAAACCTCGGAGGTCAGAGCTCTGTGAACGGGTGCGAACTGCCATTTGGCGACCTCGAGTCGATCAAGTTGACATACGTGAGCTCGAGTCGAACCAACAGCTCGAAGACATCCCCAGAGTTCCTAGCTCGAGGAGCGCTGAATCAGCTCTAGTTCATATTTTCTTTTGAAAACGCGCGTGCTCCAAAACAATGGCACGAATTATTTACAAAAGTTCATTTTCTTGGTTAACGAGAATGGCAAAGGGTTACTTTTGACAAGTAAGATACTAAGTTATAATAGTCCCACTGGATAAACGATAAAAAAATAAACTTGTGGAAGTTTTATGTGGCTCTCACGATATTGTAAGAGTAATTTTCGGCAGAATCGACACACATTAGCAATATTTAGCGTCAACGGACAGAAATATCAAATGCTTGTAAGGATCAATCTCCCTACTCTCATAACCGTGTTACACTGTATATAGAATAAGTGTGACTGTATTGAATATGACTAAGTAAGTCTTGAATCTACGTTCTTTCAGGTGGGTCTTGACCGCCGCACACTGCCTGGTGGACAGGAAGAGCAGGCTGGTGCCGCTCACCAACATAAGAGTGAGTGACTGCCAATCCCTAATGTTCCGCACCTGTATCCAGTGTCCAAGTCCACGTTGTCGCTGTTCGCTAGGTCGTCATGGGCGTCTTTGACATAATGGACCACTCAGAGACAGATCGCCAGATCCTCCGGCCACTGCACGTCATCCTCCATCCCTCGTTTAAATTATCCACTATAGAAAATGACATCGCACTCATACAGTACGATGACCCACGTTGTACAGTACAGAAACATCTTATCCCAGCTCACCCTAGTGCTCACTTGTCCGTCATCTCCTGAAGGTTGTACGACAGAGTCAAGGTGGGGGAGAAAGTGCTGCCTGCCTGCTTGCCCGCCGACGCCAGAGACGACTACGTGGGTCGGACGGCCGTCGTCACCGGGTGGGGAGTGCACGAGTTCAGTAAGGCCACATTCTTCTTGTCGTTGCTGTTCTTGACGCACTAGCTTGCTTCTAGATGGCTCCTCCAATGGCGTCTTGTACGAGGCGCGGCTGCAGATCCTCTCGTCTTCCTCCGAGAAATGCATGAAGGGCGTGGCCTTGCGCGGGATCGTGCCCATGACCAAGATGTGCGCGGCCGCGCCTGGAAAGGACGCGTGCCAGGTACGGAACTGGAGTCAAAGCATAATGTCTTGGCCAAGAAAAAGTCATTATTATGAAGGATTTTTTTTGCCAAGAAAAAGTCATTATTATGAAGGATACTTTTTCCATACTTCTCGGCAGAAAACGTCTAATTTTGCAAAAAAGTACATTATCATGGTCAAACGCAATGAAAACATAGTCCATGTGAAAACGTATTTTTTACTGATAGGGAGACAGCGGTGGACCATTGACCCTCGAGGAGGACAACCATTGCGCCGTGGTCGGCATCACCTCCTACGGCGTCTCCTGCGCCGACCCCAACTATCCTGGCGTCTTCACCAGAGTCAACCAGTTCCTTAACTGGACCAGGACCATTGTCGGGGTGAGAGGCAGGACTTTCCAACTCGTTTCCAACTCGCCTCTACCAAGACTTTCCATTACAGATGGACGGGTTGGCCGGGTACAACCCCAAGCCCTGGCGCGATCCCAAGCACCTGGACGACGGATGCGACCTGTCTTGCACCCCCGTCGGGAAGCACACCGGCCACATAATCAGTACGATTACCACATGGACAGGGTGTGACAAAAAGTGATCTCCCCCAGCAGTCATGCTTTTATTTTTCCCCCTTGCCAGGCTCTGGTGAGGATGCAACTTTTTGGCAACCCTGGCCATGAGAAGGCATAACCAAGTGGCGCTTAACCCTTCCACGACCAAATGCCACAAGTAGGACCAAAATTTTGACCAACATTGGCTGTGAGATACAGAAACATATGGCCACAGGGGACTTGTTTTGGCAACCCTGATATTAGGAACAGAAAAGCAACACGTTGGACTTGATTCTTGTGGTGGTGGTGGTGATCTAATTTCGTTGCACCCTGTATTATCTGTGCGTGGTATATAGATCTGTACCGGTCATCTAAAGCAGTGGGTATGAAACTACTTGGTCAATGGTAAGATAGTAGATCTTCAATAAGAAGTATCTTGGAAGTGCTGAAGTTCGCCTGCTACTCTCAGATGACCCAGCACTGCTGCGGGGAGCAATCAACGTCTCAGTTATGTGTACCATATAAAAGAAGACCCAAAAGGGGCCCTTCGAGGACTTTCAATTTTTTTTAAAAAAAAAAGAAAAAAAGAAACAGAGGGGATGATAGTGTTCTCTTTCGGAGGGGGTGGCGGATTGGCAGGTTATTCGGGGACACACTGTATATGCTGTAGGTGTGCAATATGTGTTTCAAGTGACGCTTTTGTCTAGTTGAGGGCATTGCTTGCACGTGCCATGACGGCTTCTGTTCAGCCAACGACGACTCTGTAGACTTCTGCGAGGTTTACGGCCACCTTTGCAAGGACAACGACACCGACAACAGTGGAACCAAGGATCACGACATGAACATCGAGTGCGAGAGACCGTGCGATCTCTCCGCGTACATCAAGCCGTACATGAACAATCCTTTGTATCCAGACCAAATTGAGCTTTCAGGTATTAAAACTTTCAGTTTAGCTATTAAAGTACGTTCTACCGGTATATGCTGTCCAGCTCGAGGAGAGGTCAAAGTTGAATTGTGACTGAGGTCAACTTTGCCTGTTTTTTAACATGAAGACTTACTTACTCAAACAGTGTTATATTTGCACAATGAAAAGTCCAACAAGTGTTTAACTTTTAATGCATAAGGACAGACCATAAAGTCGAGCAGGTAGACAAAAATACATGCCATTTTCTCGTGTGTGAGTCCTACCTATAACTTGAGCCGTCACCTACTGCATACCACCAAGTTGCCATAGTGCAGTCACCACAACACAGAGAAAAGTGACATGAACACATAAAGCTTTCAGGGGTTGGCAAGTAAAACCCACTCATCATGACCTGCAGCGATTAGCCTCTAATGTCACGAATCAGATCTTATGCATAAACGTCAGACTGCTGCTGGTGTCATACTCAGGTTGTTGGACATAACTCTTCTTGGTCATAGGTGTCTGTCTTCATGCGTAGCAGCAAGTATTGGACGTCCCCAATCCTGTTATATTCATGTACACATCATAGACATTAATACCCTTGTCCCGTTAACACAGTTTATGGAATCTACGTGATCTGCAACCAGTGGAGTGGAATCTGTTGTCAGAAACACCACGAGAGAGGAAGTCTCTGTCTGAAGGTCTTTTTCCACTATTGCGGGATTCAATTCTTGGATGGCCTCATCGACTACTTCTGATTCAGACGGCCAAAATTACCTTAAATCGTAGAGAAACACAGTTCAAACCTACGAAAAAACAACCAAGTTGCGCATTTATCATCTGCGCAGTGGGCACACCAACAATCACATGAGAAGAAGATTCAGTATTATCTGCAAGATTCAAGGTCAGTCAGTGCTTGCTCAACGCCGTTCAACACATGTCATCACGCTGAACTGAGTGCGAGTGTATAAATATCTTCTTAACTGATCCTTTGTCACCTTTTCAATGGCAGCAATCGATACTAATATATGATAATCGACACTGTCGTAGCTTTGAAGACTATCCATGTAATGAAAGTTCGACAGCTTGGCGAACCAAGCACAAAGGAACACATCGTTCTTTGGAGCTACTTTCAGAAAGCCACTGCAAGTACCACGTGTAGTACAGGGTGTCCAAGACATCCTGCAAGTTTCCAACCCCCGCCATGACCTCAGATATGTCTTCTTTCCCTCACTACATCGGCTTACTAGACCTTCTACGGTGTCAATGAGTGTGAACGTATGAGAAGCTTTTGAAAGGTGTATTCGAAAGTTGTTGACTATGGCTGCTACTTTCTTTTGGGCGAGGTCAAAGTGGTGATGAACAGACAGGAAACCCGGAGACCCCGAGGATGCTCTGAGAGAAACTTTAGGCTGTTTTTTAAGTATTCACCCGTCAAAAAGGAGCAAAATTTGAGATTTAGGGATCGAGACCGAAACTTAACTACGGACGCTACATACACCCTGTATAAATACCGATGTCCTTTTACGAAGAACATGAATAGTGTGAGACCTGCGTTTCCACTGAACGCAAGAATGCACAAAAATATGCTCGAGCAGATTATTCGGCTTGTAGAGGCTGTACGCATTGTAGCCATCCTTGGCTGCCTCGTGGCTTTCTGCTATCAAGCCAGCGTGACGCTGCAAAAGTTCTTGGACTTGCAGACGTCGACGACCCACGAGCTGACTCGACACGAAAAGCTATGGCTTCCAAGTAAGTCGGATCATGCGGTATCTGTCAGTCTACGAGACCGACTAGCGCTGACTCTTGTAGCCTTGTCCATCTGTGTTGAGCAACCTCTCAAGACTTCCGAGGGGCTGAACTTCGCCGACCCCGAGGCCTACGACCGGCTGACCTTCGACATCGACGAATTGTTCCACGAGAGCTTCCTCGACGTGCTAAGGAATCGATCTGGGGAAGAGGAACAGTCCTGGAAGATCACGGAAGTCAAAACCGTCTGGTTTGGCAGGTGTTATTCTCTGGAGGTAAGACGAACTTGCATTTTGCGCTAGTGATGATGCGAGCCTTTGTCTGTAAAGGCTGATGGTATAAAGTGGTCGGGATTTTGTCCTTGCTTGGCAAATTGGCGACCTTTTCTAAAAGGCTGCGAATTGTCGAAACAAAGCCTGACTCAGTAGAGAAAAGGACAACGTCAATATATAACAGCAAATACCGATCGTTTCTTCGCCCAGAAAACCTCTCACGTATGAAGAATTTTATAAAACATGAAGTAGGAATTAAGGCAAAAAGGCACTGTCTGGTCAGAGTCCCAGGAGAGGTCTTCGATTTTAAGCATTGGAAATTGAAACCTCCTCAATTACAAATGACTTATTGAATATAAATTTTTACTAACTTAAGAAAAGCCACTAAAAAAACTTGTTCTCATATATCCTCTACGTGATAAAATTTTGTGTCCAGAGCAACGTAATTGTTGGATGTATTTGTGGATGGTCATCCTACACACTGACTGGTTGGCGGGCACTAATTTGCCTGGATGAACCTCTAGGATTTGCATTGATTTTCTCGGTTAAATTGCAACTTTCTTGCTCTGGGGCAAGAAAGACAAGTTTGACATGTTTTTGAAGTGCCAAACCCTCCAGAATGGTAACTGGAATGATCAGTCCAAGCCCTGTAGGAAGTGTTTCAGAGTTGCCAAACTTGAGGACTCATGCGTTCACTTGTTCAAGAGTTCTCTTACCTGAGAAAAAATGAGAAAAATCACAGTGGACATAAGACCAGTGAACGTGGACTTGAAATTGGCCAATATGTCTAATAGTTGGCCCCTCCTTGACTATGTTCCTTATAGTCTTAGTTAGAGCAAATAAATAGTATCTTAGAGAACACTTGTCGAATTAGAGGGCCAACTGAAGAAATACGGTAGTAAAGTTTCTAGTCCCTACACATCACCTACATCTTGTCCTCCTCTGTCATTTTCTGTGTTTTCTACCAAAAGGCTGTCAACACATGTCATACATACTCACATGTCTACATCATTGCACTGTGAGATGGTCGCTTTCAGACTAGTGAAAGTGATCCTTTCATCTGTCAAAGCACTCATAATTGTGACTTACATTTAAGCCTAAATGATTCTTAAAAGCGTGTAATCGCGACGTTCCATGGTCCTGACATCCGGTTTACGATATTCTGTCCACATTGGACAAAATGGGCTCACGGCTTGCTAGTCCAACCATGTGTGGCTCGTCCCATCACTACTCAGGCCATGCAGGTCGCCCATCCCGTGACGGAGAAGGAAACTGTGCACCCGACGCCCATCCTCAGGTCCCAGAGGAGACTTCGGTTCTTCATAACGCATCCGGGAGAAGCAATCTGGTCCAGGGTTGGGATGTCTCCAACCTACATAGGAATAATTCCTAGTATGAAACTTATTTGTGGCATGCATATACAGTGCTTGCGGTAAATAATGTCGCCTGGTACTTTTTTTCAAGAAATAAAACTTGTACCAGCTATTATTGTGTCTTATGTCGTTTTCCCACCCCAAGAAACCCAACTTGACGCTTTGGAACTATCCTTTTGTAGATACAGTGCTTGCGGTAAATAATGTCGCCTGGTACATATCGATGTCCTATGTTAAGGGGGATCATTGTAAGATTGAATTGAAGGTTGGAATGTGTGAGGGAGAGTGTTACACACAAGATCTTGCAATTCTGTCAAGTTTCAAGCACTCGTTGTGACAAGAGAGTGCTTTAAGTGTGATGAGTTGAGTAGACCCCTGTGCCAGATGCAACTGAATTTTGATGTTTTTGACCACTTTTTGAAAGTGAAAGTGGCTGAAATTTT
>JAAUXU010028556.1_pt1 | contig 22295 bp, 21 predicted proteins | sample 7278151 | NCBI WGS metagenome assembly JAAUXU01 (sample SAMN14350113, study PRJNA611818) | marine sediment metagenome | isolation source: surface marine sediment (1.8m) | place: French Polynesia: Moorea | collected 2018-08 | reverse complement strand
CAGGAGGAGATCAGCACCGGCATGGCCGCCCTCACGCACCAGATGTCGCTGCTGGCAGACGCGCTGGACAGGATGGCGACGTCGTCTGGATCGGGAGGGGGGAGGACCGACATCTTCAGGAGGGTGTCCAGGCTGTCAAAGAACTCGTTCAGGCATCCCACCGACGGTCCCATAGGTAAAAAACTATTTTCTAATTTTCTTTTATTTCTCAATAATTGAATTACAATGCTGACGCAGGTCCCCACCTTCCCCAACGCGTCAGCCTTCAGCCGGCGCCGGTGCAGCAGACGACGCCGGCACCAGCGCCGCCGCCCTCAGCTCCTGCCGTCGCAAGTGCTGTCGCCGCAGCGGTCTCTCCTCCCGGCATCGGCGTGCAGAGCGTCAAGAAGCCAAAGCGGAAGGCGTCGCTGGAGGGGGTGGTCAAGCAGCTGACCTCACTGGCAGTCTCCATATCCACGGACGACGTCAAGAACAACGGAGCAGGGGGAGCCGCAGCAGCAGCAGCAGCAGGGCCGAGCCCTCCTCAGTCGGCGGGTCCAGTGATGCACCGATCGCCGCTAGAAGAGAGACTGCAGGTAAATCACTAGCGTTTTTCTTATTTGACCAAACTGGACAAAAGTAAAAACTTTGCGAATTCCGGAGCAGCGCGATCGCGAGAGCTGGCGCGGCAGCGGCTTCAGTCTCCCGGAGAGGCTGATCATGGACAGGAAGAAGCTGAAAAGGACGAACCTGATGAGGAGGCGGGAGTCGCAGGCGCTGCTGGAGGGGGTGCGGAAGCTGAGGCATCAGGTACGAAGACAACGAGGATGTGAATGTGCATTGGGAAATAACTCATACAAAGTTACAAAGAAATAGATAAAAACGCCATCTATCCCCTTCGCAGGGCACTTCATCTCCCGCCCGTAGCAACACTGACGATCAGAGTGAGAACAACAGCAACGACACGGACAACGCCTGATTCCCACAGAAGACATATCGAAAAAAGATCCGAAATCGAAATCAAAACTGTCGCGTACATATTCCACTTTAACAAGCCGATTTTATTTCACCAAAGGCATCGATCACGAAGAGAAGAAAAAACAACTTGCGAGAGATATGACAAGTGCGGGCGCGTTTGATTCGTTCCTAAATTTCTTTTTTTGGCTTCCAAAATATGATTCTTAGCGGGATGGATTGCGTAAAGGGAGGGAAAAAGCAAACTGGGCGACTTCTTTCGCAGGAAAAAGGGAAATGGGATAGTGGGCATGGGTTAGAATCAGCACTTACTTGCGAATTTTCGTAGGGTCTGCCTCTGCTGCTGAATCGCCGACTTGACTGCACTCTGCACCGCCGCGAGATTTCTTTCTTTCGGCCCCTATAGCTAAAGTTGCGGCCAGGAGGACACGGGGAGGGAGGGGAAGAAAAAGAGACTTTTTAAAGTTCTCAGGTAACGTGAATACCTCTTTTTATAGCTCTTTTGACACTGCTGTAGGACGGGAGAACCGCGCGCGGGGAGCTGTGGCCGGTAAAGTGACGAAGAGGAGCAGTAGGAGGAGGCTGAAATTGACAAGGCTCAAACGCAGGGCAAAACAAAAAAGAAAATTGACACAGGCACTGTTTGAAAACGGCGTTCTAAACTTAGGTGGAGGAAAAAACAACTCTGAAATCCGCTCTAAACGTTGTTCATGTTCTCGAATACCTCTTATCATCTCATTCTTTCTGGTGGGTGGGGAATCGACTGTAGTAGCAACGCGCGCGCACGCAACGAGGCCCCTTCTTCTTGAGTCACCTACAAAAGGGGAGGAGGAAGAGGAACTTGATGATGATGTTGGTCTGGGTGATGCTGACTTTGAAGGTGGATATTTGGACGTTCGCTTTTTTTCCACGCTCGTTCGCCTATAGAATGGAACGGCACGGCAACGCGACTTTGAAAGGGTGGTGCCTTGGCATTTCTTTTTTCTAACGGGGAGGATGGACTGTGGGGTGGGCTGTGTTCACCGCCCGGAAAGCAAATCCGCCTTGGTTAGGCGGCAGTCTTTCTTCCTGTAGTAGGTTTCTAGTCTTGGTCCTCTGACTCCTTCCTCCTGTCCCTCGACCTGGACCTCTTGCTTCCCCTCTCTCTCTCCCTCCGCTCTCGGCTCCTCTCCCTGCTCCTCCGCCTCTCCCGCGACCGCGACCGCTTGCTGCGGTGGTGCGGGGAGCGGCTGCGGTTCCTGGACGACTTCTCTCTCGATCTCGATCTCCTCCTGCTCTTCTTGTCCCTGGACCTTGATCTCCTGCGCTCCCTCTCCCTGGACCTGGACCTCCTGCGCTCCCTGTCCCTCTCCCTGCTCCTCTCCCCGTGCTCCTTCCTGGCACTCTTCATCTCCTCTCGCTCCTCCTCCCTCCTCCTCCTCCTCTCCTCGGCCTCCCTGTCCCTGTTCTCCCTGGCCTGCCTGCGCTCCCCCTCGATCAGGTCCACCGCGTCCCTCAGCCGCGCGTACCCGATGTGCAGCTTCCCGCCCAGGTGGTCGTCGATCCTCTGCTGGGCGTCGCCCACGATGAGGAAGGCCCCGCAGGTCTCGCACACCTCCATGGCCTTCTGCTGCGCCATGGAGTACTCCTCCTTGAGGTAGGGCATGATGGTGCGGCGAAGCATCTCGCGCTCCTCGCGCAGCTGGTCAGACAGCTTCATGAGTCCCTGCGCCTTGTCCACGTCGCCGTTGGTGCCGGCCGCCTCCGCGTCCTCCACCAAGGAGGCGATGCGCTGGCTCAGCAGCTGCATCTTCTCCTCCGTGTCCTTGTGCTGCCCGGAGGCGGCGGCAGGCAGGGCGCCCTCGCGCTCCTGCGTCAGGTGCAACCGCTCCTTGGCCTTCTTGACCCGCGCCTGCAGCTCGGTCAGCATGCGCTGGGAGAAGCGCAGGAAGTCGTCCACGGCCTGGCGCTTCTTGTAGGAGTCCTCCGGCTCCTCCTGGTACTTCTTCTTCATCTCCTCGTCGTGCACCTTGGGGCAGGCGCCCAGGTCCATCTTGGTGTTGGTGAAAAGGTCGTGCGGACAGAACGTGACAAGGTAGTACCTGCAGACGTCGGGGTCGGTCCACCGCAGCTCCCGCACCTTCTCGTTGGGCGCCACGTTGCGGTTCCGCCCCATCAGCTCGTCCAGCATGGACGCCATCTGCGCCGTGGCCATCTCGCGGGAGGGGGCCGCGGGGGCGCGCCGGGAGGGTCACACACGAGACGTCAAGGGGTTCGACAGGGTCGGGGAGGCGGAGGCAGACCTGGTCGTCGTTATCGATCCCGCCGCCGTGGCACACGCACGCCTAGCTCTTCTTCCAGCCGTTTTGAGGGAAGGCCAAGGGTTGCCTGATAGCTTAAAATCCCCAGGGAGGAAAGAGAGAAAGACAGAGAGAGAGAAGGAGTAAAAATCTTTTTGTATTCGTTAGACGAATGTCTAAAACATTTATTCATTAAATCTCCTCTTGGGCCAGGAATTCAAGGTGTGCATGTGTCCTTATGGGCGGTAAAAGTCCTTCTTTTTATGGTTGTTGCTCTTGTTCTCCTTTGTGCTTCCCGTCCCTCTGCCCGCCCTGTCTTCCACTCGGACGGCAGAGGAGAGCAGATCCCTGGGCAGCCTGGGCAGGAGTGTCCCCTCCCCTCCCCTCCCCTCCGACGACGAAAGAAACAGCGGACTCAGCCAGAGGCAAAGGGCTCAGCTGAGAAAGGAGGGACAGAGATCAGACAAGAGACAACTGGGCGAGGGCACTTAAAGCCAGGGCATCGACGACAAGAAGGCCACGGCCAAGGCCATCCTCGTCTTCCACATCCACAACAAGGAGGACAACAAGACATGGCCGCAGAAGCACACGGCGCAAACGCCAACGCCAACGCCGGCGCTGTGGCCGGCGCGGGGGACGTGGGCGCCTCCCTGCGACGACCCTTCAGCGGGCAGCTCAGCAAGTTCACCAACGTCATGAAGGGGTGGCAGTACAGGTGGTTCGTCCTCGACCCCGAGCAGGGCAGGATCATGTACTACCTGCCCAAGAGCGGGGAGGCCGCCGCCGACCGGTCCTCCTCCGGCGCCCCCGCCTCCGCCTCCGGCCCCGGCCCGGGCAAGCACCGCGGCTCGCAGCACCTGGCCGGCACCGTGGTGCTGCCCAGCGACGAGGACTCCCAGACCTTCCACCTCAACTTCGCCTCGGGCGAGTCCTTCAAGCTGCGCGCCGCCAACGTCAAGGAGCGCCAGGTGTGGGTGGACCGCATCCGCGCCGTGGTGCAGATGCACGACGCCGCCCTGGCGCACCTCAACCCGCCGCCGCTCGGCCACGCCGCCGCCTCTCTGTTGCGCGGCGCCGACCACCACGGGGCGCGGCCGCCCACGCCGCCAGGGTCCAGGTCCCACATCAGCAACGGGGAGCCCTCCCAGCAGCTGCAGCACCTCTCGCTCAGCGTCCTCGACGCCTTCGGCTCCGTGCACGACATCATTCACCAGGTGATATCTTTACACTTTTTGGCAATTATCATAAGCATCAAGTTGGAAAATCATGAATTCCCCCATTTCTCAGACGAGCCTGAAGAACGAGGATCTGTGCCGCGCGGTGGAGTCGCTTCCTTCTCCGGCCCAGGTGTCAAAGTCCAGCCCCAAGCAAGGTTCGTTAGCGCTTTGTCATAATCAAACATCTGTGCCTCCGTCGACATTAACGACCAAAAAAATCATTTGTTCCTACAGATGGCTCCAAGGAGGGCCCACAGTGCCTCGACGAAGATTTATTGATCCTAAAGGCTACCTCGCACGCGGCTCTCCTATCTTTGGAGCAGGCCCTCACAGTTCTGCAGGACTACAGGGAAGGGAACCAAGGTACAAACTTCCGAAATCGCTTATCAATAATTCAAGCAGCGATTTGAGCTATTAGTGCCCTCGTCGATGCTTATTTTTCCTGACGTACCTCCGTGTTTTTCAGGTCCCCTGGCTACGACTCCCGGAAACCAGCCCACCACTAGTCACCACCACATCTCCAAGTCGGTGTTCGCCCTCCCGTCTTCCCCAAAGAAGAGCTTTTCAGGCTCGTCTTCCTCCAGCAAGAAGACAAGCCTGTCAAACTTGAAGGGAGGCGGATCGGTCAAGAGCCAGGGCGGCGGCGGCGGCGGCCAGCCACAGCAGCCGTCTTCCCCGCTGCCGTCCGTGTCCAGCTCCACCCTGAGTCTTCCTGCGGACGCCCTCCGCACTCCCACCTCCACCTCGTCGGCAACGGCCTCCGCCGCGGGCGCAGGGTCATCGGGCAACGTCTCGTCCTCGTCCGCCGGCCAGGGCGGAGGAGTGGGCAGTTGACAGTCGCCACTCCTCTCCCGCAGGCTAAAGCACGGCTTGCAGGTTTGTCTTGTCTAAAATAAGTCGAACCTTGATTTTGCGTTTGCTAAGAATTTTCCGCTTTTGTTGCAGTTCGTGAAAAACCTGCAACATCAGGCCAGCAGAAGTCCCAGCAAGGAGAGGAAACAAAGAACAGAGTCCACCTAAAAAATGGAACAACGCACAACGTAGTAGAGCTGTCACCTTTCTATTTTTATCGGTGAAAGCTTCTGTCACTTCCAGCTTCTATCTATGCATTATCATTATTCCAGTTCATGCATTGCGAATTTGCGATAGCTATTTTTCGAGTCCTGTTGCATCGATTTCAGAGTATTGTACCGTATCGTTCTTGTGAGTTGTGATATGATTAAATTTTAAGGAACAATCTTTGCACTAGTGCTACGTAGATTAAATTGCAATTTGGAACCCTCCTGCGCCATAAAAATACCAGGTTACAAGGATACAGGAGCGAAATTTTTTCCCTTGAACTTATGCAATGTCGAGCTTAAGAACAAAGCCAGTGACGTAGTGATCCCACATTAGGTTTTGGTAGGGGAAAGGAAAGTGAGAATTTTTAAAAACTATTTTTTAACCAGGAATTCATGGGAAATTCAGTGTCGACGTGAATATTAATTTTTGAAACGTGTGATCATTGGTCATTGACAAAATGTCAGCTTGGATGCAAGAATTCGTCAAGGAGAAGCTGCCCTTCCTGGCCCAAATGGACGCCGAGGACCTGTTCTTACCTTTCGTGGCTACCATGGTGGTTGGATTCGTGGTCAGTGCCATAACTTTCAGGATGCGGAGTCACAGGCATCAGACTTTGGTTCTCAACACCTACAACCCGATCGTGGCCCTCGGGAGCGTCTCCATGCTGGGCTTCGTCCTGCTCTTCACCCTCAAGAGCATGGGCGTCTTCGAGAAGGTGCCCTTCACGTTCATCAACATGGCGCTGCGGCACCCCGTCATCGTCGGCGGGATCCTCTTCTCTGTCGCCGTCGCCCCCCTCGTCGACGATGTAAGGCACCAATACCTGCACCACAGGTGGTGAGCTTCGTGTACTCGTTACATGCTCGAGAATAAAGGAACCCGATCTCGTTCCCGATCTCGCTCACATTAACACCAATATAATTCGTGTGTACGTCGCCATATTGATATCACAAATTTCAGGAGCGCCACTTGACATGCACGTCGTCGGTCCTGAACCGCTGCGTGATGGCCGTGTCGTCCCATTCGGTGACGACGCCAGAGCAAAACATCTCCCACCCCGCCTGGGCGATCATGGCGCCGTTGTCGATGCAGAACCGCATGTCGGTGGCGCAGAGTCGGGCGTCCCGCTCCAGGCACATCTGGAGGGAGGGCAACTCTTCTTTTAAAACATAAGGGAGGGACGTTGACATAAAGACTGACTTACCTGACCCATCATTTCTTGCAATCTCAAGTTGCACCCAACTCCGCCGACGATCAGCACCTCCTGGGACCCGCAGTGCGCCATCGCCCGTTCCGTCGTCTCCACCAGCATGGCGAAGACCGTCTCTTGGAGGGAGAAACAGAGGTCACCCTTGGAATACTCCCCGGAGGCCAGGAGCTTCGGCGCCTTCTCCTCAACGTAGGACAGGATGCCGCTAAATGACACGTCCATGCCCTTGACGGCATAGGGCAGCGGAAGGAACTTTGACCCTATCTTGGCCTCTTGCTCGATGTTGTAACCAGGACTGAAAAGTACAAGTAAGCATAATTACCCCCCACCCTGTATGGAAAAGTGCTGCCTCACCTAGGATCGTTTGATAACTTTAGTACTCTTGCAAATCTGTCCAGGCAGTTGCCCACGGCGATGTCGATCGTCTCGCCAAAGATGCGGTACTTCTGCTCTGCATAAGCGATGACCTAACAGAACACGTTGCAATATCACTGAAGAGAACACCTACACGGTGATCCGCATGAATTGATACACTCTTCTAGAAAGCCTACTCCGCTCGAACACTAGGGGGTTATTTGAAACCTCATATTGTTCGAATTTCAGGCCAACCCTTTGACTAAAACTCGAAAAATAAGAGGCTACAAATAACCCCCTGGGTTTGGAGGAGTAGGCCTCCAAAGTAACAACCTTTATAAGTCATTTTTTGAAAAAATAAAAATATTCAAAAGGTCTCAAAACATGTTTAGAAACCTATTTGAAGTTTTTTGAAAGTGTGTCACCTCTAAAGGTTTTCAACCCGTACTTGCGTGTTTCCCCCGCTGACATAAAGCACGGTGGGATTATCTGCCCCGGTGATTAGCCTGCCCATCTCGATGTGCCCCACGCAGTGATTGACCCCCAGCAGCGGCTTGTCCCACAGTTGTGCCAGGGTCCTGGCCACCACCGCCACAGACACCAGCGGGGCACCCATGCCTGAAAGAAAGGCAGGATGAAGACATATAATGAAGAGAGCTTTTACAGGGTAAATGACATCCACCCACCCGGTCCCTTGGTAAATGCAATGGCGTCGATGTCGGCCTTGGTCATCCCCGCCTCGTCCAGCGCCTCCCTGAGGACGTCCAAGACGACCCTGCGGTGGTGCTCTGCGGTCTCCCGCGGCCGGAACCCCTCCCCCGGCGGGGGCACGAAGGTGCGCCGAGGGTTGGCCAGGACTGCGCCGTCGCGCACGATGCCCACGCCGATCTTGTTAGCGCTGCCCTCCAACCCCAGGATGGTGGCGCTGCCACGGACAGACATGGCACTCGCTCTGATAAGGTCACAGGATGCCACAGTTCGTCACTAAACCTAGTCCTGAATCCTGAGATCCTGTTCAAGTGCGCCTGGTCCCCTGGTTGAAGCTGGTTCCTGACTCCTGACTCCTGACTCCTGACTAAGCTGACTTTCTGAAACTTCAATTTGAAATTGAAAGTGCAATTTTGCGTTTTAAGGATTTGAGCCTGTGTTTTGTTTTCTTTCGGAAAGAGTGCTCGTTTTTCTCCTGCAACCTCTACTATCGTTGCTGCAACCTAGCGGAGAAAAAAACATCTTTTAGAAAGCAATTCCATTGGGAATTAGGAATTAAGAAGATATCAATTATACGCACTTGTCTATAGATTCTTTTACAAGGTATTTCTATAGTTTTTTTTTAGGCCTTTAGCCTTTTCTGGTCTGGTTTTCTTCATACACTAGGTCTTCCTCCTGGGACGAGGCTTCTTCTATTTTTTTTGTCCCCGCTGAATTCTTCCTTTTCTCTTTCTCTTTTTCGTCAGTTGAAAAAGAAGAAAGAAAAGAAAGGAAAAAAGCGAAAGGAGAAAACGGCGAAGGCGACGTTGTGGCTTGTGGGACTCCCCCAAGTTGTCCCTGTCAACGACACCTGCCACCGCACCTGACGCACCTGCTGGGGCAGGACTGACTTAAGAAGAAAGCATAAATAAGCTCAATTGAGCGAGACAATCGTCCCGATCAGCTGATGTGTGTTGCTCTTCCCGCCGGGTGATTCGCACCATGTCCTCGTCTGAGCGGGACGACCCCGGGGCCGGGACGGGACCGGGAGCGGCCTCCGGGCCGGACAGTCCGGGCGACGGCGCATCCGGGGCCGCCCAGCGACCGCGCGTGACCTCTCCCGACGGCGGCGGGGTCGTCCGGCGCCCGGGCTCCTCCTCCTCAGACCGGGAGCGTGACCGGCGGCGCTCGGGCGCCTCCTCCGGCGTGGGCGCCGCTGGCGGAGAGGAGAGCAAGTTCTGCCCTTCTTGCACGCCGTGCGCAGAACTCATTAAGCAAGGTATGGAAAAGAGCGCACAAGACTTTTATTCCGATGTCTGACCCTAGTTGTCCTTGTTGCAGCCGACGGCCTCCCTTCTCCCACTCTCCCTGACGCAGAAGGTCACAGGATAAGATTCAGGAAAGACCAGGCTGAGGTGCTGTATCAGTACCTGACCGTGTGGGTCAAAAAGTAAGAGATAAAAGAGCATGCCGCTTTCTTGAAATGGCTGGATAACCCGTCCTTTCCGTTTTCAGACAATGTCTGTGTCTCTTTCGCGACCCGCGGATGGTGGAACGATTCTGCCTGCTCATACAGCACGTCACCAAATTCTGTTGCGTGAGTGTCACATCTGGGACATTTTGGAAGGTGGAAAAATGTCAGTCTTACCTTATTCTTTGCCTTGCAGTCATACATGCTCAAGAACCTCGGCAGCGTGCTGGAAAAGGCCAGGCGCCAGGAAGACAGGTCCTCCGCCGCCAGGGCCGAAGAGGACCCCGCTCAGAGGGAGGACGAGGACGGCGAGGACGAGGAGACCTGGTCCGTGGCCGAAACGGAGATGCTCCTGCAGTTCATGGCGAAGATATTCATCCAGATGTTCCCGCTATACCTAGGACCAAAGCAGGTAATAGTGAGAGTTAGCTGCAGTTGTGAACTGAATTGACCCCATAACTTCTTTACTCCACTTAGGTGAATCACCGCTTCGACGAAGTGTCCACCGCCGAAGCCACCCAACTGGCCGTCTTCTGCAACATGCACGATTCCTCCGACTTCCCCGTGGCCCTCCTGAGGAACGTGACCCTCTTCTGCCGCAGCGGCGGACTCCAGGGGATGGCCTCCGCCTTCACCCTGCCCTCCTCCCTTATGCCGCCGTCCATGGCCTTCGCTCTCATCACCATTCTCTACAACATCAAGATGTGGCTAAACTACCGCGCCGTGCTGCAGCTCTTCGGCCCAGTGCGCACAAACGCCCTCCGGTACATGTGCGGCTTGACCGACGCCGAGCTGAGGATGACCGACTCGCGCAACATGGCCGACTTCCTGTGGACCTCCGTCAAGGAGAACGTGGACTCACCTGTCTTCTTCGACAAGGAGGGCCTAGAGCTGGCATTCAAGTACTTCTCCTCCACCACCCTGGCGATGCGGCTCGCCGGCATCAACCAGATCAACATGCACATCAACAACTTCAACGAGATGTGCAACACCGAGTCGGTGGTGGAGGTGGAGAACGTCGGTCTGCAACTGGCCAACTGGATCCTTAACAGCAAGATCCTGGAGCACATCTTCGGTCCCAACCTCCACGTGGAGGTCATCAAGCAGTCCCACGTGCTCCTTAACTTCCTCGCCGTGGAGGGCAAGATCACCAACGAGCACATTGACGTGATTTGGCAGGCCGCCCAGCTGAAGTATTGTGCCAAACAGGTGCAGGATCTGCTGCTCCCCCTGATCAAGAACCTGGAGGCCGGCCCGGTGTTGCATCTCTATGACCTCATGAAGGAGCTTCCCACGGGAGAGCACTCCGAGCAGACCATTCATTTGGCACAGGTACTTCAAAAGTTCATATGGACAAGCAGCGGCCAGCTCAGCAACATCCTGCAAGAAGCCAGCGCTCTGCAACACCAGCAGCACCTCCACCCCCACCAGCAGAACCAACAGCTCTGCTGCGGCCCGGGAGAGTCGCGTGGCGGGAGGGCCTTGGGCGTCCCCTCGGCCGACCCGCAGCCTGACCCGACAGCGGCCAACAACCCTGCCCTCACCTTGTCCGCCGTGGCTTCTTTGTCGGCCGCTGCGAGGGCGGCTGCTGCCAGGGAAGATGGCCCGCCCGCAGGAGGGGGCCCTTTCAAGTCAGGTGGAGGGAGGACACTTCTCGAGAGGTCCGCTGCCGACGCCCCGGAGTGCGAGTTCAGCATCCAAGACCTGGAAGAGTTGGATGACCTGAACGACTACAGCGACGATGATGACGAGGAGGAGGAAGAGGAGGAAGAAGACGAGGATGACGACGACGAAGAGCTGGCGTCTACCGATGAAGAGTCTGTTGCTCAGCAACAACAGCAACAGCAACGACGTCTGCCCAGAGCAGCGACCAAAGCCTCCGAAAGTGCAAACAGGCAACAACAGCCGCCGCAGAGCTCCCTGCTAATCCAGCCTTTGACTTCTTCCAAGTCGGAGTCTTCGTTGGCTACAACGGAATCTTTGGCCAAGTCAACACCGAGCAAAGACTCAGGACAAGATTCTGGAACCAAAGTCACTTCAACATCGGATCTTCGCTCATCCAGTCCCAGCGGAAAATCCTCCCCTGCTGGGAAAAGGTAATATTGGCTCTCAGTCGTTCAATCTGTTCAATATTTATATTTCTTTGCTTTGCAGAACTGCTGGATTGCCTGTCAAAGGTCGAAAGAGATCAAGATCCGGCTCCGGAGAGGGAGGCGGGGGAGACGAACAAGTCCAAAACAGCGACGCGGGAGGAGAATCCTCGTCCCAGGACAAAAAGCGAAAAACGTCCGGCTCACAAGACCAAAAAGAGGTTCAGGGAAATCCTTCACTTGCGCCTCCGACCAGCGAAGGCAATAAGGGCTCCTCTTCCTGCTGGTGGCCCGCCTCCTCTTCGTCAGACCCGCAGAGGCCGCCACCTCCCGCCGCCGCCGTGGCCGCGGCAGCAGCTGTGGCGGCGGCGGCGGCTGCGGCCGCTGCAGCTTCCGCCTCATCTCCCTCGTCGTCTCCCGTCCCTCCGTCCACCATCGCTCCGGCGACAACTTCGGGATCCAGCACCGCCATGGCAGAGCTGGCCAACCTGGTGAACGCCCATCCAAGGTCGGCGGGGCCCGTCAAGATCCCCAACCAGGAGGTCATCGACATGAGGCCGGTCATACGATCGCTCGCCCAACAGCGTGAGGCAGCGGCGTTGCAACACCAGCAGCAAGGTGAAGTGGGAAGGGTTGCCTCCAGGAGTTCCAGGCCCGGCGGGGCCGACAACGAGTCTCTCAACTCTGAGTCGCGCCTGTCCGAAAAGAATTTGGGCGACTTCGAGGAAGATGAGGACGACGACGAGGAGGAAGAAGAGGACAACCAGTCAATGGACGAGGAGCTTCTACAGATGGGGACATCTCAGGCTTCAGGTAGCGGTCCTGTCCAGAGTGGAAACGGCGGGGGCGGAAGCAGCGGCGGACAGCCGGACATCGGAGCAATGCTGCAGCAACAGCAGCAGCTCGCCTGCATGGCCTCCCTCTGCCAGAGGCGACTGGCCGCCACTGCCGCCGCCACGGGGGCCGCAGCCGCCGCAGCCGCCGGGAGGCTAACCGCCAGGCAGCAGCGCGAAGAGGCTAGGATAGTGGCCGAGTACAAGTTGGAAAACGCCTGCCAGCCGGGTAACACCCTCCTGTGGGACCTGCTTCAGGACGGGAACATTGAGAACCTGGCCGAGGGTCTCGCAGCCGAGGCGGAGCAGAACCTGACGAATCTCCTCTGCTTCAACATGGAGCGGTTCATCCGGATGAAGTTCATCGAGGGATGCCTGGCCAACCTGGCCCAGAACCGGAGCGTCGCTGTCAGCTTGAGGCTCCTCCCCAAACTCCTGCAGTCCTTCCAGAACTTCCGCAACATGGACACCCACGAGGTCTGCATGTTCACCGAGAGGAGGCACGGCATGATGAGGCTCTTCTTCGAGAACCTCTCCCTCTACACGAGGGACAGGCGCGAGGGCCTCCCTCCCCCTCCCTTCTTTAACCATCTGTCGCAGATCCAGACGCGGCTCCAGTTCCTTACCATGGTCTTCTCCTCGCACGTCAGCCCTGCCGACTTCAGGCTGACGCCGGAGCAGATCAACGTCCTCTGGGAGTGCCTGGCCTGCGACCCGACGGCCTCGGACGACCTCTTCCAGTACCTGCTGATGCAGATTCACTCCAAGGACCAGCACGCCCTGGGACTCGAGGGACTTCGACTAATCTACGAGGAGAAGCTGTCCACGCTCAGGCCGGAGACGATATCCATGCTCGGCCTCAATCTCTTCTCCCAGCTCTGCCAGCTGACGCTGTCCAACAGGATGAGGGCGGCGGCTGCGGAGTCCGGCGGGGAGGCGGCCTCCAGCTCGGAGGTCGCAGCGGCCGCCACCAACAGCAGCAAGATGGAGCAGCTGTGGAAGATCGCCCTCTGCGCGCAGAACACGGACGTCTCCATGAAAGCGATACAGATCCTGAACACGGTGTACTTTGGGCAGGGAGAGGAATTCCTGGAGACCTGCATGAAGAGTCTCCGAACCGCCGCTCAGGACCTGCAGACGGGGAAGGACGAAATCCTCGTCCGTATTCAGAGAGCCCTTCTTCTTCTCAAGACATACCTAGAGGTAAGCAAACTTTCAAAACTACTTTTGAAACTTTTCAAATTCTTATTGTTTCTTTTCCCAGACTTTCCGTCGAAAGTACGCGTACCACTTCCGTCGCATGAGCATCGACGGCCACGGCGTCGGCACCCACGCCGAGCTGGTTGACGTCCGCGGCGCCGCCGGTCCAGTGAGGGTGATCATCCAGGCGGGCGGGGTCGGGCCGGAGAGAATCACCCTCGACATGAGGGTGCTGGATCTAGTGGCTGATCTCAGGGCAGAAGTTGCTGCGTGGTGGGAATCTATCAGGTATTTTTTGCGAGAGTGATAATATCTTTTTCATTATTCAAGCAATATTTTCATTATTCCAGACCACTACAGGAGGGAGCTAAGGCAATCGCAGAAGGATCTTTAAGACTTCTTACCCAAGGGCAAGAGCTCTCCCCAGACATGGACGAAAAGTCTCTGGCTGAACTCGGCATCAAGGACATGCAGCTCGTTCTGGTTTCCCAAGGTATCACCAAGCAGCTCGGTCAGCACTTCCGAGGGGCAAGTCAGCACGAGTCCCCGCCTCCCTTCCCCGGGAGGGACAGGATGCCCATGAACCTCCTCCTGCTCCCGGAGAACTTTGACCAGCTGTTCTCCCTGATGCAGACCTTGAGCAGCCTCCGCGTTGAGGGTGCCTCGGCGGCCGGAGGAGAGAAGCCCCCTTCTGTGCCTCTTCCCAAAGCTCAAATGTTGTCGAGGAGAGTGTGGGACATACTGATGCTCCTCCCCACCAATCCCCACATCAAGAGGAGGCTGCAGGACATATCCCACGTGACGGAGGAGGAGCTGAAAGAGCTGCTCAGTCCCTCTTCGCCGCAGAAGCTCATGTACACCTTCTACATCGTGGATTGGCTGGGGCGCCCTGCCAGGCTGAGGAGACACTCGGGAGTGCCCAAAGAAGTTGTTCTCAATGTTCCCCAGCAACTGAATCAGGGGCTTCCTCAAGACGACCAATTACAGCAACAGATCTCTCAGTCGTGGATGCATCAGTTCAACGCTGCCGGCGGGCTAAAGAACCTTTTTGAGATCTTCGTGTCTGGCCAGCTTCAGAATGACAAAGACAAAGCCGGAGTCTGGTGCGAGTGGAAGCAGGACTGCCTGAGCGCCCTGCTCAAGTTGCTCGTCCAGTTCGGCGTGGATCCGCAGGACGACGAGGCCCTGGCGGAGCAGCTAATCGAGGCCTCCTCCTCTGAGGGCCCCGTCGCCGGCGGCAGCGGCTCAAAAAAGAGGGGTAAGCGCTTCCACCACCGCCACACCAGCGGCGGCGGCGACCACCACCTGTTGAGGCCCCCGCCGCTGGGCACACAGTTCCGCGACGGCCGCCTGCTGGTGCCCAGGCTGTCGGCGGCCATGCTTGAGATGATGGACGCCGACCGAGTGGTCCCGCGCCTCACCTCCGTCCTCATGGACGCCTCGCACACCCGTGGCGCCGCCGGGACCGCCGCCGCCGGCGCGGGGGGACTGCTCGACCACCAGGTGGCGGCGCACTACTACCGCACTGGGGTCTTTGGCCGCGCGCAGGTGGTCCGCTTCGCCATGAGCCTCCTTGTGGCCTGGCTGTTCTCCGCCGAGGAGGCCGCCGAGGACGCCCTCTTCGCCTCCAACGGGCTGCCGGCCTGGCTCAAGGCACTGCTGCTCGACGATCCCGACCCGGCTGTTCGTCGGGAGGTCTGCACCGGCCTCTACAAGATGTGCATGGGCGCCACCATGGCCGGCAGGTCCGGTGCCTCCTGTACCGCGCCACTCCTCAGCGTCCTCCTAGAGTTTCTTGACGACGCCCTGCGGATGCCCCAGTCGAGGAGGGACCAGGCTCACTCTCACCTTCCGCCGCACGCCGCCGTCGCCATCGCCGCTGAGGAGGGCAAGGAGCCCTTCGGCCCGGCCTGCCGGGACTACTTCTTCATCCTGTGTAGGTTGGTGGACAATCTCCACGGCCTCCCGGGACAGCCCGAGGTGGACTCCTCCGGCCTGATAGACCTGGACCAGCTGTCGAGACAGGTGGCATGCGGCCTGGTGGCCAGGAAGAACTTCGAGAAGCGGCACGGCGACCCCTCCCCTGACGACTCACTAGTCGGCGCCCTGAACCTGCTCGGGTGCGTTATGAAGCACCAGCCCACCTTCAAGGTGAGTCCCGAGGGCCAGGACTTCCTCCTGCACCTGCTGGACTGCCTCTTCGCGCTGCCCTCGCCCAGGGCAAAGGACGCGCCCAAGTGCAAGTCCACCATCAGCCGCACCTCCTCCTACGACCTGCTGATCGAGATGGCCAAAGGATCCCTCGGAAACTACCTGGTCCTGCACGGCAAGCTGCTGGACCAGCACCGACCCGGGTCCCACCTGCCCTACCAGTGGGAGTACTGGCCTAGAGAGGACGGGCGGGCGGAGTGCGGCTTCGTTGGCCTCACCAACCTGGGCTCCACCTGCTACATGGCCACCTGCATGCAGCAGCTCTTCATGATCCCCGAGGCGCGGTCGGCCGTGCTAAGGGCGGACCCGCTGGCGGCAGAGGGCAGGCACGCCTCAACGCTCAAAGAGCTGCAGAAGATGTTCGCCTACCTCCGCGATTCAGAGAGGAAGGCCTACAACCCGCTCTCCTTCTGCAAGACCTACCAGATGGACCACCAGTCGCTAAACAACGGGGAGCAGAGGGACATGACCGAGTTCTTCATCGACCTCCTGTCCAAGATGGAGGAGATGACCCCGGACCTCAAGAGGACGGTGAAGACGCTCTTCGGCGGCGTGCAGACCAACAGCGTCGTCTCCCTCGACTGCAACCACGTGTCCAGGACGCTGGAGGATTTCTTCACCGTCCGCTGCCAGCTGTCCGACAGGAGGACGAGAAACCTGCACCAGTCGCTGCAGGAGGTGACGGTCAAGGACACGCTGGAGGGGGACAACATGTACACCTGCTCACAGTGCAACAAGAAGGTCCGGGCGGAAAAGCGGGCATGCTTCAAGAAGCTCCCCAAGATCCTGTCTCTCAACATCATGCGGTACATGTACAACATGCTCAACATGCAGAAGGTGGAAAAGGTGAACACGCACTTCTCCTTCCCATTCCAACTGGACATGTCGCCCTACATGGAGAGGAACCTCATCCCCAAGGACAAAGAGGACGTTGACAAAGAAAAAGTGAGCAAGGAGGGCAAGCCTGGCCAGGAGGAAGAGGAGGACCCCAACGTCAGCTACGAGTACGAGCTGATCGGGGTGACAGTTCACACCGGCACGGCGGAGGGCGGGCACTACTACGCCTTCATCCGGGACCGCACCGGGCGCCGCGGCGGGGACCGTTGGTACTCCTTCAACGACGCCGAGGTCAAGCCGTTCGACCCCGCCCAGATCGCGGCAGAGTGCTTCGGAGGGGAGGTCAACAGCCGCGCCTACGACCAGGTCACTGAGAAGTACATGGACATGAACATCGAGAAGACCAACAGCGCCTACATGCTCTTCTACGAGAGGGTGGACCGGCCCGCGGAGGCCGGGCCCAGCCGGGCAGCATCTTCGTCGGCAGAGGCGGCGGAGGCGATCGCCAGGGGCGAAGTGGAGCTCTCGGAGGAGCTGGAGGAGTGGATCTGGCAGGACAACGTCAACTTCATCCAGGACAACAACGTCTTCGACCACACCTACTTCAACTTCATGTGGCAGATGGTCGGGCACATCCCCACCACCCTGATAGGCGCGGGGCCGTCCTCCCGGCAGCAGGACCACGGTGGAGACATCACGCTGCTCTCCGCCAAGCTGGCCACCTCCTTCTTCCTTGAGAGCTTCATCCACGCCAAGGAGAAGCTCAACATCGTGCAGTGGGTGGAGCTGCTGACCAAGCAGTTTGACAGCTCCACGGCCGCCTGCGGGTGGTTCCTTGACCACATGGCCGGGGACACAAACTGGCCTACGACCATCTTCCTCAGGTGCCAGGTCGGCACCATCAGGCAGATGTTTCACAGGCTGTGCATTCATGTCATACAAAAACTGAGGTGAGACTTCTTTTTACGCGAAATGTGGAAAGTAGAGCTTTCTGTTTTTGATGCCTCTACTATAAATATTGTATACCCGTTGCAATTTCAGAGGAATGGAGAAAAACAACTACATGCTCCCTTGGGATTGCCCGGACCTTGCAACCCAACCGTCGGAGGAAATGAGGTCAAGGATAGGGACCACCTCTCCTGTTACTCGGTATGCGCTAACACAGTACAGTACATTTGTCTGTAAAGTGATAATGAAATCTTGCTATGTCAGGTTCGTCCGCATGCTACTGGCTCTGCTCGACTCCGGAGCTGCCAGGCCCCACCTGAAGTATCTGACTGAGTTGTTCAGGTAAGTTTTGTGTTGCACTACCAGCAGAAACACGGCTCCAACATTTCCATCCGTCCTACTTAGGTTCCTCTTCGACTTCGCCAAGCTTGGCGAGGAGGAGACCCGCTTCCTCATCTCCGTCAACGCCATCTCCGTCCTGGTCGACTTTTACCTGCGTGCCATCCGCCAGAACCACTCCTCCTCCTCCTCCGGCGCCGCCGCCGCCGCAGAGGTGGTGACCATGGGCAGCGACCTCCTCTCCGACGACGACGAGGACGACGACGACGAGATCATAGCCATCCCGATCGCTCCTGAAACCAACAGGATGGCCTCGTTGGAGAAGATGGTCTGGCTTGTCGCGCTCCTGGTGGAGAAGTCGCGAGGGGAGGACAACTACATCCACCTGAGCGCAGCAGACACCGCGGCACTCATAGGAAGCGTAGTGGGAGGAGGAGGATCCTCCGTCGCCACTCCCTCCGCCGCCGCCGCCGCCGCCGCCTCTTCCTCCTCCACCACAACGTCATCCTCCGCCGCCGCCTCTGCCACGACCAGCAGCGCCGAGGCCGCAGAGAGCGAGGACGGTGAGACCGCCGCTCTGGCAGCACAGCAGCAGCAAATACAGCAGATGCAGCAGCAGATGCAGCAGCAGCAACAGCAGCAGAGATCGGGCCTCATCTTCCTGTACCACGTCACCAAGGACAACATCAACCCCTGCCAGACGGCCAACCTCATCTTTTCTCTCGCCCGCAACAACCCCGAGTTTGCCGAGAACATCGCCGGCATGGTCTTCCACGGGGTGAAACAGCCCGAGCACTCCATGCACTTCTTCCACCTGCTGACCCTCCTGACGGACCCCTCCGGAGCCCGCCCCCTGGGCATGCCCTGCTTCACCACCCTGGTGATGCACCGCATCTGGGACCTGGCCCGCACCTGCGCGCAGGCCGCCCTCGACTGGCTCTCCATCCAGGTGGCGCGCAACCGCTACGTGCAGACGTGGCTCCTGTCCACCATGGAGGGTTGGGTCGAGTCGTACCTCATGGCCCATCCGGACCAGAAGGTGCGCAACTCGGCCGCCTTCCTGGTGGTCAGCCTGGTGCCGTCGCAGCACTTCCGCAGCACCTTCAGGACCGCGCGGGCGCTCCCCGCCCCCATCAGGGAGACCCTGCTCGGCCGCGAGGAGGTGGGGCCGCTGCACAAGGTGCTGGAATTCCTCTACTCGCTCCTGCCGGCCGCGAGGGCCTACGTGGACCTGGCCCAGCACGGCTCCGGAAAGCTGGTGGCGTACTTCCAGACCCTGTCCCACTGCCTACTGACAAGGACGGAGAAGAGAATGTTCGAGCCGCACTTCCTCAAACTATGGGAGCTTTTCCACCCGAAGCTGAGCGAGCCCTCCATACCGGTGAACCACAACAAGCAGGCCCTGCTCAACCTTTGGTACGCCCTCTGCGTGGACTGCCCGGAGAACGTCAAGCTCATCCTGCAGAACCCGCACGTCATCAAGAACATCGCCTTTAATTACATCCTGGCGGACCACGACGACACCGAGGTCATCAACTTCAACCGCGTCATGCTGCCGGCCTACTACGGTCTCCTCCGGATGTGCTGCCTCCAGTCGAGGGCCTTCACCCGGCAGCTGGCACAGCACCAGAACATCCAGTGGGCCTTCAAGAACATCACGCCGTTCACCACGCAGTACCACGTGGCGAGCGACGAGCTGTTCAAGCTCATGAAGCTGTTCGTGACGCGCCACGACGACGCCACCGAGGAGGAGGAGGCCGAGATCAGGACCTTCCGCCACCAGACGCTGCAGCTCTACCTGTCCATCCTGGACGGGCGCTCCTCCTGGTCGGCCCTCATCGCCGTGCTCAAGATCTTGGTGGAGAGCGATGACGACCGGGTGTTCGTGGTGTACAACAACGGCCTGGCGCTCGTCTTCGACGCTTTGAACACTCTTCACATGATGTTCCACGAGGCCACCGCATGCCACGTCGCCGGGGAGCTAGTCGACCTGATGCAGATCTTCCAGGACCTTCTCAAGGGGGTTAGGGCGCAGAGGAACAACTCGGAGATAACGCAGGTGCTGGCCAGGTCATGGAAGGACATGGGAGACATGACGTCGAGGGTGCTCACTCTGGTCAACTCCTACACGCCTCCGGAGATGAGGGAGGTCTGCCTGCTCACCGTCCGAGAGATGCTCATGCTGTGGCCCAACGAGATGATCAACATCCTCGTGCCGCTGCTGCATAGGGCCCATTCCGCCGCTTCTTCGTACAGCGAGGTTGGCGGAGGTCTGGCCAACAGCATTGGGCCGTACTTCCCCCGGCGAGGAGGGCTCCCCTCCTCCGCCAACCTGAAGGCTGTTCGACCCCCGAGGCCGATGCTGCAGATGAGCGTCCCCACCGGCCAGCTGGAGTGCCCGCACGGCCAGGACCCCGAGTACGACCGCGCCCTCCACCGCTACTACAACACCTATCACGGCATGGTGGACCTGCTGGTGCGCCTGGCCGTCAACGAGGACCTGCTCTCCAAGGTGCTGGTGGACCTTTCCTCCATGGTGGGCCTGGACGGGGTCCCGCTGCACATGCAGCTCTTCCCCAAGTTGTGGCTGGACATCAACAACACCGAGGCCATCGACCGCAAGTTCGTGGCCATGCTGGTTGGGAGCCACAGCTTCCTGGAGTACGTGGACGCGGTGCTGCTGGACGAGCGCTCCTCGCTCAACAACTCTCACGTCTTCAACTTCCTCCTGGCGCTCTTCCCGCGGGTGGCGGACCAGGTGCTGACCGACCAGATGCTCACCATCATCGCCGACCTCTCCAAGACCTTCCAGGGGGTGGCGGGCTCATACAGCCTGGCCAAGCCGGGCCCCATCAAGCAGCTTAACGGGGACTTGAGGTACCTATATATATTACTTTTTCAATTCTCATATTCAAATGAATTTATTGTGCCATTTCAGGGCTCTGCTCCTGGTGAACACGGCCAAGCCGGATCACCTGACCCCTCCCCTCCAGTTCGCTCTCAGACTCCTCAAGGACAGGGTCGCCGCCGCGCACAAAGTTCTCGAAGAGAAAGGTGAGAACTGAGAAGCAATACGATTTTCTTCTCCATCCAGCGACTTATTTTTTTCTCTCACCGCAGACCGAGAGGTGCCTGATGTGGACGACCTGGAGGACGAAGACGACGAGAAGAAGGAACAGGCTGGAGAGGCGGCCGGTGAAGGCGCAAAGGATTCCGCCGAGAAGGAGGACGAGGACAAGCCCTCGACGAGCAAGAAGGCCAAGAAGGATTCCTCTTCCTCCTCTGGCTCCGAAGATCCGGACAAGCAGAAGAAGAAGAAGTCCTCATCCAATGCCCAGTCCAAGGAGGAGGAGTCTCGTCTTAGGGACGCCTACGAGGTCTGCCTGAAGACTCTTGGGCTGCTGGTGGAGATGTGCCAGAACAAGGTCAAGGTCCAAGAAACCGCCGCGGCCATGGTCAGGGCGTCGGAGGAGGGCAGAGGGGCGGAATCCTCGGAGGAAGAAGAGGACGACGACGATGCCGGCGCCGCCCAGCAGCAGAGCGTGGGGGGCGACCGTGCCGCTCCCGTGCTGGGAGAGGACGAGGAGGAGGAGGAGGAAGAAGAGAACCAAGCATGAAAGTAAAAAAAAGTTGCGAACCCGCCAGATATTCATTCTCACCTGAAAACCATTCTGAAACTTTGTCGTTTGACAACGACGCCAATTTATGAAGACTCCTCTTTTCTCAAAGAGAAGGGGGAAAATATGATGAAGGAAAACGATAATTTGGCAGAAAGAAGACCGCCAAATATGTGAAAAATATGAAAGAACGGACCTCGCCGCGAAGGTTGGTCGAACAACATGACAAATTGGCTGTGCTGTTTTCACTGTGTTTATTTATTTGATACGTGCTTTTTGTACTACTGCGCTCTCCCAAATACCCCCCCCCCCCGAAAAAAAAGAGCGACCCATCAGTTTTTGCCCAGTCTTCTCCCTAACGTGCTGTTCGATCCCAAAAGTGTCGATACAAAAAAAATTGTACTAGGACGCTGCAGCAGAAGAGCAAGAATGCGGTTGCAACAGCAACGTCTTTTTATTTTGTTCTGTCGCCCAGAGCAGTATTATCGAGAGATAAGGAAGAAACGAGAGAAGAAACCACTGGTTTACCTCGTGTGCAAATCTTTATTTCGGTACTTGGCACGGTTTCGCGAATGACTTAATACTTTTTCATCGCAACATCGTTCAAAAGATGTTGAACTCGACCTCCTCCTCCTCGGCGTCAACGTCGTCTTCGCCGTCGGCGACAATGACGTCGCCGCCGTTCGTCAAACTCATTCTCCTGGCCCTGGCAGACGCCCTGGAAAAAAAATTGCCAGGGTTTTTTTTTTTTTGGGGGGGGGGACTGTTGTGTTCAGTACCTGGCGGAGGAGTGATGAGGTATGTCCCCTATCACGATTTCCGACCTCCCTAGCAGGAAGCTGAAGCTCTTGTCCTTCACCTGCTTGCCCTGGAGAAACAAGAACATACTTTGTTCAATGACCTGTGGCGGAAATTAGCAAAAAGATGAAAAGAGCTGGTTAACTATAATGATTATTTTGCTCCCTTCAAAAAGAACTATAAAATTT
>JAAUXU010055865.1_pt1 | contig 22306 bp, 26 predicted proteins | sample 7278151 | NCBI WGS metagenome assembly JAAUXU01 (sample SAMN14350113, study PRJNA611818) | marine sediment metagenome | isolation source: surface marine sediment (1.8m) | place: French Polynesia: Moorea | collected 2018-08 | reverse complement strand
TGTCAGGCTATGGGAACTACATAGGCGGGGACTACATAGGCGGGGACTACATAGGCGGGGACTACATAGGCGGGGACTACATAGGCGGGGACAACATAGGCGGGGACTACATAGGCGGGGACCACATAGGCGGGGACTACAGAGACACAGACTGAACAGGCAGTGACTTTATAGTTGGGGGGTTCTTTGGAACCACCAGCGAAGCGAGTCGGACCTGCTAGTACTATATATTCTTCTATCTATAGTATCTATATGCAAATCAGTAGTTCACTTAACTGCACTACATTCATTTTCATCCAGTCTGTGTGATGCTCACTTAACTGATTTGAATTTCCCGCCTTTAATTCATTCTGAAGTGTAGCGTTGCCGAGAGCGTTGCCCCCCCCCCTTCTCCGTTGTGCGACGTGTGTCTCTTCTTAGGGACTCGACTTTCTGCTGCCTGTGGTGTTTTCGATCTAAAGAGCTTGTTGCTTGTCGGGCTGAACAAAGTGTGTCATCTCCTCTCATTGTGGGTGGGACTAAGCAAGAGTCCAGGAATGATCAAGGGCACTTAGATATCCTGGCGCACTCACAGTGTTGTCTTAGGCGACCGCAGCAATTGTAGTGCGGAGGCTCAGTCGAAACGGACGCGATCCACAGGGTCCACAGTCCTTGTATCTCGCTGTCAGTGCTTACGTAAAGTCTTGCAGCATCGTAACCCTACTACGCATCGATGTACTTGTAGCACTGTGCGAATCCAACATGGAGACAGAGGAACAAGTGCTGGTTTTCTACGTCAACGGCCGTCGACAGGAAGTGAAGAACCTAGACGTGGACCTGACGCTGGTTTCGTACTTGCGCGATGTCATGCTCTTGCGCGGCACGAAAGTCGGATGTGGTGGGGGCGACTGCGGCTCATGCACAGTCACCATTTCCAGATTCGTTGACGATTCCGAAGTTCCCGAGCACACGGCGGCCAGTGCTTGCCTCACGCGGGTGGCTTCGCTGCACGAAACTGCCGTCACCACTGTGGAAGGCTTGGGCAATCCCAGAGACGGACTGCATCCCGTTCAAGAGAGAATCTACAAGGCGCACGGGTCCCAATGCGGATTTTGCACTCCTGGAATGGTCATGGCCATGAGCTCACGGCTGAGGCAGGACGAGGTGGTGGACATTGAGGACGTGGAGAGGTGCTTGCAGGGAAATCTGTGTCGTTGCACAGGCTATAGACCAATCCTGGAGGCCTTTGAAACGTTCTGCTCCAAAAGGAAAGACAATGGGACTCCCGCAAAAGCTAAGAATGAAGAAATACTCAAAGTAGACATCGACGATTTTAAACCATACTCGGGAAATGATGATCCTGAAATGCCCCCGGAGCTGAAAGTGAGCTCTAAGAAGCTTCTGAAATTGAAGAACTCTAGTTCCAGCAAGCTCTGGTACCGTCCGACGACGCTGCAGCAGCTCTCGGATCTCCAAAAGGAACTGGCGGCGTTTCATATCTACGGCGGGGGAACCGCTTTCTACATGGACCCCGCTGACTTCGCTCCCGTGATCCAGATCGGCGCCGTTAAGGAGCTGCAGGGTGTCACTAGCTCAAACGGATTCCTCAAGGTCGGCTCTGCGATGACCCTCACCCGGCTGGAGAGAGAATTGGTCCATCATCCTTCTTCAAGCATTGCTAGAGCGCTACTAAAGGCACTGCGCACCCTTGGCAGTCCCCAGGTGAGAGGTGCTGCCACCGTCGGTGGATCATTGATGTGGGGCAACATCGCTGTTTCTGACCTCATCCCCATTTACATGGCCACTGGATGCAGGGTGAAGTTTCAGACAGACCAAGCAGAGCAGATTGTCACCTATGACAACAACTTCGACTCCAGGAGTCTGCCGAAGAAGGCCATCGTCGTCGCATTGCTGATCCCCGTCCCTCAGCCGGGATTTTGCACCTATTTCTTCAGACAGGCCAAGAGAAAAGAGTTTTGTTTGCCCATTGCAAATGGATGTATCCACGTCAGGATAACCAACGACGTCATTTCAGAGATCAAAGTGGCTTTTGGAGGAGCTGAGAGCACTTTACCCGGCTCAGGTTGGTATCCGCCTCGATTGGCGACCGCCTTACAAACAGTCTTGGAGGGCAAGACAATGGAGGAAGCCAGAGAAATGGAACTTGACGATATTATACCACACGGAATCGGTTTCAGTCAGTCAGCTCCTGGAGACCTTACTGAGTACAGACGGAACATGTTGCTCCAGTTTGTGTACAGATTTCTGTACGGACATATTGAAGAGGAACCTGAAGTAACGGCCAGAAAATCAACAGTGACGTGTCAAAAGATCGATCCAAATCTTGATCCCGTTACCAGGCCGATTCCGAACATGTGGGCAGCTGAACAAGCTAGCGGAACTGCGATCTATGTTGACGACATCAAGCCACTCCCTGATGAAGTCCAGATCGTTCTCATCCAGAGCGCCGAGGCTCATGCAAAAATAAAGAGAATTAATTATTCAGATGTCTTGAAGGCCGAAGGTGTTATAGGAATCGTGACCAAGGATGACTTAGATGGGGAGAGAAACCTTTTTGGAGCTGTCGTCGATGACGAGACTGTCTTTGCTGGAGAAGAAGTCCTTTATTACGGTCAGGTAATCGCAGGGATCGTCTGCACCTCACTCAAGGCGGGGAGAAACGCAAGGAAACTCCTCAGACTGGAGTACGAGGCTCTTCCTGCCATCCTATCTATTAACCAAGCAATTGAGAAGGGCAAACGTGTGACGGATGTGCTGAGGCTGAAGAAGTATCAAGGACCCATAAGACGAGATAAAATTCACAACATCAGGGGATCAATCCATGTTGGTGGTCAAGAGCACTTTTATCTGGAGCCTCACGCTTCGTTGGTCATCCCGACGGGAGAGAAGGACGAGTTGACCGTGTTCACCAATAATCAGCATCCTCGAGCTGTGCAAGAAAAAGTCGCGCGCCTCCTAGAGCTTCCCATGCACAAAGTCTCGGTGAAGACGAAACGTTTGGGCGGCGCCTTTGGTGGCAAGTCGCGGTTGCATAACGTGCTGATAGCCGCCATCGCCGCCTGGAAGTTCAGACGTCCAGCCAGACTCACGTTCACCCGTCGCGACGACATCGTCCTCACCGGACATCGGCACGAGTTGAAGGTCGACTACGATGTGGACTTCGACGAAGTCGGGTGGGTCCTTCGCGCCGACTTCAATTGTTTCCTCAACGCCGGAATTAGTCAGGATTTAAGTCATCCTTGGGGTTGTTTTCTGCTAAATCGCTTGGACGGCGGCTACACGCTCAGGAACTTCAGCGGCGAGGCTACGGGTGTGTTCACCAACACGCCGTCCAATACCGCGATGCGGGGATTCGGCGGACCGGAGGGCCAATTCGTCATCGACTCGATTATGGAACAGATCGCACACACACTCAAGATGGACCCAACCTATGTAAGAGAAATAAACCTAACAAGAGACAACGACGTGACGCACACGGGCGACACCGTCTTCAAGGACGTCACGCTTGAGCAATGCTGGCACGAGTGCAAGAGGAAAAGCGACTACGAGGGGAAGAGGGAACAAGTGGAGAGGTTCAACGACGCAAATTATCCCGTCAAGAGAGGACTCTGCATGGTTCCTCTCAAATTTGGTTGTACTACTGCAAACAAAACTCTGATGCAAGGTGGTGCTCTGGTCCAGATCTTTACTGATGGCTCGGTGCACGTAGCCCACGGAGGTGTCGAGATGGGTCAGGGTCTCCACACCAAGATGATTCAGGTAGCCAGCAAAGCTCTTGGGGTTCCGCATGAAATCATCCATCTTACCGAGACCTCGACTCATTCTGTGCCCAACACGACAGAAACAGGAGGTTCCACCGGGACAGACCTCAATGGTCTTGCCGTTATTGACGCGTGCGAGACCCTGAACAAGAGATTGAAGTCTTACAGAAAACCTGAGAAGTCCTGGAAGGAGGCCATTACAGACGCTTACACGGACAGGGTCAATCTTTCATCAGTCGGTTTTTTCGACTGGTCAAGAGTCGATTATGACTTCGAGTCCAACAAAGGTAACTTTAGTGATTACTGGACCTACGGCGCCGGATGTGTGCAGGTTGAGGTCAACTGCCTGAGCGGTGACGTTACCGTAGTGTCCGCCGACCTCGTCCTGGACCTGGGGAAGGCTCTCAATCCAGCCATCGATATTGGCCAGATCGAGGGAGCCTTCATGCAGGGGCTTGGCTACGCAACCACTGAGCAGCTTTTGCACCATTCCAAGAGTGGAAGGCTGCTGACTACCTGTCCTGCCACGTACCATGTGCCCACCGTGTGTGATGTGCCCAGAGAGCTGAACATCACTCTGCTGAGAAACGAGAAGCCCGTGCATGGGGCCGTTTTTTCGGCCAAGGGTATTGGTGAGCCTGCCCTAGGATTGGGCTCGACGGGGGTCGCTTTGGCTGTCAGGGATGCAGTGGCCTCCTACCGGAAGGAACGGGGCAACACCGACTGGTTCCACATTGGCCTTCCCAACACAGTGGACAAGATCGCAGCAGCTGCCAGAGAAGACTTCTTTCAAGAGCTCTTTGAGGATGAAACCAAGTTGGCTATGGAGATGTAGCTGCCAAACATTTGATGAAATGTTGCATGATCACTTATGGTACATAACTGGCTGATTTAAGAAGCCTCTGCTGTCTGGCACCGTAATATATGATGTAGTATATCCTTATTTCATATAGAATATCCTTGTTTCATTTTCCGCAACACACAGTATCTAACCTCCTGTTTTCACCATGGACGGTAACCAAAAACGTCCATTTTGGGGTTGGTTTCTCGTATGTGAGGGTCTTAATACGTTCTACAGTGTGCGCCGTCGAGTTCGGATATAACGAATTTCCGCATGTACCGAATGGATGACTGGGAACAAAATATTCACTGCATAAGAAGCTCCGCTTATATCGAAATGTCATATATCACTTAACACAATGCTATCACTTAAACGATTTTTCACGAAACGAAACAGGGATTTCATTGTTTGTGTCATTGACAGCTGCAGCCTGTGCCAAGCATTGGGAACAAATATGCCTTTGATCATGTCAAGCAGTTCGCTTCAGATTGTTTCTCTCTGTGAACATTTTTGTTAAAAAGTCTTATTAACAGTTAAAAACAGTTAAAAAATAGTGCTTTCTTTGCAGAGGGGAGGGGTGCAGACGCATGTATCGAATCTCCGCTTATGCGGAATGTTTGCTCTTGGCCCGGCACGTGCGATCCAAGCCGCGCACATTGTAACATATGTTTACGTAACCTAGGGTTTTTATACTTAGTAGTGTATGTCAGGCAGCGCCTCAAAGCGGGGGTCCAATTTCTCCAGAAATTATCAATTACATTGTGTTTCATGCTAATATGGTCTAATGTCAGTGCTAAAACTGTTTTGTCGGACCTTAGGGCACGTCTTACTCATCACACGGCGAATTTACCTGTCATCCTCATCATGGTCTCCGTCATCGTCAATCTCGGTATCTGCTCGGACTCTGAAGGGATCACTAACGGACCCTCTCGTTCATCCTCCGAGAGCCTTCTGAGCGCCTCTTGATCTTTAAGCAGACTTTCGTGCAGCTTTTCCAACCTATGACGCCGCCTCTCCTCGGTTCGGGACGGCCAGCTCCTCACCTGCTGGTGTCGGCGCTGTGCATGGCTGAAGTCATACGACAGGAGCAGCGTGACGCACACGACCACAGAGGTCACGATGCTGCACGTGAAGAAGGCCTCCCTGTAGGGGAAGGGCAGCCGCCCCACGCCTCGCGGCGAGAGGAACGAGACGCCTCTGAAGTGGGAAGACCTCAAGTGGAAAAGCCTTCTTGCTGTGGATCGCATTGTGTGCTATGTCGAAGCCTCATCACCACTCGGTCTCTTCAACGAACGTCTGTCGCTCTGGCCTCAAACACCAGCTACGTTGCGTACGCGTGAGCGTGCATGGGTGAGGAGGGGGAGAGGGGGCTTGCCCACATGGACGCGAGTGCTGACTACCTTTGGACCTTGATGACCTGCTTTCTTTTGCTCACCTTTCTCTCTTGCAGGTTCCTAAAGGAACACCCAAAAAGCTAACACGCTGCTGCATGATCAACTCGAGGGAGAAGCAACCGCTAAGCAACTTTCCTCTTCCAGTCGCACTTGTACGAGTTGTTATGATACAGCGAGTGCAGATGACCGTTTGTCACCTGCTACGTGAGTGTGGCATTCAACAGCAAGTACACATATGAGAATCTTTAATACTTTCAGTATCAAACGCTGACAGTTGCGCCGCGGCTTAGTTTCCTCAGATAAAATGAACTAATTTAGCCAATGTGTTCACGTGGGTGCATGACGTCCCCCAGTACAATTTCGCTCACTCGGGCAGAAACTTCCACTGACTCTGGTCAACTGCACTGGAGGACGATTTCGTCGTCCCTGGAAAGGTCGATGCAAATGCGGAAGACCAAATAGACAAGGAATTTCTGGTCTTGGACCACCAACAGGTCTTTCCAAGGTGATCTGACGGGAAAGCAAGGAAGGAAAGTGAGTGGTTTCTTCAAGGATGAATGCAGTAAATTTGTCCCGAAGAGCAGTTCTTTCTCGTCTACTGCTTCTCCTCTTTCTTGCTGCTCTCGTCGTCCTTCTTCTCCTCCTCAGATGATGAGGACTGTTGAGCGCCACCTTCTCGCTCACTGGCCATCTGGAACATGAGGCGGACATAAAACGTTGCGTTCCCCGCCACCATCACCAACCATTACCTTTTTGTAGGCCATCTCGAAAAGCTTGAGCGAAGACTGCTGCAACTCGCTGACTGTTTTCTTGATTTCCTCCGGGTCCATTTCGTCCTTGTTCGCCAGCTTGTCCCGGACCTCGGCAATCTTGTCCTTCATCTTCTGCACCTCATCTGCCTGCAATCACCGCAAGTTTCTGCACTCTGGATTTTCTCTTTAAAGTAGCAAGCTCACACACCTCAAGCTGGTCCTTGAACTCTTCCATCTTGGACTCGGTGTCGTGAAGAATCCCTTCTGCCTGGTTCACTGCCTCAATGCGCTCCTTTTTGACCTTGTCGGCTTCAGCATGTGCCTCAGCGTCACGAACCATGTTCTCAATATCGTCTTTGCTAAGGCCTCCACTTGACTAAATGAGAGACATAATGCAAAATAAGAACGACGTCACCGAGTTTGACCTCCTCCTATCCTGCCTTAAGGACTTGGATTGTAGCTAAACAGTGCCTTGCTCCTTATTTACCTGAATAACAATCTGCTGCTCTTTTCCTGTGCCCTTGTCTCTTGCGTGCACGTTGACGATGCCATTGGCATCAATATCGAAGGTGACCTCAATCTGAGGCACTCCCCTGCAATTACAATCGTCTCACTAATGAAAAGTTCTGAGTCAAATTTCTTGCATATGTCTTACCGAGGTGCTGGAGGGATCCCAACCAACTGAAACTGTCCCAGTAGCTTGTTATCCACGGCCATCTCGCGCTCACCTTGGTGCACTTTAATTTCAACTTGTGTCTGCCCATCCGCAGCAGTAGAAAACACCTGGAAGGTCCATGATTTAGAATGATCAGCAAAACTATTACGTCGAAGAGACTCAGCTATCATGTAATTGAGGTTTGTGTATTGATGACATCATGTAACTACTGAGTCAGCTCTGCCTCACCTGACTCTTCTTGGTGGGAATGGTCGTGTTCCTGTTGATCAACTTGGTGAATACCCCACCAAGAGTCTCGATTCCCAGTGACAGAGGTGTAACATCCAACAAGAGGACGTCTGTGACATCTCCTGCGAGCACTCCACCCTGAATGGCAGCACCCATGGCCACGGCTTCATCAGGATTCACAGATTTGCTGGGTGCGCGACCAAAAATTTCTTTGCATGTGTCTTGCACCTTCGGCATTCGGGACATGCCACCAACGAGGATCACCTCACCAATGTCAGACTTGGACACCTCTGCATCTTTCATGGCCTTATTACAGGGCTCTACTGTCTTCTTGATAAGGTCACCCACAATCGTTTCAAACTTGGAGCGGGTGAGCTAAAAACATTTAGAACTATTAGTTACGGCCAAGACTGTTCTTGTCCTCCTAGTTGTTTTTACCTTCAAGTTCATGTGCTTTGGTCCACTGGCATCCATGGTGAGATAAGGCAGATTGATGTCAGTTTGCAGGGAAGATGACAGTTCTACCTTGGCCTTTTCTGCTGCTTCACGCACTCTCTGAAGGGCCATAGCATCCTTAGCCAAGTCAATGCCCTGATCGCGCTTAAATTCGGTCACCAAGTGTTGGAGGAGTGCATTGTCAAAATCTTCACCGCCCAGGAATGTGTTGCCATTAGTAGACTTCACTTCAAACACACCTTTTTGGATCTCAAGGACGGAGATATCGAAGGTGCCTCCACCCAGATCAAAAACTGCGATACTGCAAACAAATTCCTGGAGTTAGGCTTAAGTCTCGTAAAAATTGTCAGCCAAAGACGTCTGTTGGACACCAACAGGATTTGTACAGAAAATCAACTCACACTTTGTCTTCTGACTTGTCCATGCCATATGCCAGTGCTGCAGCAGTAGGTTCATTGATGACTCTGAGGACATTAAGGCCAGCAATTTGGCCAGCATCCTTTGTGGCCTGGCGCTGGCTGTCATTGAAATAAGCAGGCACAGTGACGACAGCATTCTTGGCAGAAGTGTTCAGGTAACCCTCAGCAGTCTCTCTCATCTTGGTCAGAACAAAGGCTCCAATTTGGCTTGGTGAGTACACCTTACCATCGGATGATTGTACCCAAGCATCCCCGTTGGATGCCTTGACGATCTTGAAAGACACCATCTTCCTATAGATGGAAAAAGAGAGGTAGAGTTGTCCAATGGCTGAAATTGCTTCTCCGCGCTGATAACTTACATGTCCTTCTTGACTTCGGCATCGTCAAACCTGCGGCCAATCAACCGCTTCGTCGCGTAAAAGGTGTTTTCGGAGTTGGTGACTGCCTGACGCTTTGCTGGCATGCCAACCAGGCGCTCGCCATCTAAAAGGACCATAGACACACAAGCATGACAGAAAACCGCACGATAAGTTCATTGTCCTCCATAAGGAGCTGGAATTAACGATCAGACTGAAAGATTCCACACATTTGAGGCGCGGCAACGCCTTCAGGTGACGAAAAATATATAGACATCATCTTGAACGTTCTAGGCTCCAGAATTAGATGTTCAAGCTCACCTGAGGTAAATGCGACGACGGACGGCGTGGTTCGGGCTCCTTCGGCGTTTTCGATAACCTTAGCTGTCTTGCCCTCCATGACGGCTACGCAGGAATTGGTGGTGCCAAGATCTATGCCGATCACGTGGCCAGTGACGCCGGACGACTTGTGGCGACGCTCAACGCCATGTCGCTGGGCCACATGAGCCGCCGACGCCACCGAGGTCTGGGTCCACTGTAACAGAGGGGACAGTTGCGTAAGTCCGTGATCCTGATCGGACTAGGTGTTCTCTTTCTTGCCTGGCGACCCAAAGTAGCGAATCCACGCTGTTGAACGTTGGTCGCATCAAGGAGGAGCCTCTTGGACATCCCGGAGGCGAAGGAGGCGCGGGACAGCATAGTGACGGCCGAGCTGGTGACCACGTGACGGAGGTTAAAAACGTGCTTGTCCCAACAGCGTCTAGAAAGATCTGGCAGCTGCTAGCGCTTGACGACAGAGCTGCCAGAGGCGGCTGACTGAAATGTGCCAGAAGACTTCATGAAATTTAGCCAAAAAGCCAAAATATTAAACTAAAATCAAAAATTTTCGTTGATTTCAGTAACTGATGTGACCTATGACAGACGTTCATAGGATCTTGCGCAAAGAGGTCCCGCGGGATCATGCGTAATAATGCCTCAGAGCCTATCTCTTGAACCCCAGTTTGCTGAGCAACACAGCCAAGATGATGATTATCTCTTTCGTCGCCGGGCCAGTATCTCACCCTGAAGGCAATGGCCTCGACCTGGGAACCCTCTGGGGAACCCCCGGCATTGAAGGTGTCAGTAGGTGTCCAATATCCCTGGCCAGATCTTCCTGAGCCAGTTCATGGCACCCGAAGGTGTCAGCGGCCCCATACTCTGTCTTGAATGCAATGTTGTTCTCTTTCTTCCACCGGTTAAACCATAGGATTCACTCCCTGCGCCGTTTGCCTTCACAAGAGGTCCATTCAGTCGTCCATCATGGGGCAGTTTCTCTGGGAATCAGAGGAGTGGATCTTCGAGATCCTTCTCCTTTCCAGATCAGTTCCATTTCCCCATTGGATTCGTCCCGCATCCCTCGACCTCCTCGTAGATCTCGGTCTTTCTCTTCAGCAAAGGCCTTTAAAGCCCTGCCACGCTGAACTGAGAGATGAGATCTTTCCAGACCCTGAGTTGTCGACCTCGAAAGGTCTGTGCCACGGTCCGGAGACTAACGTGGCATTGACAAACTTGCCATACAGAACGGAGAAGAACAAGATCCTTACAGTCAACGGACCGGGCCACTCCAGTCCTGAAGGGGGACGAAACGGGAGTTTATTATTGTTCACGAGTGACCAACACTTTCAAGAATACAACTTAAGAGTTGCTCTCCTTCAATTCGAACGAAGAAGTCGGCGTGGACATTTAGCCATCAAGATTCCAAAGATGAAATAAGGCAAGACTTCGTCCAGACTCATCTTATGTACATCTCAGGTAACACCGACGTCTTATACAAATGGAACGCTATGTACAGTGACAGAGTTATTCACGACGCCGGAGATGACACGCACAATACAACGCAGACACTAGGATGGGGATGACAAGGATACGGTTTAAAAAATGCATCGCTTTTCCTTCAGTAAAACGATTTCTCCGTCTTGATGTATCCTCCACCCCCCGGCTTGTCCGAGAGCTTCTCCATGACGACCATACAGTCCGGGCCGGACGCAGCTCCCAGTGTGACTCCCGATCCGCGTCCCTTCTTGCGTCCCGTGCGAGTCATGTTTACGCGAACCTGGGGTGGAAAAGAGGAGAGGGTCCATGATGAGGTTGTACTGGTTAGGTCGTTTCAAACACGATTCGCTTTGGCGCCTCAACTTCGTCTAGGACCTTGATGCAGTCGCTAAGAGCAATCTGGGTGGATGGGGTTGCACACGTTTTGTGAGACATTGCAGTGCAGGGTTGTAAGCGCCACCGGCAAGGGAGCAGGATTCCTCACCACCAAGCATGCATAATTGCACGACTGCACGTGACTGCAGAAGTCAGAAAACGAAACAATGTCGTGTGCAACGAATCGACTGCATCAAGAAGTTGAGAACCGACCTAGTGCAGGTCAAGTCGATGAACGTTCTCTACTCGACTCACCCGCGGTTGAGAGTCCACGAACGACTGCAAGATCTGGAACATGGCAGCATTTTCCTCTTCGTCGCTCAAAACCTTGCGATTGCGAACGTTTTTCATGTAGTACTCAGCGTCCGCTTTCTCCCACGTGAGGAATTTGACAAAGGGTTGCAGGGGTTTGATGAGATTGATTTCTGAGGACTGCAGAGCCTTCCCTTCGCCGTCTTCCATGGGGGTAGCCGCGTCGCCGTTAGCGGTGGCATCAACGTTTGCCTCGGCGCCCTCGCCGTTCTCGACGCGAGTCCGCTTCTCTGGCGGCGGCGTCTCGATATCGAGCCTGTCAAGACGTTTTGCAATGACTGAACATTTTGCCGCAGGAGCAAGTTATAGTGCCAGACCTACCCGTAGCGCTTCTTGGCCCATTTGATGAGGACGTCCATGAGTTTGCTGGCCTGCACCGACGGCCTCGTCTCGAGTAGGCAGACGAGCTCTTCCTGGGTGAGATCTAGCATCTGGTCCTGCGCCAACACTGAATTGGCCTCCCGCGCGAAACGCTGAATTACGATCTCGCGGAGATCGTGTGCCTCGTATTTGCTAGCTGCCTTCAGGAACCCCAACAGGTTGGACGCGTCTAGACGATACTTCAGAAACTTTGTGCACAGGTCTTCCAGGTTATTGAGCTGAAAAAGCTTTCCCGCCGCCTTAACCTTCCACGCGTCTTCCACGGACGACAGCGGCACTCGCCCTCGAAACAGGTAGTCCAGGATCTTTCTGAAAATCGCAGGCTGGACTTCCTGGATCTCTTTCCGATTGCTCCCCGAAGGCGGATAGAACATAGACTTGAAGTATGGGCTGGCAATCGCCATGAACTGGCTGGGAGCACATATCTCCTCTCGTTCGTCACCGTCACCAACCACAAACACCGCATCGCATATGTCAGAATCACTGAAGACGGAGGCGATGCGGGCTAGGATTTGACGACAAGCGTCGTCCTCATAGTAGCTCTTTTCCTCCGTCATGGTCCTGATGACGCCACGGAGGATGCTCAACTCGTTGGCGACCACGAAGGGCTCCGATGACACGGACTTTGGGGACAGAAGGAACAAAGAAGGGGACGCCTCTTGCTGTTGGAACTCGGTTCTGAACGTGTGCCAAGCGACCAGAGGTGTTGCCACTTTGCAACTATGTCTTAGGGGGAAAAACCCGTCACGCTAAAGCTCCGGAAGTCACAGGAGCCCTGGACAGGACTCGTGTCCAAAAGAACACTCGGCAGCAGCAGTCACTGATGTCATCCTGGAAAACATCAACGTCCCGGCAAGAATTCTGGCAATCTTTGGACTCGATTGTTCCTCCGCTCCAGAATCTGACCGAAAAATCATCTCTCTGCTTGAAACAGTTTCTCCACACCAGCAAAGGCTCCCGCAGTGCAGCAATGTATGCCGATGCTGATGCCGACGGTCATGTGACCGACGTGTGACCAGATGCAGTGGCACGAAAGCCTTCGTCGGTGCCACCGTGTTCATGGACACGACTGAGGACTCATGGTTGTGGGGGCTTCATGCATGCAGTGGGAATTCGCCTTTACTGTTGTCGGATATTCCAGAACTCCGCTTGATCACTCCAACTCAAAGTCTTTGCTGGAATCAAATTCATCGTTAACAACAGCTGCAGCTTCTAATGTCCAAGACTAGGTGGAACAATAAACTTGTCTCTAGCAGTTATCAATGCTTCAATCAAAGATGCACTGATAGTGGATTTCTTGAACTGGACCGCAAAACCAGCTTAGGGACTTGATGTTCAAGAGTTTGTACAAACCTAAGTTATCCTCTGTTGTCATGTACATTTGAGACCGATCAAAGCAGCTAAGGCAAGAAGTTCAAGTTCACTTTAGAGACCTTGGCCGTTGGTCGTCACATTTCGGTAGGATTTCAACCTTCTCTTGTGTGTTGCAGAGCCTCCTCTTGCCGAACATACTGCTAGTCCATATTGTCTTCCATTGTTTTCATATTGTCAGGAGTAACCGTAGTAAGAATAGCAACAGCTCACTGGCCTCGGCACAGCGCAGGCTGGAGGAGTAACAGCTCCAGTGAACAGCTCACAGTGCTGTGCTTTCTCTCCTGCTGGCTTCATTGCATTGGTGACTTTGATCTCGACTTGGACGATCCAAAAGCCTCCGTCCTTCCTTCGACGATCGTCGTCCTCGACCCCGATCGCGAGATGTTCATCTGCTTTGTCACAGTCACCTAACGGGGGCGGCGGTCGTCGTCGTCGCGTCCATCCTGCCAAGTCGCCATGGACGCCGCCGGTGGCAAGATCGGGAGGACAGGAGACGGTAGGAGTCCGTTGTAACGTTTGAGCGCCCCCGTGAACTGTCTGCATCTTGCTCGTTTAGGGCTACCCGGCAGCGTCTTCAGGCGTCCCTCCAACTACAAAGAAGATCGCCAGCACTCGACATCATCGTCTTCGCTACCGTCGGCTGCCCGGACTCGCCTGCAGGGTTTATTCCGGGAGGTGGAAAAGGAGTTCGAGGCGCTGTACTTGGAGAACGTCACGCTGAGGGAGAAGCTCGCACGGCTGGAGAAAGGTTTGAGCGTGACACGATGGCCCTAGAAAGGTTTTGGTCACACGGTGAAATCGGTATCTGTTACCTATAGGAGACGCCGACGACCGCGATAAGAACCTAGACGAACCCGACGCCTTTGAGGCCGTACTGAAGACATTCAGCAAGAAGCATGCATTGAAAACTCGTCGGAAGTTTAAGGCCCACACCAGCAAGATCGTGTCGAGCTTCAAAGCGCCATTACAGACCGCGTCTGTTGCCAGAGAATACAGGGTGAGTTTCGAGCAGCCAGTGTTAGTGGAGCTTGATCCACATCGTGCCGGTGGGTGGTTCTTGACTTGACCCCAAAATTTTAGGGACACCGAGACGGACTCTGGGATGTGGCAGCCTCCAGCCTCGGGCACCCTCTGATTGGAACCGCCTCAGCTGACAAGACTGCTCGCATCTGGGGTGTGGACAGTGGTCGTTGCCTACTCACCTACGCGGGTCACGCGGGCTCCGTCAACTCGATTAGCTTCCATCCGGCCCAAGACATCGCCCTGACTGCGAGCGGAGACGGTCACGCCCATGTCTGGAAAGCAGTGAGTCTACTCTTTATCGTAGTGTCGTCCCAGTGACTGACAATATATTCGTTCAGCTTGCCTACTTGGACTCGGCTGCCCTCTCCAGCGAGGAGTCTGGGGCCGACAGTAGTGAGGAGGACTTTCTTGGTAGGGGCTTGGGAAACCTCAGCGGTGTGGAAAGCGGCGGACACTCCAATCTCGTTGGCGCCAGAACTAGCAACATCGTCAGGCAACCCATTGTCACTCTTACTGGTGCGGAACAAATCACTGCAGCGTTTTGTTAGCTATCTTACGTATAATTCCACTTGCCTGTTGCAGGTCACCAGAGTGTCGTGATTGGCTGCCAGTGGTTGGACAACGAGATTGCTGTGACTGCAGGATGGGACCGCTCCGCCAACCTGTACAACGTGACGACGGGGTCCCTCCTACAAAGTCTGGCTGGACACGACGACGAGCTCACCCACGTCGCGTGTCACCCGACAAAGAGACTTGTCACAACTTCTTCGGTTGACACGACTTTCAGGCTATGGGACTTCAGGGAGACGATCCATTCGGTTTCAGTCTTTCAGGTAATGTCCGGTGCATGCTAACCTCGATGCACCCGTGCATAATCCATTATAACATTAGGGTCACACTGAGGCGGTCACATCAACGGCGTTCAGCAGCAATTCCGACCAGATTGTTTCTGGTTCCGACGACCACTCCGTTAAGGTGTGGGACCTCCGCAACATGCGCGCACCGGTCACAATAATTCAGACTCCCGCAGCAGTCAACAGGCTGGCGGTGTCGCAAAATGGTAAGAAGTACACCAAGTCCTACCGCGTCTATACGTAGTCTCTTCGTTGAGTACTTGGTATCGATATGTGTTCTTATACAAGTCAGTAACTTTGCGTTGTGCTTGTTTGCTTCTAGGCACAATCGCCATCCCACAGGATAACCGCCATGTTTCTCTCTACGACCTCAGCGGCGCGCGTCTGCTGCCTCGGCTGCCGAGGGATTCCGCCTCCAAGAAGTCTCACCATCGCATGGTGTCTTCGGTCTGTTGGGCCCCTGACACCAACGTTGGCACTTCAACGGCAGCTGGCGAGTCCGCGACCGGTTCGGCCTCAAACTTCAGAACCCGGGCCAACTTGTTCTCTGCCGGATTTGACCGCGTCGCCTTCGGCTGGTGGGTCCGGCCCGTCAGCAAGGAGGACGACAAGATCGCAGTCACGGCAACGTTCGGCGGCGGAGGCGGTAAAGTGGCCAAAGACGGAACTTTCTGAAGATAACTTCGTGGTGATCGTTTCTCCTGGTGCCACCGCTACTGGCACTGGCGGTGTGAGAGGACCCTTGGATCACGGGCGCATTAACAGTGATAAATACCTTTGATAGGCGCCAGTGAGAGGATAGTAACCACCAGAATCGCTACAGGCGTCTCTGGTAACCACTATAGAACAGAGTGGGAATGCGAGAGAGATGTATATATCAGAGCGGGTACCATTTCCGTCCTTCAGATCAACTATTGACATGGATACATCATCACTGTACAGAGATTTTTACTCAAGTGCCGAGGTATGGAACCTGTGTGCTATTATCATGTCATAAGGTGTAAGCGTTGAGTTTGATGACGACTTTGTGATCTTTTTTCACGCACTCGCTTGCTTACATCACCAATTTGGTTATCATGTATGAGTGAACGCTGAAATATACTTCCATATGACTTGCTGACAACTGCATCTGATTGGTCGCGCCTGAATTGGTCCCAAAGCAGAAGCTCTGATCACATCGTGATTAGAAAGAGGACAGCGTCTGTTGGAACTCTGTGGCAACCCCGACCAATGTCCTGATGTAAACAAGACAAAACAGCTTCAGGACTCGGGATGTGCCGGGGATCGATGCTATTTAGCATCTTCACGTTCCTGTGGATGGTCACGAGGGGGTGCCAATGGCTGCCTGCCATGTATCAAGTTGCCTAAGCATGCTCATATATAGATACACATAAATATTTGTTATTTTACCTTGTCCCACCTTCAACTTGCCTTCGTCGACCCCAAGAAGTACGTGATTCTCCGGCAAAAGCGGCTCGCTGGGGATCCCTGGGTGATTCCCTGCCCATCCCTATCCGGGGCCGGCAAGGTAACATTGAGAACAGAACGATTCTCAACTAACCATGCGTCGAACTCAACGATCAAAGAAATGAAGTGTCCGACGTGATCGTGAACGCGTACAGGAATACCGAATTCTCAAGATGAAGCTGAACGTGGCTGGGCTACTCGTTCACTTCCCCTACGAGTACATCTACCCAGAGCAGTTCTCCTACATGCTGGAGCTGAAAAAGTCGCTCGACGCGAAGGGTCACTGTCTCTTGGAGATGCCTTCGGGGACAGGGAAGACCGTATCGCTCCTCTCCCTCCTCATTGCCTACATGAAAGAGCATCCAGCCGTCGTGTCCAAGGTAAGAGAAAAGAAACAAATGACTGGTCCTGATCACGGCACGTCCAGCTTCTTCATGATCTCACAACGCTTCATCTTTTCGTAGGTGATTTATTGTTCTCGCACAATCCCCGAGATTGAAAAAGTCCTGGAGGAGCTGAAGAACCTACTAAAGTTCTTAGAAAAAGAGACTGGTGAGCCAACAAAGGTGATTGGGTTGGCCCTCAGCTCCAGAAAGAATCTTTGCATCAACTCAGAGGTAGCGCCTCAGAGAATCTTGACTTCGTGTCAGTTTCATAGTTGGCCAATTTCTCTACCAGGTGAACCGCGAACGCGATGGCAAAATCGTTGACGCCCGCTGCCACTCCTTAGTGGCTCCCCACGTTCGCGAGAGACATCGAAGTCAACCTGAAGTACCCATTTGCGACTTCTATGAACGCTTCGACTCAGTAGGCAGGGAGGTGCTATTGCCAGACGGCGCCTACAATCTGGACGAGGTGAGTGGCGTGGCTGTTCGAGCGCACCCTTGAGATTCGCTTCTTTCGCTCGTCCTTGCAGATGAAGTCGTTTGCCGCCAAGAAAGGCGTGTGTCCCTACTTCTTCGCCAGGCACGCGCTGCAGCAGGCCAGTGTCATCGTGTACAGTTACCACTATTTACTCGATCCCAAAATTGCGGAGTTGGTCAGCAAGTGAGTGCGTATGTCAGAACGTCCATGCGACTTCTTCACTCCTGCGTTGGCCGTTCCAGGGACCTCCCTCGCACAGCCGTGGTGGTTTTCGATGAGGCTCACAACATCGACAACACCTGCATCGACTCCATGAGCGTCAGGATTAACCGAAGGGTCATCGACAGATGCCAAACGAGCATTCAGGTGAGTGACTCTTTAACTTGGAATTGTGGATCCTTTGTGAATCAAGCTCCAATCTCCTCAAGATACTCGTGTCTGAGATAGACCGCCTGAAAGAAGCAGATTCTGCTAAACTCCGCGGAGAATACGAGAATTTGGTAGCGGGACTACGCAAAGAGCAGGTACGTACAGTAGAATGTGTCCGTTGATGTACATCCATATATATCATTGTTGTACAAGTCACGAAGGTTGACCATAGTACGCATACCCAACTAGGAAAAACGCGAGAACGACGTCATCCTTGCTAATCCGGCTCTACCAGAGCACGTGCTCCACGAGGCTGTCCCTGGCAGCATCCGCAAAGGCGAGCACTTCGTGGCTTTTATTAAACGACTGGTCGAGTACCTCAAGACAAGACTGAGAGTACATCATGTCGTGCAGGAAAGCCCAGCGGGATTCCTCACAGACATTGGAAAGAAGGTGAGATGGTGTGCAAAGCTCATGTGTAGAAGCATGCTTTGGAGTCTCGTACGCATTGTCCTTTGTTGCACTCCGAGCTTGACGAGCACCGAGGTCTTTTGTGACTTTTTGGAACGAGATTCCAATCGCCTCGAAACGCAAGGCTCATATTGGCAGTCGTTGCGCTCATAGATTGAGTAGAGCCCATTTGAACCTCTTTTTAGGTCTGCATCGATCGCAAACCTCTTCGCTTCTGCGCAGAGCGTCTCGCGTCTCTCATCCGAACTCTGGAGATCTCCCACGAAAACGACTTCTCCCCGCTCACCCTCATATCGCATTTCGCCACTCTGGTCTCAACCTACACCAAAGGCTTCACCATCATTATAGAGCCCTCAGACGACAAAGCGCCGAACGTTCCGGCGCCGGTCATGCACCTGAGGTGCTTGGATGCCTCCATTGCTATCAGACCTGTCTTTGAACGCTTTCAGGTGAGTCAAGTACATGTACTTGAGTGGGGGGGCTCCGTTTATGAATCAACTTATTTTTCAGTCAGTTGTGATCACATCTGGTACTCTGTCCCCTTTGGACATGTACCCCCGCATGTTGGACTTTAGCCCGGCCGTGGCCGCCAGCTTCACTATGACCTTAGTAATTAGATATGTCACTACGTCACCCCACCTCGCCCTTTTGTCCCAAATCGTTACTTTTTATAGATTTTTTTGAAGTTTGAGTGGATCTCCCTGGCACAAGACAAGCCATGAATGATAGAGATAAAATCAAACCTTATCCAAGTCATTGTCGGCAAGTCAGTGGAGCGAAGCATTTTCGTAGGATCAGAGGATGTCTTTATATCCATTTAATCTTGCTACGCTTTTCTCGACTACATAGAATTGGTATCACGAATTAGTTAAGTGGAGCGGGGTGTGCTGTAGTACGGTAGAAGGCGGATGTGAAGGCGGTCACCGGATACAAGAATAAGGCGGATATATGGGTCAGATCAAAGGAGGACGGAGTTGTGAGAAAGTAAGCAGGCTGCCAAGTACAAGTGAGAAAGCCTTTAGAGCATCTCTGCAATCCGTTCAGTTGGTACACGAAACGAGCAAAAGGGAGAATGGACACACTTTGTCATGGACTGTTGCACTATGATTACATCTGGTGTGGTACATGCAGAAGTACGCGCACAAATGTGTAGAGTTTGGATCTTAAATTTGCTCACATAAAATGCCTTATGTGCTCATCCAGTATGAGGGTCATTTTCTAATGCCGGGGTCCTCTTGTGACCTTCAACAGAAGCTTTTGAATCAACATAACGAGCAACTGGACCGTGATTGCGTTGGTCAGGGAGGTCTTGTGTTGTACCGTCGCCGATACGTACTGGTACAATGTATCACTGAAAACTGCTCTTCGTACTGTAAGAACCCCCTGCATGTGTATACGAGGTAAGGGACGTGATGAAGTGACATATCTAACCTCGTATCCTGGCCCGACAATGTATCCTCCCGATGATCGTTGCCAAGGGGAACGACCAAGTGGCTCTTACCTCCAGGTTTGAGGCCAGGGACGACACTGCTGTCGTGAGGTACTACTGTTTCACACGTGTATAGAGCGCAGTTTGTTAGTTCTGCCCTTTCAGGAACTACGGCTCCTTGCTGGCTGAGACGGTTTCCATCGTGCCGGACGGGGTCGTCTGTTTCTTTACGTCATATGTGTACATGGAGAATGTCGTATCCACCTGGTATGACCAGGTAAGCGAGATCACCTGGACGAAAAGCCACGAGTACCTACGGTGCTTTGTTCATACTGACGTAACACCTCTTCTAGGGCGTGATCGAGCAGATTCAGCGTCACAAGCTTCTCTTCATCGAGACTCAGGACGCCGCTGAGACCAGTCTCGCCCTGCTCAACTACATCAAGGCCTGTGAGAACGGCAGAGGCGCAGTGCTCTTATCGGTAGGATTAATCAAGGATTGTCGTTGTCACGCACTCTTAGGTACCATTATTACCTAGGTTGCACGAGGCAAGGTATCCGAAGGAGTGGACTTTGACCATCATCTCGGGCGCGCCGTGCTCATGTTCGGCATCCCGTATGTCTACACCCAGTCTCGCATTCTCAAGGCTCGTCTGGAGTATCTGCGTGACACTTTCGCCATCCGCGAGGGCGACTTCCTCACCTTTGACGCCATGCGTCACGCCGCCCAGTGCGTGGGAAGGGCGCTGAGAGGAAAGACTGACTACGGTATCATGGTCTTCGCCGACAAGAGATTCGCCAGGCAGGACAAGAAGGGAAAGCTGCCCAAATGGATTCAGGTATATATGATGATGCTGAAGCTGCATTGCATGAACTGGAAAGGTCTAGAACTGCTCCAATTCTTCAGGAACATCTCCGCGACTCCATGTGCAACCTGTCCACTGAAGAATGCATGCAAGTCAGCAGACGTTGGCTCCGTCAGATGGCTCAACCCTTCACCAGGGAAGATCAACTTGGAGTGTCACTTCTAACGTACGAGCAACTCCAGACGGAGGAGATGCAGGCCAAGATTCAGGAGAGGGTCAACCAGGCAATGTAGAATCCTTGTCATTCATTCAAATACAATGATCTAAGTAGACATTTGTTACGTGTACGCTCTCTTGGCCGCGACTGTGAGGTTGGCGGTGATCTCTGGGTCCTTTCCTTAGAGGAAATTCCAATCGAAAAGTCCTTGAGTAGGTTGCGTAGGCGTCGTTGTCGTCACGTCTCTACCCGGAATGTGAAGCCATTCGAGTAGCAGCAGTTCCACGCACAGAACGTGCACAACCCACACGCAGACAGCGCGGGCTCTGACTTTCTCGTCCTCCAGCACCCCGGAACTTGTTCACGTACTTGCGACGTCCTCGGGGAATTGCCTCAAGAGGCCCCAAAAGTAGTTTTCTTTGATGAAAATGGCTTTCCCCGAGCCTCCAGGACAAGTCACTCCAACGATGACCACGTCAGTCACTCAGCGACGACGTGCATCGATGCCAGCATCTCATCCTCATCCCGGCGTCCTGAAGACAAAATATCCCTGATTTTCTTCCGCACGCTTCAAGAGCCAGTTGGCCGCCTTCTTCTCCAATGTTGATAAAGATAACTCCAAAAACCTAATTTTGCCCTCAATGAACTTCCTCAAACAAAAATGTCCTACTTTTTGGAGAGGGAATCTGTAGTTATGTTTCTTCTTGGTCACTGGTAGCTTGTGGAAAGTATGCACATTGACTGATTCTGACTCTAATGAGCAGGTCTAGGCTCAAAATGGCCTCGCTGTCGGCTCTGATTGCCGATTCGTTGGACTCCGGATCGCAAAAATCCGACTCGTTGGGGATCACTAATAAAGATTGGACTGAGGTCCTTGGGTAGCTACGCGGGTCGAGGACTTAGAAGACAACGACAACAAAGGAGAAGATAAACAATGAAAAATATGGGAAATTGACGTCTTCCGTGACGTTAAACCAGGCCTCTTCTACTTGTCTCGGGACACAAGTAGGCAGAGTATGCCTTACCGGCAGGGAAGACGTGACGCCTCTCTTCCTGCCAATTGTGACAAAGGCCGGAATGGTCCAGGGCATCTCCGCCGTCATGGTCCAGGCGCCGGGAGGAAACCGGAAGTCGTATCCAGCCGGCCTCACCGTCCTCTCTAAGTGCGCCAAAGCGTGGATTCTCTTTCGGCTCGGAACAGCTTTCGCCGCCACGTCCTCCTAGAGGCAGGTCCGAAAAGAAGATGTAGCCGTAATTCGGAGGGACGAAAACCAGGGAGTTCCCCTTCGACGACACCAACGTTTACTCAGTCCACAACAACGTTTTCTTCGCCAATGTTCCCATGTGGCAATAACAAAATCTGAACTACAAAATTAGCGATTTGAGTGCCTCAAAGGGAGAGCGCTTGACCTTAGGCCAGCAACGGAGCGCCCTTGACCTTCATGGACGTATGTTCTAGCGAGCTTCAAAACTTGACCAGAACTTGGTTGGCTTTGACGTCGCTGAGGGTGTGCGTGTGGATAGCCTTCTCAGAGCTGAAGGCCTTTTGAAAAACGTTGACGTCGTCGTTGCAGGGTGGTGAATAGTCCGTTATGTGCTTTTAAGAGTCCCGCCCAGCTCGACTACTCAGACCTTCCCATGTTCAATCACTATGTAAGAGTTCTTAGGC
>JAAUXU010076405.1_pt1 | contig 22317 bp, 24 predicted proteins | sample 7278151 | NCBI WGS metagenome assembly JAAUXU01 (sample SAMN14350113, study PRJNA611818) | marine sediment metagenome | isolation source: surface marine sediment (1.8m) | place: French Polynesia: Moorea | collected 2018-08 | reverse complement strand
GCTCAGAGCACTGTTAACACCTACTGTGAGACTCGGGTTTGGTCCGACAAGTTCAGTGGAGTAGTGATGTCGCATCAACATGCCAGCTATGATTCATGCTGCCAAATCTGTTCAGACGGTTTGGGCAATGTTGGGCTCAGCCAAACCGGGACCCGAGCCTCAGCTGCTCCTACACCCTGTAGCGTGACTGCGGCCTGTGCAGAGGGATCTCTCAGAGTCTTCTCTGCTGCCATCACCTTAATCTGCGTCATGTTCTACGCCCGGTGCGGGGTGAGTTGCATCTCAGCCTTGCCCACCCTGTATCCCCCATAAGTTGCACGTCGACTGGGCGAAATCAGCTCGGCGCTGACTGCGTCCAGGCCCAATTTCACTCTCGACGCCGGTGACGTCGAAGGCCATCAAAGGGCCTGGTTTCGACCGTGCTCGAGGTGCAAAGGGTTGGCCACACTGACCGACAGCAATCGCATTAGCCAACCTTGGACACCTCTGGCAGACGGACAGACGGACAGACAGCAGTCACGCTACTTCTTACAGGGTGTAGCAGCAGCCGAGGCTCGAGACCCCCGCCGAGGCCCCCCTGGGCCAGTGCCAAGATGGCAATTTTCACGTATGAGAAACATCCGCCCGGGGGGAGGAAGAGGGAGATTGGTACATACTTTGATGCGAACCTCAGGTTCTTGATACCTCCCAGACAAGTGCGGCCATTTTCTCTTCCACCTCCTCGTGGCCAGAGAGAGGAAAAAAAAGGTTTCCTCATCGGTTTGATCGTTTCACACACAACTCATCTGTAAAAATGAGAGGGGTTTCAAGGGCCTCAGAGGGCCTCTTTGTGTAAGGCCAAGGACGACAAAAATGGAGGATCTTTCCTTAAAATCGGAGAGGTTTCATGGCTTTGACAGCTTCCGCGTGATTAGACCTATGAGGGGAGCCATAAATGTTAGGTGAGGGTCATTTAGGCACACATCTCCTGGACAGGAAACAGTCTTTACTGCAGGCTGGACCTGGTTTGAGAGCATCTTGGTCGACTCTGGGGGGGCTTCAAACTGATCATTATCCTTGCATCACAATAAAGTTTCAATCTACAGGGAGGACAACATTTAAAGGTCTTGACACTGGCCTGCATCACAGTTACACTTCCTTCTCTCTGCAAGAAGGGAAATTGTTTGAAATGCAAACAAACAACAGCAATATCCACTTCCAATTTGCACACATTTCAGGTGCTTATAACGATATATAAGCATAATATTGTAATGTGCATGGTATAATGTGATAAAAGAGCATCAATGAACTGGCCACGGGTAGTGTTCTCGGCCGGACAAAAGTTCAGTCAACTTTTTCAGTGCTGGAGAATTTCTATCCATATGATTGGCGGTTGAATTTTGAGCAAAAAAGTGTCTTGTCGAGAATTTCCTATTTGCTTAGCACGTGCCGTCTCGACTTGCGATGCAACCTGTACTTACAATACCACATCATCAAAGAGAGAAAATTCCCTCCACCCTGTACTTTCAATGGCCAAGAATGTCTCTCTGGCTGGGTCAGTGTGGATTGGATGTGAAAATTTTGAGCTTTGTATCGACGACATCAGCAGGCATACAGTGTGTACAAGATGTATGTACACATCCTGTCCACCCTGTACTCGAGGAAAAATGCTGTGCATCATCTGCTGAGGGATGTTTCTTCCTTCCTGTGAGTAATTCTATCTACCTTTCAATCTGCGTTCATTGATGAAGCAGTGACTGCCACGATTCTTCGATAGTGAGAAGAGGAATTTTTACGACTCAACAGATTTTTTTTCGGGCCTCCAACACGAGTAGAAAAAAAAGATTCGGCACCAGCAGGAGTTGAAAGTGAAGGAATTCATATTTCAACGCTTGGCATGGCCTCAATCACCAAACGCTGCGTTCCAAGGGACTTTTCTTTGAGTTTTCATTACGATCTGAACCATTTCTATATTTCATCAGTATTTCTTCGGTTTCTCATTTCCTCCACGTTTTTTATTGTTTCCTCTGTTGCTTTTTTTCATCATTTTTACTCTACCTTTTCATTACCTCTTCTTTTTTTCTTCGCTTTTTTCCCTCAATTTTCTTCATTTTTTTTTCTCTACCATACGGTATAATGAGATACGGCGGTTTCAATGCAGACTCCACCTGGCTTCACCGCAGTGCGAAATTTATGTTAGTGCACCAAGAGCCAAGACCGATCTCAATGTACAGCAGTAGTTGTACAGTAAGTCTTATACCTTGAGGGAGAGGGCGGAAAACTATGTTATTTTCGTGCTATCTCGAGGGAACCCTTATTAGGTCGCACCTTCGTATGCAGTGGCTTGGCAGAATTGTTTGATATGCAGCTGGACGTGGAATGCATTTAAAAATAGAGAAAAAATACATTAAAGGCAACCACTGGAAAGTATTTTCTCATGATGGCATTTTCTATTAGTTCCTAGCGTGGTTTTTTTGGCTGCCGATGGGGGAGAAATGTGAAAATTATGTTAATCTTGCCACAATATTTGACTTTGGCTGCAGACATAATTTATGCTTTCTTATAGTTTTGTTCATCTTGAGTGAATAATACTCTTTTCCAACGTCTAAAACGGTCTTTACCGCCGTCAAGGCTCTGTCTCACAGCCCGGAAGTCACCCATTCAAATTTGGGAGCCTTTTCTTCCCAACAACAAGCCAAAAATTGCTACTTGACCCCCGGAAAAATGGCCACCAAAAATTCCGAAGTCCTGCTCCTCATAACATTTCCATGCAGGCCTCCCATCGAGTGTCTGAATGAGTGAATGGAATCTCTTCTCCAGATCTGATTGTGTGTCAGATGTGTCACTGCCACATCTCATCGGTGGAAATAGGCAAAAATGCCTCGAGGTCAAGCCGCTAATAACTTTCACCACCGTGCGAAATTAGGCCCACTCAGGCACGCTTGATTACTTGTGAGAATTAATCAGCTGCGCGCTTTTGCTATTAGGCCTCTGGGCCCCGGTTTGCATGGTGGGAAATTAAAATTTTGAAAGGGGAGGGGGGAGGAGAGGAAGAAGGCCTCTCTGAAGGCCTTGTTTCGCATCTTAATTTCACGTTCTTTGGGACACCCAACAATGGACGCGATCTCGTCTGGACATTTTGGGCTTTGGCTTTTGGGCTCCGGCTTTTTGGGTGGAAGCCGCATCTCGATCCAGGCTGAATGCGGAGTGAGGTTCATAAACAAACCAACCCAAAAGTAGGAAATGAGGACTCTGCGCGCGCAAGCCCTAATACGGACGGGTGTGCAAACACGCACAGGACGACTCATGAATATTAAAACACGGTTGTGTACCTTTGCCTTGTGTGTACTTCTTGGACACGTGTACAATTCAGCTGTGTACTCCCAGTGCGCATAGTCCATACTTCTGTAGTTGTTGTCCCACTTCAATTACTCTTGTGTAGTCCTCCTCTGTGTGTGACTCCTGCATGCACCCCCAGCATGTGCTGTTCTGCTGAGTGTCCTGCCTGGCCATGTCCGACATGTGCGTGTACTTGGTGTGTCTGTTGCGTGTTGCGATGCGTGGCCTTGGTCTGGTTGTTGAGCGCCCCCTTTTGACTTTTGTCGGCGAACCCGGCCTTCAGCGTGGCAGACATGACCGTCGGTGCAGAAGGGCCGAGAACCAGCCTCCGTTTGACCTCACCCGGCCTCACTGAGCGAAATTTCCGCCCCGTTTTGCGCTGTTTGTGAGCCCAACGTTGGCTGAGTCCAACTGTGCCAGAGCTCAATTATCCCCCTACCCAAAAATGCATGAGAGCGAGCGAAGGAAAGACGAAAAATGGGGAAACCGCGTTTACGACGCAATTTTTTGGGAGCCGCAGCCACGCCCGGAAGAGACAAAGAGCGAGAGAGAGAAATGGGGAGAGACAAAGAGCGAGAGGGGCTGATGAGAGAGACAGAGAAGGAGAACGGTCATTATCGCACGCGAGAAGGCGATTCGGAGGAGCCTCTGGAACACAGTGATTAATACAGACACCTCGGAATTTTAGGCAAAACAGTCCCAAAATAGTGCTAGGGCGTCATTTTCTTCCGCATGAAGAATTGAGGTGAAAAGAGCAAAATATCGACAAATTTTTGAAAGTGGCCGCGGAAGAAAAGTGAAGGAAAAGTCAATATTTTTTAAGAAATCTTGAATATCTATTGAAGTTTTCTTTTACGCCTGGCTAAGAATGACTTTTCCATACCCAGAGTGCTGATGCCAGATGTGGGTCTGTGGCACAAATCCCCTCAAAGAAGTCAACCTGCATTCACCAATAGTTGACGAGAGGTCACTTTGAGCAGCATTTTTTCCAAATCCTCACCTCAAATTCCGAGATGTATTAATAACACATCAGGTGATGAAAAATGGGCAACTGCGAAAACACCTCTTGGTGCTTGAGAGACCAGAAATCTTTTTCATGCTCGTGGGCAATTATACAAGGCAGGAGTTGGCAGAAAAAACCAAGGAAGATTCGTAGGAATCCCCGATTTTTTTCTCCTTTGCTTCGGCCGTAATTTGTCGGGGTTGGAAATTTTCACAAAAAACTCTCTCTCTTTCTCACTCTCCACCCTCTTTCGGCCGCCATTTGTTTCCGTCCTCGAGGGCCTCGAGACAGCTGCGATTTATTTTCGCCCTCGTGCATATCTGATCGCTGAGATTGGAGCAGAGAAGAGGTAAACTAAAAAAAAAGCTACAAAAAACCGCCCTCAGATGGACGCGATTAAGACATTGTTTATCCAGAAAGTAATGACTGGAAAAATCCTTGCTGCCAACTTTCCAGACCCTCCTTGAGCAGAGGAATCTTCAAGCAACAGCTGAAGGAAGCTTCGATTTTAGCTCAAAATGTTATCTGGAGGTCGTCTTTTTATCGTTTTTTTTTTCCCATTGTGCTTTTGCTACACGACTCGAGCCCTGTCAAAGTCCTTTGTTGACACTCCGTGGGTGGCATTTAGCGTTTTCTCCCCCCCCTCCCCCCGTCCGGAGTCAGGAGAAGGGTTGGAAGACTTGGGGATTGTCCCAGAGGGGTGGTCTCATGTCCAACACCAGCACAAACAGGGAGATAACGAATACCTATGATACGTCCAGGAGTAGAAATGATGCAAGCCAGAGGTTCGTCTACAATGGTGATACATTCAGGAGTAGGGATGACCCGAGCCAGCAGTTCGCCAACAATTGTGACACATCCAGGAGTAGGGATGACACAAGTCCGACTTTAACCGCGAGTCTGGCTTGCAAATGTACAGGACCATGACAGAGGGACTCAGGGCCAGACTGGTGACAATACCAGATGAGACTTGGGAGCCACAAGCCTCTTTCGCAAGAGGAAGAGCTAAAACAGAGGCTTGACCCTTCCCACAAGCATTTTTGCAAAAAGAAAAGAGCTTTGCTATGTGAATTTTTTGTCACAGAAAAAGGTCCAGTATGAATAAGTACGTGTAGCCCCAAAGAAGGCTCAAAGAATCACATTTTGCGCACTCCCACTCACTCATTCTCCATGATTTTTATGTAACTGCAAACTATGTCAGACCAGAAAGACGGGTGTGAGCCCTTCTTGACATGTATTGGATAAATGGGTCTGCCAAAGCATTTTTTCAGCTCACCTCATCACGACATTCTTCCTTGATATAAAGTTACTCCTTTGGCTTCAGCAGCTCAAGTTGACGACCATTGTGAGCCCTGTGTTATGTCAGTCGAACAGATGGGCTCCTGCAAACATTTTTAGCTCAGCTCATCACTATTTTCTTGTGTTGGCGCCACGAACATGTTGTAAGTTCTCCTTCCACACGCATGTCTCAATATCCGATCAAGCGAAGAGAGACTCTGGCTCCTCCTCATCTTTTGTGGCAGTGCCAAGAGGGACAGGGTAGTAAAAAGGCAATTTCCGCCTCCCCCTCCAGTGAGGAAGCAAAAAAAAAGCTATCAAAGGAGACCTCATAGTTGAGCCGAAGTCCCATGCACAACACAAATTTAACAGAAATGCTCCTCTGTCCTTTTCTGTGGTTTATGCAGACACTAAAAAGAGGGAAGCTGACAGTAACTCTTCTTTTTCTTTGTCAGAGTGAAAATGTCTTCTTTGGTGGCTTCTGGACAGAAAAATTCTATTGATTTTTGCCAGATAAAACAAGGGTGATAAATCTAGAAGGTGGTGGGTTTGAGGGGGGGGGGAACTGCAGCCCTCCTGATTGGAATCATTTATTCTCTTAACCCTTTTACTCTAGATGGAGGGAAAATGGAGAAACTAGATGATTTTTTCCTTTCCCCCTCCATAACGAGAGGTGGCACGCATGCAACCACTGACTCAGCTCTGCAGAATTGGCTGGACAGAGGAAAAGAATTATGCATTGCCACAGCCTGGTTGGACGCAGGAGAGGCCATTGCTGTTATCAGCTTGTACACGGAGGACGTAAATTAGTGGACGAAACAGTAAAACTCTCGTTTAGTCGAGTCAGCCGGCAGCTGGGGCTAAATATTGACTATACATTGTAATATATAGTGCGCAAAAATTCTCCTCATGGGGTGGGCTAATGGGGCAGGAAGTCCTTCTGGTGCCTCACCAAGACTCCGGATGCTTTTGCAATGTCCACTTTGAACGAAATTCAGACTTTAGCAATCGTTGCTTCGTCTGCCAAAGAGACAGAGTCTCTCTGCTCTTCTTTGCTCTTGCCATTTGCAAGTTCAGTTCAAAAATTTTCGATTTTGAAAATCTGCTGGAAGAAAATGTTGTCTGGGTGTTTGTGCACTGATTCCAGGCCAATAGTGACCTCTTCAGTACCCCCAAATGTGCCCCAAAAGCTGCTCTATCAGAGTTACTAAAAAAGTAAAGAAACAACTGTATGAAGAGAGTTGGCTACATTAGAGATTTACTGTATCCATTAATAGGTAAAGGTTACACCTCTAACATTTGTTGACCCATCTCAATTTGGAATGCACCTGTAATACTAAAATGCATGATTAAACTCATACGTGTTTAAAGTTACGCATTCACTGGGAAAAAAACATAATGAGAGTACAGGGTGGGTGGAAATTTCTTTCCTACGCGTCATGATCGTTTTTAACATACTGTACATTTGTGTACATTACATTCATTCACAATAATGAAGCCAGAGATGTCCTTATTAGCTTTAAATGTTTGACCGCCTGCCCAAACACCGCCTCCGTCCACTTGGTTTGTTTACACTTCATCGTAGGAAGTGGAAAACGAACCCTTCCAAATTTGGTCCACCCTGTAAAAACAGACTCTTTTACAGAGATGTCGAACAAGTGTCTGACATGAAAATTGGTGGGTGTCAACGTGACAATTTTGTAAAGGAAAAAAGAAACATGTTAGGCATTTTTGTCCGCATCAATGAAAGTAGTTTGTTGTCCTGCTGATTTCGCAGCCAACTTCGGGCTCTGGATAGAGTTGTTTTTTATCGTCCTCCTCGCTTGCACGTGTTTTTTTTATGCGGAGTCCCCTTTTTAGATCAGATTACAGGTTGTTGTCTACCTGGCCTGCGCACGCGCACTACAGCTACACACTCACGCACAGGGAAGAACAATGCATACGCACACAGAAGAACTATATCGATACACCCAGAAGAACTACACAGTTACACACAGCAGAACTTTACAGTTACACAAGGCAGAATTGCACGTATCCAGAGGGATTGCACAGTTGCACACAGCAAAATTGCACATATCTAGAAGGATTGCACACACGCAGCTGAACTACACAGATATACACAGCAGAACTACACAGTTACAAAAAGCGTAGTTGCACACATGCAGAAGAATTGTACTGTTACACATGGCATAATTGCGCATACACAGCAGGTTTGCACTGATACCCAAAGCAGAGCTGCACATACACAGAAGGATTGCACTGATACACAAAGCAGAACTACACAGTTACAAAGAAGGATTGCACTGATTCACACGCCAGAACTACACAGTTACACAAAGCAGAATTGCACATATCCAGAGGGGGGATTGCACAGTTACACATAGCATAATTGCACATACACAGAAGGATTGCACTGAACTACACGGTTCCACACAGCCGAATTTCACGCACGCAGAAGAACCACACATATACATATAGTGGCACACACACATTCACAGAGGGTAACCCTCTTATCTTGCGTCAAAGAAGAATGCAAGCGACCGAGAAATAGGCAAGGCCCAGATCTGACTGCTGATAAAGGGGAAGGAAAAAAGACTCTGCATATTCTGCGGGTATCACCATAATTTGGGACGATCTAATTTTGGCGCCTTCTGCAGCAGTCAGAAGCACAATCACAGGGTGACCCAGGTAATAATGATGGACAAGGCAAAGTTATTTGATGTTCACTTCAGACGTGTCTGATTCTGCCGGCGCCGACGGCGGCACCGAGGAGCTTTTCACAATCACCGGGTGACCCAGGTAATAGTGATGAATAGGGCAAGGTCGCTGGCTCCAGACTCGCTCCGGACGCCACTTTGAAGGATGACGCCGCTGCCGTCTTGGCGCTGCGCCGGCGCATGCGGTGGGCAATCATCGAGTCCAGACACGTGTGGCACCCCTGGTGGCACCCCTGACACGTATTTGGGCACCATCTATGTCGCATACAACAACAATAAAGTGGGACTTTTTAACAAGGTGTACAGGAACGTCAATTCCACAGATCTCGACCAAGTTGTGGTGGGGCTTTGGGCCCAAGGTTTGACTTGATACTTCTAACAGGAAGCTTCACAATGGCATCCTGTGCACAACTTGATCAAGATCCCTCCCGACCATGGCGAAGTCTACGGCCTTGCGATGCTACTTTTGCCACACCCGGTACTGTTCAACTAATGATGATGAACAAAGCAAAGTTGTTTTACTCCATTCTATTCAAATGGCCCCTACTTAGCAGTTGTGAGGAGCTCGAAACAATCACAGGGTGACCCAGTTCAAGTGTAACAGATTAATAGCGTAGTAGCAGGCATTGATGCGTGTGACAGATGAATGATAGCGGTGCAGGAAGTGAGGACGGTGCAATAAGAAACAATGACATCGTCATAGTGTTTAATATCAGACAGCGAAAAAATGCGTGATTCACCTAAAGATCCGACACTCGTACAATGGACCATGCATTACCGATGCAGATGGAGAATATGTCATTTGGGTGCCGAAAACTTGTCACTTTCAATGCATTTTCTACGGGTTTTTGCCATAAACATGTCACTTTCAACGAGAGTTCGGGCCCAGAAATGTGTCAATTTGTATCGCACTTTTTGCAATTATGTCGACTTTGCAAAAAAGTCCCCAAAGACTACGAAATTATGAGAGAGAAACATTGCACCTTTATTTCGGTCCGAGACGATGGACCTTTTAGGTGAGACAGGCATCTCTGTGGGAGACCACTCGACCTGAGCCACCCTGTACGTAGAGGCAGCAGCAGAGAAAAAGAGCATTTGACCTCATTGCACAGAGATTCATGCATCATCTGACGGGTTCTTCTTCTCACTCCATCTGTTATTGCGATCTGTATCTCGTCAGGAGGAAAACATCTTGACCGATTGGCGCAAAAATTGCAGAGGAGGCAGACGAGGTAATTGCTTCATTTATTGGGTCAACATCGATGTTATCGACGCCGACTTCTCCGTGCGTGTCAACAATGCCGAGGGGATCGAGGAGGACGAGGACGCAGCTGACGAGGAAAAAGCGTCACAACTTCCCAAGCGTCAAGGCGTGATGAGCCAAGTTGGAGCTCCCGTCCAGGGACACGGGGCAAGGGGATGGCGTCGACGAGGGGTTGGTTGAGGCAGTACAACTGACAACCTCTTCGTGGCCTCAAGTAGTGATGAGGTGTGCAGAAAAAAAACAAGCCCTTCTGTCTGACATAAAACAGGCCTTACAACAGTCGTCAACTTGAGCTTCTCATGCCAGAGGAGTAACTTTATATCACGGAAGAATGTAGGAATGAGGTCAGCTGAAAAAAGAGGCTTTGGCAGGCCCATTTATCCAATATATGCAAAGAAGGGCTCACACCATTCTTGGAGGCTTGAAGTAGTTTTGCAGTTGCATTATATCATGGGGAATGACTGTGTAGGAATGTGCAAAATGTGATTCTCGGAGTCTACTACTTATTCATACTGGACCTTTTTCTCTGACAAAAAAATTCATACACCATAGTTCTTTTCTTCTCGCAAAAATGCTTGTGGGCAGGCTCAAGCCTCTGTTTTAGCTCTTCCAATTGCAAATGAGGCCTGTGGCTCGCAAGCCTCAGCTTGTGTCATCACCAGTTTGGCCCTGAGGCCCTCTGTCATGGTCCTGTACATTCGCAAGCCATGGGTCACAGGACTTGCGTTTCAAGTCGGACTTTGTGTTATCCCTACTTCTGAATGTTGGCCAACTTCTGGCTCGTGTCATCCCTACTTCGGACCGTAGTATAACTGCTCGTGACCGCCCTCAAGTCAGGCTCGCACCATCACTACTAAGTCCCTGTCATGTCTCGTCGTCATCACACTTGAAAACAGTGATCACCGGCCTCCCCGTCAACCGTCAGCTGTACAAGCAGGACTTTGTTCAAGTCCCCTCCCAAACTGGAGTGCAGCTCAGACGAAAAATGGGGAGAAAAACAAGTATTTTGGGCGAAATTTTGCCAAATTTATCTGCTCTGAACAAGGATGTCGAGAAGGATTTTCTTCTCCTGAAGATGATGAAGCAACAGTTAAAGAAACTTGGGACACTCATTGAGTCAGATGACTTATCTTGACTTCTGACTGCACAACTGAGTACCCGAGGTACTCAGCCATTGACTCATGACAGATCTGGGTCACAACTGTTCTTCCGGACGCTCCACTGCTCAGTGCTCATTCAGCTTCTCTAGGTCTTCTCTCAGGTCAGTCTCTTTTTCTCATTTTGCGTACACTCACAGGTCATACACATGAATGGAGGCCGCATAGGAATTTATTAGAGAGGCTGGTCTTCATGCAAATTGTTGGCCACACTTTGCCAATATTTTATAAAAGAGTTCTGATCTGGACGAGATCCTTGGAGAGTAAGTCATAAGAAGTCAATGTCTGAAGAGACTCTCCAGCATTGACTCAGTTGAGCGCAGGTTGGATTCCAGCAACGTGCAGACACTTGTCTTTGACAAATTTTGACTGGATTAGTTTGCAAAAAAAAAAAGAGAGTGCAAATTATTCGAGCCACCCCTTTACGCACTGCAGACTTTTTAAGAGAGGGAGAAATTGCCCTGGCTGTAAGGCGCAGACTCAGGACGCGGACACTTTCTGAGATCCTGTCAATGACGGTGTCAGAACTTGCCCTAAAAAAAAGTTCAGTAGAAATTTGGAATTTACAACTTGCAGTCAACTTACACGACTTGACAGAATAGGTGTCAAAACAGCTGAGGAGGGCTTTTCGGACCTGCAAAATATATTTCCAGGAGATTTTCAGCCAGGAAAAGTGTCACAGAGGACAAATTTCTGTTTTCGCGGCGGAAAAAATCTTATCCCACGTAACAGGTGGAGAAAAAAGCCAAAAAATAAAGATCTCTTCTTTCTTTTAAATGTGCTCTCAAAGCCTGAGGAGAGAAGAAGTATAATTCGTTCCACTCTCTAGGGCAGTTTTCCAATTAGCTGTCTTGCAACATTCCAGTGGTTGCTTCTATGGCTTCTTGGCTCTTCAGCAAATTAATTTTCAGAGAGTCTGAGACCAAAAAATAGGTCACTCGAGCATTAGAAAGCAGCTGAGGGAAACAAAAAATAAATACGAACCCCACTTCTCTCAGCAGAAATTCGCACAAAATCGATTCATCCCGCGCAGAAATCAAGCAAGTCCCAATTTGTGCTCAGTTCCTGTCTCAGGGTTGCCAAGACAGGTGTCATGCGCCAGGGTTCCCACAAGCACCGGGCAGCCTGAATCCGGTGGCACTTGCTGCGTCGCGGGGTCAGGGTTGCCCGGTGCGTCGGTCTCAGGCGCACCTGCGGGTGGAACCAAGGATCAGGTCCCACGGGCCCATGAACACACGGATCTGACTTGAAGAATCAGGGGTGCCAAACTGTTGAACCCCCATTTTTTTGCCCCTGACTGCTTAAGATTGACAATCTGTCAGAGAGATGGAAAGAAATTCCGACCAGTGTAAATTTTGGATGGAGAAATCAATTTTGGCTCACTCTGTACATGCAAAATGGGGGGTTTTTTTCGCATGAAATTATCAATTCATGGCTTGAGTATTTTTTTTTTACACTTTGCGCATCTTGAGTGAGGTGAGTGGGGCGGCAAGAAGAGGAGGAGGAAGAAGAAGAAGAATGATGCATGAGGCTTCGTGGCCTCCAAGCGCTCCTTCTTCAGGTAGACCAACAATAACAACATGGGCAGCCCTGGGAAGTGTCTGCGCGAACGTGACCGAGGGGGAGGGCTAAGGGAGGGAAACCCAACCCTCTCAGGGATTTTTGTCAAAAACAAAAGAAACTTTCAATGCAAAGTTCGGGGAGGAAGTTCGGAAACCGAATCTTTTGCTTCAGTGGAGCTTCTACTCACCTACCTTTTTATACGTTCCTTCTTTATACACGTACTTAGTCAAGAGTTGGACTGTTCTAAAACTACTAATGCATACTTAAGTTATTCACCAAGGAAGTAACTGTAAGTGCAACTACTCACACCAATTTTCCAAAAAGCATTAGTCTTTAAATGTATTTTTCGTCTATGTCACTCAACAACGGTACTTGGAAATTTTTGGAAATTGAATCGTAAAAAACCGAATTTTAGGTACATTTGATAGCCAAGTTACGCAGAGATCATACAAATAATCAAGGAAGCAATTTCACCCTTTATCCTCTTTTTTAAATTGAAGTTGTTCCGATGTAAGCAGGAGAAGCAGGGAAGAAACCAAACAAACCTCAGCTTAGGCAAGTCGGAGATTTCTCCCAAACCTACAATAAATAAAGAATGGTCTTGTCGAACCCTCCCCTCCCCCGAAAAGTTTTTAAGTTTTTCTTAAAAAAAAATTGAGTTGATAGTTCGACTCTGAATCGATTACCCTTCCCCCCACCCCTCCTGCTTACCCCGGTTTCACACCGCAGCAACAGCGTTAACCCACTTGCACCGAGGAAGAGGGGGGGGGGGGGGTAAAAGGGGGAGGAAAGGGGGACCGGTACAAATTGCTCGAGACATTTTCTTCGCACAGCGACCATTCATCTGCCTGCTGCAGGCTTCAAGCACGTGCCTTGTAAAAGCTCAATGAAGTGCGCACAGTGTGAGTCGTAAATATGTCCCCGCGGGAACAAAGCGGAAATATGGACCGGGTCACCGGGTGACACGCAAGCAGGTAATAAATAGGTGCAAAGTAGCTAGGGGAAAGAGTGGGGCCATTCCTTTTTTTTACTCACGTGACTGTTGTGCAGTAAAGACTTCACACTGTACTCATGATTCATACGATATTCAACCCCTTTGGGCTTAGGACAGGTAGGAAAAGGTTGAAAAATGGAGCGACACATTTTTCGTGCTCTATGACTTAGGATGGGCATCTTTTTTTTGTACCTGTTGGCAAAAAAGTTATTACGGGTCTGCTGAATATTTATCAACCCCTCTGGAAGAGGAGAAAATTGAAAATGGCTCAAGAGAGATTCAATAACACGCTTTTATAGCAAATTTTATACAGTAATTTTTACCCGGCAACTTTTTTGTGGCAACCTTTTAACAGTAACTGTAGGCAGTAACTTTTAAGCAAAAAAGGAACTTGGCTGAGCCCAGTAACTTTTGTGCTCTCATATTCTACCGCAGCTTTGATATGCGAACTGTTTTTCGCTCATACTGTATGGTTGGCTTTGACTTGGTAATCTTAAAACAGCAACTTTAATACATCAGCTTTATACGGTATCTTCTACCCAGATCATATCAGATGATGTTGTCAACTCGACAAAAATGAAATGGTTGCCTCCACAGCGTTGTACAGGGTGGCGAGGGGTAAACACCACTTTGGCTTGGTTCAATTAGCCTTTGTCACCCTGTGGATTGTCCGACCGTGTTTAGGGATTTTGAACGACAGCTCTGAGCAGTTCCCCCTGGATAAAGCCAGAGTGTTTTCGAATATTCCCGCCCCGAAAAAAAACTCGAATACCTCAGAACTCGAATAACTTTCGTTCCTGCCAAGACTCGAAGAAAAAAAACTTCCACATATTTTCAAGTTGTACATCCACTTTGCCCTGAGAGTGCAGACTGCATCTGGCGAGATCACACGAAGAAGAGAATCTTAATCAAGTTGATGGCCACGGACACGGGGGAGAAGTGATGGGTGAGCGATTGTGATCTAACGTTATGGAGAAGCATGAAAATTTTTCGGTGGGGCGTCTTCTATGAATTCTCCCTAATTTTTTCTTGTCAACACCGGACAATAATTCCAATCCTTTATGGACGCAACGAGGGAGAATAATACAGGAGATGAAATACCGAGGAGCATCACAGAGCTCGCTCCATTTGCAATCGAGTTAGAATAGGTTTTTTTTTGCATAGATATAAGAAATAAAGAGTGCTATATTGCAGTACCAAAAAGGAGAGGCAATGAAATATGATAAGAATAATGCATTGGATGAAATACTGGGATGACGAGAACGACACTCGTTTCATTTGCAATCGAATAAGAAGACCTTCCACATGAGGACTTTGATATGGGTTTGTGGCAATAGGATTCACTCTCATACTAAAAAAAAGAACAATATTTTAATGATAATTATGCAGTGGTCCAAACACAGGGATGAGAAGAACATTCGAATAAGGAGAGCTACAGTGTAATGCAGAAGATTTTAGCCCGGGCGTCCAATCTGAAGGAAGGGGCAAATAACAATACTTATACAATAATACCGAGAAGAAGAATAGGAAGACTTCAGGCCTAATAAAGAATATTGCAGCATTAGCATACAACCTTTCATGTTACAGTGGCAAAGAGGGGATAACCAGAAAATTGTTATAGCAAGAGTAATAATAATAACACTGGCCGAAACACATGGATGAGAAGAAGAAGACTTTCTGCATAAAGTCTAATAAACAAGATTGTAGCATTAGCATTCAAAGAGCCATTTCTGCTACGTTGCAGCAGCAGAAAAAAAGGGACCAATCTCGAATACGCTTTCCTCTGCCCGAATATGGGAGCAAGAGTAATGGTCTCACCAGCATAAAAGAGTTGGAAGGCAACGGCCGCAATGGCAGCAACACTGAATGGCCCAGCTCTGTTTTCTCAGGAATTTTCTCGATGACTCTATATGGAAGCCTCTTTGTCCGAGCTTCGGCCTTTTTGGTCAGCACTCCTGATTGGTGTGAATCTTGGACAGATTTGTAGGGGAATTCAGTACTGCGGGGACCATAAATTCTGCTTTTATTGATCCGTTAAGTGCAACTTTTTGCCAAGTCTGTGGACAGGGTGGACCGACAAGATTTGCAATCTTGTTGTGCACCTCTGACAGGTGTGGTGAGCCTTTGGGGACCATCTTTGTAGACGAATACCTGAGTACAGGGTGGACTGACAAGGTTTGAAGCCTATTTTGAGATTTGTGGTGTCCTCTGAGACGAATACCTGAGTACAGGGTGGACTGAGAAGGTTTGCAACGTCGTTTTCCGCCCTCGCAATGAGTGGCTCGCCACTCGAGTCCGTCCTCTGCATGAGTGCATGAATTTACCGCGCAGTCTCCCACCCATGAAGTAAGTGTGGATCCCACTGGAGCACCCTGTAGCCTTTTTTTGGCAGAGATTAAAGGGGGGAAGCCTTATTATCCGCGCGCATGCTCGTGTTTTCTGCAGAGGCGGCCCGATTGTTAGCAGAGATTAGCCCTGGTCCTTTTTTTCTGCTTACACTGGGACAAAAACAGGAAATCTTAATTGACAAAGTGACTTTCCCTCTGTCTCGAGACGAGAAAACTTCTTACGAGGCTTAAAAAAAGGCCCAGCCCAGCTGACTCGGCCGGACCGGAGCTCGTCCGGGCTGACTCGGGGCGGCTTCGGCTCTGCTTCTGCCTCTCTGCATTTCTCCTCTGTCTGGTGGAGCCAGAGGGAGAGGAGAAAAAGGGAATCTGCTGCGATAGACGCATTAGGCACGCACACACGCAGATGAGGAGACAGATTCCGCCTCTACCAATTTACCAGCAGACGAGCAGGTCCGTGTGTGTGCGCGCGCGCGTGTCTATATGAAGGAATGCGGACTTCTTGATAGGGGAACGAAGAAGAAAATAGACAGGTAGGAGCAGTGACTCGGGATGCACAGGGTGGCCAAGAAGTTCTCGCTACTTTGGCCAATTTTCTGGACTCAAACTTGCAAGGGCGGTCAGGAGGGTGGCTCCAAAGTCCCCGCTAAAGAGTCGTCGGGACCTCAGGTAGCGGAGACAGTTACAGGATGGCCCAAAACTTTTCCTCAAATGTTGTGGTCAAACCTCGAGACTCAAGTTCTTCGTTAAGGCCTTGACTCAGGCATTGGGAGCGTGTCACAAGTGTATTGCAAAATTTTATTCCCCACATTTGTGCCAAATTGACACTTTCAACTTATTTTGAGTGAGACAAAGACACTTTTCCGGCCCCACTTTCGCCGGTTTGGCCCGAAAATGCACCTTTTCGGCCCGCGCTCACCTATTTTTCCGCCCCAGCCTCTTATGAGTAATGACGGAACTCCGTACGCGTGCATGATAAGGGGTAATGGCAATAGAGTGCGTTATAGCAAAACAGAGATAAAGAAGCTTTTGCGTGCAAAATGATGTTTATCTTGCAGACCTTTTTCTGACCAGTCATCGCAAAGACTCTTGGCCAGATATGAGGAGGGAAACGAATCCCCTGGTCTGAGAACCCTATCAGTTCCAAGGACGGATTTGGCGTATGCAGAATTAACCCTTCACTATTGATCTTGTGCGGGGACCTCGAAATTTTAGGTGAATACTATTGGTCTTGGCGGTCAGGGAATGAAAATTCCATTTGCTTCTCTGTTTTCATTGCATCTTTTTTTGTGATCTCTGGCACTCTTTCAGGATTTTCCCCTTCCAGAGTGCATTGACATTGACACTTTGTGAGGCCCGCACAAGGACATTTCAGGTTTTCGACTGAGACATCAGATTTCCAATTTTGAGTTTAGATTTTCAACCTAGGCTTTCGGTCTTCAACGGAGAAATTAAATTTCCAACTGAGTTTTTCAGACCTCCAGGTGAGTTTTCAGATTTCCCAGTTAGTTTTTAGACCTCCGGCTTAGTTCCCACCTCATTATACAGATGTCCAGCTCAGTTTTCCTGTTCTGCCTAAAATTCCACCGTCCTCTCATGTATGCACATTACGTCAGAGTGCAAAATCCAGTAGCGGCAAGTAAAATTTAAGTGGCCTCCGCCCCAACAGCGCCAGCTTTATCTCACTGCTGGCTTAGGGGGAGAACGAAGGAAAAAGTCCACTTAGTTAATCAGGGTATTCCATTTGCCACTTTTTTGTGCTCGCCGGCGGCGAAAAAGATCGCGAAACCGTGATCAGGAGGAGGGGGGGGTGTTCAAAGCCCAGTGATTTAACGACCCCGCGGTGACCACCATGGTGAGCGCGCGCGCCAACACGCAAGCCTCGATGCACCACGCGGTGAGCAAGGAGGAGAGAGGAAAAACTCCGCCAACCCACATGTTGTGCGTGTGAAAACTAATTGGATCTATGGGCCAAACTGCGGTGGGGCTGTTTGTCTGTTTGTCTGTCTGTGTGTGCGGACCTGGCACGTGGCGGAGACTGCAAATTCTCGTTACTGAACAGGGTGGATCACAAGTTGTAGCAAGTACTGTGGGATGTCAAGGCGTCGTGGTCGGGGTAGGCACTAGAACTGCACTCGCCCAACACAGTCTACGCTCACAAGAACTGTACACATGCATTAGAAGTACACGTAGGAATTGTGCACACAGGACCAGGGGAACAGTACATATGCATTAGAAGTACACAGAGGAACTGTGCATACAAGAACTACACATACAAGAACTACGCATACAAGAACTACACACAGGAAGTCAAGACTGAAGAAGTAAAGGCTCAGGTCTACATAAACAAGAAGTACACACACACAGCTCGAGTAGATTAATCAGTGCTAAATTTGAACCGTGCAATTATCCCTCTTGCGCGTCCTCCCCCTCTGAAAAAAGCGCAAATGCTTGATTTATGCGGACGTCGGATTTATGGGCTTCGCTCAACTTCTCCCGCTTACTCGATTGCCCCGAAAAACTTTTCACCCATTTTCATTCGGATGATTGAAAGCGTCCATTTCAATGTAAATTCTGCCGTGGCGTTTCTTGCATGGATATCGACAGGCAGGAGAAAGACTTTTTCTGCTACAACCAAATCACACCGCAAACGTTTCTCTGCCCATGGGCGGCCGGCAGCCACTTGGACGTCGTGGAAGAGTACAGGGTGAGGCAAAAAGTGCTCCTGCGCGCTTCTCGGCCCAAACTGCCTCAATTATCACTTCCATTCATGAGTGCTTTTTCCTCAATGCATCTTATTGCAGTTCGGTGATGGATGACGTCAACAAGGACTGTGTAAAGTGTTGCCTAAGTGGAACACAGCTGTTTCCGGCAACTTCACACAAATGGGCTGACCGGCATGCACAGCTTGACCTCGCCATCGTGAACCATGGACTGGAGTCGACTCGCATAGGATTTTCCCTCTGAGTGATGCCACATTTCAATGTAGCCTCCTGGGTCAGTCATTGGCGGGCTGACCGGCATGCACAGTTTGACCTCAGAAGTCTAGGTCATGATAGGCTTGGTTCAGTCACAGGCTGAACCAGGCATGAATAGTTCGACCTCGGAAACCGTGACCAGGATAAACACAGGCTTGATGGACGTGGGTCAGTCATTGGCAGGCTGACCGGCATGCCCAGCTTGACCTCAGAAGTCTCGGTCATGATGAACATGGGCTTGATGAAGAAAAGTTGACTCATGTAGATTTTTCTATCTAGCTTATGCAGCCTTTCAATGTAGCCTGGGACCATGTGCATCTGGGCGGTCTTGGTCATGGCTGTTCTCTTGATGCTGCGAGGAAAAACCATGTGGGGCTGATGCAACCTTTAAATGTAGATTTGCGATCCGATTGACCAATTTATGCCCCCCCCCCAAAAAAAAAAAACCGAACCTGACTGAAGCCTAAAAAAGTGCAATCTGTACAGATATCTCTGTCGCAAAGGCAAGGATCATTTGGAACTTCTTGCTCATATAATGCAAGAAATTGAAGAAAATTTGCGTCTTAGCTTAATCTGATCCAGACCAGCAAATGAATTGTCGCAAATTTGCCCCGAGAGGATTATGCGCAAAATACGATTTACGACACTATACAATGAGAAATGTAGCATCGCGAATTGCCATTTATGACTGCACAGCAAATCATACAAAGCGTTTTCCTCCTAGCAGCATCTTGTGCGAAGTGCTCAGATCCGCAAATTCGGGCCTGGCGTAATCTTTTTTGCAAGCTCTTCCCTTGTACGAGAAGGGCTTAAATGGGGGCCTCCAGAAATTGGGCCCCAACTGCAATGTCTACTCCCCAATGCTGTAGAAGGAGATATTTTCCACAAGCAACTCGTACGCACTGATGCTGCAGGGCTGCGGGCTGGCTAGGGATGGAGACGGGCTGCGGAAGGTCGGTCTTCGAGCTTACCCCGAGTTGGTCCAGCCCCAGTGTACGTGTGGACGCCAAAAGGGATTGGGGTTGGCGCGTGTGGGGCGAGGTGGAGGAGTCGGGCCATTTCGCTGTTCGGGTCTGGCCCGAAGCAATCCCCATCCAAGAGATGCCTTCAAAATGGGTAAGTCTGTATGCGGCAGAGCATGAAAATGAAACTGGTTCCGCTGTCTGATTGTCTGAAGTTGGAAACAAGTATTCGCACAGACCCATCAGGCTATGCTGTTACTAACTACTGTACTACGGTCGTGCGGACGTCACAGGGTGGCCAAGCTTTTTGCGAGTCTTGGGAGGTTGGACAAGAAGACCCGCAATGACAGGGTGGCCAAGCACTACTGTTACATTGCTTGGGACGTGTCAACAAAGATCACACTTCAGCACGCACACAGCCTGGATGGAGGCTTTCAGGTCCTCTGTGGTGATGGAGTTGAACGCCATCAACTTGGAAAATGTGCAAGATTGAATCCGTGGTAGCACGCCTGAGGTACGTACAGGGTGGTGAGCCATTCCGGTGACATATGTGACTATGCACTGGTGTTTCACTGGGCGCGTGCACAGCGTGAAGGCCCTTGAAGCCCTCCGTGGCGATGATGGTGGATGCCACCAACTTGTGCGAGAATGTTTGGAGGTCACTCTGTGAGTCATGAAGTTTGTCTACACGCATGTGTGAAATGTCTTAAGTCATCAATGTCATACAATTCGATTGAGAGGTACCATCGAGTCAGAGAATTCCGTGGCCACCCCGTACAAGTTGTGTGCCAATGATGTCGAACACCCTGTCAAGAGTTCTTGTCAAACGAAGCCAACTTTTGGGCCGCCCTGTATTCAGTACGTGTGTGAGCCCTGAAAGAGAGGGAATTCAAAGTTCAGTCCAAAAGTTGACGCGCTTCTTTTGATCACAAAGAGGTTGGCTTCAACGTCAAATTGTCAACATACAAAGCTAAAAGAAATTCCTAGAGTATTTTCTGTTTTGGGCGCTCCCAAACTAAATCTTTTGTTGCGAAAAAAAAAATGCCGCAGCATGATCTTTGTACGCCCTGAATGGATTTCGCAGACGTCGATTGAGCAAAAGGCAAGAGAAATTGCTATTCTTAGTCTTATGTACTCAGATATCCTTTCTCCTTCCTCTTCCACAGCAACCTAAAGAAGGAGACTCCGAGGACTCCTTGAACGAAAAAGGTGAATACATAGATTCCTAAAAACGTCCGCACTCCTAGAAAAGGAAACTGAACCCACAGAATCCTAAAAAGGTGACTTCTCAGTCTCCCAAAAAGGATGAATTTTTAGAAAAAGAAGTTGACGAATCCATTAGACTCTTAGAAATAAGAAGACCCTGCAACATCTGTATCTCCAGAGAATCAGTAGAGGAAAACTCTTGCACAAGTTGAATCCGCAGACTCCTAGAGAGAAGACTGATGCTGAAGTTGAGTCCATGGACTTGTATAGAAGTTGGAGCCTCAGACTCCAAGAAAGAAGGCTGCAGGAAGAAAGAAGACCAAAGTTGACTCCACGGACCCACGCAGAAGTTGATTCCATAGACTTTGATGACTCCACAGAAAGTTGAGCCTATGGACGGGTACATAGATTCACACCAAAGTTGAGTCCATAGACTCACACCAAAGTTGAGTCCATAGACTCACACCAAAGTTGAGTCCATAGATTCACACCAAAGGTGAGTCCATAGACTCACACCAAAGTTGAGTCCATAGAAGCATACCAAAGTTGGGTCCATAGACTCATACCAAAGTTGAACCTATAGAGTCACACACAAGTTAAAGACTCATACTTGCAGAAAAAAGAAGACCCCAACAATCCCTAAACCCACAGACTCCTAAACAAAGATTCGTGCAGAAGTTTGATCCATAGAGACTCGTACTGTAGATGAAGAAACGACTCGGAGAATGAAGAAGACTCGAACAATGCCTAACTCCACAGACTCCTGAAAAGGCAGAGTCTCCTCCATCAGCTTAATCCACAGACTCCGAGCAAGAAGACTCCTGGAGAAGTTTCCTCCATAACCTGACGGAGAAGTGTTTAATCCAGCGTCTGCTGGCCCCAATGTGAGTCAGTCCCCTGACAGCCAAAGACGTCCCCCTTGTGATTTTTGATTATGATCTTAACACATCCGTCCGTGAGTCTGTGGAAAAGTGTTTTTCCTTCAAACAAACCTCTGCGAGACGACCGCACATGTCATTAATCTCCCCTCCTTATTTTGCTTGAAGAATTCTGCTCAAAAGGAAGAAGAGGGAGGGAGGGAGGGAGAAAAAGAGGCCACAGTTCAATGACTTTTTTTTTACACACACTCACAGTTTGTGTGCAGATCGATGAAATTTTCGTCCATGCTCAAAATCGACAACCCAAGAATTGGCGACCGGCAGAAATGGGTGCCTGCCGGGCAACAAATGAGCGGACTCGGGCATTTTAGCGGAACTTTTCGGTCTTTTGTACCTTCCCCGCCCGCTCTCAGTCCCCGAGCAGAGAGTGTTTTTCACCTAAAGTTCCGACGTCCACAAACGACTTCGCCTCTGCTGCAACCGCGTCACAATGTATCACCTTTCACTTTACGAAATTACCTGCGCGCGCACGCGCTCATTGTTTTTAACGCGCGCCGTCTCCCATAAATCACAGGCCCCACACTGTCCTACTAAACGGTGGGGGGGGGGGGGGGGGGGGGGGGGGGGGGGGGGGGGGGGGGGGGGGGGGGGGGG
>JAAUXU010104185.1_pt1 | contig 22321 bp, 13 predicted proteins | sample 7278151 | NCBI WGS metagenome assembly JAAUXU01 (sample SAMN14350113, study PRJNA611818) | marine sediment metagenome | isolation source: surface marine sediment (1.8m) | place: French Polynesia: Moorea | collected 2018-08 | reverse complement strand
TGTGCACAGAACAGAGCTGGCGTGTGTGTACAGTACAGAGCTGGTGTGTGCACAGTACAGAGCTGACGTGTGTGTACAGTACAGAGCTGGTGTGTGCACAGTACAGAGCTGGCGTGTGTGTACAGTACAGAGCTGGTGTGTGCACAGAACAGAGCTGGCGTGTGTGTACAGTACAGAGCTGGTGTGTGCACAGAACAGAGCTGACGTGTGTGTACAGTACAGAGCTGGTGTGTGCACAGAACAGAGCTGACGTGTGTGTACAGTACGGAGCTGACGTGTGTGTACAGTACAGAGCTGGTCGTGTGTACAGAACAGAGCTGGTGTGTGTGCGTATGTGTGTGCGTATGCGTATGCCATCACATGAAACAATGGAATGGAAACCAACGGATTTTAGTCTAACGGTGCCTTAAAAGTTGCCATATTTTTATGTATACAGCACACTATTATGTCGTTTTAGAATATTTCCCCGTCTGTTCACTGTCTGGAAGGACATGTTCAGTCACGACTCACCTTCTGCATTACATTTTCTAAATTTTCTATTTGACGTTTTTTCAAATTTTTTTTCATACGGAGAAATACCGATATTCGGAAAGTTTTGCCTTGACTGACAAATTAACGACGCATAATGTGCATTCATATGCACCCTCCTCTGTGGATTTGTCCGCACAACGATCATGTTATTTCCCGAGGGCGTAACCTCAGTCCGCAGCAAGTCGGGTACATATAGTACTACAATGTGTGATATAGTATCACGATAAATAGTGATTGTCACCTACAAAATGCGTATGGTACGAACAATACTTGCCTGCAGCACCACATTTTCCGACTTCTGACGGACGTGATTTGACCTGCCCCAGGTCTGAGCTTGTCCAAGGACGCCCGGAGGCCCCAGGGCAGAGGAAGGCCTGGGACAGGTCAAACCTCAGTCAAAACAAGGGAATTGTCTTGCACATCACGGCCGGGCAAGTTGTCATTTGACGCGAAATTGTTACTTCCCACAAAATCTCAAGTAAAAATAATACTACGCAAAGTAATTCAGAACTTTAGGGCACGACAGTGAAAAAAAATTTTAACTTTACATCCCGGGAAGTAAAGTATGACGTCCACTTTTCACCATTCAAAGTGGCACTCCAAATATCAGGTCCAGTGATACCATCGACAGTGATGAGAACAACACTTTCGCTTCAAGTACAGTGTGCATTGTCCATCATCTTTAAGTGCATTATACAATATTATACGTTGCATATTTTTTGTATTCCTCCAGCGCAATCGGCAACAATGTTTCATGCTCACCTCATCTCAATTCCCTTGCTCAATGAGGGATCCCTCACCCACGATTCCGTACTCCGTGCACCGACTGCGCCCCGCCGACATCAAGGTCGTGGCCGGGCTGGGGGACTCCATCACCGCCGGGGTCGGGGCGCTGGCGCCTGGCGTGTTGGAGATTGCCAACCAGTACCAGGGCGTCTCGTTCGATATGGGTGAGTGTGACGAGCACGCTGGTCAAGTGATGGAAGTCTATTCACAAAGTGCTGTACCAGGAGGCGATCGCAGCTGGCGGGAGTATCTGACGCTGCCCAACATCTTGAAGGTGTTCAATCCCAAGCTGCGCGGATACTCTAGAGGAGTCAAGTCCGGCGCTCCGCTGAGGATCAGGAACAGAAGAAAGAAGAAGAGCTACCACTGGATCAGCTATAACTTTGCGGACACCGGCGCGGACTCCGACGACGTGATCGTGCAGGCACGCAGGCTGGTGTCGCGCATGAAGAGAGACCCGCACGTAGACCTGGAGCGCGACTGGAAGCTGGTAACTGTGCTGGTGGGACACAACGACATCTGCTCGCACTCGTGCCAGAGGACGGACTTATTCGAGTCGATCAAGGACGCCACGCCGAAGGCCTACGCCAGGAACGTGGCCAAGGCCTTGGATCTTCTGCACCAAGCTCTTCCTAGGACCATGGTGAATGTATTGGCTATTGCAGGTAGGGGGGAAAGATGCAGAAGTCATTCTGGCGATCTCCTGATGACTTACACGTCCATATATCCCTGCCAGATATTACCGAGATTTTGGAGATCCACCAGAAGCCACTGCCCTGCTATCTGACGCACGCGTACGGTTGCCCTTGCCTGTTTGACCCAAAGTTCTCCAAACGCCTGTCCAAGCGCCAGATCCTGAACCTGCTGAACGGGTACCTCCACGAGCTGGAGAGCCTGATCAACTCTGGTCGATACGACACTCGCCAGGACTTCACCGTGGTGCTACAACCTACCTTGATCCAGGGAAACCTGCCCAGGCACCGGCCCTACAGGGGCGCAAAGAATCAAATCAATGTCGACTACCTGGCACCCGACTGCTTCCACTGGGCCCAGAAGACTCACGCTCTAGGTAAGGTACCGCAATGCTCACTTAACGTTGACTCTGCTGCTGAACACTCCTCTCTCAGCATCCCGAGCCTACTGGAACAACCTGCTGGAGCCGGTGGGCATGAAGACGTCTCGCTTCACCCGCAACTCGCCCTTCCTCTGCCCGACCGAGGAGTTCCCCTTCTTGTCAACCAATCTGAACAGCGACTCGCGCACTCTCTCGTCAATGGACGGACTCACCAGAGACTTTCAACAAATGGTGCAGGATCAAGGAGGACCCGTGACTTGTCCTCTCTGAGGCGGTCTCGGCCCAGACTTGAGTGATCCTCATTGGGTAATTTGACGGAACATTTTGTCAGTGTCGGACACTCAACCTCATATGCACACACACAGTCAGGCTCAAAAGTATCTGTAACCCACATCTATAAAAGTTGTGGTCATGACGATTGCAGACCTCCTCGTGCTCTACGGCAACATCCACTTAAAGGTCCGGCACTTGCTGCTGGTACAAGTGTACAGCTTTCTACACCAAACACGGTGGTCTCATAACTATTCCAGGGTGGTTCACTCAAGACTGCCTGCCTGAGACCGCTCATGAAGTCCTATGCAAAATATAATTCAGGAAAAAAATTTCCTAAAAATAGTTTCAACACACGAGTGTAAAGTAAGAAATTTTGTACACAGGCTAACATGTGATCAGTGACCAGCCTCAGTCTCTCCCGAGTCATAAATACTTAAAAAAAAAAACTCTTTCTGTTAAAATTTCGCTTTTTTCCCGAAAAAGTGCAGACAAAAAAGACTTTTTAATCTGCTTGTTGCGAACTTTTTTGTCCGCAATTTACTTTTTTGTACGCTACTTGCTATGCCAATCACGCAGAATTGTTTGCTTCTGGTTTCATCGCCATTGAGTGAAGGAGTATTAATGTTATAAACTTGGACAGAGGATCCTTGATTTGCTGCTCCACTTGGCCTTTCCATTGCCAAAAGCCACATCTTAACAGAAAATATCATCTTGGTCCTTGACCCCTCAATATCATGTTAATAAATCTATTCACTGTTTTCAAGTGCATACATGATGGAGCACTACAAGCACTACTGGGGTTCATTTTTTTAAAGAAAAGTGTCCGGTTCAGAAGTGGGCCAATCCGAAGGTGAACTTTTTTTAAACTTTTTTAATCCGAAGGTGTTATGAATACTTGTGAGTCTGACTGTACATGTACAATGTGTCAAGGAGTTGATGTCATCCTTGAACCTTGCTTTGTGAGCAAGCAAAGTGTCTTCTGAATACATTGTGACGCGCATCAGATCAGGATCTGTCACAAGCTGCTTGTTGGTGCCATCTGCTCTCCGTGCAAGTTCTTCTAAAAGTGGTGATAAAAGGGACCTTAGAGAAGCCGACATCAGTTCCTTGACACAGAACTGTGCGCAAAGGGGGATCCAGAGGGAAAGTGGTCTTTTGTCGCTTGCATGGGAAGAGTCAAAAATGTTGACCTAGTGTTTTGCGTGGCCTAAAAGCCAAATTTCATGTTTTGCAACATTTGAGCGAATTCCATCTGTCATATCGGACCAGCAGTGAGATTTCTGCGCATTTTTGACAAAACTCTCAACTTTGGGTGGAGGCTCCACATGCTCCATACGGGAGCTCAAGGCAGTTGTGGATGATGTTGCAGTCGGTGTTCCAGAGGATGTCATTCCAAGCCCTGGGGAGTGTCTAAACAGAACTCAGACAAGAGAAATGTTGACAAGAGATTTTTTTTTAACCAATCTTGGCTTTGAGATCCACGTCCGATGGAAAACACTTACTATGGACTCTTTTTGACCTCTCAGACACGCATGAGGGAAAGCCACTTTCCCCTGGGGTTGCCCTTAGCGTGCTCGGCGGAGCACGCCGGCACCACCATGTGCAACATCAGCAACGCGTGCAAGCTCAGCAAACTTTTACCGTAGTATACAGTTAAGGCGTCACCACACTCAGTGGGTGAATCTTGTGGACCTCTCAATCAAAGTGGCCAAAGTGTAACTAATACGTATATCAAAACTGTGCTCTTCAGAATCTTGTTAGTTTAATCCTTGTCCATCGGCATTTCTGTACGTACAAGGCAAGGAGAAAGAAGCTGACGACGACATAGAGGTGATGTCAGAAGAGAACAAGGCTGAGGACGACATGAAATATGGAAGTCTTCTTTTGCATTGAGCACTCAAATAAACACATGGGTTGTATCATACTGTCACTTTTGGGTCAGCATCTGTCTGTCCGCCCGACGCCCCCGAAGGAGAGGCTTCAGTCCAAGTCCACGGAGTAGATTCCACAGCCGCGACTCTTCCTGCAGGTCAAGTCGGGCATTGCTACCCAAATGAGAGCTTTCCTCAAGGACTCTTGACACAGAAAGAGTCCCTTAACCCTTTTTGAAAACTTCTAGTGTTTACTGGAGATTTCAACGCTTGGTCTCTGTGTCGAACGGAACGAATTTTACACGCCCCCGGGGTCTCCGCAGGCAAGGTGAGGGGCAACAGCAGCACTTGCAAGAGCAAGTGCGCAGTTTTGTATGTTGCCAAACCTGTCGTACGTGCGCGCGCGAGCGCACCCCTGGTCAGGCAGGCCCATGCGTGTGCCAAACTCGCGTGTTTGGGGGCTCGCAACATGGGCTCGCCTGACTGTTGATTAGAAAAATGCATTTTTTTTTTGCAAATTCCTGGCAGTGAAAATGTGGCCGCGTCTTTGGGTAACTGGTACACGATACGAACGAGGCGCCCTGGACGAAAAAGGCGATCGAATTGCGATCTTGGTCAAGTTTTAGTTGCTCCCGGATCTCACTGACCTCACCGGCGGGCGGCCGGAGAAGGAGTCAACGCCCACCACGGCCCCAAGTGTATCAAGATCGGCTGCGTAGGGAACAAGCCGGGTGACGATGAAAAATGACTGTAGCAACAGCAAAAAAACAGCTAGCCTGGTCTTTGCGGTCGTTTTCTCCTCTTCCACCCTTACGTAACACCCGTTTCTCGCTTTACCCACGCCGACGGCGCCGCGGCCGTCATCTCCGGTTGGGAAGCGACTCCGGGCAGCCGCTGGCGAGCGAAAAAGAGCCCGCGGCGGTAGAGGGAATGGGTGGAGTCCCCCAGGAGGAGAAACGGAAAGTCGGGGGGGGGGGGGGAAGGCCCGCGTGCGCTTGTCGGGGGAGGGGAGGGGGCGTGGGGAGAGGCGAGCCCCTCTCGAGAAAGGTGCCATGTATAAATAGGCCTCTCCGGGCTCAGAAAGTCATTCACTTCTTGTCTGCAGCACAAGTAGAGACATCCTCATCAACGACCCAACAATGAAGCTTCTCCTCGTAAGTGTCTTCTTCACTTTTCTACTGAGAGAACAGTTTTAATCATTTCACTTGTTTTGTGCAGCTCTGCATGGTTGCCCTGGCTGCGGCCGAGCCCGAGGCCGACCCCCAGCTGATGTACAGCAACTACTTGGGCTACCCGTACGCCCATACTGCCTACAACACCTATGCTCACACCACTCCCTACGTCTACTCGTCGGCCTACAACTACTACAACCCCTACTTCGCCTACCACCGCCTGTTCAAGCGCGATGCTGAGGCTGAGCCCGAGGCCGATCCCTACTACTTCTACAATGCCCTCCCTTACACCGCAGCCAGATACCCGTACTACAACTTCTACAACAACCACTACCCGTACTATACTCACGCCACCTACGCTCATGCCGCCGTCGCCCCCGTCGCCGCCGCCGCCGTGCACCCTGCCGTCCCGGCTGTCCCCGGAGGCTACGCCGCCGCTGGCCGCTACGTGGCCAAGTCCGGATCCACCGTGCACATTGCTAAGCGCGAGGCCGACCCCGAGGCCGATCCCGCTTGGCTGTACACCAACGCCTACGCTCACCACCCCTATGCGTACAGGAGCTTCGCCTACAACCAGGCATTCGCTCCCGTCGCTTACAGCTACTACAACCGCTACAACAACTACGCCTTCAACCCCTACCGCTTCTTCTACTAAGGAGTGCCGCCCATCAGTATACTACCGTCTAAGAGCAGCAGCAACATGATGATCGACGATCAAGACTGAGACGATAACGACGAGCACTCCTCAGCCAGAGGAGCGTCAGCGACATCGACACCACTATCTACGAGCAACATTCAATAGAACAAAAATTCGCAATAGCCAAAAACACAAAATATACAGGCATTATCATTCCGTGACTACGATTGCATGTTGTACGTCATTATCATTGCACGTAGTGCATCCTACAGCGGTAGGGCGAGGTCCGACCTCTTGGGCCTGAAGGCCTCAAAAGGGCCCAAATTTGCACGTGAAGCGGCCCCGCTAGGCCCAGCTGCCTGGGCCTCAATGGGGCCTCTAGGCGTAGTAGAGAAGGTTCTCTTCCTCCACCTAGGCTGATCTTCCCTTGATGGGGAAGAAGGGTCGGAGTTGGGAACGGGAGCGGAAGGAAGAGACATGTTCACTCCTGTACAGTCGTTTATTAACTGCTTTCCCAAGGGGAGGAGGGCGGTAGCGTGGGCGCGCCTGCCGGCGCTTACAGTGGCATCCTTATACATACATTTACAGTGACATCCTATTATGCGTATTATACATAGGTGAAAGACATACAGGAGCTAGATGGTCATGATACGGCATACATACGGTTACCTACATTGACATAAGTTATTCACTACTATCGACTACGGCGGTATCCTCGTGTCGGTCCCAGTAGGCCTGCACGCTTCACATGTGCCAGAGAGCGCACCGATCACCTGCGTCCCTGCTCGATCCACTATCCACGAAAACAGTTCTCAAGACGCAATTATCTCCGCCTCCAAGGTGGCATCGATCGGCCGCGGCCACATGGACGGCCAAGCCCTCCACCGTAACCAGAAAGATGTATTCGCATTGATTCGCCATTACGTAACTTGCGACAATCCATCCCCAGGCCCTAAAGCTTCATCTCCTGTGAAAGAAAAGAGAGAGAAGGAGCTGAGCAAATTGTTCTTGGTGAGCGCGCGTCCGACGCCTCCTCCTCCCCTGTAACACTCCTTTATCATGCAGAAGATGTCTTCAGAATAGTTGCTGCGGGTTCATTCACTTGTCGTTGGCAACCAGCACGTATAAGGGCTTGGCTTGGGGGGGCCCAGACCAAAAAAAAGGCCCATGTTGCTACGTGAGTGCCCTGGAGCAGGCACAAGAAACTTTTCTGCACAATTTCGTCGGGGTCAACAGTCCCGCAGCTGTATTGAACACACCAGCTATGAGATGGAAGCCACCGCAGTCATGCTGATCATTTGGTCCCACCAAAGGGTTGTTGCCAGGTACCAATGGCCTAGAAATGAGCACTTTTATGAGCTGCATCAGGGAAGTGCACGACCGGGGCCTGCGGTGAATGGCCAAACGAGCTAGCTCACCCACTTTGGTGTCGGAGTGAAAGGTGGGGTCTGATCCGGGAGGAGGGCGAGCTCGCCTCCACCTGCTGGAGCGAGGTCTACGTACCCTCCCCCCCCTTCCAACACCCCTCCTGCCAGCACGTATGGACGGTTCTTGCTTTCCACGAATGGCTTGTTACCGGGTGTGGGGAGAAAGAACCACTAGGAAGACAGGAAGAGAAAAAGGGCGTTGCTGTCGGTGTTGCCCAGGGCCCGCGAGGCCCACCAGGGGAAACTCTAGGTAGAAACGCACCTATAAATAGGCCTGGCTAGTGGGGAAAGCGCCATTCCCCTGACTTCTAGAGCAGAAGGAGGAACACTTGTACATCATGAGGGCTGCCTTCATTGTTGTGAGTATCTTGAGACAGAATGATTGTACGTATGACGACTGAATCCGGTTTCACTTGACGTAGGTGTGCGTCGTGGCGGCTGTCGTGGCCGAGCCCGAGCCCCAGGTGTTGCTCAACAGCCCCATCTATCCATACGTCCCGACCATTCCCTACTACCAGCCTCTCCAGTATGTCGAGAAGCCCGCCGAGGTGGAGGAGAAGGTTTCTGAGGACAAGAAGGTGGTGCTGCAGTACGCCAAAGCGCCTTTCTACAATCCCTACTTCCAACCGTACGTGCAGCCCCTCGCTGTGAAGACCTACGCCAACGACGCCGAGAAACCCGACCAGTACGCCGCCAAGGGTCAGTACAGGGCTGAAAACGCCGGCGCCGTCCACGTTGCCAAGCGCGAGGCCGACCCGTACTACTACTACAACGCTGTCAACCCCTACGCTGTCAACCCCTACGCTGTCAACCCCTACGCTGTCAACCCTTACGCGGCCAACCCTTACCTCACCGTGCCCTACGTCAAGCCATACGCTTACGCCAACGTGTTCCCCTACAACTGGCAGCCCAAGACGTACGCGAACGACGCCGTGAAGCCTGAGCAGTACGCTGCCAAGGGTCAGTACGTCGCTCAGAGCGCCGGCGCCATCCATGTGGCCAAGAGGGAAGCCGAGCCCGACCCACAACTGCTCTACAGGAGCGTCTACAACGCTGTCCCGTATTATTACAACCAGTACAACTACCAGCCTTACACCGTCGCCCGGGTGTATAGCCAGCCAGCCTACTACCCGTACTACAACTACTACTTGTAAAAGACGTGTCGGCCGGAAAAAGCATAGATATAGCTAGAAGATGAGTCTCCTCGCCGCAGTGGACGTCGGACGACGTCCAGTTCGTCGAGGAGAAGTCGCTCGGGGGAATCTCAACATCTCAGCACCATTCCCATCGCAAGAATCCCAAAGCAAAGCCCATTATGTCGATGATAATTTCGGTCAGAATTTGATTGCCAGTCACCCTGGCAAAGCTTTTGCGATCAAAATTTCGAAATATATGGGTTGAAAAGCACCTTTTCCGTCGCGTATTCGAGCCAAAAAGACAATCACGGCCAAGTCGGACAAAGAAGGGAGTGCCGGTGAGAGTCGGTGCCGTCGTCGTCGCCGTCGCCGCCGCCGCCGCCTGCTCCTCCCGTGCGTTGAGATCACAACCGTCGAATTTCCGCAACAACGAGAACGACATAGAAAAGAAGCCGAGGGCCATTGACGAGCAATGGCCCGTGCACTTCGTGGGCCCGCCCGGTCTGCGTCGTGATGTCGTTAGCCCCATTTTTACAAACTGTGCTCGTATAAGTGAGCAGGTCCATCCCGAACGACTCCGGGTCGCCCGAACACGACGCTGCCTGCCTCCAGCACAACCCGGAGGCGTCGGCGCAGCAGCGTCCATTGCCCCGGTCTATTGGTCACGCTTCTTCCTCTCGTCCACCCGGTGAAGAGAGCAGAGAGCAATTTCGTGCCTAATTCGCCTTTTCCCGTTGGTGCCCACCGTAACCACCGCAACCGCCTGTCTTCTCTCATGCCAATCGGCGTCCGGCGTCGCCGACACAGGGCGAGCGAACGTGTGCGAGGGCAAAGACATGGGGCTCGGGTCCAAGGTGTCCACGGGTGCCACAACCTTGAGAGGACCTGGACGTGAAGCCCAATCGTCGCTACCGTCTCTGTCGTCATTGCGTGCAGCCTCTCCATTGCCGTCGCGATGCTCACTGATGCCACTGAGGCATGACGTGACGTAACACGATAGGTCCACAAAATTGGTTCCTCTGATGCATGCGCACACACCTCTGGCGACACCTTCGGCCTCCACCAACTGCATTTGCAGTACTTGCGGAGCTGTGACTTATTGACTTGTGCAGGCCGAGCAAGGGGGTAAAAATGTCCTCCCAGTCCAGAGTCACTCCCTTGTTGTCAAGCCGAGTGCCGGAAAGCTCAGGGGTGCAGCAAGCCGTAGAAAAACGGATGCTGCCAATCTGTGTTGCCTATATAAGAAGGACACTTTTTCTATAGCATCTCACTCTCAAGTCGCTCCTTAGTGGTATCACACGTAGAAGCAGTTGAACACGATGAACGTCTTCCTCGCAGTAAGTACTGATAGGGTTACACGTGTAGGGAAATGCTGGGACGTCTGCACACGTTGCTCAGGTCCTGGGCCTTGTGGCCGTCGCCCACGCCACTCCCGATAGTGAGGCGACTGCAGAGGCCGAGGCCGATCCCCTTCTCCTCTACGGAGCGTACAACAATGGAATCTACGGCAGCGGCCTCTACCCTGGTGGTTACTTGGGCTATGGTTCCGCCTACGGTGTCGCTCCGTACCGGACGGGGTACTACGGCCTCGGCTACAACGCATTGGGCTACAACTCTCTTGGTTACGCCAATCGCTTGGGTCTCGGCTACAGGCATAAGCGGGACGCAGAAGCTGAGGCCAAAGCTGAGCCCGAAGCTGAGCCCGAAGCTGAGCCCGAAGCTGAGCCAGAGCCGCATCTGCTGTACGGCGCTTACAACAACGGCTTCTACGGCAACAACTACCATGGTGGCTACCTCGGCTACGCCTCCACCTACGGCCTCACTCCCTACAGCCGTGGATACCTTTACGGACTGGGCTACAACACACTTGGCTACGGCCACCCGCTCGGCCTGGGCCACAGGTTCAAGCGCGAGGCCGATGCCGATGCCGATGCTGATCCCTATATCTTGTATGGAGCGTACAACCGCGGCTTATACGGCAACAGCTACCACGGCAAGGCCTACAGTCTGGGCTACGCCCATGCGTACCCCGGACACTACGGCCCCGGAATCTACGGCCTCGGCTATGGACGCACCGGTTATTACAGAGGATATTATTGAGTAGCCACCCTGTAGCATAGCGGGCACGGACGATGCATCGACTAAAGAATAACCCGAACTCCGCAGGCCTGACCAACTTTCCTCCAGACCCCAAATGCTCACTCATTGATTAAATGAATCACGTAGGAATTGGTTCTCCATTTTTTTTCCATGGATGAATCCTTTCACCGCCGACGGACAAATGTAGCCTTAGAAGACTCTAAACTCACTTTAGGTAAAACAAACATGTGGGGAATGACATAGTGAGAAATTGGCCGCTCAAACCACACCTGCGACTTGCATCAGTCCTTATTGTTTTGAACGAGTTCAAAGGCAACAACGACGGCAACGGGAGCAGTAACACTTTTGGCCGGGGTCGCTTTGTGTACATGGAAGCCGAGCCTGTGGTTTTGACGTCTGAGACGCGCAGGTAAGACAAATGCGGCTCTCTCCAAGGGGCGCGCGATTCTTGGCCAGTCGCTTCAACGACGTAACCTGCGAGTCGGCGAGCGTGTGTTTGTTTCTTCTTACGTAATGCATCGTATAAAAGGCGGCCAAGGGGTCGCAGAAACCATTCTCAGCACTTCAGTTGCAGACGAGACCCACTCAAACTCAACATGAAGCTCTTCATCTGTGTAAGTATCCACGGTTTGGAGATTGGCTAGATCGTGCTCAGTATAGTCAAGTGTGCCCTTCTTGTGTTGTCGTAGGTTTTTGCTCTTGCCGCCGTGGCTTTCGCCGAACCCGAGGCCGAGGCCGACCCCTACCTGCTCTACGGCGGCCTGTACAACGCCGCTCCCCTCGCCGTTGCCAACCGCTACGCCGTGCCCTATGCTGCCAACTACTACAACGGCTACCCCTTGGCCGCCAGGGCCTACGCCAACTACGCCTATGCCCCCTATGCCTACGCCAGCCCCTACCACTACAACAGCTATCTGGCTGCCGCTCCCGCCACCTCCCTGAGGATCGCTAAGCGTGAGGCCGAGCCCGAGGCCGACCCCTACCTGCTCTACGGCGGCCTGTACAACGCCGCTCCCCTCGCCGTTGCCAACCGCTACGCCGTGCCCTATGCTGCCAACTACTACAACGGCTATCCCTTGGCCGCCAGGGCCTACGCCAACTACGCCTACTCCCCCTTTGCCTATGCCAGCCCCTACTACGGCGGCCGCTACTACTACTAATTCAGCCACACCAGCAAAAAGAATGAATTCACAATGATGGGTCATTGACAGACTCAATCATAATTCCCCCATCAAACTAGGAAGTCCGTCTCATCTGAAGTGGGAGATCACTTAAAGCCCGCTAGAGTGCAAAATTTGTTGCTGGGATTGAGTCCCGATGTCGAAAAAGCCAAAATGTGAAAAAATAGAAACCAAAGTCTAAACTGCTCATGGTCTTTCTCATTCGCCCGCGAATTGTCACAGTTCCTCACGTCTCCTACTGTAAGTAGGGTGGTACTTGTACTTGTACTGGTACTTGTACTGGTACTGGTAACAACCATAAGTAGCGTGAATGCAAGAAAACACTCGAATTGGGTTGCCAATGTGAGAGAGTGCGGAACAAATGAAGGAACTCTCCGAGCTCTCGCCTAAGCTTATCATGATTCTTGATGCCTTGAATACAGAAACAGCATCATTAATACAGTTAGCTACAGTTTGAACACCACGAAATTCGGCCAGGGCCAACACAGCCAAGATCGATGCACATAAATTGTGCATCAGCTATTGATGGCATTAATTTGACTGTTCTAACCTTTAACACTGACTAAGGTGTTGGAGGGGGGAGGGGGGAAATCTGCATTGATCCAAATTGATAATACACTGTGCACTGGATCCAAATGTATTTGCAAAGCTTTTCGGAGAGTTGCCATGACGTGTTGACCTTCTTTTTGTGTCACGCTACTCATGGTAGAACCTGCACGAGTGGAAACAGAAAGGAATCAGGTAGTGAAGGTGTCGCTCAATACCGCAGAGTCCGAGTCGTGCTCACTGCCACTGGTCCCGTCGCGGTTGTGCCACGCCTAAGAAACCGATCCAGACCTGGCTGTGCCCAGGCTGCGTCGTCTACACCAGCATACAGGTCAGTGTAGCTGTACGTAGTCCAGGCCGTGTGGTTCTGACTGGCTTCACCGATACCCCCTGCTGCTGAACAAAGGCCTGGACCATAGGGGGGCCATGGAGAACATTGGAGATCCAATATTCCGTGAGGTCAACTTTGAGTCGACCGCGTTTCCCCACTCTATGTCCAACGTTCATTGGCTTCTCGCATCAGCCTAGGGCTGGATGTGGGTCGGACCCAACCCGTTGAATTTCGGGTCGGGTCAGCATCGTCATATTTTCTGACCCGAGGCTTCAACCTATCATTAATGCGAGCGTTTATGGTAGAGCTTAAAATACTGAACTCTCTCGTGTAGTTTGAACGAGATGAGTACCATCCCTAGCTTTTCCCCGCTATTCATGTTCATATTGTAACGTAGTGATGAATTGACAAGCCACCCAATATGTGCCCGATGATGCAAGTTCTGCTGTGTTCCATGAGGTTGCCGACCCTTTCAGCCCGGGCTCAAAAGAGTGAAATTGAGCCTCAGACGGTCCGGCTTCATCTCGGTAACCTTGTCCCACTCCCGGGCGCTTTTCAAACCGAACCAGTGGACGGAACTTGTTCGAGGAAGAATCTCCCAACCTCGAATCTCTAGGCAGCCTCTCAAACTCCGTCACAAGACGATGCGATTGAGTTCAGGTGTGAGTGGGGATTCTCCCAACCCGACAACGTTGACAACCCTGGTCGGGTCAGCAGATTTCTCCAGCCAGCCAAGGAGCTGGTGACGATTTCGCTGCTGGACCTGAGTGGATGGATCCCTTTTTGCAAGCTCTCAGGGCAAAGCACTGTTTTGGCAAACCTTCTTCGACTTGCGTAAGAAGGTTCTGACTTGGGTTGGAATGATTTCTCAACACATTTTGTAATTTCCAGACACTGAGCTGGATAACTTGAATCAGGTCATAACTAGATTCAGCCAGAGCCCCAGGAAAGGTCCGGAGTCAAGAGTTCTTTTAGTCTTGAAAATTCGGTTGATCACTTTGCATGACAGCGTGGAAGTTCGAATTTTGGGGTCCTCAAAACCATTTGGTTTGTAGATCTCCTCAATCATTGGACGATGGCAAAAAGTCATTGTATTGAAAGTTCAAAGCCACCGCCTGCGTAAAAATAACTGATCAATCACTTGACTTCATCACTGTACACAAAGCATTGCTACATGTCTGAAGAGTTCGTCACTATTTTTGCTTTGTTGAGTGCACTTGACGAGTGTCTGAGCGATCCATTTTTGTGCACGTGACTGGAATGCATCAGCATGACTGCAGTTTCTCAAGGTGGGCAATCTCAATCACTGATTCAGCGCCCCATTTTCCGAATATTTCGTCCTCTATATTCTCTGTGGAGGGACAGATTCTGGCTCTTTATGTCCCGGTTTCTCCATCGTGCGTGTGAATCGAGAGTGAATCGTGACTCTCCTTCTGCGCTGCATTTCTCAAATTTGTAGTGCACGTTTTTCAATTTGCTTCGAAACGGAGAAATATTCCGAAAATCGTGCGTTAAATTGCAATTTAACTGCGGTTATTGTGTACTCACACAGTATGCGTCGTCAATATATAGTCATTGACAGAATCAGTGAACTTTGTTATCCTCATGATCATGAACGAAAGTTGGCCACTATTCGTTGAACAACTTGCGACCACGGATGCTCCTCTTGGGGGATGAAATTTCAGTGTTGGCTGTCCACGGCAACAGACTTTGCACGCTCCTCCTGCCTAGAAATAACCCCCTGGACTCGCTCTTCGTGACGTGAGTCTTGCACGTTCTCACCTTCTCCAACTGATGCTTCGATGCAACCTCAAGGTGCTCGCATGTTGACGCTCGAGTCCCCTGTGGTCCTCACATTTTTCTAATGTGTTTGTGCTCATAATTCGACGGTTTCAATTGGTGCGCACCTAAGATGAATTGCTGCACCCGTCCAACAATAATTGTCCTCTGGAGCCACAAGATGTACGATCTGCGTCTCAGGGTTGTTGCGGTCGAAGCTGCAGATGCTCCACTGAGTGTTGGCAATCAGGACAGGAGGCACATCTGGTTGGAGGGCACGATAGAAGCGTGACAGAAATTGGTCAAACATTGGATCTGGTCAGAACCGAATTCTTCAGTAGCTGAATCTGTCATCTGAGAGAGGACTGACATTTTTTGCTCTGTCAATGACTTAAGAGGCTCTAATGCATTGCACTGATGCTCATCAAGGCGGACGTTGAGCTCAGTGAGCTGCTCGGGCTCCAAGACTTGTGGGAAAGTTGGCCTCGGAACAGATGGAGCAGTCGGAGCAGCCGGAGCTCTCGGTGCACGAGTAGCCAATTCCGGTGTGGAGAGGGGAGGGGGGGAGGGGGAACAAAATTGGCAAATTTGAGACACGACGAGTCAAATTGGTGCTCAATTGCTGCACAATTAGCCAACTCTCATTATTCAATTAGAAGCACGTGATTCCCGCACCGTCGTTTCGTCAACCTGTCCTGATCTCACCAGACACTTTGGCGTCCAACCTGGAGGAAGCCAGCCACCCCCTCACTCTTACCCTGTCCCCCCGCCTCCTCTGCTGCCCGTGCGTCCTCGGACGTGTGCGTTGTGGGATTCGCTCGCTCGTTTGGCGCGCGCATCTTCTGAATTTAGGCGCTCGGCAGCGCCTGAGGCAACAACGCCGTCGTCCATTCCATATGGACTTTTCCCCCCAGTCTCACTTCGGTCCTTGGAGTGATCGGTCCTCTTGGGTGCTCCGTCAAGTCCTGGTGTTGCGCGTGGTGTTGCAGAGGAACAACTTCTTGGGCAGCTTCTGGCGGTCACGCGACAGCACAGAACATCGACCGGAGAGACCAGCAAAGGACGACAACGCTCTGGGAGCTTGAGAAAGGAGACCCCAAATCAGGAAGAAAACCTGCAGTCAACGTGATCACCTGCGTGCCCACGTACGTATGTATGACTCGTGGTCGTCGTCGCACTTGACGGAGGAGTCCAAGATCGTGGCCTCCTGCAGGCCCGCATCTCGTGCGTGCAGGAGTAGCGAATGCACGCAAAGGGGGGGAGGCAAGGGGCAAGAGACCCTCACGCAGTCATAAATTACAGTTCAGTGCCTCCCGTAGGGATTTTTTTTTGTCCCCTGCATCTTTTGCTCTCACTCGCTTCCTGAAGAGATGTTGGCAACGAGATGAGGTCTCGGCAGAGGTGGGCAGATAAGAAGTGGATTGAGACACCAACGCGCACGACTTGTTCAGGGCAGAGCAATTTGCATAATGGCGTCCATCACCGTGCTGACGACGTCTTCTTCCAACGAGCTGGTCACGATGGGCCAGCCCGACGACGCTGGTCTCGACGAGCACGGCGACGTCGCTGACCTGGGCGGGAAAGTGGGAGGTGGCAGAGGCGCAGAAGTTGCCGCCGAAGCACACGAAAGCGCGCGCTCCTTTTTTTTTTGTCTGCCACGCTTGAACACTTCGTTAAGTAATCGCCACAGACACAACACGCGCGCAAATGGCTGCAGTGAGTTATGACTTGGACGTGATCGATGATTTGTCTACGTGGAGGCACAAAAATTCGGTGCAGCAAATTACAATTTCGGCCGTCAGGCACCTCCTGATGGCGGGATAAGTTACATAATTTGGGGATGAACTCCTCCTCCTCCTCCTTCTTGCTCTCCTCCTTCTCCCAGACCGCGCAGCAGTGCTATCCAGAGGTGTTGTCGTCGAAGAGCAACCCTCATGTGCAAATATCCGCGCACGATTTATCGCCACGTTGGCGTAACGCATGATGTTGGATGCGTTTTGGCACGTACTCCACAGTACTTTTGTGCTCTTTCCCAGTGATATGCCGACGACCACGACCTCGATGCCGACAATGCTGGTTGTGCTGATGACGTTGCTGTCGCCCGCCGCGCTGGTGCTGGCCTCGGACTCGCTGTCGGTGGGCAGGGGCTTCACGGCACAGAATTCGCTCTCGCTACCCAGGGACAGCAGCGGTCGGCCCGACTATTGTGTCATCACCAAGGCGCACACCGCGTGCAACCTGAAAAAGGTGGGCAACAGACATGTTGGCATTGGCTTAGAAGAAAAAATGAAAAAAAAACCCACCAGCTTCTCTTCTTTGTCATCTTCAGGGTTTCGGTGCCCAGTGCGGCGGCACGGTGCTCTCGAGCGGCGTGAACACGGCGGAGAAGGCCGAGATCGTCCGAGTGCACAACGAGTTGCGGGCGCGTCTTGCCAACGGCCTCGAGAGGAGAGGACGACCAGGGCCGCAGCCGCCGGCGGCCGACATGGAACAAATGGTAAGTGCACGACAAGTGGGGCATCGGCAAGCACCCCCTGCTCTTCCACGCCCGTCGTCGTCACCTTGGTTTACACAGAGTCAAGGGTTAACATCCCTGACGACAGGTTAGCATTTGTGCTCTACTCCGCTGCCTCCGGTGCCAGCGCTCTTGATGACGCGCAGTAACGCGGGGACGCTAATTGATTTCGGGGCGAGGAGAAGCTCACCCGGCCATTGGGCCTCGGGGCAGTGGGTGTGGTGAGAATGAGTGGAAAGGCCTAAAAAAAGAACGATGCTGTCTCCCTCCTCCTGCAGTCGTAAATGCCGCCCACGACCTTCGCGTCGTCATCGTCGTCGTCTTGAGCCAACGTCCTCGAGATCGCGCCACAGAGATCGATTTTCATTGGAAAAAGTGCGATTTTGCAAAGAGCCCTCGACCACAGTGCAAAACGCTTCGTACCAAACTTGGTGCAGTTTGTTTGCATAGGCCAAATCCCGCGCATTTTGCATTCTTTCCGCAAATACGCACACCTTTGACGTAGGGGGCGAGGCGGAGGACGACGACGACGACGACGACGACGACGACGACGACGACGACGACGAGGATCGCTTCTACTGCGAAAAAAGTCGTTGCTACTCGGGTGATCGCTGAGCCTAATGCACTTGAGCCAAAAAGTGCACAAAATTAATAATGAAAGAAAAAAACCCTAGATAGAGCAGACATTGAAAAAAGGGGTGTAAGATGAGCTAAGGGCATTCAGGGCCTCCTCGTTCACTCTCGATAACAGAGCACGGTTGGCTCACGCTCGCTTGCTCGTTCGTTCTGTTCCCCCCGCTGTTGTCGAAGTGCATCATGATGCGGTAATCAGATAAATCTCTCGGCTCCTTCCTGATGATGGCGGCAAAGCAGCAGCTTTGCTGGGCCGTGAGATGCAAACATCTGAGGTGTTTGTGCATCTGTCCTCGATGGGGAGGAGGAGGAGGAACACAGGCAACCCTGCGGATGAGCACGAGAGAGGCTCTGCGAAAAGGGCGAGCGGGAGGAACGTGAAGACGCATTAAAATTCGTCAGGAAGAGCAGCGTGGTCGACGACGATGATGACCAAGAAGCGTTCCTGTGAGCAGAGACGCACTTTTCTGTTTCCGGACAACCTTTTCAAGAAGAAGAAGCCCTTCCAGGACACCTGGCCGTCCCACTTGAGCCTGACGCACGCGCTCCGGCACGCGCGCACGCACGCGCACCACTAGGACAACCACCAAGTGCACGCGGGGCATTCACTGCTTCAAAGGGGACGAAGCGGTGGCGGCGGCGGCGGCGGCGGCCATCGGATCAATCCCTCATGAATGCTTAAAAAAAAGAAGAAAAAAAAGGCTTCTTTTCTGCCCGAGATGATGACGCTGCTAATCCCTCCCCCCTTTTGCCAAAGATTTATTTATTTCACGGCTGCGTGGTCGACAACGCTGCCATCAGCGTCGTCGGCCACAACGACCGCCTCTTCCTGCACGTCCGAGGGTGTGAGAACGACGCATTAATTGTCGACGGACGCCAAGGGCGCCGAGGGCACCAAGGGCACCAGCATAGAAGTACTGGTGTAATTGCAAAGTCATATCTGCGTTCTCCTTTGTCGATGGGGACCTTATATGGTTTGGTTTGAGCGTCTGTCGGGCCGCAAGAGTTGAAGCTGAAGGATGGGACGAATGCTCGAGAATCACCTCAAGGTTTTGATAAATCATGTGTTAAAAAATCATGACCTCATGTAAAACAACATATATCAGTTCATCAATCCATCTCACTCAGTCACAGCTGAGAAAGTTACAACTCAATGAACCAGCTTTTGCTTGTCCGAACAAACAAACAAGGGATGAAATTTGCTTCTCCTTCAGCAGGACTTTTTATTATGGACATATTTGTTTGTCCCCCCTCACCCAGCAGGAGGACTTTTGTCCAAAAGTCCTATGGGGGAGAGGGGGAACAAATCCTTTCATCCAAAAAGGATGAAATTTGCTTGGACTTGGTCTGTGGCCGGCCTTGCCGCAGTACACGTTGCCGGCCTTGCCGCAGAACACGTTGCCGATTGTGAAAGGAAAATACAGCAGTCTGAATTCTCTGGAACAGAACTACGGAGATTACACGAAATAGACCAGGATCAACACTCAAGGTGAGTTTAATTTCGTGGATCGAAGTTTCCGCTCCTGCGTCCGTGTTGGTGGGCTCGAGTCAGATCGTGCTCGGTCTAGTATTCAAATTCAGAGCTAATAGAATCCAGAAATGGATCTGTACCCTATACCTTTCTCTCTGTTTGATCAACCAAACTGACGTCATAGGATCCGGCCGTGTTATGGCAGTTCATCATCTATTATAGCGTCAAAGCCTCCGGCTGTTGGTGAAGGTGTCACACATGAAAACTGTCCAAGGATATAGATATCTTTACACTCAACACAGCAAGATAGAAGCCTGTTCCCAAAGATGCTGTCCAACACGATCGAAGTACAGCGAGCGAATGGACAAAAAGTACTGCTCGAGTACACACGAGCTGCGTCTTCATTGTTTTCGCTGCTCACATGAGGAAGATTGAATGCCCGTTGGATGGCAGCATTCCGAGAAGCCAACAGGTCAGTCTTTCGAGCGTGGAGTTGTCATTTTGTCCAGGTCGTAGCGGGCCCTAGAAAAAGTAGCACGAAGATCACGAAGTCAGACTCAACGCACTTACCAGCAGCGAATCTGGCAGTCCAGATCATGGAGAGACGCCATCAAACGGGGGGGGGGGATCGTAGGGGGCACTAGAACATAGTAGGATCATGACCAGGCAGTAAGATCATCAGTCAATGTGTGTGTTAAAAAACAACTTAATGGCACTTACAAGCAGTGAATCAGTCCGGATTGCAATCAGGAAGGTCTTGATCGAGATTTCGCGACTGTCGTCGATGGGTTTCGTTTACATGTCAAAGTGTCACCCTGTCATTCTCTTGTTACTTCACCGAACCGAGCAACCTGTCAACCCGGACACGGGGTTTTGGCATGCTTGCGCATGGCGCCGGAGGACCCGGGGAGTGAATCCCTGTCGAAATAATATGCTAAAATCAGGGCTGGATAACCATTTTATTGCAGAAGTCTGGAATGGATGAACCCTATCATAAATGCACATATGTTTACTATTGATAGTTTGATAGGTATATCTTCCAATTCGTAGATCTGTCCGTAAGTGTCAGTGATCATGCTGACGACTCCAAATTCAATGTGGCGGGGAATTTCAATTTTCAATTTATAGCTGACCAAGTTTGGTGACGATCGGTGCGGCGGCCATGGCCTGACAGGCCATGGCATACACACAGACTACGTACGGAGACTTGGCTTTATACATATATAGAGTAGAGAATGAGGATTAATATGAGCCTCGTGAGTAAACTCCGAGGTGGTTGATATTAAGAATTCTGAATATTGTCCAATAGTCCATTGAGACAGTGATACATAGATAAGGGACGATATTTGGTGTTATTGCGATGCTTTCGTTGTGGTTGCTAAACGCTCTCTCCCCCGGTTTCTCGCCGAAGACTGCATCTACCGCTCCATGAAGCAGAACAACGGTCTTTCTGGGCCGGCTCGGAGTGTGTTCGACAAGCTTCAAGCATTCTTGTGCGTCCAGTGCCGTAGTGTGACTACTTGACTCAGCGTCAATGGGACAAAGTGCCCGTCATCGACACCTAGGACAAGTACACCGACGATGTCAGCAATGGTATCGACCGGTGGATGCATCAGATGCCACTGGTCAGTGTCGACACAAGATTGGAGACGAGGCTATTTTTACAGCTCAAATAGCCTTCACGAGTTCATTCTTCGTCCTCATCTTTCGCCTCGATTGTCTGTGGCACCAATCCTCACAAGTGTCGAGGCGAGTGATCGATCTTCTGCCAGAACACCTCGTCAGCCATCTTCATGACGAGGGCACAAGGGTGTTGGTGTCTGGTACCAACGAAGCTCAGCACTTCGGCCCGATCCGGATAGTGGACATCCAAAAGCTCTTCACGTCTAATCGCCACCTGTTTTCGTATGCCGACCCAACCGTTCCAGAGCGTCATCGAGACAAACGTGGCCAGTGGCTACTGCCATAAACCCATGACAGAGCGTCTCGCCAGAGACTGGTTTGGCTTCTTTAAGCCTCACCACGGACAATTGGGTTGGTGTGGATGCAATAGGTGGCCGGCGTGGAGAAAGTCTAACAGGTCGTTGTATCGCTGGCGCTATCATGACGACCTTCACCACTGGTACATGGTGCACGATGTGTGGGTTCCCCTCTCGATGGTTGCCATGCTAGCGCAAGGAAACCTTTGTAGAGAGGGGGACAATCACGAGGACATGAAGCTTGTGGACTTGGCGCGGAGCTCACTTCTCCGCGTTCTCAGGTTGTAGGGCCCGGACGACGTCGACACGTCGGTGTGTGCCGTGCCGTGCAATGCATCCGGGGGAATGAAATTTAGCCAAGTTCAAGTGGTACGACGTCCAGATCTCCGGCCTGTCTGCTTATACCGTACTACAACATTACGCCCTCGAAGCTGGTCTCGCCCTTGAAGCTGATGCGTAGACCTTTTCGGTCTATGGCTGATGTCGCACCCATATCGGATCCATTTTGTTCTTACTTTGAACAAAAACTGGCTGATCCGGACACTCTTCACTCCCTCCCCTGCTTAGTGATAGCAGCGGGCCATGAGTCTACGGGTCGAGCCTCATATTGGCTTGCCTGGTCTTCCTGGCTCAATGTTCACCCCTACTGACCTTCTTCCCTCCCCTTCTCTTGCCATAGATACCTGCTGACAAAACTGGTCCCGCACAGCTATTCCCAAGAGGCTGACCTATACCTATTGCAGGGCCATCTGTGGAATGTGGTAATGGGGAACTTTGGACCTCGATTTCGGCCTCAAAACGGCCTCAAATGTAAGGTGTGGCGGGATCAGTTTCAAGCTTGTGATGTGTAGCATCTGCAGACCGAGTTTGGTGACGAT
>JAAUXU010100267.1_pt1 | contig 22330 bp, 20 predicted proteins | sample 7278151 | NCBI WGS metagenome assembly JAAUXU01 (sample SAMN14350113, study PRJNA611818) | marine sediment metagenome | isolation source: surface marine sediment (1.8m) | place: French Polynesia: Moorea | collected 2018-08 | reverse complement strand
CTTATGCTAGCCCCACGAAGTCCCTGGAAGAAACTGTCCACAAACCCAGAGCCATGACTCCACCAACCTCTCTCTCTCTCTCTCTCTCTCTTCCTCTCTCCCTGTGAGAATCCCAGACGTCTGACTTTTCATCGGCGCCAGGGAGGAGCCAGACAAAATGAGGTCGTTGGACCTACAGCGCAAATCCTAATCGCGCGATTAATGATTTCGATATCGCGGATTTTCCACCAGGTTTCGCACGTCTCGGAGAAAATGAGGGGGAAACTCTTAAGCTGCGCAATTTTTCTCGCAGTGCAACTATTGTAGCTGTAGCAGTCGCCTTTTTTATGCGACTCCTGAGGGGGGGGGGGGGAGACGACTGCGACGGCCGTAACGCAGACGACGGCGGGGAAATGCAATTTTTGCGCGTGCGCGCGCCTGCGAGTCGCAGGGCTATGGCTGTATGAAGAATTAGGATAATAGCTACTTGCTACTGGCAGCTGGTCACAAGTCTTATATTACACATGTGTGATAAGAAGAAAAAAACGCACCGGCGCGCCTATCTTGTTGTTGTACGTCCGCTCGGTCCACAGTACCCACCGGCATCCGCTTGGCGCGGCTCTAGATGACACCTCCGCTACCATTTGCAAAAGGATTTTTCGGCGTATGCAAAAATGCAACGCACATCAGCGCGGCAAATTTCTGCGAATTCAGTAATTGAACGTCCCGTCGGCACGCAAGAATTGTGAATATGCATTGGACGAGGGAGACTTTTGCAGAAGCCAGACGAACTTTTTCGCAGAGTCATCCTTTGAGCGATCTCCGCCCCAAAAACGCACGCGAAAATAATGAAGCTGTCTGCTCCAACCTCTCTTCCTGGACACCCTGTAGCCTCTTCAGTATCTTAATTGTCGGAGTGGTTCTTTTTTTTGTAACTCCACGTAACGAAAGTTGCGGACAGCCAGGACTACGGGAGGGACGACGAGGGGAGTTTAGCAAAATGAAAACTCGAGATCTGCATGCAAAGCAGGGCCTGGACCCGCCTGCTGCCTGCGTGTTTTTGCTTTTTGTTAAATTCCTGCATGCAGGCTTCTAAACCCCCCTTAGAGTAGGGACGACACTTAAAAAATGCTCACAGGCCCAGCAAAGCCCTGCAGTTCCATTGAGATCGCATTTCAAAAGAGGAGTGACTGAAAATGAGGCCGGTCAATAACCTCGGAGGAACCTGACGTCTGGAGTGAGTGAAATGCAAGCAGCGGGGCCACCACAAGTCACCAGTCAAATTGGTCATAAAGCTCGGAGAGTGATGAAAAAAAAGGGGGACTCGAGATACACTTTAAACCTTACTCGGATTTGCCAACCCTTTTCAATCGTTTGTTGCACGCTGAAGGAATTAGGGAAGGGGGACATTTAGCACCAGAAATCAATCCTCTTAAGACATTTCGTTCTGAGTCGATCAATGTGTTGAAGCTGCGTCGCACAGAGGTCTGGGTGCAGGGGGAGACGCGGGGGAAGCACAGAGATACCAGATCTGACATGAAAAGTTTGCTACCTTCATGGTTTCTTTACAACTGAAAAGTTGGCGTTCGTCGTCGTGCAAAGAGCACAGAAATCATTCTAAGGCTCGCTGGTACGACGTGAGTGAACGTGGCATCCACGTCCAACACTGACACCTCCGTGACGATGAAGTCTTTACGGCATTTTTATGCTTGCGCCGGTCCCGGACTTGGTGACCACGCCGTTGTACAATATGGTCTAAGCAGAGACGAGCTTTTTGCTCAACAAACATTCACAGCATTGCGCATGTGACATTATGCGCGGGTCCGGGTTTTCCGGCCCAAGCTAAGCCGGAGCATTTTTTCGGCCCGGGCCCGAGTCGGGCTAATTCGCTGCATTTTGGCACACCTGTCAAGTAGTCAGCACGTCAACTTCAGGTCATCCCACGTTATTTTCTGTTGCTAGATTTATTACGTTGCACAAAGGCAGCGATGAAAGTCAGTATCCCCCAGCGAATTTTGCACTTTTTTGTGCCTAGATCAGAGGTGAAGGCACATTGCAAATTGAAATTAAGTGTGAAAGTCGAGGCCTCCATGCAGATGATAGAAGGCAAAAAAATTGCTGCTTTCAACTTGAGACACAAAACTGCACTCAAAGCAGAGGTCGAGAGGTCAAGAGTGAGCGTTACTTATCAGTAGCAAAGCCCTCACTGCATAATCATAGTCAGTGTTTGAGTACTTACACGCCTTTGCAGGAGGTTCTGGTAAAGTCATACAGTCAACAAGACAGGTTCAGACTTAGTGTTTTATGCTCTACTGCAAAATACACATGGAGAAAAATGCTCTCCTCGATCACACAACTCTGTCAGCTGCTGCCATCTTCACACACTATCCCTACAGTCAAGCATGGGGGTGAATACAGGATACTTCGGGGGTATAATGTCGCTACTGGCTGGCATATCTGACTGGAAAAGCTTACGAATACTCAAAAGTTGGCTACGTGCTCACGTTGAAACGGCTTTGCTACTGACATGCACACAATATGCGCTGAGGTATGCGCACTTTTTATCCCTTGTTTTTCGCCTTGATTTCAGTTATGTGTCCAAACATAAAGGCTATGAAAACTTTTGCCCTCTATCACCTGCATGGAGATGCTGGCTTTCACCCTTAATTTCAGTTTGCAATGTGCCTTCGCCCCTGATCAAGGCACAAAAAGTGCAAAATTCGCTCAGGGATGACTGCGATTTTGTCCGTGACTGTGCATATGTACTGAATTGAATACTTACGAGGTCGACTTGTTCGTTGACCCAAAAGAACTAATTTTCCGAATAAAAAGCTGCTTATTTTCCTACTGACAAGCTTTGTTTGTTTGGGGCCCTCTTTTTTTGCACTCTTCACACTTTTGTGAGATATTCTGTGCAGGTCCTATTTGCAACGAGCAAGATCTTGTCAGAGTTCGAGCCATCGCCGTGCTCAAAAGACACTGAGCATCTGCGCTCGAACAAACTCCCTCGTGTCAAATCCTTCTAGGATGCCAGAGAGATGCCATATTCAGGCGAAGCGCCAGAATTTTCCCGGGGTGTCACAGCCTGTCCCAGGATTCCAGCCCTGTCAACATCTGGCTGCGATTATGCGCACCAACCTGGCTGTGCTGAATTCTCAGCTTCCGACGCGTTCTGCGCTGAAGAACACTTTGCCCGGCGAGTAGGGGTGGGTCGAGGAGGCTGAAGATCTCCAACTCGAGCCTGGATCAAGCAGCGTAGGATCGGGGTTGGGCCGGCTTGATCAAGCCCAGAAGTGTCCACCAGATGTGTTCATCTCTGGCTGACCCAGCATAGAGCAGACAAGTTTTATGCTTGCTGAGAGCAAGATTGATCTTGGAGCAACAAGTTCTACGTGATTATCAGCCCCCAGTCCCAATAAACTGATGTGTTGAGCAGAATTTTCAAATGCTAAAACGATCTTTTTGGTGACTTTTACAATGAGATCCAGTCTTTATCAAGGTTTTCGTCAAGCCTCAAGCCCCACCAGGAGTTCCACCAGTCAAGCTATGTTCAAGCTTTCGAGCTCGAGTCTACCTAGGCTTGAGCCTACCTCCGCCGCCAAGAGAGCAAGATTTATACCGTCGTTCGACAACCGCTGACAAAGACCAGACGCCAGACAACTCACGTAGGGCAGGCAATATTGCCCTTTATACCCAGCAAGGCGCTGTCCGGAAATGGCTCCATTCTTGCGACCATATGCGTTCCTTCACCCACGTAGGTGTGCACGGTCGGGACGTTGGTCGGGCCCGCAGAGGCCCCCGCACGCAATTTTTCATCTTTGCTACGGAAGTTGTTGTTGTTGCCTACGTACGTTGCACCAATTGTAAGACAATTTGTTAATTGTACCAAATTATAAGCCCTATCTCTCTTTTTCTCACACACACAACGAGCGTGCGCACACTGGAAATGCATTTTTTTTTTTGCAACGAAGGAGAAGGTACTTGGAGACCTCTCTTTGTTTGCAAGAGCCTCGTCATCATTGTGAGGCATAATTAAAGGCTCTTCAAGCGGTCTCTGTGCTAGACTTGTTCGCATTTGTCCATTTTGTTGTTGTTAAATGAGCCACGAGACATGAGCTGGCCATGATTATGCGGACTGCCTCAAATTGAGGAGGAAAATCGAAACCCTAATGAGACCAGACCCTGCGCAGACCCAGATGGTGCAGTCGATACAGTTAATTATGTATATGCATGCGCAGATGGGCCAATTTACAGTCGCGCCTCAAAGTTATGGTATTGTTGGCAAGTAAGTTATGACTTTGAAGCGCATCACAAGTTCTTTTAGGAAGAAAAATAAAGCTTGGTCAGCAACGAAAGTATAACAACTTCGAGACTCACCACCATGAGATTTGACTGAATTGTTTTGCTTGTTTCCAGGCCAGGCCTAAGAAAGTCACCTATGACCTGAGTGATCGCTGAAATATCACAACTTGACTTGAAGTCACATTAAAAATCCCAATTTCTGTCATAACTTGCACCGGATCCTAAGTCAAAGACACCCTCCAGCGGGCCGGTGCTGGTCTCGGAAGGACCTTTGACCTTCATGGTGAAGCGCAACCAATGATACGGAAAGGGTCTGGTGCAATGGGAGGAGAAGAAGAAACTTGTAAAGTTTGCTGCTGTGTCCATGAATGAACGTAAAACTTGTGCATTATGAGTTCCCCCAAGTCAAAGTTCACCCTGCCCTCGGCCAACGCCAGTGTTGAGAGACGATCCCGGCTCTGTCAGAGTCTGACAGGAAACACAGCATAAGTAGGACGCTGACAAGGGTTTCGCACTGTCTTGACAATGATGCACGTGGGGTGCGTGGGTGTTGTGGCGAGAACACGCCAGTTTGGGCAGTTTTCTGCCGCCCAAGCCGTGACAACGGGTACCCAAATCATAGCTTTCCCCAGGCAAGCGCACTGACAATTCTGACCATGACGCATGCGCTCATGCGTACTGTTCGTGTCCACGACGTCTGGAAACAAACTTTGCCATTGTTGGACACACAGTTTGTTCAGACACACAACCTATAACGATATAACTTTGTAGCCACATGAGGCATCACAGGAGCTGGGCTGGCTTAGCTTGGTTTAGCTTAGGCGAGATGAGGTTGATATAGCCATGCTATCCAAATGGAGCTTCAGTGTGTCTGTTTGTCTGTTGTCCGTCAGCACCCAGATCTCAGAAACCGCTGGGCCGGTCTTGACCAAACTTCCAGGGATTACCAAGGGCTTCAAGGGATAAACCGAGTTTATGTTTTCAACCTCCTACCATCCCCCCCCCCCCCCGAAAAATACAAAAACCTGGTTGGGTTGAAGTTTCTTTTAGTATGATCAGCGCCCCCGATTTCTATAATAACATTTCTTTCTTAGCTGGATTGGAGTTGAAATGCTGTTCTCATGATCTAGAGCCCGTAGGGCTCTTTTCTACTAGTACTTTACAATGCAATGAATCACGCTTAGTCTGCACAATACTTAATCCGGAATCACGCTTTTTCGGGCGAATTACGAAGTCCTAATTCAAGTAGTACGTTAAATGTGGTGCTTAATACTGACACGTATGGTTCATATGGAGATGTTATCTGCTGCTGCTGCACTTATTGATCAAATTGACGACAAGCTCTTCATACAGTGGGAGGTGAACTTCGTCAGTGGCAAAAGACAATGTGCTGTGGCAACTGAGAGTCCTACAAGGAAAAATGCAGCCACGCTGCATGCCAAGCTCCTACGCAGCATCCTATAACTCCACTGTTCTGGAAATCTGGACGTACAGGGACAAAAGTATTGAGCCCCTAGAAATTTCTCCGCTACATTTTCTTCTAAGCCAGTAGAAGTAGAAACTATAAAAGAGAAATATTTCCTTTCTGGCTTGACTATGCATCGGTAAAATTTCACATGAACAGTGTCTTCCCCAATGTGACAAAACGGAACACTGTCAATCCTGCAGATACAGAAGTGCTCTTGGGATTGTTGGAAAGCTTGAAGCATTCGTAGTTGAAGCTATTTACTTCATTTTAAGTGAAATTGCATATTTAAGGCACTGACAACACATTTGCCTATGTTTTATTTGTTTCTATATCATATTTGTTCATGTACTGGGCCAGGTCCAGGACCTCCCATAAAAATCTAGCTTTGTTGATGGGGCAGCTGCAGAAAGGCTCTTGACCTCATAGGCAAAGTTGTTTACTTCACTTCGGATAAAATCGCATATTTGAGGCAGGATCTACAATTTAAGCCCCAAAAATTACTACATACACTTGATTCGTCACAACGGAGAAAGGGGTTCAATACTTTTGTCCCTGACTACGTTTAATCCGGACAAAAACAGTCTGCCCGAGGTTGTCCGGAATAACCGTGCTCCACTGCATTAATATGTTTCAGTAGTAGTACATTAAAATACGTTGCATGTTAACAGAGCATCAGTTGTCAGAGAAATTCATTCATAGAGCAAAATTTGTCCGAGCAGATTTCTTGCAACATAAAAACATCCTCTTGATGGAGCAATTCAAATCTGGTTTAAAAGTTGCAAATTTCAAAAGATGGCTCCGATCAACGTTAAAAGTGCATTGTCTGTTATTCAAAAACGCTTACAAGTCCGTAACATTGATTTTGCAAAAACTTACAAAGTTCCAATGGGAAGTTCATACATTTTTAAATGGCTCTGCGAAACAGTCAGTCCGTTGGAAGTTTTTTCCTCCACAGCATAAAGGTGGCTTTTAGTTTCCACGTATGCTTTTCGGAGCGCTCCGCTTTTTACAGAAAATTTTCGACTGCCTAAAGATGCTCTTTTTTAACCGTGGTTCATTTTAAGCACAATAGCTTTATTTTTTTTTCGCAAACCCTCGCTGTCTTCCTATTTCACGTGGTTTGGATGTACTCGAAACTTTCAGTTTTTTTCTGAACATGTTCATTAGTATAAGAAACTTATGCTCCACTAGCAGGGTTCGAGAGTACTTCAGTACAAGCGCCTGCAAAGTTTAAGACGCCAATTCAACCCTTGACTTCTTAAGGTGGGGTCGCTTTAGCCGTCGAGTGTATGCACGTGTCTCAATGCACGTGTGTCGAAAGATTCAGTGACTGTCGCGTTAGAACAGTTTGTGTTGAACTATAGAGGTTCTGCAACAGCAAGGAACAAAGGACTTGCCCTAATTTTGGGTCTCGTTGCTTGTGGAGATTGCGCACACTAATCTACAGCCCTCATGGAAGATTCATCGTCTTCTTTGGTATTGATGGAGTGATGCCTTTGCCCGGAGGATGCCTGATGCAAAAATGCATTCGTATCAACCTAGGCCAGTGGTGGCAGGAATGCAGTCAGACGTGGTTTGCAAGCCCAATCGCTGCGCTTCGGTGTCATTTGCCACGTCCGTCTGTATGAGTTCTTACCATTTTTATGCCTGGCCGATCAAAGTGCACGTGCGTTTTTATAGCGGAGACGTCGGAAATGGTTGCACAGTGCGTGTGATATTGTAACGCAGACACTGTTGAAGCAACAGGTACGGGGGTTCTTAGTGTTGCCATTGTTGAGTGCGGACTTGGAGCACCCAACCTATGGCAAAACAGCCTTTTCATCCCTCTACTCATATGGTCCGCTGAATGTGGGAAAATGCATTAATGCTGTGCAAGAGGAGTCAGCTACCATGACTGATGGAAGGTGTTGGTCACTTTCTCGCCGCTCACTCAGAAAAGAGGCAGGTGGGAGGAGGATTCGATGCCCAAAGATGCCACGAAAATCAGCAAGCAACGACGAAACTCCGTAGCAACTCTGTAATTCACTGACTATGACCTGAAGGAGAGCCAGGGAGACCTTTTTGGTGAAGAAGTGCCTGACCCAACATCAACGACAAGATACGTAGGAATGAAGGAATATGGCAGTGCAGACCATGTGCAGATCTGCTGGAGCACCTAAAGTCTCTGGACCTTATGGAACTGCACCATGATCAGTTGATTGGCCAGATGAGCAAAAGTCTCCTGGCAAGTACCACATCCTTACTGAAGCAAAATCAAGGCTTTAAGCATGACAACTCTCTGTGAACCGCGGAAGACTGTGAACTAGCACCCAAGGTAAACAACGTTGCTACGATGTTACCTTAAAAAAAGTTCCTTTGACGAGAGTCTGAAGCATGGGAACACTCTCTACTTTTCGAGCTTTGCATACAATCAAACCAACATCCGTCGATCAAAGGAGGAAATCAGATATTGACACTCTTGGTGACAACCTTGTCACCATACTTCACACTTGGAGCAGCGCTATTGATATGAATTTGAAGTGTCGTGGACCCTGGTCAAGCGTACAGTTGGGATCTGCCGGGCCATATTTGCAGACCTGGTTGTGCACACCAGTAGAAAGCAACAGCAGCGACCACGGCCACTTCATCCTCCCAGTACCTCCGCAGCTTCACATTCACGGTGATCGGTATGGACTAGGGACCAACGGTGAACAGGTGAGCGCGGAAGTGGAATGCCTCAGACTGGTCATCAATAACAAGGGGGCATCTGGAAAACAGGCATGCACCTGCACGCAGAGAGGGGCAATTCATCACCCCCTCCTACTCGTACATGTAGGTACATGACTTGGAAGACATACTCAGCCGAAACGAACATGATCGCGAGCCAAGATCACTGCACTGGCCAGATGGAAGCGCAATTTCTGCATCCCCAAGAAGGATGGAAAAGGCCTGTGGGTGGAACTTGGCCTACCTACCTGCCTACTTACCTGTGTACCTATCCGCAATGAGTGGCGGAATGATTCAGATGGCCAGAGAACTATGCTACTTTTACGTATAAGTCAGTGCACGCTCAGATGTGGTTGAAAGACAGTCATTCCCTTCTCATTTCAGAATATCTGTGCAAAATTTCACATTAAAGGAAATGACAGCATTAAAAAAGTGACAGAACAATCAGCCAAAAAAACGGGGCTGTGACAAAGTTATTCAGACGGTGTGCACACGTACATACGTTTGTTTGCGTTATTGTGCTGCACTGTACTGTACTAGAACAATGTACTAGCAATATATGTTGCAGTGGAAAAGAGTTGGCTGTAACTAGGCTACAGTTTCAGTGCAGTTCAGGATAGTACAGTGCGATTCAGTAAGTACAGTTCACGTCAGACCAGTTCGAACAATTCAGTGCAGTTTAGGCCAGTCCGGAACAATTCACTCCGGAGTCTGGGGTTCGATTCCAGCTCCTTCCACCTCTTCTCGTTCTGGCAAATCACCACACATGCGACTGAGAACATGGGGGATGAGTGCAAGTCAGCGTTGAGCTCCAGCGTTGCCTCTTAAGTGAGACAGGGGCCAAACAGAGGCTGCTTCTTTTTACCACTGTGTCCATCTGCCAGTGGATGTGGACACAATGTGTAAGCCTACTGAAAATATGGGTGCAAGACAATATGGAAAATGATGGTCAAAGAAAGTGACGTTCAACTACAAACGTCCGTCTCATAAAAAAGCCTTACTTACACCCTGTCGAAATCTTGCCGCACTGGGTTCATGACGGCCCTCGGGCCTCCTGCGCACCCTCGGGTCGTCATGACCCTCGCGCTGCAAAATTCAAATCGGCCGCGCGTGTAGTGCTTCTCTACGAGACGGACGTGTATAATTAGTCCCTATCCACCGCAGGCTAAAAGCTAAAAGTTTCCCGGATCAATACACGCCGTCCACTGCAGTGTAGGCCAATACTTAAAGAGGTCGTCGTGTTCTCGTGCATAGACAAGAGCCGCCAGAGGCATACCTAGTTCACGATGAGGCATTCAACACGAGTAGTGAACGAGACGACGGAGCAGATTGACTGCGCTGCTACCAGCACGACTACCTGCGCTCCTGACTCGATACTGTCTGAGCACAACATGTGCAAAGACTATGGATGTGAGCCAGTGCAGACACACATACTCCAAGCAAGGTCAAAAACTGAAGCCATCTTGTCCGCTGCACTCCCAACCACGAGACTTTGCCAGTGCAGGCTCAGTTTGGCCAGCACAGACTGCACTTTGGATGTTGTCATCCGTCCAACCGAGTTTTTGCATCCTCACTCTTTTCCGTGTCAAATGAGTCTGCCCTGCAGAGCCGTCACGATGTCTAACAGTCAGTCGTCAGCTTGGCAAAGTTGCCTCCGAGATATGGATGACCCGTCCTTCTTCAATGTCGCACAGTCGGACTCCCACATCCTTAGGATGGCCAATGCAGGACTTGGTCAAGGATCATCCATCTCATCACACCCAGACAACATTGCTCTTGCCACGCACAATCTAGCGGGACATTCCAGCCCCGGGTCAAGCATGTCAGCGTGTGCGTCTCGTCCCTAATCCTCATTACGTGCAACCTCCCGGCGCACCTCACCAGTACCCACTCAGACACCTACGTACGCACAGCACTGTACGGTCGGGGTGAGCTGAAAAATGAGACTCCATTTCTCAGCCTACCCTGTGCATCATTGTCCCATTGATGCATGCTTCCATTTCTGTTCATGCTTCATGGCCATTGTAATTACATGGTACGCGGGAGCCACCCCAGGCATCACCATTGTGATGATTGGCAGCATCAGTCCGTAACTGGTCGTGCTGTGCTTAAGAGAATGGCCCGGACCAAAATGTGAGATTGAGCTGCTTTTTCCTTCCATCCACGTCTTGTACGCATGGGGAACGTCCTGGTCGACACAGTTTTACTGCTCGAGCAGACATGCACCGTGTTGTATGTGCAGAACGAGGGATGCGCTGGAAATAGCAATCCAGTCGTACTATCTATCCACGCCCGCGGACGTGTGTACATACATACGTACATACATACATACGAGCGTACGTACGTACGTTCGCTCGTTCGTATGGACACGTTTATTTGAGAGCGTGCGTGCAATGGAGCAGTGTCGTTTTCTGCGGAGGCTGATTTATAGACCCCCGCGAGTTCACGCCTGCGTGCACACCAACCTCGTTGCATTTTGCGGCAAGAGTGAGAGAGAGAAAAAAAAATCAGCCGCCGCCGCCGCCGTCGTTAAAATTGCAACTCCCCACTTTTTTTTTCTGGTCTGTCTGTTCTTTGCAACAAAAGGCCCCCCTCTTAACTAACGAGCCAGGCCCAGCAAGGCCTGCCAAGGGACGACTTTTGTAGCGTGGCAGAAACCTTTTCTTGACACATGCCCATTAAATGCAAGGATCATTGTGTCATAAAGGCACACTGAGTCGTAAGGGAGTCGCCGTCGTACGTATGGGGGAACCACACGGCCGCGATCTCCGCGGCGTGCGCAGCAGGCCCGAAAATGTCTCAGTCCATAAACAAATTGCGCTATGCCTAAATTTAACATTCTCTGATAATTTCGAGGTAGCAGCTCGGTAGTAGCAGGATCTTGTGCAAAGCCCGAGGGCAGAAGTTGGTATGTGACGCACGCGCAGCCTCGTCGGCTTCAACATTTGTCTTTTATATTACATAATAATGAGGCACGTTCGTACGTATGAGGAGGACATGGGCGATGAGCGCTTGGCGGGGTCCTCAGCTCAGCAAGGGCGTCAGGACTGCCTACAGGTAGGACAAGGGGGAGGAGGAGGAGGCGGCGGCGAGGAGAGAAGAGAAGGAGGGTCTGAAATGCCTGCAAAACACATGTGCGTGCGCACTCGTAGATAATGGACGAGACGACGGCGTAAGGAGCATTAACACACCGGACCCATGGACGTGTCCAGCGAGAATGCAAAAAAAATGCACCAAGCGGCCGAGCAAATAGAGCCAAGCAGAGCAGGAGTTAAGCTCCTTTTTTTTTTTAAAAAAAAAAAAAGCTGCACATAATACTATGAGAAGAACGTCATAAAACTGACTCGCTCACCCCTTCTTTAGGACGGCACTGTCAAAACAATGATGATGACGCTTCGGCAAGGAGGCAGAGAGAGACCGTTATTGGCTAACCAGGCAGTGCATTTGCTCTTCTTTGACTCTCCTTCTTCGTAAATGGTGCATTTTTGCACATTTCCCGGTAGTCGCGGTCCTCTGCGCAAGTGTATGAATGTGCACGTATAAAAAACGGCGAAAAGAGAAATCCTTTTTCTTTCTCCCTGTGCACAGAATTTCTAGACACTCAGACAAGACGAATGCAATCTCATCTTTTTATGAGCGTGTGTGTGTAATCGCTACCTTGGTGGTTGCCCGTGCATACTTTTAACTCTCTCTCTCTCTCTCTCTCTCCCAGTGGTTGAGCGTGCAGTCGTCGGAGAGAGCGAGACAGAGAATTGGTCGGGAAAATTTTCCCTTTCTGCCCCGGAGGCAACGATTTTTTTCACACGCGTGCGCGCGCACAAACGTGCAATGGACCGGGGGAAGTTTTTCTCAGAGACGTCGGCTGCATCTTCTTTATTGCTCGCAGACGTCTAAATTGCGGCAAACCGACGCAGAGAGCGCAGATTATCATTGTCGATTCCACTTTTTCCTCCTCCAGAAGAAGGACCTGTACAAGGAGGGGTCTCCTTTGCTCTGCGGGTAACTGTCGATAACGTATTCAGAGCTCAGTCACACATGCCAACGCCAAAAAAAATATCTGCATAATACAGGGAGAGACAATCTTTTTCTCTTTGCAAAAATGTTAAGTTAACACCAGCGACTGTCACTGAATGACGTTCAGCTTTGCTATGACCGCAGTTGGCGACAAATGGCACCAGTTGTTAACTGCTCGATAACAGTCAAGTACTGCAAGTCCAACACTGCTGCCGCCAACAACCACCACCAGGGTCTCGCGTCTACCCCTCAAATGCACAGCAAATCTGAGCCTGCACTGGCTGCACGCGGACGAGGCTTGGGTGGCTGCACTAATTGGGGCACAAAGGTACACAGACATCTCGTCCGTGTGGAGAAAGACAGGGGAAAAAAAGTCTTCTGGCCGTGTATTTGCACTGCATCCGTCGTCGGGGGTATTGTTTCACTCCCCCCCCCCCGCTGCATCATTGAGAGCGGTGGCGACGACGGTGGCGGCGACGGCGGCGGCGGCGATGCACTTCTGTGCCGCAGTTTTAGCTCGTGAAGCGCGCGTAATTAATGCACATTTGCACATTTAGTCTAAACCGTAATGACAGACCCCTCAGGGCGATGACGGGAAGGGGGGGGGGGGGTGAGTGATGCGGGGCTCCTGCATTCGTGGGCAGGCTCAATTTTCACTCCCCACAGAAAACAGCATTGACAACCCCAACGGAAGGAAACGCTGAGCATGGTTGAAGGCGGGAATCGTGCATGCGTGAGTACACACGAGGGTGTTCTAAAAATGGATCGTCCCTTGACTTGCACCTGTTCTACTCTTGACTGATTTGTTTCAAATTGCTTCCACTTTGGGGCGTGTGAATCTCAGGGACAAGGTAGGATATGACATCACGCCATAACTAAAGTTGCCTCAGCAACAGAACTTCGGGCACCATAGAGATATGCTAGAGAAGGAGGTGCCGTTTTCCTAGAGGGCGGCAGACCGGGGTCAGCTGACAAAGTAATGGCCAGGCAGGTCGGGCTGGATTTTGAAATGAAGGCTTCAAGTCCACTGGGGTCAATTTTTTCTAGGAAAATAAGAGATTCTCCTTTACTTCATCTACTCTCCCAGACAGAACAAAAGTGCCGAGTGATTTTATTATTAAGGGATACTGCATGAACTTCCTACTGTTCTCTCACGAGGTTGCGGTACCCGAAATGCCTACGGTATTTTTCTACGGCCTGAGAGAACACAACAGATTTTCGTCAACACAAACGCAATGCAAACTTGGAGAATTCAAAGCAAGCTAGATGGACTGCTTGGACAGGCCAGGCTGACGAGGAAGAGAGTTAACTACTCTGTAAAACGACAACCAAACCCCAGAAGATGGGGAAATAAAAGCAAACATTGTGGAGAGTTATTTGGCAACTAATTGCACAAATCGTGCCACTGGAGAGGATATAGAGAGAGAACACTCCAGATTCCAGGAGCTGTCGGTTGCATAAACAGACTAGTCAACAAAAATTTTCACACTTAGACCTTTTCCATTATGATATGGGTCTTGCTGTCATCGCCCACCCATCCTTTTTGCTGCTCAGGCGCAGAACCCTATACAAAATATACGGTTCTGCGCCACCCGGACTGCAGAGAGAGAGTTCTGCCTCTACTTGTCCCTGCGTGCTACGCAGGGCAAATTGTTGTACCCACTGAGGAATTACAGTAACTAGGCAATGCTACAAAGTCCACCTCTGTCTTCCCTTTTTCACCCATGAACTGTACTTTCAAACTTTCCGTTTTGCCTCCTTCTGCGTCAGCTGACTGCGATTGGTTATTGACACACAACAGCATCCAAACAAAGGAGGTGATCTCACATAGATGGAGTGTACATCTGAGCGTGTTGCATAGCAAACATCGAGATCGACACAGAACAGGGTTCCCAGCATCCTACTACAGGATGCCAATGGAAATACTGATAGTGCTTAACCTGTCACATGTAGCCCTTGATGATGCCTCCATGTCAGACATCTGTTTTGTTTAAAATGTTCTGAACTGATCAGGAAGCGAACTCCCTCGGTTCCAGCACCTATTTGTTGTGGGACTTGAGCTGCCACGACAAAATTTTGCCTGATGCAGCCTGGCCAAGTCGGCCCTTCGGCCCAACTTGTCCACTCCATCCACAAATCACCTCCCTTGTCCAAGCAGTCCATCTAGCTTGTTTTGTTTCGTCTAAGGGTGCGACCCGCCACCAGCCACTCGGTCGAGACACCTTGACCGAGTCATATCAGATCAAGATGTTGGTGCTCCCCGCCAATTCAGACGATTTACACTTCTTGTTTGTACAAGCGAACATTGTGTCTAGAGACGGCCCTGAGGACTTCGAAGAGGCTAAGTGAGGTTTCTGGCGGCCAGGCAACACCTTCATGAAGAATGACTTTGTGGCTGCCCCGCAGAAGTAGGTGGGGGGAGTGCATCGCTGTGGAGGGTGATGATGTGAAAAAGTAGAAGTATAAGTCTCCACAAAGACTCTGCCAATTAGGGCATTTTTTAAAAGACTTTGTGCATCGTCCCCCTGCATGATGCCATGACAGATTTTCTTAGCCTATCCTACCTGTCTCCTCTTGAGCCTGAACCGTCTCTTGAGGTCGTCGAGTGCCCTCCTGGCAGCCTCCAGACCCTGAGACCCGGTCGTCTTGGGTGTGGTTTGGTACGCATCCTCTCTGAGGTGCAGATAGGATCGCCAGTGCTCGGGGTCGAAGCCCCAGTGACAGGTGCGATTCTCACGCCAGTCGACGTGAACGTGACGGATAAACGATTCCGGGGAGAGCAGAGTGCCTAAAAATGATGAACAGGTGAGCAACTTCAGTCGTAATCGTAGCATGATGCATCAGATCGTGCGGTTGCCACACATGGTTTGTTGGACAACTCTTTCCCTCCCTCCCAGTTGACTTGGCAGCCCCCAACTTGCTCCCTTCACTGATCTTTCTCTCTTTTACATTGGTCCTGGCATAACTTCGTGGTGAAAGAAAAGTAGACGAGCCTCACCTGACTGAAAGGTCTGCTGCTACTGCACGTTCTTGATTGCGAGAAGTCTTCACGAGTGCGCTACTCTTTGTTCCCTTGAGACAAAAATCATTTCTTCAAGTGCACAGACAAGCATGACTTCGCCATAAGGGGAAATGCAATCACTTAATGGCTGACAAGAGGGGGTCCAAAAGGAAGATCGGTGGAGTTCTTCAAACGAATGGCAGATACAGCAAAAATACCGCTATCAGTGAATGATCGTTTCGAACAATGCCAGTCAATGCTAATCCGAACAGGACTTTGTTGGCATGCAACGCACCAGGACTCGTGAATAGGGACTCAGTATTCCGTGCTCAGGACTCAGAGTATGCGCTATCGACGCTACCGTCGAGAAGGGAGGGGAGTAAACCGCATTATTGTCAATGTACAGGCAGACAAAACAGTCATCTTTATGGCGGCACTTTTCCAGAACAGGGGTTCCCAGTTCGATCATTAGATTCTTCTTCTCACATTTCCTTGCCCGTGCTGCCCAGTCACGGCCGTAGTAAAAGACAATGATGTTGATATATATCTGCTTTATGGGCAAAATATGCCACCGAAAAAGCTGCGAAAAGGTTAAGGAAAAAAGAAGTTTTTTGCAGCTGCTTTGTGCGCGAGCACGCAAGCAAGCAACCCCTCACTCCTCAACAGGACAGGCGACAAAAAATAAAGACGAGGAGAGGAAAAATGCAACAACTCGTTCCAAAAATTTTCTCTGTTGTTAGCAGCGTCGGCTGCATTTCAATGCACTTTGCTCGCCATTATTTGGACGACACACTCGACTACAACACTTCCCTTAATTCACGGATTGTAGGAAATATGTAAAATGGAAGAACTCACCACAGTCGACGCATCTGATACACTTGGCTTCCTCGTCGATGTATCTGTCGACGAAGAGTTCTCCTCGGGCTAGGCCAAAGCACTCGTGCTGTACTTGCAGGGGTGAAGGCAGTTGACGGCCAACAGCCGGAGAAGACGATGGCGTCGTGGAGGACGACGTCGACGGCGGTGGCGGCGGTGGCGGGGGGGGTGACGACGACGACAACAGTTGGTCAGCGGAGGAGGAGGCGGCGGCTTCGCCGACTTGATCAGGTACCAGCGCAGGTGACATTTCCTGGCCAACTGTGACCTCTGACGAATTCTTTGATTCTGCGTTGCGTTCAGGATTCCTCTGGTGAAGACAACTGTCTTCACCTTCGGCCTTCGTCCTGTCCATGCACTCCTGGTTCTGCTTGGACAATCCTGGCGAGGAGCGCTTGTCCTTGTTATGAGTCGGATTTTCATCACTTCGGTACTGCGTGTGTCTGCAGCCAGAGAGAGAGAGAGAAAAAAAAGGTCCTTGAATTAATGCCAGCCAATGGAAGTGTTGATGCAGCTGTGACGTGGTCGACTTCGCTTCGTACATGTTCCCTCCTTAGTTCGCTCCAAATTTTCGTTGCATTCAATTTAGCGGAAATTTCTTTTCTCTGTGCCAAGTGCATTTTCTAATGCAAGACGAGTAGAGAATGTGTGTGTGTGTGTGTGTGTGTGTGTGTGTGTGTGTGTACGTGTGCACGTGTGCGTGCGCGTGTGAGAGAGACGGAGAAAGAGAGAAGATGCAGTTTGATGCACGACGTTTTTGCAACAGGAAAAAAGTGGATGGACGAAACGTCCGTGGCATAAGAGAAAAACAGAGGTTTTGCTCGCTCTCTTGAGTTTCAGGACTTTAGGAAGCGCCTGATGATCCATCTCCTGCATTCCACTCTTTGATGAGCTTAAAATGATACCACCTGAAGCTTTTGCTTTAGAGACCGACAGCACGAAATCTCATGCATGAATAAACATTTGCTGACCTGGAATTAATGATATCATTGGCGTGCTGCTGCTGCTGCTGTATGAGATAGCTGGTGAGTCTTTCTGCGTCCGTCCTGGTGATGAGTCCACACTGGTGCACCGAGAGAGGCAGGACGCCGGCGTCCTTTAGCGCCAGGAGCTGCGCCGGCGTACACGGCGCACAGTGGATCTGCAGCTCCTCCACGCCGCGGCAGATCTGGCCGTAGTGGAAGCGGGACAGGGTGTGGCGCAGGATGTGTGGCAGACAGAGACGCATCTCGCCGCCCACACTGAGGAACGAAAAAGAAAAGTCATCCTTTGACCTTGTGTCGTCTACAGAGCAGCTCTGGTCTTACTTGAATGCAGGAATGCTTTCTCCGTTGAGCGTGGCCTCCTCTAGACCGGTGTGCGTCAGGTCTCTGACGAGCAACAGCGGCTGAGCGCTGCTGGCCAGCGAGTATCGGTCGACCGTCGGGCCCTCGTCAGACGAATTGTCATTTGCCAGATGGACGCTACCTCCATCGACTCCTCCGCCGCCTCTTCCAGCAGAATGATGGCGGTAGCGTCTAAATGCATGCGGCGGTGAGTGCAGAGGGTTGGGGTCATTTTCGCTTTTGTTGACGTCTCGAATGATCAACGACGGCGGAGAATTGCCTTGACCTACGCGAAAAGACGTCATTCAACATGTGATGTTCTACTGCTCTTCACAGCTGCCACACTTACTTCTAGAAGTTCCGTATTTAACTTCATTGTGGCGGCAGGCAACTGAGGAGGACTCCCCCTTGATGACGATGCCGCTCCCCGCGCCAGTACCATTGTTGGTACTGCGACAGCTCCCACATCCTCCGGTGGCGGCGGCTCTCAACTTCTGCTGCTCCCTCAGCCTCCTGATCATCTCTCCGCTCAGGTGAGTGTCCGAATTCGTGTGCCGTCGCTTGACGCCGCTTCCAACCCGCCGCGCAGCTACGGTAGCTGCGGCCTCTTCCTGACCGCCCTCGTTGTTCCTTTCTGGATGGTTGGTGGCGGACGAGGCTGCTCCTGCTGCAGCAGCGGCGGCGGCGGCCGCCGCCGCCGCATTCATGTTGTGCACTGCCCGCATCCGGTACAGTTGGTAGTACAGTCTGTTCTGCTCGTGCACGCGTTGTTGTGCTGCCGCGGCGAATTGCGCGGCAGCCGCGGCATCAGCCGCCGAGTTGTATCCACCTCCATAGGGCGGTTGCGGCGGTTGCGGCTGCAACTGCTGACGCGCGGCTCTCTGTTGGATGATATGCTGGGACGTGAAGGGGAACTTCGGCTCATGGTTTGAATGCAACGACTGCTGCGGAGGCTGCTGCGGAGGCTGCTGCGGAGGCTGTTGAGGCTGCGGCTGCTGTGGCAGGTGCAAGAGGCTGGTCAATTTGTTGGCGAAATCCACCCGTGGGAGCATTCCCAGCTTTTATGAGAGAGAGAAAGATACGAACAATGAGGGAAAGACTGACAGCCAGTAAGCTTTGAAGAAAGGAGAAGCTTCAAAGTTGAGAGAGAAGAGAGAGGAGTGCAAAAATCTATCCAGAAGTGCATTTTCACCTGGGTCGATTTGCCTGTCGTTTGTGCAACGGAGGGAATAAGTTGTGGATCTACTGTACAGTCAGTCCCCTCGGCTTCTGAGGGTGGTATTGACAGGCACGCAGGCAAGCAATTGCTCCACCAGACATGATTGGAACGAGTACTAACTCATTGCGACCGATCTACCCAAGTCTGTTTGGTCGCGGTAAAAACATAAGTATGTGAATGCTCATGAAATGAAGGGTACTTTTATAGAAGAACAGTTTCTGTGCGCACTGCAATGAACCACGATGCTCGTTGTTGGGCTTCAGCGTTAGTCCTGGTCATACACCCACGGAGCAGCCCTGGCACCCTACGTACTACTTGCTTAACTAGGTTGTTGCTGTGAGGCACTTGTTTGTCTTGAGTTACGACTACAACTTAAGGGCAAGCAACAAAACACCTTTCTCCTCCAGAACAACTGTTACCAACTGTCCAACTCTAAAGTACGTTGCAAACCAAACAGACCCCCCTCTGTAGGAACATTCATCGTCCATCTTTTTTTTCTTTCTTTTTCTCTTTTTTTTATGGCAGATTGCATCGATCAGGTATGCAAAGAGTATCAGGGACTTGCACTCCACTGCATTGTCCTGCCTTGTAGTACGGTCCCGTATGCAGTACATGTACGCGTACGTATGATCAATTGAAATGGCTCGGTACTACGAAGGCAGTGTAAGTGCATCAGTGTGGCGTCCAAGTCCAAGATGGTTAGATGAAAGCACCTTGGAAGGAACGAGCACGATTTCATCCAAGAGCTCACCGGTATTTGTCTGGAAACAGCGTTGCCGCCGCTGCTGCCGCCGCCGCTTTCGGCCGCAATGGCCGCCGCGGCTGCCACAGCCGCAGTCGTGGACACGGCTTGCTGCTGTTGGGATGTGAATCCTCCTCCATGCGAGTTGTTCATGCCGCCTTTCTCCAAGGTGGTGGAGGCCGGCCCGCCGATGCAGACTGGGGCGAGGACGCGATAAGCGTCGAGCAGACGACGCACGTTCTGACGGGCGAGGTGGCCCAAGTAATCACCGAATTCTTCTGTCGTAGGTGTGGGGAGGAGAAAAAGAAGACAAGTACGTATCTCCTGTCATGGGGAAATCTCTCTCGTTCTCTTGGACACAAGGAGTTATTGCTCTGTCTGCCCCAAGTGTCTGCTCATCTACGACGTTCTTGTCGACCTATGCGCGCTCGAGGACAAGACAGGTGCGTGTATGCCTCCTACAGATGTGTGCCCAGCTATAAGTAATGAACGTTTGGTGTCCTTACCTTGCTGTTGGTGCTGCCGCGGGTTTCTGCTCTCGTGCTGATGGTGAAGCCCCTGAAAAGTCTCCTGTCCAGATGATTTGTTTAGGTTGTTCAGCTTTTGCGGATCTGGAGAAATGGACGTCTGGAGACAAGAAGAGAGCGAGAGAGAGAGAGAAAAAAGAGATTAAAGGCATTCCTGCCTTGTCGGGCCAGGTCTCAGTAGCAACACAGTGACGTATTTTCACACATGGACAGGCACACTTTATTCGCGGCAATGCGCGACAGCATTGGCCCCTAAGTGCTCGAAGCATAAGAACAATGTTCTACATGCCTTTGGCAGTGCAAAGCCCTGCGGTGAAAAAACGCGGCTGGCATGTGCGCGCGTGCGCGTCTTCTGCAAATTTCGTGCAGTGCAAGTCATAATTCTATGCCACTGTAAATACCTATAGGTGTGTTGCACTGTGAGCGTTACTGTATTTGCTGTGCGTGGACGAGCATTACAGACACCAGCTCGACGACTGCTTCAGCGAATTCTTCTCTCTCTCTGTCATTAGCACGCACACAAACAAACAAACAGTGCAAGCAACGTTACGATTATTTCTCGTCGAAAAATGCTACTCAAAAAAATACAGATGAGGAGCTACGCCTGCAGATTGTGCGCTGCTTCTACCAGTGCACACGCAAGTTCATTGCATGTAACTACCATTGCTGCTGCATGTTGGAACTACCCAATTTTTTTGACCATCGCTGGCTGTCGCTCAAGCGTGCGTGCGCGTGTTTGTACGTGCACGCGTGTGAGGACGTATGTGTGTATGAGAGAGAGAGAGAGAGAGAGAGAGAGATGTGCAACAAAGCGAGCCCTCCCTCAGGGGAAGGCTCAGGCCCCGTGCAAGGCCTGACCTTGAAAACTGCATTGGCAGAAGAGGAGAGGACTTGTCACAGGCAAGCCAGAGGGTGTACGCAAGTGCGCGTGCGTGCGTGAGTATGCGTGTGTCTGTGTAACAAAACTCTGTACGGCGACGACTTCGAGTTTTTTTTTCTTCTTTTTTATCATACTCTGTCACCTACTAAAAGAGATAATGAGGAGATTCTCCCCTGCCATTTGGGAGCGAGCACGCTATGATTTGACAGATATTCCGCAGAAGAGTCCATTCAAATGCACGTGCAATAATCGTCTGCAAATCTTTAGATCTCCCATTTTGCTATTGTTGCGGCAAAATAAGCTCCACTTCTTAGACCTCAACTGCCCGTTGTTTCACACATTTCGACGTATCCTGCTAGTTGTTCTTGTTCGTGTGTGACATCCCAAGTGCACGCGGAGGCAGCACCTGATAGTACCCAAAGCTGCTGCGCCGACGCAGATGACGTTACATAACGGGCAGTGCATCGAGAAGAGGACATCCCGACGCTCCGACGACAAAAGTGCAAGAAAGGGGGGGAAGAGTGCAAAAAAGGGCCTGAAGTCCTATGCTAACGCCGCTTGTTTGTGCTGCGTCCTCGCCACAATTTGGCTAATTTATCGAGTTCACTCTCAGTGAGCTCAGCTCCAGTGCAACGAAACTTTGCCTTGTCATCATCAGAAAATGTACACATCCCCCCAGAAGAGACTCTTTTTTTCTCCGCCAGCAACGCTCACTTACCGTGGCTGCCCCTCTAAGTCTTGACATGTTCCATTAACCCCTGACGAGTCGGGAGAGGTCAATCACGCTGCTTTCAACGCATTTCAGTGCAGAGATTCTCCAAAGTCACCACTCGTTGGTGTCATGTTGTGTTCTCGTCCGCCGGATGATTTTCTTCTGTAGAGCTCACGTTATCATGATCGCGGGGAGAAGAGTTGGATGAATGAGTCTTCAGCCTCAGGTTCTCTTGGCATCAGATCTTCATGCAAAACTGGCCAGTTTCTTTCTCGCACTTCCTACACCACTGACAGAATGTTCGGTCCTCACGTGCGTTTGACTCGTTTTAATCAGGATTCGAAACTTCCCTTGTGCGGACAGACGACAACTGCAACAAACTGGAGGTGGAGGAGGAAAGGAAGGACGGAGTGTGCAACCATCATCATGTGTAGCTCGCCCGCTCCTCCTCCTTCGCTCGCTCTCTTTTTTCGCACACACCAAGTGCACAACTGCAGCGGCAGCAGCAGTCTGGCTTTTGCAGGGGGGGGGGGGGGGGGGGGGCGAGGGGGAGTAGGGGGGGGGGGGGGAAGTATGGCG